>BNJV01000034.1_pt1 | contig 171822 bp, 292 predicted proteins | sample 8540591 | NCBI WGS metagenome assembly BNJV01 (sample SAMD00202457, study PRJDB9452) | human saliva metagenome | host: Homo sapiens
CGAGATGGCGCACCGAACAGCCTGGCTCTCGTCTCATGGTGTGTGTCTGGTGGGAGAGGGCAGGCAGCACGCTCGCTCGCGGTGCTGCACAGTGGAGCCGATTGACCATCGTGTGTGCGGATGATAGCGATCGAGTGGTGCCTTTGGACCAATTGGTCTCTCCGTCTTGATAACCATGCACCGCGTGCTGGTGCAGGAGCTGGCGGAGTGCTTGACGATGGGTTGCAATGCTATGGCGGATGAGAAAGAGTGGTGCGTGCTGCGCTGGCATAGAGCTGGCCATTTGGCGCGAGTCGTATTGTGATGGAGCGCACTTTGGCGCTGCGCTTGATAGCGATATTACCACCCAAATTCGTCGTCGATGAGAGCATGAGGACAGACAGAGCCTCCCTTCTTTTGGGTATAGTGTTATTTTATTGCACAACGTAGGCGTGTGGAGCGAATTTGCCCTCGCCGTGGGCGCTCTCGACATAGCACGCACTGGGTGGCTAGTTGGTGCCGGTGGTGCGCACCTGAGGTGCGCTGTTTTGCTGCTGATGGAGCTGTGGCTGGTGCTTTGCTCGGCAGGCTCATCGTCCTCGCCTTTGTTGATCGATTGCTTCAGAAGGTAAGGGCGGCATGGGACTGTGATGAATATGGGTGTTTGCCGCTGATGACAAAATAGAGCTCGCCAGCGGTTGGTTCGCTAAAAGCGCCGTACGTAGTAATCAAACGCCTCGCGTGAGAGCCGCTGGTTCTTGACACTTCTGGCTTCGGGCTGTTGTATATCCGTTTGACCCGATAATCACGGTGGCCGATAGCCTGCGCACATGCCCAGCGGACAAATTCACTCGGCGAGCCCGTGTGCTATCGCCCTCGTATATGAAGGGCTGCTTGGTTCCAGCAATCTCTTGCAAAAATGCTCTTCCCTACTACTGCTGCGGCTGCACCTCGTCTTGGCAGTAGCCTGAGAGCTCGTTGATATCAATAGGCAGAGCCAGAGCCTTGGCAAACTGAGCGGCAAAAATGTCTTGCCGCTGCCGGGCAAGCCAACCATGAGTATTGCAAAGGGCCGAACTGGAGGCGTTGCTGCATGTATTTTATTATAGCAGACTCCGCGTGGTGCGAGAGATTTTAGCATAAAACGAATCAATATTCGCTTTACCATGACAAAGTCCTTCCGGTTTGGTTATAGATTTGATATACTGGAGACAGTACAGAGGGGCATAGTACAACGGCTAGTATAACGGTCTCCAAAAACCGTAGATTGAGGTTCGATTCCTCCTGCCCCTGCCAATAGTATTCAACCTCCCCAACGGAGGTATGCCAAAGGAGTGATATACTAAAAGTTATGTCAGCCCATGTATGCCATTACCCACCGCGTTAAGCGCGTGTCGTGCGGCGGTTTCGCCGCAGCTTTTGCGGAGCGTTCGGCTGCGCGCGAGATAGTGCAGCAGTTTGCCGAGCAAGCTGGTTTGATTTATTTCGGAACGATCAACCCGCGAGATGACTACACCACCCAATCCGCGGCTACACTATGTCGACGACCACCGCGATCATTACTATAGTGTGGGTAATATTCGCGGTTATAATATCACACTTGTGTCGCGGCGAGATATGGTGCGTATTGTAATAGCCCCAAGCCTTCGCCTCAACGGTGGTGGTAACAGCCGCGGTAGATATGTATACGCGCCGTGATGTACCGTATGTTTGTTGGCCGATGAGCAAGATTGCCAGCTACCCGAGTTACAAATTGCAAACCACTCCGGCTCGGGATGTTTGGGCCCGCAAACCAGAAGAATTTATGCAGAAATATACGGTGTATGGTGAGCTCGGGCGAGCAGTCGAGATAGAACGCTACCTCACCCCTGATGTAGCATCGGTGATAGTATCGCATTTTGATGATCTCAGTATTGAGATCTCGAGCGGTGTCCTCTATATCTATGCTGCTATGGCAACGCCGACGATGGAGCTGCTTGACCGATGGTGTCTGATGGTCTCTGGCTGGCAGCGACATTTGACGTCGTTTGCCGAGCAGCTTGCCGCTGCGCAAGCTGAGCGCCATACCACTATTCACCAGGGTTATCGCCATAGATAGTCTTGAGCACTGAAACCTGAACGATAGTTTTTCATACCCCCTTCTCTCTTCTGCTTTTCTTAAAAACACAGTAAGAACTGTGCTGCTCAAAACGCGGCTGTCTACGTGAATGATTAAGAATTTACCAGGTTTAGTGGCAACCATTTAGGAACGTCACCCAAATAAAATAGTGAGTATTGATGCAAAACAGAGACTTAGATAGTAACATGGAAACAATCGATCATAGAACCGCACGTGGTCGCTATACTAACTCTTGCAATTGATCGTTACTACAAAAACAGCATTCGTGACTGAATGCTGTTTTGATTATTATTGCGATAAGACTAGCCTTTGCATGGCTTAACCTCGTTACGGCCGAGCGATTTCTTCGTCTCATGCGTGGTAGCGTGCCGGCGAGCGATTGGTCATACTTGCGCAGAAACAAGCTTATCTGGAGTATTCATCGTGTTCTTGCATGTTTACGTAGGTGCGGTGTTTGGTGAGGTTGCTCACAAGAGCAATAATCTTTTCGCTTGGTATTGTTCTCTTTGCCATTTCTTTACTCGTTAGATTTTATAAAAACATCTTGGTTGATTATAGCACAGCCCACGGTGTAATGCTAGTGGCGATGAGAATTTGTTATTCGGTAGCAGCGTAGGCTGCCCAGTTAGCTGCTCGTCGTCGCACTGAGCGCTTGGGCCTCGGTGACGGACCGTGAGCAAGCTGTGAACTACTACCGTAAAGAGTCTCGCCGCTGTCAATGTCATCACGCTGCCCCATCAAGGCTAGCAAGCGATTTCTCGGCATATGCAGCCTGCGCAGGATTGCTGCTGAGCTTGATGATGACTCTTGATGAAGCGCCGCGCCAAAAGCGACTGTGAGTCGCCATCTTGCAGTCAGTATGATTGGCTTTTTTGCCTGACGTGGTAGCTTGGTCTTTTCTTAGAATGAGCTGGAGTGTGCTGCGCTTGCGATTGACTAGAGGTAGTCGCTGGGCGGTTAGCTTGCTTCTTGCCTGTACTGCCGCGATTATCACGTTGCTGCTGTGGCCTTGGAGCAGTTTGTGCAGGGCGGTGCGGAGCTTCTTGTGGTTGCTGAGCTGGGATCATTGCCACAACATAAGCGAGTGGCACTGTAATAAGCAGCAGGACAATTGCCGCAAGGCCAGCTGCGTATTGACGATAGTGCGCTCGATGGAGCGGGTGCGTGATGGCGAGAGAGCGTAACAAGCGCCCATAGCTTACCTGTGAGTGCGAGGCTACCAGCGATCGGGAGATAGAGTGGCAGGAGCCATAGGTCGCGTGGGTGATGCTTAAGGTGTGGAATATTACGCACCGCCTGCCATACAAGCCAGCCAAGCACGAGCCCAAGGATAGTCACACTACTCCATAGCATTGCAGTAGTCGCCGTTCCAGTTAGAGTGCTGTATAGGTTGTTGACGAGCGTACTGCAGAGTACGATCAACGCCCCAAGATAGAGCAAGCTGGCAAAGCAAAAAGCCAATGTGTGTAAGCCAAATAAGTGGCCCCACCCGCCGGATACGTGCGTGCTGATGCCAGAGTTGCCAATAGGCAGCGCGGCTCAGCTGGGTATAGCTACTTGCAATCCGGTAGAGTTCCGCTGGGTGGTTGATCTGTGTGAGAGCGCTGTGCTGGTAAGCTGCGTGGTGTTGTGCAGGCAGAGACAGGGCAATGCTCGATGGATGATGTGCGGCACATGGCTGTGGTGCTGCACTGCCCTGGGTTACGTGCTTGAGCAGCTCAAGCCGAATCGCAAAGTGTGTCGCTTGCGATGGCACAGGCGTATGCCACGACGCTCTGCATTGGCAAAACAACACGCTGCTGCATATCGAGCAGCCAACCGCCGATTCGCTGAGAGAGTGTCGCCCCACCAGTGTACTGTTGGCGACCACTGACGAATCCAATGGTTGGCTCAGCAAAGGGCAAGAGAAGATTGATGGTCGATATTGTCCAGCGCGCACGTGGGGTTGTGACAATCACAAGACTCACACGCCGCACCTTTTCAATCAGTGAGGCAAGCTGCGCATCGTAGCCCATCATCTCAGGCTGCTCGACCACTGTTGTCGCATATTCTTTTGGCACATTGCTCGGAGAGATTGATGAACTCGAAAGCATCGCTGATCGAGACAAGCAGCTGGGTCGGCTTGCTATGCTCTTTGATGCTAGCGAGGCAGCTCTCGAATACCCTCAGGATCTTCATCCTCAGCAAACGACCAAGACTGCGTATTTTTGCGGAGGGTTGCAGTGTAGGTTTTGTCTCTTTGCGAGCACCTGCACGCGAAGCTGCCTGTCAACCCGAGGCGATCGTCAGGAGGAACATCACCCTCCAAATCCGCACCACCACCGATGCCCGTCGATTACTTCCATGCACTGTATAAAACCAGTCATTGCCATAGACTCCTCTTTATTTAATGGTTATTCTTATTCTAACACGAAACTTTATCGTACAAACACTCTATCGACAAGGAGATTGCTCGGTTCGATAGATAATAAGTGTGTGTAGCCACGATTTCCTCGCTCGTCACGGATTCTGGGAGAATTATATATAGACGTATCATAACCTCCCCAATTGCGGCGTGGTATGGCGCAGCGCCGCGTTATAGATGCTATATGCGAGGCAGGCTGACAGCCATTAGAACCTCGCACGCTCTATAGACGAAGCAGCGAAGAGTAAGGTGAGTGTGCTGGCAAAATAAGAGCGCATCAAGAACCGCAAACAGTGAGACTTGCTGGTACGTACCTCGTATGGTAGAATGCAAGTAATGCCGCGGCGCCTGAGTTGGTGAGAGCGCAATCCATGGTAAGGCGATGGTCTCGGTCTCAAGCCCGCGATCCATTCGTGGCTCTGCGTTAGTTGTTGATTACCCGCATCGTTGGCGGGAGTACTTTCTATTATTGACCGATGACGCGGACAAAGTTTTCGCTTGTTGAAGTTATGCGACGAGAAGCGCCATTCCCCGCCACGCACATCAGCAACGAGGTTAGACTGGCCGGCGGTGACGTGGTAAGCCGGTAGCGCGACCCTTCTCCATCTGGCGCGCAATGACGACCGCGACTGCGGTATCGTGCTCAGGAATATTCAGTAGTGAGACCATGTGTGACGAGCATCGCCTGCATAGAATAATAGCCTGATCGATCTTCACTGTACTGGAATTCGAGTCGATAATTTGCGGCGTCGGGCTGTTGACCGCGCGGAGAGTCACAGCGCGATCACTCGTTGGTGTGTTCTTACTAGCCAGGCGAGTTGTAATCACGCTGATGGCGGCGCTTCCATCTGCTTGTACGCCAGAGCAATATCGCGTCCGGTATTGGTGCCGTAAAGTTGGACGTATGCCATGGTATCGAGGACCGCGCACAGCACGGGCGTCATATACAACCGATAATCTCCCCGCTGTGGTACCCGGCCTCCGGCTGTCGGAGGCGCAACGCTCCTTCACTCGGTGCAACCTCTCCTAACCCGTCGCGCGTCACCGACCGATCCGCCCAGTGCTACGCCTACCCGAGGTTGGTGGCAGGAAACGGCTCAAGCTTCTCGGATAGAGCTTTGATATATTTTGGTAATCCCATCACGTCCTCGTTGTGTCTGCTTCTGACTTTCTCGCGCACGACCATTGAGGTGGAAAGAGTTGCGGCATACGTGGTGCAACGCTGGAGCTTGTGCTCGTAGATTGGATGGTTGCGATTTCGAGTAGAGTCTTGGACGGACGTTGTGGTTCATTGTCGCAGTAAACAGTGCAGTGACCAGGACATGGCTGAAGCAGTTTTTCGTGAGCATGGATGATAGTGCATAAAACAAAAATATGTGGAGGACTAACAGAGAAAGAGCTGCGATTTGGCGTGTGTTTCTGTTGCAACCATGATGTTAGACAGAATATTGCGCGCAGGTAGCGAAAATCGTCGACGCAGTGAATTCGCACCTTTGACATTGGCATTTGCGCTACTAATTCACAGTTAGTTCATTTTGTTGCCGGAGTCGTCTCAGTGGCAACGACGGGAGACTGTAAATCTCTGCCGCTCAGCTTCGTAGGTTCGAGTCCCACCTCCGGCACCATTTCTGCCGCTTTAGCTCAGCTGGTCAGAGCAACTGTTTCGTAAAACAGTAGGTCGGCGCCGGTTCGGAATCCGTAAAGCGAAGCTCCATAGGCCGTGTATAGCGGAAGCGTAAAGACTTCTTAATGAGGAGGTCTTTGTTCTTGCAGTTACGCAGTAGCTGTAAATTGCAGGTACTTATGTCCACTCTTTGCATGGCTATCGTGTGAATAATGTTGAAAGGTGGTAATTGTAACCACGCATTGTAATGATATAGCGATATGTCATTGGGGCAAAAGGGCTTACGCAGCGAGAAACCCTGCCCTGAGAATGTAGCCAAGGTAGCACACATATTGCCTTATTGATTGTATTTAGCCCTTATTATACCTTTTACCGTTTGACGCCACCATCGTAATGTGGCGGCGCTGCGCTGATGCGTGCTTAGCGTGGGCTGAGCCGCTGGCGATAACAGTGACGACTCAAACAGATTGTAGGCGGTATCGGCTGCAGCTGCGGAGGTATTCTTCGAGTATACGCCAGCACTGCCGGAGCGGTGCAATGAAAAGCCAGACGGTAATACGCCGCTGAAGGTTGGTACCCACCCGCTGAGACGGCGCGTGCAATGCGTTGCCAGGCTGCTGGCGAGGCGCCTGGTCGCTTGCGCTGCTGCGGTGATTGCGCAGAGGCAGGCTGGGGCTGCATCTTGTCCGAATGTTGAGCTTTTTGTGGTCGCCAGTCGTCTGTAGCCTTCGGCCAGGAGCTGATATGCTTTGGGTACGCGTGGCTGGCTTCGGCAGCTCGCCCGGGCGACTCTAGCATTTTCTTAGCTGCAGCCGAGCTTTTCCAAAATGTACCTGCACAGAGCAGTCTGTCGGCAGCTGAGCGTTGTCTATGGTCTCCGTTGCCATAGTGCTTGTCTCAAAAGGCGAGAGCAGCTTTATCGTAGCGCTTGGTTTCGTAATAGATGAGGCCAACGTTGTGCTGGGCTTGATGCACGCGGCTCCAGACTCTGAGCGATCTCAAAGCACCCAATCGTGCACCATCAGTCGCCTCTGCTGTGGCGTATAAAATACGAGCCGAAGTTATATGCGGTTGCATTACGCTCATCTACCCGCGCAGGAATCGCGTGAGCAGTGCCTTCTCGGCGCGGAGATGCGACGGCGATCGCGCGCGACCCTGAGCTCACCTCCACGGGCGACAAAGCTTTCGCCCGGAGAGCGCATTGGTAGCGTGAGGGTGGTCTCGGCAATTGACTGCTGCCGCCACAAAGGCAGCGCACCCGCGCAAAGCCACCAATAATAGTCCATACATGGTTACGTAGTACATACCACATGCGGCCGCAGATCCGCACACTGGCATTAGCAGTAATGGCGCTCGTGTGCGCGTGCGATACGTCTGCCTGAGCAAGCAGCTGCTGCGATGGCTGCGTCCGGAGTGTGGCGCCATATAATGTGTAACACACACCTGGCGAAGAGCAATGCACAGCCCGCTCTTGGCACAGCACTGCCCAACTGCTGACGCGTTGGCGGGTAGCGCCAGTGATATATTGACGTGCGTCGGTCGCCAGAGCAATGGTACGAAACTCCTCACCGCGCAGCCAGCGTGCGATCGTTGCAGGCTGCTGCTGCGCAATAAACCGTGGCTGGGCGCGGCGCGTCGGGTCGGTCAATGCCGTTGATCAAGCTGATTGGCTGTTTGAGCTCGCTGAGGTGGAATAATGCGGACGGTTTGAACGCGTGAGCGGAAATTGCTGCCAGCAAGCGTTGGGGCTGATGACTGTGTGAGGATGAGGATGAAGCGCGTGGGGCGGCTCTTCGAGTAGCGGGCGGAGGCATCGCAGCAGGTGTCATCCGGTCGGCATCGTGCTAATGACAAATTGCCGAGCCGCTGCCTTGCCCCGGAGGCGTGTAAAGCGAGCGGATGTCATCAGCGCGAATTGTCCCGCGTTGCTGGTCGTCACGGTATTTCTGGCTGCATGAGGCTGAGGATGAGTGTGGTGCGGCCCGCAACCTGCTGTGCTGCAGTCATAGCCCAGCGCCCAGGCGCACCACAAGAAGCAATGACTGTGGTGTCTGCTGCGCTGGCTGGGCGAAGACGCTGCTCGGTGCGGGGGTTATAAACGAGCGATGACATTTGGCTCCCAGGAAAAGAGTGCCATAAAGGCGGCTGGCGGTGATGCAACAAATGTCTGACGTAGGCCCGCACGAGTCGTGATTTCGAGCGTAGGCGCAGAAGGAGGCGCGCGCTGCTGATCATAGACGCGATCACCAACAATCGAGTGTACCAATATAGGCCGATGGAGCGTCGCAGCTGATGTGTCCGGCCAGTGGAAAGCAGGCGAGTGAGGCTCATACTGGACTGCGAGGCAGAGTACTTTATAGATTGTTTGGGCAGATTTACCGCGTGATCGTGGCCTCGAAAGGTGCTTATGTGCGCTGCAGGCTTTTGCAGCGGGACATCCGATCTTGGCTTGCCGCTGACGAGGTTTCTGCCACAACGCGAGATATCTTCTTAGCGTGGCGCTCGGCAAAGTTGCTTTAAGCCGCTGGCAGGCCTGCAGGCGGCTGTGCACCAATCAGCGCTCCGCAGGTGTGGTCGAGCCGATGGACAATCCCTGGCCGATTTGTCTCCAGCCCAACCGGAAGTATAGCGCCGAAGAAGTCTGCAGCAGTAAAACTCACACTGAGCGCACCCTTGCTGCGTGGAGGATACCAGCTGGCTCATGCCATAACAATTGCATCATCATCAATGTAGAGGATGGGGAGGGTTTGTCGCTATGGTCGGTTGCATCAGGTAGGTTGATGGCGATGTCGTCGGTCTCGGCGACCAGTTGGCGTGGCTGACAGACGACTCTATCGCTGGACAGCGACATGGCCAGCCCCTGATGTGTTTTTGCCGTGAGCGACTAGTCTCGGGTGCGGCGCGTTGCAAAGCAGGCATCAGGCGCTGAGTGGTGCGCTGCTGCTGAAAAGATGACATCCTTACCCTTTGAATGGTAGGCGTAGGTCGTAATGTCACTGAGTGGTTGGGAGAATTTCCCGCTGTCCCACTTTTGCGGTGTGATCTGCTGCATGATGTAAGTGGGCGATCCTCCGCTGTGTCGTCGATGAGCAAAAGTACGCGCCGGCGGTCAGCGAAAACGCACCAGCTGGACTGATAGGCTGTGGGTGGCCACTGGCGATTTGGTCGATGGACGGGACACTATCGTCAGTTGCTTGACAGAAACCGCCGTAAGATAGCAAGGAGGTCGCTTTTACGTGATTTTCTACAGCCAGACTCCATCTCTGCATTATACCCACGATGTACCCGCAAGCCAACCGCCTTTTGTACGCGGAGGGCGTGATGCTGATGACCTCAGTCATTGCTGCTCAGAAGCGCTCCGAGAGTAGCGCAGTGTCTCGTCGGAGATGCCTGCAGAGCCGCGCTTGAAAAATCAGTGAGGGAAGGTAGCCACTGCTTCAGCTACTGCACGCTTTGGAGTGGACCATATTGGGTCCGTTCTACCCACGTCCGGTATCTCACCCTCAGCTTGCGGGCGATTGGTCAGATTGCGCGCAGTTGAAGCGAGATCGTGCAAATGCCTGCTGACGCTGCCAGTGCAGTTGATAACACCGCCGAGTCTGTTGTGCAGCCACTGATCTTTTGCGCGCTTGGGCGGTATCAGCGAGTTAATCTTGAGCCCTTGGTCGGTTGAACTCTTACCATCTTCTTTTCAGGTTCGTCTAGCGCGAATCGTAGACCGGTGTCGCGCTGATGAAGGCGGTTTGGCTTTGGCAGTTGGCTCTGGAATGAGTGAAAAAGCTCGCCGAACTTATGATTCCGGCGCGGTGCAATATCACGGGTAATTCGAGTGCTGGAACTGATCCTCACCGACTCAGCACCATCGAGCGTCGGTGAAGAAGAATATCAGCTGCCATTAGGACAGGGTAATGAAAGAGCCCCAACAGTGACATATTATTGTGGTATCAGCTGAGTCTTTAAACTGCGTGCTGGCCTCATCTCGCCAAAGCCGGTGTAGCGACCTAAAATCCATGTGAGTTCACTATGTGCTGATGAAGCCCTGCCGGTAGAAATCGTATGTTCGTCGGTGATGTCGTTCCCTGCCGCAATGAAGTACTTGAGGTTTGTTAGCGTATTCTCGTAGTGTCGGTGGTCGACTGGGTGTGGCAAAAGCTGTGAGGTCGGGCACAAACATGTTGAGTTGGTAGCGCCCAGCACAGTGCTGCTGCAACTGACGCATTGGGCACAAAAAGCACGAGATAATTGCCAAAGGCGTTGGCTTCTTCATTGCTACGAATTCCGGTGAGGATAACATTTGGACACATACGTAGTATAGCATTTTCGGTGGCGAGTCTGAATAAGCGGTCAGAAATATTACGGGTATATGAGGTACTATACGAAACGATATCATTACGACATAGCGTAGCGTTTCGTTAGCTAGATAGTAAAGGATCTGCGTTCTGAACAATCGAGACGAGGAGTAGAAAGACGACGGGAGAACGCCACGAACGACACCATAATGTACTGTATTGATTTTCATGAATGTCAAGAAAAATCTAAGGATACCCACATGCTAAAAACCATCAAAACGAAATAGTGACAAAATACACTCTTTGTTGCGCTGGTGGTAGGTTTCTTTGCGCTGCTGAGCGTGGGTCGAGTTATATTCACGCATCGATCTGCTCGAAACCCTGCAATAGCAATCTATCTAACATTACTGCCAGCCACCAGACTGAGTGGATTCCAGCAATCAAACCACTACTAGACGCCAAAAGGCTTTCATGAATGACATCCAGACAATCTCAAAGGAACAGATGACTACCACCACCTTTACTACTTGCTCAATAAAAATCTATAAGTCGAGCAATGATGGCACTGAGTGGTACCAGATCTGCACGAAGGATTGAGGGAGCACTTTTGAAGATCTTGGTATGGATTCCTAAGTTTGTTAACAGCTGGTCGGCAGTGCCTCCGGGTTCGTGTATCAGAATAGTAATGGATTTTTCCATGATTTGCCCAAAACGGCAATAATTGCCTACTTTACGAGCTATACTGAGACCGGACAGCACCAATATGCAGGATATTCACTCGATGATAGTCGCACCTACCACCCGTCAATACACAGCCAGCCAGTCATGAGGCAGAGTCCAAAGAGCAGAATTTCCGCGACCTACACGTCTGGTACAATGGAATCTACCAAGAAGCTGATGATAATCTGGCTGAGGGTGATAAGGTTGGTATCTACTCGGGCACTGACGGAGTGGGAATACTAGGGCGCAACCGCGCTCAACGGTAGCACGCCTGACGGCAAAGATCTTGGCCTTATCGAGGTGCCCTAACCTCAAGAGCTTCTATGATCCACAAAACAAAGACTACTAAGCTACGCACTATTCTTTGGGGGCTATGGCTATCAGATATGGTTCGACAACTGGCAGCTACATTAGCATAATTGGCCACCTCGAGCTCAATGGTAACTTTGTCGTCGAGCAGCAGCCAGAGCGCTTGACCACGGGAACGGATTACTACGGCGCTAATTACTACCAAGAAAGCCCAACACGCGTTAAGAGGTATCTGGCTGGATGGGTAAACTGGGGAGTACTTTCGCGCGGCAGATTCTGAAGGATGACGGTCAAGAAGGAAGCAGCATCGGCTCGATGAGCTCAACCCCATCTCTCGATGACCCTACAAAGGATGGAAAGTATGTCGTGCGGTCGCGCTTGATCACTAACAATGCCCGCACCAGCGGTCTCTGCACCGTGCTAATCGGCCCGAACGTCTAAGATTGCACCTGATGGCTACGGCAAAGAATTGCTCAAAGTCAATCGCAAAGCTTTCGCAAGAGATTAGTCTTCACTTTGCAAAACAATACGCCAATACGAAAGGCCACGTTCGGGTCTTTATCAATCAAAAATGACAGCCGCGTGAGTGTTGACCTTAACACTGAGACTGGCACCTACGAAGTGAAGCGTAAGAGCTCGAAGATTACTGGTGAAGCGAAAAAGTAGTACGAGAGGCGTATGCAGTATATAATGATTGGCAAAATCGCCAGCGCTACTTTGTCTATCTCGTTGCCGACAAAGGGAGCCTTGAGATTGCTACGCCAGATGGGCAGATCTATCTGCCGATGAAACTATCGGCGATCCAAACATGCAAGTTGCGGTGGAGTCAAGTACTGACAATAGCGTGATCGGCGACGCTACGTGACTTCCAAAACAGAACACGGTAACATAAACACAAGAAGAATCCTTTCTATCAGATAATAAAGCTCCCTTGTTGCAGAGGGGCTTTATTATATCAGAAAAGCTGTGTAGTATGCAGCACCGTATCATACTATAGGAATAGCGAGTGTTGTTCGAGGTGTTTGGCAATAAGTTTGGCATAGCGTTTGCGAATCTCGTGGCCAGTGATGGCTGTCTCAATCACGACATTGGTGACGCTGGCGCTGGATTGTCTTGAAGTGTTTTGGTATCATCACTGCATCGAGTGTGCCGTAGAGAATCGCGTTATCGGTAGCGGCGGTAGATTACAGGCATCGTTGAGAGCGAGGTTTGGAGCAAAATACCATGTGCGTGCTGTCTTGGCATATGGCGAAAACCGCTTCGCGACTGACGCGAAAATTCTTTTTGCGACCGTTTGTACTGCTGATTGGCTGCGCCGGTGAGGCTTTGGTGATGTGTTGATCGCCTCAAGAAATCCTTTGCCGATTGTCTCTGAGTAGCGCCTCGCGTAGTGGGCGCTTTAGCAATATCACTTGGTAGATAGATCGGTGATGAGCACAACACAAGCTTTTTGGACGCGGCGAGGAAACAGCTTGGTGTATTCAATAGCGACTAGTATTGCCAGTGAGTGCCCACAAGATTACCTGGCGCAGCGGGCGCGGCATGGCGAATCGTTTTGCGCAGGGCGCGCGCATGATCAGTCAGTATAATCGGGCCGAGCAGGCTTGCGCGACTGACCAAAGCCCAGCGATCAACTGCCAAGACTCGGTTGGTCGCCAAGCTGGTTGAGTACATCTTTGTCCAAATATTATGATTTACCCCAATACCGCTGAATAAGCACAATAACCGAGATCGAGGATATATCGTGCCAATCGCCACATACCTGGGTATGCGGCGGATACGCCAGGGCCAAATAGTTCGTGAAGTTTGTCGTACATACTTAGATATTATTGTACCATCTTTTAATTGAATTGCGACGATATGCGTTATACTAAAAACATCGGTAATCAAGGAAACAGACAATGTGCATGCCACCTAAAAAAGATTACGCATCATACTGGAATACAAGCATAGATCAGCGAATCATCAGTCCTGTGCATGAGGAGAATCCTTGCTCAAGTGAGAACACACCGGGGATTGTTGTTCAGGCTGGGTCGAGCGGGTCGCATGGAATTGATCTCGTGGGTATGATCGAGGCTGCTATTATCGCGATGCTCGTTGGTCCTCGTGCTCCTTCTGAGGTTTTCTTGCCATAAGCCACAGACGACGGAGGCCAGCGGTGGCGCCGAGCTGGTTGCTGGACGCCGTCTATTTTGCAATCTTATTCGTTATCGGTATTGGACTTGTCACAATGCACCGACTTGGTGTGTTTGGCATGATATAGCATACGAGAGGTCGATGATACTGCGAAGTTTTTTAAGCGGCTTTAGCTTCATAGAGCTATGGGCTATATATGCATAGTTAATGGTTATCGGTGTTAAATCACGATCGTGATTAAGTGTCTACTCCCGACGTCATCCCAGAAACCAGCAAAGGCACACATAAGCAATATAAATATGAGATTAATCGAAGCTCAAAATACCCCGCCATATTGACGTGGGTATTTGTGAAACGTAGGCAAGAATGCTTAACGGCTTCGAGTACTGCTCGCGTTTGCGGGCGCTGCTGCGCAAACACGTATTTTGCGCTCTTTTTCGCGTGGGTCGCGGCGCATATTCGGCCGCTCTTTGAGTGTACCGCGCAGATCTGGTGCACCAACGGTAATCGCTTTGGCGATTGCCATCTTGATAGCGTCACCCTGACCGCTGAGGCCACCACCCTTCACTAGGACGGAGCGTCAAATTCTTTTGCGCAACCAAGGCCAGTGGATCGGTCACTTCAGCTTGCAGTGTCTTGTTACCCGACAGGTAGTCAGCGCCAACACCATTGATCGTCACATTTCCCTTTACCTTTGACCAGTCGAGCGCGGGCAGTAGCGCTTTTGCGCCAGCCAAGACCATAGTCGTATGTTGCTTGTGCCATTTTATTGACCTCTACTTTCTCTGGTTGCTGTGCGGTGTGGGCGTGCTCTGTTCGCCAGCAAAGACGCGGAGACGAGCATGGGCGATCTGCTGCAAAGCTTGTTCTGGCAGCATACCCTTCACCGAGCAGCAGTGATGATACGCTCCAGTGCGTTTTCGCGCACTTCCTTGAGCTGAGCGTCTTTCTGATGCCGCTGGAAACCACTGTGATGGTAGTAGATCTTGCTTCTCTCTTTTACCAGTCTGGCAGCCTTAGCCGCGTTAATGACGACAACGTAGTCGCCTCCATCGACGTGCGGCGTGTAAGCTGAGCATTTGCCGACCAAGTACTGCGCAATGGTTGTTGCGGTGCGGCAAGTCGGTGCTGACTCGCGTCGATCAAAATCCAGCGCCGGCTAACATCAGCTGGCTTCTGCGAAAATGTTTTGTGAGCCGTAACTACTTCGCCTCTTTGTGATTGCCTCGAGCAGGCATTGGTTTGAGTTCGTCAACAAAACTCAATCATTTGCCATCTGCGCTCTCATCACCACGGCGCAGACGTGTCCGATACACACGCACGTGACCACTTGGCCGATGGCTGAGTTGCGGGGCAATCTGGTCAACCAATTTGATTGTTGCAGCTGTGCTGAGCCCAGCAATGACAGCGCGGCGATGCGCGAGGTCACCCTTCTAGCTTTGGTAATGAGCTTTTCGATGTAGCAGCGCAGCTGCCTTGGCCTTTGGCGGCGTTGTTTCGATTTCGCTCTCCAACAGCAAACTGGTTGCTAGGCCTTTGAGCGGGGCTCGACGTTGATCGCGTTCGCGGCCGAGCTTGCGCCCTTTGTATCCGTGTCGATGCATTTGAGCTCCAATTCTGCTAGTTTATCTTTTACTTCGTCGAGAGGCTTTGCTGCCAAAAGCCTTTGAGCTCGCTGCAGGTCCTGCTCCGTCAAAGTGACGAGGTCGTGAACGAGTGCGGATCTCATTGTTGATGAGCGCGTTTGCGGTGCGGGCACTGAGCCAAGGTCTTCGATCGAGGTGTTCAGCTCGTTATCTTCCCCAGCAGTCATGAGGTGCCGGGTGCTGGTGCCGATACGACGAGTTGTGCTGCCAGCCGAGGCGGTGTGGCTGGTTCGCGAAAATCGCCACAGCCTGCTCGAAGGCATCGCGTGGCGTCGAAGCTACCGTCGGTCTCGACGGTCATCTCAAGCCGCTCTGGGGTTGGTTTCTGACCAACTCACGAGTTGGATCGACCTTGAAAGCGCGCACACGCGTCACGGGGCGCAAACTCGCGTCCATAGCAATCATGTCGCTGTGTAGCCGGTTGGCACTCGACTCTTCGATCGGGTAGTACCCCCGACCAGCCTCGGCCACCAGATCAGTCAACGACATTAGCCTGTAGTCGATCGTTGTGCAGAATGACGTGCTCGGGTTGACAACTCAACCTCAGCGTTGGCTCGCGTATCTCCGGCGGTTACTGCACCAGCACCTTGCTTCTCAAGGCGCAGCTCGACTGGGTCATCGCTGCGAACAATCAAGTCGACGCGCCTTTGAGGTTTGGCATGATGTCAGTAACACTTCTTCTTTAACGCTATGGCAGCTGTAGTGAACTCATGCGTCGCACCCCGCATTCGAAGCCGTAAAGGCCCACCGCGATACTGCTCAGCAGCGGTACTCGGCAGCGAGCTATTGCCCGGCATATTGCCGTAGCTGGCGTGCAATGGCTCAATGACAAATGTGCTGCTGTGCGGCCCATTGTCATCGATGCGCGCTAACGCCGGATCGTGAATTAATTTGACATGTACAAAATTCTCCTTACCCTTGTTAGCGTGGGTAGTACTCGACAACAGTCGTGCTCGTTGATACCAGCCTCAGCTTCTTCGCGCTTTAGCCAGCCCGATACTTCGATCTTGAGTTTTTGATGATCGCTCTTAAGCCAACTCAGAGGTGGTTTGGGGAGGTGTTGCCGTAGATGTCGTCAATTGCAGTAAAGTAGCCAGACTTTGCACTCTTTGGCCGGACAGTAATGACATCCCCCTGCCTTGAGGCGGATTGATGGAATGTCGACGCGGCAGACCATTAAGCTCAAAGTGACCGTGGCTCACTAGCTGGCGGGCCTGGCGACGGCTTGTCGCAAAGCCAGCACGATATACCGCGTTGTCGAGCCGGGCTCGAGGAAGCGGAAAGGTTCTCGCCACTGAGGCCTGGCTTGCGCGTTGCCTCGTTCATCAGCTAGCAAACTGCTTCTCGAGCAGGCCGTACATGCAGCGCACCTTCGCTTTTTCGCGCAGCTGCGTTGCATGCATGCTATGGCTTGCTCTGACGGCCGTGAGCGTGCTCGCCCGGAATGCCACTCTTGCGTGCCAAAAATCTTGTGTGCCTTGGGGTGAAGCGCCACACCTTCGCGGCGGCTCTGCTTCACGATTGGGCTTCTATCTCGTGCCATTTACGCCCTCCTTGCCTTTCGTGGGCGAACGCCACCGTGTGGCACACCCGTTACATCTTTGATGCTATTGACGGCAATGTCGAAGTTGCTCATTGCGCGGTGCCGCATCTCGGCCCAGCCCAACACCCCTTGACGAATACATCAACGGTGCGGACGCCATAGCTACTCTTGGCAGCTTCTGCGGCTTTTTCTGCAGCAATCTGTGTCTGCGTAGGCTGTGCCCTTCTTACTCCCACGAAAGCCACATGCACCAGCGCTGGCAGCGGTCAAGACGTTGCCCTTGCTATCTGCAAATGTGACAATAGTGTTGTTAAAGGTTGCCTGTACGTGCAGCTGACCAGATGGGACTGATCGGCGCTGCTTTTTCTTGGTGGATTTTGCTGTGCCATATCTCGTCCTTTCTCCTGCGTCTTACTTGCTGCCTTTGGCTGTGCCCCGCCGACGGCGATCGCCTTACCCTTGCGAGTTCGTGCGTTCGTTCGAGTGCGCTGACCGCGTGTTGGCAAGCCATTTTTGTGCCTGAGACCGCGGTATGCACCAATGTCTTTGAGGCGTTTGATATTGTTGGTCACCAGGCGTTGCAGATCGCCTTCAGTGACATAATCTTTGTCGATAATGTCGCGAAGTTTCTGCTCCTCAGCCTCGGTGAGATCTTTCACCCGAGTGGTCGGCTCAATTTTTGCCGCCGCAAGGATGTCTCGAGCAAGCGTGCGCCCAATACCATGGATGTAGGTAAGAGCAATATGCACTTGCTTGTCTGATGGGATAACTTCACCCCCAGCAATTCAGAGCCGCTTAACCCTGCCTTTGCTTATTCTTAGGTTTTTCTTGTTGATGACACGGAGTCGGCCTTTTGCGCCGGACCAGCTGATCATCAGGGGCTCGATCTTTTTGACACTCGCACGAACTTTCATGAGCGCACAAATCTCCCTGAGGAAAAACCCTGCCGTTACTGAGAACAGCGGTGATATCAGGCCGCCGCTCTACGTTATTAAACGCGTGCGCGGGAAGACGATTCTGCCCGCTCGTAGAGATCGTATGCGGTTAACCTGACTTCCACGGTATCGCCTGGGACCAAACGGATATGATGCTTGCGCATCTTGCCGCTGATATGAGCGATAATGCTTGGGCCGTTCTCCAATTCTACCTTAAATTGCGTATTGAGCGGTGCTTCCACTACCTTGCCGCGCAATTTGATAACTCTTTCGAACTTGCCATAGATATACAGCTTCGTATTATACGCTATTTCTCTGTAGGAGTAAAGAGAAGTGGCCAGCTTTTTGCATTATTTATTGTGAGATTATGGACGGCACTATTCATATATCAGAATGGAGCCGTAAGAGAGGTAGCTCTACTTCTAAAAGTAGTATCCTCTAGGCCTTCATGATGTATAGATTTGAAAGCCCATCATCATTCCTCAGCCTCTATTCCGCTACGGTTCTGCATCCCCCTTTCTATATTGAATTGCAATGATACGGCGCTTATGCCACTCATAACGCACGTTCTAAAGGCTCATGAACGAATTATTATGGAGTACGGAATCATATCAAAATACCGCTACAGACAGAGGTAGCGGTATTATCTACAAGATATACACCAAGTAGCAGCTTATGCCTTTTGCGGCAGTACGCGCCGGCCGAGTAATCCGCGCTTCTTTTGGCTTAGTATCAAGGTCATCGACCGAGAAGTCGTCATATGTTACCATCAGCGCTCGTGAGTTAATCTGACGGAGTGTCTCAAGGCCAACCGTCACGACAATAAGCAAGCTCGTACCGCCGATTGCCATGTTATTAGCATTCACGCCAAGCTGCGCAAAAGACGTAGTCGATCGCAAACGGAATGATGGCGATGATCCCCAGGCACCGCGACCCAAACAGGTTAAGCCGATTGACGGTGCGTGACAGATATTTTTCGGTGGTTGGGCCAGGGGCGAACTCCCTCAATGAAGCCACCTTGGTTTCTCAAGACTCTCCGCAATTTCGCTCGCATTAAAGACGTAGCAGTGTAGAAGTAGGTAAAAGGCAATGACGAGTAAGTGAAAGTAGATCGATGGGTAGATACACCGTTAGGCCACCTGTGGCGTGTGTCTGAGCAGTCGGTGCTTGGAACCACTGGATGAGGTTATTTGCTAATTGCTGATTTGCACCAGGTGTCGCGTGTAGCAACTGCCCCACAAAGGCTGGAAGGCTGAGGAATGCTACTGCAAAGATAACTCGGCACCACACCCGCAGCGATGAGCTTGATGGGCAAGATACTCTTAATGCCACCATACGAGCTATTGCCGCCAACCCGCTTGGCACTAATTGATCGTGACAATGCGCTGTGCTCGTTAATCTTAACGAGGAGATAAAGTAGGATGAGGCCGAGTTGCCCCAAGGGACAACTACTGTCCAGAAGGTTGTTGGCTTAACGGGTGGTGAGAACCAGCCAAAGACGCTGAGCGAACCATCTTGAGTGTTAAAGAGCGATGAGTAGATTGACCCAAAGGTGGTCAGCAACTGGCTAATCACACTAGCAAAAGATCAGCAGGCTAATACCATTCCCAACCCTTGCTCTGTCATCAGCTCGCCAAGCCACATCAAGAGTAGCGACCCAGCAGTCAGTGCCGTTACTGCAACAATCCACTCGCGCGGAGCGAACCAGCTACTGTACCGGTTGTGCTCCCCAGCCAAGACCGATTGGCGCAAAAGTAGATGATACCGATCGACTGAGCAATTGCCAGCGGCACGCTAGCGATACGCGTCCACTGATTGATCTTGCGTCGGCCCGACTCACCATCTTTGTAGCATCTCCTCAAGGCTTGGGATGGCTTTAGTGAGCAGCTGCGTAATAATGCTGGCATTGATGAAGGGCCCAAGGCCGATCAAAACGATAGACAGCTGGGCCAATGCTCCACCAGTCAGGATATCTGGCAGCCACCAAAGTCACTCGCCGATACGACATTCTGGATAATATCCTTTGAGTCGGCTTGGTTCAGCCAACGGCACTGGCACGTGCGCCAAGAAACGATAGGCGACGATAAGCCCCAGCACAATGCCAAGGCGCTTTTTGTATGTCTTTACTTTTTGAGCGATCGAAGAATAATCTTCCAGTTCATATATTGTCCCTTTTGCCACTAACTACTATAACGCTATATCTAGTACAGTATACACGAATTTGCTCCAGAAGTAAAAAGAGCCAGTTGTCAATGTAGGGTAGCTTTGGAGCCCAAGAAAACTGCGAGAGGTTCGTATTTTTTGCAGCTGATGTTCAGATACAAACTAGTGGCAGATCATAATAAAATAGCACACGATGCATATTCTCATGATATAATGCTAGATGTATTATTAATTTACTCTGATAATTTAGTTCGTCTAAACCGTGCTGAAGTTACAGAGTTGCACATACAAGGAGGAGCAATGGCTCAAAACAACCAAGGGCTCAAGATTCGGATTCGCCTCAAGGCATACGACCACAAGGTGATCGACCAATCGGCCAAGCAAATTATCGACACTGCCCTGCGCACTGGCGCAAACGTCGCAGGTCCTGTGCCACTACCAACGCGGCGCAGCAGCTACACAGTAGTAAAAAGCCCGCACGTATACAAGACTGGCGGTGAGACATTCGAGATGCGCGTTCACAAGCGCCTCATCGATATCACCAATGCTACGCCCAAGACAATCGACAACCTCCACAACCTCAGCTTGCCAGCTGGCGTGGATGTTGAGATTCGGATGTAGCTTGTTGCTATAGAAGCACCTAAGAAAAGAGTGATAGCTGCTATCACTCTTTTTGATTTTATATTGCTCACTTACTCAAGTTCTTCTGTCGATAGTTTGCTTTGGGATATCATCAAGTGATTAATACGGGTTCCATAGTATTGTATATTGTCTGAGCAATAGATTGACAATCATTCTCGATCGTCATGTGAGTGTTAAAGACCCAGTTCTTAAGCAATGCGGTTTTTGCAGCAAGTGTCACAGTCTCCGGTCGTATTTCCCAGCATGCCCGAACGATGTCATCATAACTCACTACCGGGGCTTCGTCCTTAAACCGTTTAATAATCTGTCGTGTCACCCACCCATGAAAGCGCTCTATCTTTTGCTTCGTTGTCGATCCGCCATGATACTGCTTGCTGAGCAATCTCAAATACCTCAGGTGGCACCCCCTCGTTTGCAAGCTTTTGCAGCCCCCGCCATAACTTTTCCTCAAACAATGGCATATCACTGTCCTCGACAATGTAATGAATGATAAAACGGTATGATTGGCCAGTTTCGCGGACAGCCATATCATTCTCATTAAATATCGTGCAGTATTTTGCAGCACACCGTGTTGATCATAAGGGTGATCTTTGAAAGAGTCACCAATCGATTGGGCATAGTAAACAGCACTAATATACATTCTGCAAGCATCCGAGGCGCTTATCTCCATCAGTGGATCTTGCGCAAAGTTGAGACGAAACCCATGAAAACCGATCGTATGCAACACGCCATTAAACTGAAAATGTTTGGCTGAGAGTTGCGGCACGATAATTGTCCCATAGCGATCTTTGTTGAGTCATTGTCTTGAGATAGCTCATTTGATAGAGCGGAAATCGCTGCCCGACCGCGGCACCATCACAGGCTCTGCTCAATCGCCTGCAGAATTACCGTCTCATCCCAATCAGGCGCGTGCATATTAGCAGTGATAACAATGTCACTGTTAGCCAGTGTATAAAACATCCCACAAAATCGCTGCCGTCTCTCAGTGATATATCAGTTGCTGATTGAGTGCGCTGTGCGAGCTTTGGTCGTCCAAACATCTGATGCTGATTGTCGCTCATCAGTGCGGCATCAATATCATGCTCTTCCTTAGCAAGCTCGGCAAGCGTGCGCTTTTTAGCAGTCTGGAAGGCACTGCGTGTGATACGTGTTTGGTATAGGCTGTGTATCATATGACCCAGCTTTGTAGCAAAACTGCGGTGCGCTCTCTGCTTGGAGCGAATAAGTCACAAAATGCTGCAGCCGATCTTGGTAGATATGCGCCGACGCGTCAATATGGTCATCCTCCATAGTCTGCGTCAGGACGTGCTGGACGATACGCGGTACTTCGTAGATGCGAGCGTCACTCAGCGTACTCATACCCTGCTCGCACGGCAATGGTAGTTTGAATAGTTGTTGCGTCAGGAGTGTCGACCAGCCAGACAGGCAGACCCTGCGTGGTGGTGGTGCTGCTCGTGATGAGTATAGTTCATAGCGGTATCATATCATCTTTTAGTCTGAAAAACAAAAATACCTCACTGTGGAGTGTATTTTTGTGAGTTTGCGAGTACTTTTGCAAACCACTTGACGATGTTGGTCACAACACCGGCACCGACTGTGCGGCCACCTTCGCGGATAGCGAGAGTCTTGACCCTTGTCCATAGCGATTCGGGGCGTTCAAGGTCACCTTGAAGGTTACTTTGGTCGCCTGGCATCACCATTTCCTTGTCGGCAGGGAGCTCAATCTCGCCAGTCACGTCCGTTGTGCGGAAGTAGAACTGTGGCTTGTAGCCCTCTACAATGGTGTGGCGGCCACCCTCTTCCTTCTTAAGGATATAAACTTCCGCCCAAACTCGGTGTGTGGGGTGAGTGTGCCTGGAGCGACAATCACCTGACCGCGCTCAATCTGGGTGCGCTCGATACCGCGCAGCAACAAACCAGCGTTGTCACCTGCCTGACCTTGGTCGAGGCTCTTCTTGAAGGCTTCAACACCAGTCACAACAGAGGTCTGAGTTGGCTTAAGACCAACAACTTACTGGGTCGTTGATCTTGATGACACCCTCGCTCGATACGGCTCAGTTGCAACCGTACCACGACCCTTGATCGAGAAGACATCTCGATTGGTATCAAGAATGGCTTGTCGAGGTCGCGCTGAGGCAACTCGAAGTAGTCGTCCATAGCAGATTACCAGCTCCATCACGGGCGTCTTTCGCCTCGGTGTCGCCCTCGAGCGCCTTGGTAGCAGAACCCTGATGATTGGTGCGTTGTCGCCATCGTAGCCGTTCTTGGTGAGCAGCTCGCGGACGTCCATCTCAACCAGCTCAACCAACTCTGGGTCGGCCAAGTCCATCTTGTTGAGGAAGACGACGATCTTTGGCACACCAACCTGGTGAGCAAGCAGCACGTGCTCGCGTGTCTCGTGGCAATGGACCGTCGTTGGCGGCAACCACCAGCACAGCACCGTCAATCTGAGCGGCACCAGCAATCATAGTGTTCCTGACATAGTCGGCGTGACCTGGCATGTCAACGTGCGCGTAGTGGCGCTTTCTCCGACTCGTATTCCTGGTGGGAGCTGGCGATGGTAATACCGCGTTGCTTCTCCTCAGGAGCGTTGTCGATGTCTTCGTAGTTGCGAGGCTTGTTTACATCGCTTGGAAGACGCTTTGCCAACACGTGAGTGATGGCAGCCGTTAACGTTGTTTTACCGTGGTCGACGTGACCCATAGTACCAACGTTAATGTGTGGCTTACTTCGATCGAAATCTGCCATGTAGGTAAGTACCCTACTTATGTTAATATTTGGTACGACGCGAGCTACTTGCCGGAGTAGAGACACTACGACAAAACGCGTCGCGCGTTAGGATTTATTATAGGTGCGGTGGCAAAAAGCAAAGTAGCTAGTCCCACCAAACATACCACTGTCGACTGCCATATACTTGATTTGCCAAAGCTTCGAAGGTCTCCGACCCTTGATAGACTGCGTCGCCATATGAAAAATAGAAGAGCTCAACGGCAACCGCCTTAGCATCGGCATCGGTCTGCGGTGGACGCTCGACGTAATACTCAACAGTGTCATGGCTGATAGCGGCAGGCACAGCACCGTACTCTCATACCAATCGCGATACCGCCACCTGGATGGCTGGCTCTGGGCAATCATTCCAACCACCCATACAGAGGTAGGCGAGTGCCTCATAAGGCGCTGTGGTTGGTAGTTTGATAATAATAACTGGATTGTCGCTATCTGCCTGGAGCGGGCTGATGAAGTCAACCGTGTAGGGTCGTCACCGCGAGGTGATACTGAGAAGCCCGGCGCGGTAATCGTCTACACTAGAAGTGCGGCTGATCTTTTCGCTGTTTTCAGCTGGCAGCTCTTGCGCAACGTGAGCAAAGAAGGCTAGTATATCAACTGCTGCGACAAGCTTCCATGCTGCGCCGCACAAGCTCGGGACCGTCTGACGCCAGCGTCTCTCTAAAGCCTCTCTGCTATCTCATCTAGGACAAGGGTCATCAAGCGTCACAATCACAGGCGTGAAGCCCTCGTGCTTACCTTTTGCTCGCGTAACCGCAGATAGCGCTGCGTGGCACGTATAACTTCGCATTCTACGTAGTCGACGCCGCTCCCGGCAAAGAGTGTTTTAAATCGCTGCATTGTATCTGGCATAGTATTCTCCTGAGCGCATTATAGCATGGAGAATATCTATCAATCGATTGCTGAGTGCAGCAAAGAAGGTGCGAACTTTTGGCTGTGCAGAGTGGTTGATGACCTGTGCTGGCGTACCATCTTCAATAATCTTACCTCGTCAAGAAAGACAATCCGCGACGCAACATCACGAGCAAATGACATCTCGTGTGTGACGACGATCATCGTAATCCCTGTTTCCGGCAAGGTGCTTAATAACCGCTCAGCACCTCGTCGACCATCTCAGGGTCGAGTGCACTCGTTGGCTCATCAAAGAGCAAGACTTTTGGCTGCATTGCCAAGGCACGAGCAATCGCTACCCGCTGCTTTTGCCCGCCCGAGAGATGACCTCGGTATTCTTGAGCCTTGGCACGAAGGCCAACCGTCGAGCATTTGAAGCGCCTGACGCTTCGCCTTCGCTCTTGATAGTTTGCGTACCTTGAGTGGCGCTTAGCATGATATTTTCGAGCACAGCCATATGCGGAAAGAGGTTAAACTGCTGGAAGACCATGCCAAGCTCAGTCCGAGCTTTGTTAAGGTCGGTCGCTGGGTTTGTCATGTCAATACCGTCCACCCATACTTCCCCGCTCGTTGGTGTTTCTGATCATATTAACACAGCGAAGCAGTGTGCTCTTGCCACTACCACTCGAGCCCAAGAGTGCTACCACTTCTCCCTGCTTGACAGTAAGGTCAATGCCGCGCAAGACATAGTTATTGCCATAGTGCTTGCGGAGCTGCTTGATATTAATCATGCGCCTTTGAGCCTCCTCTACTCGATTCATCACCCACGTAAATAGCGTGGTGAGGGCGAGGTAAATCATTGCAGCGGCAAAGAGCGATTCGAAAGCGGTGGCCGTTTGGAAGCGGATATTATCAGCACCGCGCATTAGATCGTTCATACCAATCCAGCCAACGACTGATGTCTCCTTGAGGAGTGAAACTCTCACTGATTAGTGATGGCAGTGACTGCTTGAGTGCTTGAGGCAGAATGATATAATGCATGGTTTGCCAGCGACTCCAAGCCAAGCGAGCGCGCCGCTTCGACTTGTCCGTTATCGATACTTTCGATCCCGCCGCGAATAATCTCAGCAATGTATGCACCACTGTTGATACCAAAGGCAAGGCTTGCAATCCACAGTTTTGGCACCCTACGGTAAGAGCCAAATACCACGTAATACATAATAAGCAGTTGCACTAAAGCAGGTGTGCCGCGAATGACCGTGGTATAGGCATGAGCCAAGCTCACCCATGGCCGCCAGCGCTGGAGGCGATGTAGTTTGCATGTGCGAAATGGTTGCCAAGCAGACTGCTGCATCAGAGCGACAACTAGACCAATCACGAGCCCAATGATCGTCGAAAAGACGGTCAGAAGAATGGTCACTTCCAAGCCGCGCCACAAGAAGAGATAGCGCTCATCACCAAAGAGGATATCCCACACATTCATGGCTGGGCTACTCCAAAGTGTTTCTTGATAAGCTTCTCATAGCGGCCATCGCGCTTCATTGCGGTAATGCTAGTGTTTACCTCAGCGAGTAGTTTGCTATTACCTTTTTGATAGCAATGGCGTAATCCTCGTGCGAGAGGTTGCGTGCAAGGCAACGAGCTGCGGGTTTGTGGCGAGGTATTGCTGAGCTGGCCCATCATCCATAATGGCAGCGTCGATCCGCCGACTACTGAGCTCTTGCACGACACTCGCCGTCGACTGGAGCTGCACCACGTGTGCCCCACGAATCTTGTGTGCCAGCGTGTCGGCTGTAGTGCCAAGCTGTACGCCAATTCTCCTGCCAATGAGGTCATCACTGGTGGCAATTGTTGAGCCAGTCTTTGGCACAATTATCTTTTGCGCTGCAGTATAGTACGTGTGCGAAAAACTCAGCATTCTTGCGCCGGTCTGGCGTGACAGTCATACCAGCTGCAATGAGGTCGATTCGCCCAGCCTGCAGTGCTGGCAAGAGGCCATCAAAGGCGATCTCCTCAATTTGTAACGAACGGTTTGTGTCCTTAGCAATCTCCCGCACAAGGTCAATATCAAAGCCAACGATCTCCTGCCCCTGCTTATATTCAAACGGCTTAAAGCCAGGGTCGGTGCCCAGCACGAGTGTTTTTCCAGACCGCTGCCGGCAGTCTTGGTGGTAGAGGCTGCTGGGCTCAGCTCAACATCCCAATACATATAGCCCAGCAAAGCTACTCCCACAGCAGCGAAACTCAGCCATTTGAGCCGTGCTAGTCTACGTTGCTGACGAGTCGATTGCGCCATGCGTATAAGTATAAGCGCTTTGCTAGACGGATGCAAGTACTTGTATTGTTCTATTTACCGCGCTATGATAAGAATACAAAAAGCAACACATAAGGAGGCACCCTATGAGTAGTCTTACAAAATACAATCCATTTTGAGGAATGCGCGCATTGCAGCGGCAGCTGTTTGACAATCCCTTTACCACGACACTCAGCCAAGCTGTCGCAACTGATGTCTATACGGTAGATAATACACTGGTTGTTGAAGCACACGTGCCAAAACTTTGCCGAGGAAGACCTCGATGTAAAGCCTTGACAATGGTGCGCCTCGTCATCCGCGGCGAACGGCACGAAAAACCGAGGACAAAACAGCGCAACTACGTCGTTCGTGAGAGCAGCACAAGCTTCTGCCGTCGCGTACAGGTACCAGATGGTAGCGATGTTGAGCAGATTAAGGCCCATCTGGAGGACGGCATTTTGAAAGTAACGGTACCACTGAAGCCACCACTGCGCCGCAAAAAAATTGCCGTCAAGAAAATAGCCAAGCACGACAAGAAAACGAAAAAATAGCGTAAGTAACACTCGCAGTATACCTTTATACCAACAAAAGCTGGCGTATATGCCAGCTTTTGCGTACTATTCACCATTCCTCGTGCTGAGACAGGATAATAAAACACCCCTATAACAGAGGTGTTTTTATAGAGATAATATAAGAAGACTTACTTACTGCGCTTCTCGATAATCTCCTGCGCGACGTTTGCTGGAACTTCTCATAGTGGGCAAGTTCCATCGTGCTAGCAGCTCGGCCCCTGCGACATTGAGCGAATGTCGCTGGTGTAGCCAAACATGTTTGCCAGTGGCACGATAGCCTTCACGAGCTTCGCGCCACCCATCAAGTCTTCCATTGCCTCAATGCGGCCCCGGCGACTATTGAGGTCGCCAATGATATCACCCATGAACTCCTCAGGCGTCGTCACCTCGACCTTCATCACTGGCTCGAGCAAGACTGCTGGCCTTCTTGATACCTTCGCGGGCAGCTAGGGTGAGCAGCCAGATTGAAGGCGAGCTCGCTTGAGTCAACATCGTGGTAGCTTCCGTCGTACAAGGTTGCCTTGACGTCGACCACTGGGTAACCAGCAATCACACCGCCATCGAGTGTCTCCTTAATACCCTTTTGCACGGCTGGGCGGTACTCTTGTGGCACCACACCACCCTTGATTTCGTCGAAGAATCTGTAGCCTTTACCTGGCTCATTCGGCTCAAAGCGCACCCAAACATCACCGTACTGGCCACGACCACCAGACTGCTTGGCGTGCTTACCCTGCGCTTCAGCCGTGCCCTTGATGGTCTCGCGGTAGGCGACTTGCGGCTCACCAACATTGGCCTCAACGTTAAACTCGCGCTTCATGCGGTCGATCAAAAATCTCTAGGTGGAGCTCACCCATACCGCCTCATGATAGTCTGGCCTGTCTCTTCGTCGGTGTAAACGCGGAAGGTCGGATCTTCTTCGGCCAGACGCTGCAGAGCAATACCCATCTTTTCTTGGTCGGCCTTGGTCTTGGGCTCCACCGCGATCGATACTGGTGGCTCAGGGAAGCTAATTGCCTCAAGAGCAATCGGATGCGCTTGATCGCACAAGGTATGGCCCGTGAAGGTGCCCTTCAGGCCCACCACGGCAGCGATGTCACCAGCGCCCACGCTGTCGATCTCTTCGCGCTTATCGGCGTGCATCCGGACGATGCGCCCCACACGTTCCTTCTCACCCGTCGTTGTGTTGAGGACATAGCTACCAGCAGTCAAGCGACCACTGTAGACACGGATGAAGATCAGCTTACCAACAAATGGGTCGGCAGCCAGCTTGAAGGCTAGTGCGGTCAGTGGCTGCTTATCGTCAGGAGTGCGGCTTACTTCATCGCCAGTCTTGGGGTTCTTACCCCAGATCTCACCAACGTCGAGTGGGCTTGGCAGGTAATCTACCATCAGGTCAAGCACCTTCTCGACGATCACACCGCGGCCATCGCCACCCTGTCACCAAGAAGAAGTCACCAGCCAAGACACGCTGACGCAGCGCTGCTTGAGCTCGTCGATAGTAATGGCATCCTCACCCTCGTCGAGGAACTTCATCATTAGGTCGTCATCGGCCTCAACGGCGTTCTCCACAAGCAAGCTACGAGCTCGCTTGGCCTTGTCGAGCATATCAGCTGGGATTTCACCCACCTTGAGCTCGTGGTCGGTGTAGTCATCATAGGTGTAGGCCTTCATGTCGATGAGGTCTACCACACCACAGACATCCTTCTCAAAGCCAATTGGCAGGTGGATTGGGGAGCTTGCTTGCTCAAGCGGCTATGGATCGACTCAATCGACTTGTGAAGTCGCCACCAGTCTGATTGATCTTGTTAATAAAGCAGAATGCGTGGCACACCGTATTTGTTAGCTTGGCGCTACTACGGTCTCACTCTGGGCTTCTACCCCATCTTGCCATCAAAGACTGTCACTGCGCCGTCGAGTACACGCAGGCTACGCTCCCACCTCGGCGGTAAAGTCGATGTGCCCAGGGGTGTCGATGATGTTAATCTTGTGGCCCTTCCAAAAGCAGGTCACTGCCGCAGAGGTAATGGTAATACCACGCTCTTTTTCTTGGCTCATCCAGTCGGTGGTAGCACCACTCGTCATCACCGCGCACGGTACCAATCTTGTGGTTAATACCGGTGCGGTACAAAATACCTTCTGTCGTCGTCGTCTTGCCGGCGTCGATATGGGCAATAATACCAATGTTGCGAAAGTCCTGCAGAGGGACATCCTTGGGGTTGCTATAGGGGACCCTTCTCTCCTTACGTGTTTTTAGCATGAGTAATACAACTCTCAACGATTGATTATAGCATGGATTGGGTGTGGGTGGTAGAGTAATTATCACCCCTGATGAGTCCACCCGCCCTGCTAGCCAGGGAGCCGTTCGCCGTTTTTGACCACACGCCGTAGCGGTCTGGCGCGGTGGTGCGCATTGCTTGGGGCACCGCATCGTACTCACCTGGTGGTAAGCCGCTTGTGTTGACATAGAGTAGCTTGTATCTCGGTTTGCTGAGCATTGGTGATGTAGAGGTAGGTGTTGTTCGTTCCATCAGTGGTACTACCCTGTGTGACGCTGGGGAGCGTGGTAATGTAGGCTGGCACCAATTGGCGCAAGAATGTGCGCTATCGCGGCGCTGGTAAGTGGGGTGGTACTACCAGCAGTCTGAGCAACCGGGTATGCACCATTTTTGCATAGTAGCGATCAAGCGCTTGGCGCATTGCCGTGAGATCGGCTACGCGGGTTCGCCCCTGTGCACCGGCTTGGATACGTTGGTACGAGACGAGCGTCACTGTAGCAAGGATGGCAATAATAACGATCACAACCAGCAACTCTACCACAGTATAGCCAGCGTGTTTTCTGCATTAACCGATTTTTCATAGCGCCCATGCTTTGCATTATACGAAGTACCTTGCGTTTAGGCAAGGGCCATTGCTGCTAACCTAGCTGGCAGTGTATAATGACACTATGCTATCACGTGGATCATCCTCCCTCACCTCAGTACCGGCGCTCACGCCTGACGCCGCGTGGGTTGGCTATTCGCTTTGCTTTGGCTGGTCTAGCGGTCGTACCATCGCGGCAGGGGTTATTTATCTCGCAACTCGGCCGCACAAAGCCGAAAAACACCGAGCAGCACACCGAAGCAAAGACTGGCCCACGCGAGCAGCTCACCGCTACCAAGACACTCGAGCGTGCCAAGAAGTACTTTAAGGGCACAGAAGCCGTTGTCATCGCTGTCAACACCGGTCAAGGCCGAGGGCTCTCGCTTTTATTCTATCGCTACTGATCCAAGCAAAACGAAGAGTGCTGCCGCTACCCCTGCCCAAGGCTGAGGCCAAGCGCAATGTCACTGCTCTGGAGCACATGCTCGAATACGACCAATTTACGCGCTATGTCGTGCAAGATGGCGACAAAGATGGCCCATACCTCGCAGACTTTACACGCAGTAATGGTGACGTAACCCGCCAGATTAGCAATACCCCACTCGACCCAAATGACCCGAAAAACAAGGAAACTCGCTTCGTTGAGTTTAAATGTCTTGATGCTGCAGATTATAAAGACCTCGCCAAGCAGCAGCTCTCTCTATAACGCCTACTCGCCCGCCGCAAGTTCGAGTTATAACGTTGGCATTGTCGGCACTATGACGGTGCGCGAGAGTAGACTTGCAGGCTATCGCTTGGCAGAGATACCACTGGGCGGTGTGCAGCCCTGAGTCGCACCTCTTTAATTCGCAAGGGACGGCGCTGTTTTTATCAATCGAGCGATGGCCGCTGGGTCTTTTTCCAGATTCGCCAGAACGATATGCTCTCCTGTGACGTCTATAAGGCTCAACTTCGCAATGCTAAAAAGTCGACCTGCGGCAAATCTACGAAGGCGACAAATGCCGCGACCTCAGCAAAGGCGAGGTAGTGACGGTAGAGATGCCGAAGTACCGGTAGTGCGTTGATCGAAGATCCTATCGGTAGGTATTATCGAACACGATAACCTTGCTATTTCTGCATGATATGTATTAAACTACCCTATAACTGGTAAATATTTTACGGAGCAATGATGAGTGTAGTAACAATGAAACAAGAAGGTGACTATATGATACAGTTCGCCTACCTCCTTGGCAAGCATAAACAAGAAGTTGTTGCATATTTCAATAAGACTTCTGATTTTCTATGGTGGGATGCGATTAAGACAGATGATCCCCCTGCAGAATTATTGAGAGTGCTGTGTTGGTTTGACGATTCAACAATTGCTGTACTAGATTGGCACGATGATATTCTTATTTCTTTTTACATTTGATCTTGCACCAGAAAACGTGAGACCTGGCGAGGATTATGACAGTTCAGATGATGATGGATTTGATATATACTGCCCGATTAGTTTAATGACGTATGCTTCTAGGTTAGATACGGCTGAGAAAATCATTGACACATATGGTCCTCCAGATCTCCTCAGGGAATATAATGACGCAAAGAGTCTTTACTATATAATTCTGCACGATAAATACGTTTGTTTTCATTTTTAACAAATTTGGTGTTATGTGGCTGTTACAGACAGGTCTAGTTGAATATTGTAAGGAGCTCTCAGGAGTTGTTAGTAGTGTATGAAAAATTGTAAATAAAATACTCACAGTCCCAGATCAAATTGGTTTCAAGTTAAACAGTTTAGACCTGTCGATCCTTGAATCTCGTGGAATCCCCTTCTTAAGCGGCGCAGATGTGTTTACTCCACTGCCAACACTTATCATTACAGGAGACTACCTCAAGTTTGGGATACTCGATACAACAGACTATCTTGCTATCAAAACTATCTAGTCATCATATTGTACGGATTATAGATGCTAACAACGCAGCACCGGAGATATTTGTAAATTCCTCTTTACTGCAATATGTGCAGACATTTACACAGTTCTGCACGAGACCTCCCTTTACAATTCTGACGAAGCTATGGGACGACATCGAATCTCTTGCGCGGTCGGCTAATAAACTAAGAAGCGTGGTCAAAAATATCGACTCAAAGGCGATAGAATCTGGCACCTATTGGAGTAAGGTTTGTGATGATATAACCGTTGGGAATTGGAGTGAGTGAAAGATGCTAATAGTCACTGATTTGTTATATAATTAAAGTTAGTAAATCAACCAAGCCAATTTTACAGAGGAAATATGGAAACGAGACTAGATGGCCCTATTACAAAATACATAAGCCTGGTTGGAACAGGTGTAGATCAAGCGCGGAAATAGTCGCCATATCACCGATGGCTTAGCTGTAGATCCAGTAATACATAATACAGATCCAAGCTTTTCTAGCTACGGACTCATCAGAGTCGTACTGGTTGTACTACAATGCAGGTCTCGAACTACATTGGCGTGACGACGTACTTACTGATCTTTTCTCCATATTCAAGATGACAACTTTCATAAAGCACCCTACATACCACTTTTTCACTCAGCTGCTGACTTCCCTTCCCTAATACAAGCACAATACAGGAAGTCGTCAGCACATTCGAGCCCCAGAATTCGAAGGAGGACTCTGGGGAGAAAAACCCTATGATACAGAGCAAACGAGGAAAAGTATGTTGCATTTTGCTTTGATGACAAAGAGGTTATGGTCGGTTAAACTCGGACTGTATCGCGCTTTTAAGAGGATAACTCTGTCTGCCAGTTTAGATTAACATCAAAAAGCTAATAGAAAAACTCGTCGTTATCCTGACGAGTTTTTGTTTTTATTCGCATTGCTAATCACAATATCTGCCACCAGTGCTGTTTTGTCCTAGGTTTTGGACGACGTTGGTCAATGACATGAAGGCTCGCTGACCCTTCAATAACTCGCCAATTGACATAACTTTTCGGTCGTGGAGCAAACTCTCTGCCAAGAATTGTTTTTCGTCGACTCTACCAGCTCATCTTCAGGCATCACAAGCGCTTCCTCCTTGCTTGTGTGTGGATAATACAGATTGTAGCTATACGCGAAGTGCTTGTCAATTTGTGTTGTTAGGTAAGAGCCCCACTCTCTCAAAGTGGGGCTCTTCTGCTCTAGACTCAGCTTTCCCTACAGCTCATCAGTAGCAATTGTCACTTCTGGCTCAGCCTCTTCAGCCTGGGCTTCGGCGACAAACTCATCCTCCGGAGAGTCATTTTCCTCGAGTGGCAGGGGGTGTGCACCCGTACCGACCGGCACTTTGTTGCCGATGATGACGTTCTCCTTAAGACCCTTATGCGGTCGGCGCGGCCACTGGTGGCAGCGTTGATTAGCACGCGAGTCGTGTCTTGGAACGACGCAGCAGACAGCCAGCTATCACTCCAGATACTCACCTTGGTGATACCAAGCAGCTGTGCATACTGAGCTGGTGTTTTGCCCCTGGGCAACGAGTTCCTTGTTGGCATCAACCACTGATGCCTTTGGAGATGATGTCGCCCATGACGAAGGTGCTGTCGCCTGGATCATCAATCTGCACCCGGCTAAACATCTGCCGGACGATGATCTCAAGGTGCTTGCCGGCCACATCCTGACCCTGCGCAGCATAGATACGAAGCACTTCGTTGATGATGTAGCGCTGGGTTGCCTCTGTGCCCTTGAGGCGCATGAGGTCGCAGGTTAAGCGAACCAAGTGTCAGGCGATCGCCTGGCTCGACCATATCGCCCGGCTTGACGACGAGGTACATCGTGCCAGGAATTCGTAGCGGACTGGTGCTGTCGCGTTGCCGGTGAGGGACAAGCGAGTCACCAGTAGACTCAACCACTCCATCAAACGGTGCAGTGAGTGGCTGCGTGCCATCGTCGAATGACGCAATGACATCGCCAACCTTGACCTTGCTGCCCGATTGTACCATCACCATGCGGCCATCGAGCAGCATGCGCTCTACCTGCCTGCTTGTGGTGTGACTTGCACAACGTACTTCTTGCCATCTTCCCAGATATCAACCAACCCAGCGACCTCCGTGACGTAGGCCTGACCCTTCGGGTTGCGCGCCTCAAAGAGCTCCTCAACACGTGGCAGACCCTGGGTGATGTCTGACCCACCAACACCAGAGCTGTGGAAGGTGTTGAGCGTCAGCTGCGTGCCTGGCTCACCGACCGACTGCGCGGCGATGACCCCAACTGGTTGCGAACCATCGACGAGCTGGCCAGTTGCCATATCGATCCCGTAGCTCTTGCGTGGAATACCGTGCAAGTTCTGGTAGAGAGGACAGACTGGATACTGTACTTGGTCGATCGACTGATCTGCCTCGATGGCGTTGGCAATCTCGCGTGTACTGAGCTGGTCGCGGTCGAGGTGGCCCGGCACTGCCTCGGCGGTGTAGCGGCCAAACAAGCGGTTGCCAAACCCGATCATCGTCTCCTCAGACTCATTGCGGTAGATAGTGAAGCCGTCATCGTCACCCTCTTCGTCCTCAACGGTAAAGACATCCTGCGAGACATCGACCAAGCGACGCGTGAGATAACCAGAGTCGGCCGTCTTGAGGGCGGTATCGATAAGCCCCTTGCGAGCACCACGCGTTGCCACGAAGGCTTCCAAGCTCGATAGCCCCCGCTTGAAGTTGCTGCGGACTGGCAGCTCAATCTCGCGGTTAGCAGCATCCACCTGGATACCGATCATCGCACTGGCCAACTTAATGTTGTTGACGCTACCACGAGCACCAGAATTCACCATCGTTGCGACAGAGGTGTCCATGTGAGCCAATTGGCTGCGTAAGAAGTCTTCTATCTTTGCGGTCGACGGTGCGCCAGTTATTGACGGTCAATGTGTAGCGCTCGTCCCTCGGTAATGAGCCCTTGATCAAGCTGCTCCGAGATCGCAGCAGAACGTGCGTCACCCTCAGCCACAAAGTCGGCAATTTCGTCGAAGCTGAGGTAGTCTTCCATACCAGTCGACACCGCAGCAGTGGTGGCAAAGCGGAAGGCTAAGCCCTTCATGCGGTCGGCAGTGATAGCAGTCTCGGCAGCGCCATAGCGCTCAAAGATCTGACCAAGCACCCGCTTGAGCTCTTTCTTGGTCTGGACGTTGTTGTTGTAGGGGAAGTCCTCTGGCAGGATTTCGTTGAAGAAGACACGCCCTAGGGTAGTTGTCCGGATCTCACCCTTAGCCGGATGCGAATCGGGCTCTGCAGGTGGAGCTTGCCCATGTCGTAGGCTAGCTCAGCAGCCCGGCTGTCGGCAAAGACGGCAACAGTGTCAGTCTGGGCCGAGGGTTTTTCGTATGTGAGGTAGTAGTTGCCGAGCACCACGTCCTGGTCGATACTGAGGACAGGGCTCCCGTCGGCAGGCTTCAGCAGGTTATTGACGGCACTCATCAGCTCGCGTGCTTCGGCCTGTGCCTCGGCGCTGAGCGGCAAGTGAACAGCCATCTGGTCGCCATCATAGTCAGCATTAAAGCCGTTAGCGACGAGTGGGTGAAGCTGAATCGCCTTACCTTCAACCAGCTTTGGCTGGAAGGCTTGGATACTCAGACGGTGCAGCGATGGCGCACGGTTGAGCAAGACGTATTTGCCTTTAATTACCTCATCCAGCGCATCCCATACAACTGCTTCACCTGCCTCGATCAAGCGCGTTGCACTCCGGATGTTGTGTGCATAATCGTCCCTTGATGAGCCAGCTGATGACAAATGGCTTGAAGAGCTCAATTGCCATCTGCTTTGGCAAGCCACACTGGTGAATCTTGAGCCGGGCCCACCACGATAACCGAACGGCCTGAGTAGTCGACGCGCTTACCAAGCAAGTTCTGGCGGAAGCGCCCTTGCTTGCCCTTAAGCATATCGCTAATACTCTTGAGGCGGCGGCGCCCACCAGTTGCATTGACGGCACGACCACCACGAGCAGCCGAGTTGTCGATCAAGCTTATCAACGGCCTCTTGCAGCATGCGCTTCTCATTGTGCTGGATTACCTCTGGTGCATTGAGTTCGATGAGCTTCTAAGGCGGTTATTACGGTTAATGACGCGGCGGTAGAGGTCGTTGAGGTCACTTGTCGCAAAACGCCCACCACTCAGGGCTACCATTGGCCGCAGGTCTGGTGGAATGACTGGCAAAACCGTCATACACAGGCTTGATGGCTTAATGCCCGCTGCCTGCATACCCTCCAGCACTTTGAGGCGCTTGAGCAGCTTTTTTCTCGCGTTGACCACGCGCGCTTCGGCTTCTTCTTGCAAATCAGCGATGAGTGCGTCGAGGTCGATATCATCAAGGAGCGCCTTTGAGTGCATCACCACCCATACCAACCTTCACGAGCTCTTCGTACTCTTCGGGCAGGTTACGGTAGTCGGTGTCGCTCAGGAGGGCGCACTTTTGCAGACTCTCGAGCTGGGCTTTCTTTTGGCTGTAGGTTGCCTCAAGCTCTTCGTACTCGCGTGTTTGCTGCTCGGCAAGAGCCTTCACATCTGCCCCATCAGCCTCAGCTTCGCGCTGGAAGCGAATCTTAATGGCGGCACGTGCTGCCTCGGTCTCTGCCTCAAGGTCAGCTAGGTAGGCATCGCGCGTCTCGGCATCAACATCAAGGATGACATAGGTAGCAAAGTACGCGATCTTCTCGAGGTTACGCACCGTAATGCCGAGCAAAAGGCTCATTGCACTGGGCGTGCCGCGCATAAACCAAATATGCGCAACAGGGTGGCCAAGCTACGTGCCCCATCCGCTCGCGGCGCACGATCGACTTAGTGACAAGCTCGCCATTCTTGTCTACTGCAGCTTCGCGGCTGCGCACACCCTTGAGCTTGTTGTCGTGTGGGTTGATATCTTTGACCGGGCCAAAAATACGCTCACAAAACAGGCCATCGCGCTCAGGCTTCTGGGTTCGATAGTTGATTGTCTCCGGCTTGGTGACTTTCGCCGTAGCTCCACTTGAGGATATCCTCGGGGCTGGCGACGGCCAAGCGTACCGCGTCAAAATTGGCGATATCGTGATCTGTTACCACGTGGGACATCTTAGGCTTCCTCCTCGCTTAGGTTTTCTACTGTGTCAATATCTTGACGGACATGCTGCTGCTATCGGCGATTGTGCCAATGCCGTCGGATTCGTCAAGATAGGTTGCTTCATCATCACTCTCGTCAGATGGGACGGTTTTATCGGCAGGGCCCGCAGCAGCAATGACATGCTCGGCATCGACCGACCTCGTCAGACTCATCCAGTAGGTCAACACGCAGACCCAAACCTTGCAGCTCCTTGACAAGCACATTAAAGCTCTCAGGCAGCTTTGGCCCGGCAATAGGCTCATCTTTAATGATTGCCTCGTAGGCTTTTGCGCGGCCATAGACGTCGTCTGATTTAATTGTCAGCATCTCCTGCAGAGTAGTTGCGGCGCTGTAAGCTTTCGAGTGCCCAGACCTCCATCTCTCCGAGGCGCTGGCCACCATTTTTGAGCTTTACCACCAAGTGGCTGCTGAGTCACCATGGTGTATGGGCCGGTGCTGCGGGCGTGGATCTTGTCACTCACCATGTGGTGGAGTTTGATCATATGCATCACGCCGACCGTTGTACGCTCCTCGAATGGCTCACCGCTCAGGCCATCGTAGAGTTGGCTCTTGCCGTCGCGCGCAATACCAGCCTTTTCAAGCTCATCCTTGATGGTATCGGCTGGCACACCATTGAATGGTGGCGTGGCAACCCTGTAGCCGAGCGCCCGTGCAGCCATGCCAAGGTGCGTCTCAAAGAGCTGGCCAAGGTTCATACGGCTTGGCACACCGAGTGGGTTAAGGATCACATCAACAGGGTGCCGTCGGCCAGGTATGGCATATCCTCTACCGCCATAACGCGGGCGCATACACCCTTGTTGCCGTGGCGACCAGCAATTTTATCACCCACGCCAATCTTGCGCAATTGAGCAACAAAGATCTGAATCTGCATCAATACGCCCGTCTTGAGCTCGTGGCCATTCTCGCGGCTAAATACCTTGACGCCAACAACTTTACCGCCACCAGCATTGTTCATGCGTTGGCTGGTGTCGCGCACATCTCTGGCCTTTTCACCAAAGATTGCACGTAGCAAGGCGTCCTCACTGCTGAGCTCTTGCTCACCCTTTGGCGTAATCTTCCCAACCAAGACATCACCTGCCTTGACCTCAGAGCCAATCTGTACAATACCGCTCTCATCCAGGTGGCGAAGGCTATCCTCGCTCACATTTGGAATATCGCGTGTCACGATCTCTGACCAAGCTTTGTCTCGCGTACCCAACAGTGTAGTCCTTGATGTTGATGCTGGTAGGGGTATCATCTTCACCAGGCGACGGCTCAAAATCACTGCGTCGTCCATGTTGTAGCCACCCCACGGCATAAAGGCGACCAGCAAGTCTCACTAGGGCGAGCTCACCATCAGCAATGGACGCGCCTCGATGAGAGTGTCACCCTTCGCAACAGTTTGGCCACGGGTTACCCGGACTTTTTGGTTGATACAACGATCATCATTGCTCTTGGCAAAGTGGATCAGGTCAGCGCTTGACGCCATCAGCATAGCGCACCTCGACTGCTTCGCCATCAGCCCGAATCACTTCGCCATCAGCCTCGGCCGTCACAAGCTGACCTCGAGTTGCGCGCCACCTCGCGCTCAATGCCAGTGCCAACCGTTGGCGACTTGGCTGCAAAAAGCGGGCACTGCCTGGCGCTGCATGTTTGGAGCCAGTCAAGCTGCGGTCAATACGGTTCTTCTCGATAAATGGCACGAGACTCGCGGTCGACCCAAGGATCTGCTTGTGTGCAGCATCCATGAAAGTGACTTCGCTGGTATCTACCTGCCCTGGCTGGAGGAACTTGCGCGCGCTAACACGATCGCGCACGAAGGTACCATCCTCATTAAGGCGAGCACCAGCATCGGCAATCACCTCAGTTACTTCTGCGAGGCATCGAGGTAGACGATTTCGATCAGTCACGCGGCCATCAACTACCTTGAGGTATGGTGTCTCCAATAAAGCCGTATTCGTTGATACGTGCGTAGGTGGCGAGGTTAGCACCAGACCAATGTTAGCGCCCTCTGCGTCTCCACCGAGCAAATCCGTCCATAGTGGGTAGGGTGAGCATCGCGCACCTCAAAGCCGGCTCGCTCGCGGCTGAGGCCACCAGGCCCCATCGAGCTTAGGCGGCGCTTGTGGCTCAGCTCCGACAGTGGATTCACCTCTCATCAAGTAGCTGGCTCAACTGGCTACTGGCGAAGAACTCGCGCACTGCTGCCACTACCGGGCGAGCATTAATCAGTTGGCTCGGCGTAACCGTCTCGAGGTCACTCATGCTCATACGGTCCATTGCATTGCGCTGCATCCGGAGCATACCAACGCGGAACTGGCGCGCCACCAACTCGCCAACCAGCTTCACGCGGCGATTGCTCAGCGAGTCGATATCATCAGCTGGCTCTTGTGTGTTGTTAAGACGAATAATTTCACGCAAGACACCAATCAAATCACCATCTGCAATGTGCGATATTCGGCCGTATTGGGCACATCAACACCTAGACGCTGGTTGATCTTGTAGCGGCCAACGCGGCTGTAGTCGAAACGCTTAAAGTCGAAGAACATGCGCTCAATCATCTGGCGAGCATTCTCACCGTAGCGAGGTCACCTGGGCGCAGGCGGCGATAGACCTCAATCAACGCTTCGTTGATGCCATGCGCTGGATCCTTCTCGAGCGTGGCTTCGATGTATTTCTATCTCACCAGTGTCAATATCGGCAAAGGCCTCGCGAATAGCCGACACCTTGCTCATACCAAGAGCACGCAGCAAGGTGGTGGCTGCAATCTTACGGCGGCGATCGATCTTCACGTAGATTGCGCCTGATGGACTGGTCTCAAACTCAAGCCATGCCCCACGGCCTGGGATCATCTTGGCACCATAGAGGTTGCGCCCTGCCACGCGGTCAGCACTAAACAGTACACCAGCACTCCGAATTAGCTGGCTTACCACTACGCGCTCTGTTCCATTAATGATAAACGTTGCGCGTTCGGTCATCCAAGGGTAATCGCCCATGTAGATGCTCTGTTCCTTGACTTCGCCGGTCGTCTTATTGATAAGCTCGACGGTGGCTTGCAGTGGTGCGTCGAAAGTCAGGTTGTTTTCTTTTTGCAAACTGCTCTGATGCTTGGCTCGCCAAAGGCATAATCCTTAAAGCGCAGCTCGAGCTCTGGGCCAGTGTAGTCTTCGATTGGGTTGAGCTTTGCGAAAATTCCGCTCAAGCCCGTCTCGACGAAGTCCTTCCAGGATTCTTCTTGGTGAGCCAGCAAGTCGGGTACTGCCAGCGCGGTGTCATTGCTGGTAAAAAACACACGCGATGGAGCAGTTGTTGCCGTGGTAGGTGTAGGCATGTAAACCCTCTTGAATTATTGTTATCTCATCCGCACGTGTAAGGACTCAAACCCTACTCGTGCATTTGTTGTGGCACCGAAGCTTTACTCAATATAAGTTTTCGCACACTAAAACGCCACGCCACCGGCGTAGTCCGCACCTAACCCATATTACACAATCCTTCATTAACATCTCATTATAGCGAATGAGCTGCGTAGTGTCAAGCATTTTTCTGTTTGAAATTTCAAAAATCTATACTAGAGCTACGTATAATTATTCCTCACTCATACAAGCCTCGAGCGTGCCCGCTGACATTGTATACATATCGCCCTGTTTTGGGAGATATACACAACTTTTGGACTGGTCCGTGATTCCAAAGAGCACACTTTGTGCTTGGATCTTGCAGCACCTCACGAACATACTGTAGAAACACACCCTCTTCTGTTGACGGTGATAGCGAGAACCCTTCGTCAATTGTCTGATCTCGGCGTTTAGCGTCAGCCACCGACAACCAACCATCGCACTGGCCTGGACAATTGACAAATGGATTCTTTGCGAGTAGTTGCTCACGCTCAGCCTGCGTGGCAATAACACCAGACACGCTACCCATTGCATAATTATCCCACGATATCGCCTTCCCTGATGAGTAGTCAGCCGCACGCGCTAACACATCTCCCCATAACGGTTTGGGTGCGCATAAGCTCCTTAGTGTCTCGCTTGGCCTGATAGAAAAAGGCAAGCGCCGCCATACAGGTAATAGTCAATACGATTGTTACCAACATAACGACAGTCATACGCCGTAGACGGAAGCGTCGTGGTTTTTTTGCTTGAGATGGAGTGTTTATAGACTGGGTTGTCGATTGGTCGCTATGTTGTGTCATAGCCTTACTATAGCACAAAGCAGCTACTCGTGCTATTTTGCGTTTGCGCGCTGGCCAATCACCTCATCAGCCATGCCATACGCCACGGCGTCTGCGGCACTTAGCCAGTAGTCGCGCCCATATCGGCCTTGATTTTATCGAGTTTCTGACCAGTGTTGTTCGCCATGATGGCAGCCAGCCGCTCCTTGAGGGCAATGCTCTCGCGTAAACTGATTTCTTGGTCTGTCACTTTGCCGCGCGTGCCGCTGCTCGGCTGGTGGATCATTACTCGGGCGTTGGGCAAGACAAAGCGCTTACCCTTCGCACCACTACTGCCAAGCAGTTGCTCCCATGCTCGCCCTGCAGGCCAATACCAATCGTTCTGCACATCTGGCGCGATGTACTGCATAGTATCGCAGATCGCCAGGCCATCATACACACTGCCACCAGGGCTGTTAATATAGAGTTGAATGTCCTGTCTGCTTTCGTTGGCAAGATGGAGAAGCTGCGCGACAACGACATTGGTCATTTCAGTCACTTCTTCACCGAGGAAGATAATGCGATCCTCGAGCAGACGTGAGATATATCATAGCCACGCTCGCCATCGCGCGTCCGGACGATGACGTTGGGCACTAGGTAATCATTCGGTTTCATCATAGCACTATTGTAACGAGAAAAATTAGCACTCGTCAATATAGAGTGCTAATCTCTGCTATACGCATTGGTCCCGCTTTGCTACTTTTTGGTATTCTGTGCCACCAGCCAGTCGATCGTCTTCTCCGTCAAGAGGCGGTTGGGCGATCTCGTGCTGCACCTCTGGCTCATCAAAGCGCGCAACCATGGCTGCATCATTAGCATATTGCTGCTTGAAGGCACTGATGCGCTCTTGTAGCTCCTCCATGGCTTCGATCTTCTCAGCCTTGCTCAACTCAGCCAGGACAAGCCCAGCCTTTAATGCGCTCATCGGCCGCTGGTTTAGCCCTTCTCGATCCACTCGTCTTTTGTCCTTATATTCCTTCGGCGGTACTGCTCGAGAGTCCGGCCGCGGTGAGCAAGGTTTTGCACTAAGTCTTGTTCGATCGAGCGAAGCTGATCGGCCCGTAATACCTCTGGGACGGCTACTGTGCTGGCATCGGCCAACTGCTTGACGGCCATGTCGCGCAGCTCGTCATCTGCTTCACGTTGCTTTTTGGCGCAGTAATTTCCTTTTCAATGTCTTTTTGAGGTCATCAATAGAAGTAAATGGCCCAACCTTCGCAGCAAACTCATCAGTCAGCTCAGGCACTGTCACTTTTAACCTTCTTGACGGTCGTATCAAAGACGACCCGCTTGGCCAGCTAGTTCGCTCGCATGGTAGTCCTCCGGGAAGGTGAGTTCAACCGCTCTCGTTTCACCCGAGCCTTGAGGCCAATCAATGCCTCTTCGAAGCCTGGGATGAATGACTTACCGTCGAGCACAGCGGATAATCTTTCCCGGTGCCACCAGCAAAAGGCGTACCATCGCGCTACCGACAAAAGTCAATCGTCACCTCGTCGCCGTCCTGGGCTGCTTCATCAGTATCTGTGCGCCTCGGCCATGCTGTGGCGAATCCGGTCAGGATCTCCGTTACTTCTTCTGGCGTAACGGTATCTTCGCTGGCTTTGAGCTTGAGTTTCTATAGTCACCGAGAGTAATCGGCATAACCTCTGCTCTCAGCCGTGAATTCGAGCTCGCTGCCGGGCACGAACTTCTTAATCTCCACCCTGGGCGTTCAAGCACCCGCACATCACTCTCGAGGAAGGCGGCAGCAACCGCTTTTGCTCAGGGCGTTATTCAGCGTCTCCTCGGCGAGGAGTTCCGGATTGGTATCTTTGCAACCAACTCGAGCGGGCATGACCTTGCGGAAGCCATCAACCTGGTCGTCTTGGCGAGCTTACGCAAGGCAACCTGGCGAGCTGCCTCCAGTTCGTCTGCACCAACGGTAATCGTGGCGCGTACTTTGCGTCTGATAGGTGGTCTAGTGTCGTCTTCTTCAGTTGGTTATTGTATCATATGTCGCTGGCAGTGTGAAATAGGCATGTGACAGACCTAAGTATGTATGTTGTTCTGCAAGACGAGCAAAGCGAGAAGCTAACAGAGATAAGCTATAGCTATCATAGAGACATAGATGGCATGATACGATAAACTCGAAGTCATCATCTTCACTGCGCGATGGCTGACGACGGTAACCTTAACGGCACTCAACAACGCGCTCCAGGTTGAGCTTTTGCTCCTCGCTCGTCGCAATGTTCTTGAGGGTGTATCTCCGTTCTCCAGCTCATCCTCACCAACGAAGAGGAAGTATGGGATCTGTTTCTGATTGCCGCCTTGAGCTGCTTGTCTCAGTTTGCGGCCAGTGAAATCGACTTCCACATCTGACGTCCCTCATCACGCAGGTCGTCCACTAGCTCGAGCGCACCGCGCATTGCCCCGCCAAGGACGATCATATAAATATCGGTTGTGAGCAAACCTGGTAGCAGCTGATGCGCCTCGGAGAAAGAGCTGCATCATCGATAGGCTTCGGTGTAAAGCCGACCGCACTGATTAGGCTCAGCACCAAACATCCCCTACTAAGCCATCATAGCGCCCACCACCAAAGAGCGAACGGTTATTATCTGGATGAGTGTCGAAGAACCCAAACACTGTACCCGTGCATAGTCTCAGCCCACGCATGAGCGTGATATCGAAGATGGCATTTCGTCACGCCACTGCGCTCTGCGGTGTAAAGAGCCGCTGCACATCGCGCACCGCCTCACTATCGCGAATCGATTCCGGCAGGTCGGCCATAGTACGTGCCGTCAAGAGCTGAGCAATCCGTTGTAAGCCGACCGGTGCTGCTGCCTCACCAAAGATCTCAATCGCCTGATCGCGAAAGGCCCTGTGGTGGAATCTTATTCTTGCGGTCAAACAGCCGGATCATCAGCTGAGCCTGCACGGCGTCCAGCCCGTCAAGAAACTGCGCCATCAGTGAGATTGATCAACTGGCGGTTGTTGATACGGATGGTGTACATATCATCTGTCGCGCCAAAGGCCTTCATGATACGGCTACCCAGTGCGATAATCTCGGCCTCGGCCTGCATGTTATCAACGCCAAATATATCGACATTCATCTGCCAAAATTCACGCTCGCGCCCCCGTTGTGGCCGCTCGTAGCGCATAAACTGGGCAATGCTAAACCAACGCGCTGGATAGGCAATCTCTTGGCGGTGCTTGGCAATCATCCGGCTGACGCTCGGCGTCATCTCTGGACGGATCGCTACCTGTCGATCACCACGATCAATAAACTGATACGTCTGGTCATTTACTGACCCATCACCACCTTGGCGGCATACACTTCAACCGGCTCAAGCAGTGGTGCATCGTATTCTTCGTAGCCGTAGCTCTTGGCGACGTGACGCCAGGTTTGAAAGATGTATTTGCGCACGCGAAGATCTTCCGGATACCAATCCCGCGCCCCCGATATGATTCCGATGAAAGTTTTGTCATAGTTACTGCTATTTTTGCACAAACGGCATGGAAAAACGCTCTTGGCCGGATTCATTTACTCTATAGCGCCACGCAGCGCTACACTCCTTCGCTACCGTATGTTTGAAAGGAGCAAAGAGCAGCAGAATCTCTCACTCTCTGATCTGGGTACAACCGATGCTGCTGCACCCAGGCATAGATCGCAATACCCGCTGCTACGCCGACATTGAGGCTACGCGTACCGCCAAATTGCTCAATTGCAACAATACCCTGCAGCCGACTCAAGCAGCTCGGACGAATACCAGGGCCCTGCCCCAAACAAAAGCACGGCACCAGCGGCAGCGCGACCGAGTGCAGCGTGAACCGGCAACATTATCGACCGCGATGAGTGGCCGGTCAGCAATAGCCTGCAAGAAATCTTCAACCGTTTGCGATACGTGCACGTGCAGATACGCATCCGTCAACATCGCGCCACGCTTATTCCACTGCCGCCGACCAATGATATGGACATGCCGCACCCCAAAGGCATTGGCACTGCGGACGATCGTCCCCATATTGAAATCGCGCACGACATTATCAATCGCAATATGAAGTGCCGAGCCATGCTCATCAAGATCGGAAACGATCGCTTTGGTGAGGCAGCCCTTTATAGCGGTCTCACCACATTGCGACGGTCGGCTTCAGCTAATGCAGAGGTGGCCTCTATAGTACCTCATTGGTGATATTATGCTGCTATTCCTATGGTATCAGTATTATTTTCTTCGGCAGGCTGCTGCGCCATCCCGCTAATCTTGCGAATGATGCGGATGCCCTCTTCGGTAAGCTCACCCTGTGTTGGCTGTCCGGTGCGTGATGATATAGCCAGGCCGTACAGTGGCGTCCCCAGTACCTGGCGTAAGATCTTCGCCTGATCGTGAGCAATCAAAACCTAGCGCACCAACCATCCGTCGGCGCACCAGCATACTGCTTATCTCCAGCTTCACCCGAGTTGGCGGTGCCGCACTCCTCTCGGATTTCTTCGTTTTTTGTCGTATCCACTTTAGTTTGTCGAACTTTTGGGACGATGAACGGGTAGAGGTCATATCATTACTCCTTACATAATTCAAAATAGTGGCAGACCCGCTACAGTTTATTTACCTGATTGTATCACAAAACTCTTTACGCAAGACCAAAAATTGCGTAAGCACACGTAAGAGCCTGCGGTGCGTATATCTGCGGATGTGGCGGAATTGCAGACGCGCCAGCCTCAGGTGCGTGGGCAGATTGCGGGGCGTGGAGGTTCAAGTCCTCTCATCCGTACCAACAAGTTTACCGAACCCACCCCAGTCGAAACAGGCTGGGATGTGGTTCCAGATGTTGAACAACGCTCACCCACCAGGGTGGGCGTTGTTCGTGTTGTGGAGCTCTGGGCTCATCGTCAACGGTAGGTGGTGGGTCGGCTTGTCGGGCTGAGCCGCGTGCTGCAGGTGGTGCGCATGAGCGGCGGCATGCAGGCTGGGCTGGTCAGCTGGTCGAAGGCGGGACGAGCAGAGCGCTGAGGCGAGCGCCGAGCCGGCGTCGGCGAGGTGGATGGGGCGCGGCGCAGGTTGGCGTGTCAGCGATGCCAGCCCGCTCCTCCCCCCACCGGCATCGCCGGCTCCTTCGGCATCCCTGCTGTCCATCGTGTGCGCCCGCGTCCTAGCCTCGGCTGCTTCGTCATCGTCGGTCGCGCCATCGCCTGGTCAGGCAAGATGACCCGCCCGTCCTCATCGAGCGAGTGGGGTTCTCACTAGCACCCGCCGGAAGAACACCTGCTGAGCAGCTTCTTCAGATGGTCTGGTGCTGCCGTGTAGAGGCGGTGGCAGTCCCGAGGAGGTCAAGAGCCTGGGTGAGGTGCTGGTGGACTTCAGCGGCATCGGCTTGGTAGCAGTCAGCTGGCGCTCGATATGAGTTCAGCCTGCTCGTGAGCTTAGCTTTGTTCCTCTTTGAGGAGCTCTAGGGCACCGCCCCTTCGTAGGGCGGAGTGAGTATGGGCGTCGTCTCGTCCCTCGATGCTGGTATGGCGGTGGTGAGAGCGCACACGCTTTTGTGCTCCTTCGATCTGGGCCAGTTTCTCGTCGAAGGGTAGTGCTCGATCTGCGTTCTGTCTCGCTGCGCTGAGCTGATGGTTCGGTAGAGGTCGCGCATCCGCCTTCGACGACGTCGATCAGACGGCGCGGAAGGCGCAGTCGTCGGTTCGCTGCCGCCTGGCACAGATGAAGTTAGGGTAGATCGCCTTTTGCTGTTGCGCGTGTTCTGCACCAGCAGCCGGGCACCACACAAGCCGTGCAGTACACCGTTGTTTTGAGACAGTGGTGTGTGTTGGCGTTCGCGTTCGCCGAAGCGATGTGAGTCCAGCACGGCCTGCACCTGGCTCCAGGTTTCTTCGTCCACCATAGGGCTATGTGCCCCGGCGTACTCCACGCCTTGAAGGAGATGACACCTTGTAGTAGGGGTGGCGGAGCATGCGATGTGCTGGCACCCGACACGCCTTGGCCGGCTTACGGGCCGTCGGCACGGTCGTCAGCCCCTCGATCGTGCAGGTGAGCGGCGAGCCTCTTGGTCGTCCATTGCCCCGTCGCATACTCCGTAAACGCCAGCAGGATGAGCGGCGCGCGCTCTCATCCAGGGCCAGTCCGATCTCTCGGCCGCTCCCCGTTCTGGCGCGGACGTTCATACTCCGAGCGGTGCTTCGCCAGCGTTCCACCGTTTCTGGCTTTCCGCCCATTCCCTTGATGACCATTAGCCAGGTTCCGGCCAGAACTCGGCGATGCTGCTCATGATGCCATGCAAGAGCATGCCGCCAGGCGTCTGGCGATGTTCCGAAGGTCGACCAGGCGCACCCGCCGCCTCGAAGGCCCGGTTTATCTCCACATCGTCCGGCTCTATTACGAGCAACCGATCTAACTTGCGAACGATGACGCAGTCAATCCCACCATCTTCCTTGAGGTAGGCCAGCATCTTCTGCAGCCCAGGCCGGTTGGCACCACGAGCCGACTCACCCCGGTCGGCAAACCTCTGACCACCAGCGCCCCCATCGACTGGGCTTTGCGCTTGTTGGCCTCACGCTGAGCCGGCAGGGAGAAGCTCCTCCGACCCGCCACGCTGAGCCTGCTCGCGGGTGGAGACGCGATGTGGCGAGACGGCCCGCTTGGGTGAGCTGGGCGGCCAGGCCGCAAACGGGTCAGCTCCTGACTGCCGCTGCACCGCCTTGTGTTGATCCTGCCCATCACACACGCATCCTCCTTTCGCTTATCCGTTTGTCTGGACATATCAGCCACCATGGCCAGCATCTTTTCCATTGACGCTCAGAATGCATGAGAAGTCAAGCTCAACTTGAATATGCGCATCTAGCCGCACAGGTGACATACAGTCATATCTCGATACAATAGGAAGTCCACATTCTGACGACAATACAACACAAACTAGTATTCCAAACCTCACGCGAGTCAGCAAATTATCTTCACCAGCAACATGATTTGTCATTAATTAAAAATATTTAACAAGAAACTATTTCAGATGAAACTGTAGGCATAACACACAACACTTTAGTTGTATCCTTGTGAATTACGTACTTTCTTACGAGCAGGATCAAGACAAGCTCGTTAGGACGTGTGGTAAAAATAATGCATGCGTTCAGACCGTTAGATCACCGGCTATTCGCCTTGCCGACGCAATACAACTCGACGCCTCATCGACATTTCTCCTCAACGAAAGCGGGAAGCAGCAATGTCTCATCCAACCTCACTCCTCCTTCGTGGCAGGCGCAGCACTAGCGGCTAATACGCTAACGCCTGCCGGAAGCTCACCGCATTTGCTGCAGGGAATCCTGAAACAGGTGTTCATGCAGGCCCCCCAAATTCCCCACGGTGGAGGTCATTTCGATAGCGATGGCACTTTGGGACAAAGGGAGCGAATACGGTATCGTCTGGTCGAACTACTATCATCCATTTAGAGTCCACGGAACAACGGTTGTTGGAATTAAGACCGTCGATCACCAAATGTTCTACCTGGCGAATGGTCGTATGCTCACTACCGATGCTATGTGGTGGGGTACAAATCATGGCGCATTTTATCGAATCTTTGACCCTTTTACGCTCACCTCCTGCGCAAGTTTGCATGCCCATGCCGAGCAAACCGACAAAGGGCACAAAATGAAAGAAGTACTCATCGTCACCCACATAGGATAGCTTGGATTATTCTAGGAATTTGCGCTATAGGTGTCGCAATGACAGCGACGACTAGGTACATAATCTACCGAAAATAGTCATACACCAAGTCTTAAAGCCACAACATCAAGCACACGAAAACTGGAAACAGGAAATGCGCGTTTCTGCAAATGCTTCTTCTCGAGCCAGCATCTCGCATACTACCAGAGTCGGCAAAATCACCGAAGACGAGCTCTCAGAGGTTAAGCATCAGTTTGTTAATTGTGTTACGAATTTAGGTATTTCAAACATACAAGTGCATGAAGATGGCACAGTGGAGTTTCCTTTCACACCTGATGATTTTACCGAGCAAACAGCAGGCAACCGACCCTCTGTGGCAATCACACTGGGTTTGACGAGGTAATGGCACGAATAATGTGTATTAAACAGATGTCGTCTCGTCTCACGACGAAGATGCGTTCACGGGACCGATATGCCGCTCTTATAGCATTTAGGAATGCTCGCACGTAACGCTATGATGACTACTTTGCCACAGGCAAAAGATAATACCAACAACACCAACAAGCAACAGTACAGCATCCGCTAACGTAATCTGAATATACTTCAGGCCATGGCCGCACTATCGAGTATGGTATTAGTTTCTTGAGTCGCCAAAGGGCTCGAGAATTACCCCTGATCGGCAGGATGAACCAGAATATACGCGATGACTTTTTGGCAAAGCTGCAATCCAACCGCACACCCCTCAGCGGTGCACATAGCACAAGAGCAGCAACAACCAAAATGAATTCGCCATAAAATATCGTAGAGCCACACCCCAACAAGATAGCCAACACCGTAATGGAGTAGCAGCGTAGAGTTCTGCACTAGCAGCACCACTGATCGCCGCTTTACCAAGCCTTGGAGACCTCCACCCTGCCAAGAATGGCAACGCGCTGCCCAGACAGCACCTGCATTAAATAACTTACTAAATATCTTGCGGATACAAGAGTATAGCTGCTACTGCCCTTCCATTTCTTTGGGAAGTAGATATTGCGACAAGCGATAGTATCGCTAACGCATGATAGAAGAACGACAGTCAGGTATTTATGGCGAATTGCTGTGCATGATCTGATCATGGGGAATTATTGAGTTGCGTCGTCAATGACTGACTTACGATATCACCGATCAATTTGTACACCATATCTCCACGGCAGTGAAAATTAAATCAATGCCTCAAATTGATTGTCCCATCTGTTCTGCGCTGCCCGCGCTCTTCCTCGCGAGCGCATCGCCGCCGCATCCACGCGCCTTCTTCGTCGTTCCACAAGGATGGTGGTGTACCGCCGCTAGTCGGGGCGATGAGCCCAGCTTTTGGTCTGCTTGGCCGGTATACTCGTAGCGCGTGGCTAGCGGCGTAGAGCAGGGACTGGCTCGCGCACTGCTGGCGGGCGCGGGCCGGGCAGCCAGGGAGAGCCAGCCCGAGCGGCGCCTGTGGTGCATGACACAAATTGTCTACGTGCCCAGCCTACAATTCCTGTCTTCTACAGATCAAGCGAGAACAACAGGTTGTATCCAACCCGTTGCCACTTGACTTTGGGAGAACAGCGAAATGTTCGTCTCGTATTTGCTATGTCGACAAGGGCGATCAAGATAACTATATGAACACTCTTGGATCTAAGTGAATCATAGATGATCGAAGTCGAGTGAAACGCACCAACGCCAAGACTCGATACATGCAGAACAACGTGGAACACATGATGTGTCCACAAACTCTTTTCTGCAAAATTAATAGATATCATCTTAGTTGCCTTAGATCCTATTACCACATAACTCCATCGGCAAGACCAGCGCGTGAATATCAAGTTAACCATGGATGATTATGGTTATGCTTGTCATATGATTTGGGATTTTGCCATCACTTGTAAAAATTATAGCGAGGTTTTCTGTGCGATGTCGAATAGCGAACACAGTCTGCAACAACGTAAAAGTATCTCTTACGATGCTTCCGAGAGACCTCAGCAGAGTGAGCAAGCATTCGCTTCGGTTCGCAGTCTTGGCGCCATCGCCTGTGAAGCTGACTGCCTGTATTGCCGAGTTGGAGAAATGCACCCTTCCACGGACAATACAGAGCAGAAAGAACGAAGAGATGGCAGAGCAAACACTTACCTTAGCACGAAGCAAGATGGCATAACAACCAAGATAGAGAACGCGAAAGTATCGTCCGAGTTTTCATTCCTGAAGATCTCTATGCTGGCGAAAACTGCCCACTATCACAAATGGTAATCGAGGCAATCTAAACGGAAACAAACCGATTGTTGTCAAGATTCCTTTGAGATCTCCGATGGACTCTGATGGCAAAAAGCCCCTAATCGAAAAGTCTGCGGTTGTACTTGCAAGCCGAATTGAATACCATGATATATATTACGTTATCTTTATGGAATATCGAGCAAACTAGAAGAGTTGGGTCAAATTGATGAGTATCGTAGCAATAATATCTTCAATTTGAAGTTCTTATACAAAGAATAGGTTGCTGAGGAGGCTTGATCGCCTCGTTAACGGACATCACCGTTTTGTGTTGAATAGCAGTGATAGATTGATGTCATATATCTGAGATTGGATGGCGTAGCCGACCCTGGTTTCAAAACATACCATCACCTGGCTGTATATATCCCCCATCAGGGAACAGTCCTAAGCAAATCGACACCACACACTAGAAAACTGATTGACGCGGTTACTTAGGAATAGTGAGACGCAGTACCATTCGTTGATCAACACTCATGTTCATTAGCCTCTTTCTTTCTATTTTATTGAGGTGTGGCAAAGAAATCAATCTGCCACAAACAGCAAGCATGCTTTCCTCTACAAAGTTTGCCAGTCCACCGTATATTCATTGCGCAGCATTGCAGTGATGGTGCGGGCTTGCAGGGTGGTTTTTGTCCCAGGATATGAATGCCGAGGGTCGAAGAGCTGTTTGATTTGCTGGTAGAGAGCGGTCTGGGGTTTTGCGGCACGGACGAAGCGCGTTTTTGAGCGACCACCACCGCTCATCACCAAATGGCCATCATATAGCGCAAGCAGCTTAGTGAGCTCGTCGTAGAGCTTAAAGATCTCTGCTTATCACTCACTTTGGGAGCGAGGCGCGGATAGACGCCGTAGAGATTCTGCCAGGATAGCAGCGAGGTAAGAGGTGGCAAACCGCAACGCCCGGAGCAAGCGGCTTGAGTGCCCGAGTGAATTCTTCTGAGGCGCTGCGGCGGCACATAAAACCCCTCAAACGCTGCGGGTACTCCCAACATGCGGCATCAGGCCAGCGATACTGATCAAGCGCAGCAAACCCGCCGCTACATCTTCATCATCGTCATCTTCAGCGATGGTGACGACAGTCCTCACCCACAGATTGAAAACTCGCTCGAGCTGAGTCGTTTGTGAGCACGCGTCCGGTGTTAAAGTCATCGAGGTCACGAGCAAAACTGCTCTGTGGTGCAAACCGCCGAGCAGCCGCTCGTAAAAGGCATATCTTTTTCCCATCACGGCGGAGCTGCTCAAAAATCGCTGCGTCGAGATAGCTAAGCTGTGCTGCTGGAGTGCGTCAATGTCATCAATCGCCGCCCGAGCCTCGCTACTGCTCCGAATACCAGAGCGGCCATCGTCCGCCGAAAAGCTAAAGAATTTCGTCTGAGAATAAGTCGTCATCGACCCCTAGCGTGCCCCTCGCAGAAAGATGTCGGCCCAAGGTCCTGTCCGGTTGACCCGCGGCGCATCACTGTAAACCAGACGTCATTGGGGTTAATTCATCGATCAGCGCTGCATTATCAGTACACCGCATCGACACCACGATAAATATCCTTCAAACCAGGCAAACCTTGCGCTGGCTGAGCTCACGCCGCGAGAGACGTTTCTGTCTGCATAACGTCACCGTTGGCGAGTACAACCTCGATCTGATCAATCGCTTCGCGTGGATCGGTCGCTCGGCTGAGAGAGCGTCCCGCGTGCACCGCTGCAATAACTCCACCAACTGTACCTCGCTGCCAGTCAGTGGCCCAACGCCAGCACCGTGCATACTTAGTGCCGCTGCCACACTCACGTGCTGATACACCTGGCTGGACGCGAACCCGCTGCGACGTGCCATCATATTCAAAGATCGCGTCGAGCGCCGTCGTATCGAGTAATATCCCTGCCCTACAGCGCCACCCAGCGCACCACAGCCAGCGCCGCGTAACGACCGGTATCGTGTGGCCTTTCTCGGCCATTTGCCAGGCAAAACGGGTGATCTTGCGAATATCACTCACAAGACGCGGCGCTACCACGAGCCTCCGGCGTTGCGGCTAGAATACCGGCATCTGCACTGACCGACGCATCGCCAATCGGCCCGGAGTCGAAACAGACCCGGCAATATGACTGCGTAAACTACTCTGCAATTTTACTCACACTTCCCCCGTTAGCTTACTGCTTATACCATAGCACAGGGCAGCACATTTACACCAGGTGCGGTACAATAAAAATGTGAACCCATCGACACAGCTCTCCCAGATCAAAGGCGTTAAGCCAAAACAGCTGAGCAGCTTGCCCGCTGGGCTCTTGACCGTCAATGATCTCATCATGTTTTTAGCCACGCAAGCACGATGATTTTACTGCGGCGAGCTCAATCAAACCCCTTACACCAGGCAATGTGACGATCACGGCGCGCTGCGAATCAATCAGCACGCGCAAAGTACGGCGTGGCCTGCATTACCACAGCGGTGCTGGCGGATAGCTCGGGCAAGCTCAATGCCGTGGTTTAACCAGCCATATCGGGTGCAGCAACTCGCGAGTGGTGATGAATGTTACTTTCGGGGACAATTTGAGTATAAGAATGGCCGCTATCAACTCACCAACCCAAGTGCCGAGCGCGTCAAAGAGCTTGCCACCCGTGACGCCAGCCTTCTGCCCATCTACCACGCAGTGCACGGCCTCAAGAGCCAGCTAGTGCGCAAACCACCACTGAGTTTGGCGACCACCGATAACAATGCTGCCCGAGACACCCTCGCACATTGTTGCACGCGAAGGCTTAATGAGCCGGAGCGAGGCGCTACTATGATGCATTTTCCTACCACATCAGAGGATATCGCAAGAGCACGCCAGCGCTTTGCCTTTTGAGGAACTCTTTAGCTTACTGCTTGCTAGCCAGCATCAATCGCCAGGCGCATGCTCAGCTCCGCTATGCGCATACCGTTTGAGCAAGCTATCGTAAAGTCATTTGTGAGCGCTCTGCCTTTACTCACGGATGATCAACGCCGAGCGGCCTCGATATTTTTCGCAAGACTTTCAGCGCAGTACACACCGATGAATCGCCTCCTCCAGGTGATGTGGGGCAGGCAAAACAGTGGTCGCTGGCTCAGCCGCTCGCCAGGCTGCCAGTGCTGGCTACCAGACCGCCTTGATGGCACCAACAGAGATTCTTGCCCGTCAGCACGCTGCCACACCGATGCATTACTTGCGCCCTTTGGCATCAAAGTTGACTGCTGACTGGCAGCGTGACCGGTGCTGCGCGCAGTGAGCTTGTCCAGCACATTGCACGCGGCGAGGTAGATGTCGTAGTGGGGACGCATGCACTCATCCAAGACTCGGTGAATTTTGCGCGGCTTGGCTTTGTTGTCATCGACGAGCAGCATCGCTTTGGGGTGGCGCAGCGCCAGAAGCTCCTTGATAAATCCGGCCATATGCCACACCTCCTCGCTGGGACGACCGCCACACCAATTCCTCGCAGTCCGCTCTGACCGTTCATGGTGAGCTTGATATTAGCATCATTAGCTAGCGCCCTGCCGGTCGCCAGCCGATCATTACCAAAAATTACTTTCTCCCGCCTCGCGCCCAGCCCTGTACCAACGCGTCACGGAGGAGCTCGAGGCTGGCAGCAGCTCTTTCATGTCGTCTCGCAGCCTCATCGATGACAACCCAGATAATGACGCGCGCAGTGTTGAGACAACTGTACGCCACCTCAAGAGTAGCACCTCAGGTCGGCGGCGAATTGGCTTCACGGCAAGTGAAGCCTGCCGACAAAGAACGAGTGATGCAAGAATTTCACCAGCATGCGTATGATATTCTTGTGAGCACCACAGTAGTAGAGTTGGTGTTGATGTGCCAAATGCGACAGTGATGATGATCGAGGATGCCGAGCGATTTGGTCTTGCCCAGCTCCACCAGCTGCGTGGCCGAGTGGGACGTGGTGCACGCCAGAGCTACTGCTATCTTTTGCTTAATAACCACAGTAGGCCGAGCCAGCGTCTGCGCGAGGTGGAGGCCTCTAGCGACGGCTTCCACTTAGCAGAAGTCGACGATGCAGCTCCGCGGCCCGGGCGAAATTTACGGCAAAGCTCAGCATGGCGCGCTCAATCTGCGCATTGCGAGTCTAGCCGACAGCAAGGCAATTGCCCGAGCTCAAAAAGCAGCGCAAGCCTTTATTGCCAGTGGTGATTCACTGAACACTACCCAGAGCTCCAAGCAGCCGTGCAACGCAATCAACGACTCACGACACTCAATTGCTGAGGTAATCTTAGCTATTTATAATTCTGCCTTTTTCATTCTCTCCATTCTCACCCATTTAGGGTTGGGAATGTCATTTTAGAGTATTTCGCCCACATTCCAAACCTTCTCCTTATAGTAAATTTTCATCATTTCATCTAAGAAGTGCAGCTACTGTTTGTTGCATAAAGTCATCAAATCTATATAGTATGAGGAATACTAGGTATACGTAGTATTTTCAGAGAAGAAAACGTAAGGGTGAATGGACACAGCAAAATCAATCAGGCTCTCTCCTGCTCGCATAGCATCGGCTCGCTACATCCCACTCGAGTAGCATGGAATACCATCAAAAATAATGAAACGTGGATAATCTCAACAAAACACATCCATAGTAACGATTCAGCCACGCCAAAATCTGCTATACTATATGAGTATGTACAGTGGAACAACCTTTTCGAGACCAGTCGGGCACTTGGTTGGTGCGTTCATCAGCGAATCGACCAGCTCGCACGGCGCGACCTTGGCCAGATGTGCAGCCACCATGTCGCCATTCTTCACTTCCCAAGCTCGCGCGACATTCTCCATTTCGAGGCAATAATGGTCCCGACGGTATCAAACGCAAAAGCCCCAGCGTCGATGAACCCTGGCACTATATCGACCCCACCAAGCCAGACGACCGCGACCTCGTTGTTATGATTCTCGATCATCATTACAATCTTGTCCAAGCGCTACGCCAAAACAACACAGTGCGTGCCGCCTTTGAGAGGCAGCGTGGATGTCGCACGCTATCGTCGATGGCCTCACACCGGCTCACTCACTCATCCGCTGAGTGATAAAATCGAAGAACTCTGGGGCTCGCCCCAAAGAGGAGCGCCTCACCGTCTTAGATAAGAACTTCATTCACGGGACGACGGGCCTCGATACCATCAACAAAAACTGGGAATACTGGGGAGCGAAAGGCGTCTTTGCAACGCATATTCTCTTCGAGCTGGCGTGGCTGCCTCGATGCGCACCGCCTGTTTTTGCAGACACCTGCCCATCGCCCGAGTGGGTAGCTGAGGCAGAGCAGCTTGGCCTCGAGGCAGTCTTTTTGCGAGCAGTGCAGCGGGTGTATGCACTGATATGTATCACACTTTTTGGCGTAATGGCTGGACGACGGGCTTAGCCCTGCAGACGCGCAATGAGCTCATCCCAGAGATTGTCCGCACTGTTGCCTTCGCGTGGTACAGTGCACCATGTGAGGCTTATCCATTGATGAAAATCCGAGTCATTGCTGGACGCTATGGCGGGCGCTGGCTCGATGCACCAGATAATCGCCGCACCCATCCCATGGGCGAGCGAGTGCGCAATGCGCCGTTTAATTCGCTTTGGCGATGCAGTGCAGGATGCTCGCGTCCTCGATGTGCTTTGCTGGTACTGGTGCCGCTGGCTCAGAGGCGTTGAGCCGTGGAGCTCGCCAGGCGGTGCTTTGTCGAGCGTGACCGCCTCGCCTTCACCATCCTCCGCAAGAATATCGCAGCGCTTTGGTACCGATTCATCTGCTACTGCAATCAAGGCTGGCGTCGGCCCCTGGCTTGATACTTACTATGATGGAGCCCTTCGATATCATCTTTGCCGACCCGCTCTACCACGATCTCCAGCTTACAACAGTTAGCCGACTTTTTACCCTTCTCAAACCAGGCGGATTTATGGTATTATCGACATGACAGGAATAGGGTGAGGGGCCAAAATTAGCAAACGACATTGTTGTGGTGGACAATCGTAGTTATGGAAACGCACACTCACCTTTTTCCGCCGAGCTGATGGACGCAGCTAAGGTTGCAGACACCAGCTCATTTGGTATAATAACCTTGCTATGCGGATGTGGTGGAATTGGTAGACACGCATGCCTTAGGAGCATGTGCCTCGTGGCGTGAAGGTTCAAGTCCTTTCATCCGCACCAACTATCATGGGTTTGTTTTGTTGCCGTTTCTTGCGGCACTTTTTTTATAATTGCGGCATGGAGCTTTGCATCCTTCCTCAAGAATTCTATAGAAGTGTTCGTTTCCCAAATATAATCCCACTTCAAGAGTAAAATCCGTTGGGCGCGATAAATGCTTGATAACCCCATCAGATAACATAGACAAAACAAACACTGGTATTGCAAAGTAGAAATTATAATATATAGAGTACAGAAGGAGCAACAAATGAGCCAACAGTTAGAACGAGAGCGTACATTCCTCGCAAAAGAGCTGCTGCAAGAAATCAAGCACAGCCGAGCCAACTCGCATTGTTGATATTTATATCCCAGACACACCAGCGCATTCTCACCTTCGGCTCAGACAAAACGGCAAAACATATGAACACTGTCAAGAAGACCTCCGTTATAGCAAGCGATGCGTCCGAGCACATTGAGCAAACCATCCCTTTGACGGAGGAAGAATTCGCAGCACTCTCACGTTGCAGTGCAAAAGCGCGTTGCAAAGCGACCGCTACCGCGTCGTGATCGATGGTGCACCTGCTGAAGTTGATGTGTTTATCGAGGATCTCGCTGGGCTTGCTGCTGATAGATTTTGAGTTTGATACAGAAGCCGAGAGGATGATTTTACTCCACCAAGCACTGCCCCTCGCCGACGTCACACAGGAGGATTTCATCGCTGGAGTCTGCTCGCTGGCAAGACATATGACACCATTGTGCCAGAGCTTGCGCGGTTTTGTTATAAAAAGCTTAGTAGAGAGCAGCTTTAGTTAGTTTATTCGGCATTCACTATAAAATACTCACCCCTACTGGGTGAGCATTTTTATTCATGGCCCGTTTCTTACCTGCCATTATATGTGATAGCAGCAACACGGAACTTGTTTGGTTCTCAAACAATTCTCCATAGTAGTCAGCAGAAGGGAGCCCCTGCACACTCTCCAGCCACTTCCATTCTTCATCAGTAGGAGCTTTTTGGGCCAAGCCTGAATTCATGAATAAACCGCATAAGCATCTCTACTTCGCTGTCTGTTAGTATGAGCGCTACTGGATCATCACGAGAGTCCAGTGGTGTTTTGTCTGAGTTATCTACTGTCTTCGTAGAAGCCTTATCTATACTCGTCCTTTGACATTCCTGCTCCAATTTTTTACTCCGTGACGCCCAAAACCCCGTCCAATGCATAGGCGGTTGTTTCCCAGCCATTGACGGCAATGCTGTCGATACCCATCGCGCGGACTGGGTAGTCGTTGCCGCCTTCTTCGATCTTATCACCAAAGAAGAGGACTTACTTTCTCTAAGCTTCATTAGCTTCAAGCAGCTTCTTCATGCCATAGGCTTTTGTCGATGCCAGGGCGGGTGATATCGGTGCTAGTGGTGCCACCAATGCGCACTCTCGAGGCCAGGCAGTTGCCGCCACTTTGTCGCGATAGACTGGCCGAACATCCTTGTACTTCTCGCCCAGGCGTATTTTTCCTCAGGAGTGGCCTGCTGACCCAAGGCAGATATAGTGATCTGGCTCTGGCGATCCTCGATAATCTCACCCGCTGGGTGCTCACACCAGATCCCCATCTCCCGTGCAGTCGACTCAAGCACACTCACGATTTGCACTTTTTGCTCATCCGTCAAGTCCTCGGCATACTGCAGCTGCCATTCACCCGCCTGTGGGTCGAAGCGGTAATAGCGCGTGCCACACGTCGGCATAGCGTGAAACTTGCCCAGCAGCTCGGGCGACACATCAAGGCGACTAGTCACCTGCTTTTGGATCTGCTTGAAGTCTCCACCGGTGATGACGCACACATCATACTTCTCCAGCAAACGCCCCAGCAGAGCCGCCATCCGGTCGCTCACGGGTGACTTCGTTACTGCTAGCGTATCGTCTAGATCAAATGCAATCAATTTTTTCATGACAAATTCTCCTCTTGTAGCTAATTAATGTGCCATTATCATACCATAAAATATGGCAAATACATAATCGAATGATCGGTTGCTACCCTTCTGCCGAGCATAGCCATCGAGAACACCTGTCTATCGCACGAGCACGAAGCTGTTCTTGCCCTTTTTGATCAAGCTTGGACTCGTCGCTGGTTGATCACTGGTGATTTTTGTGCCATCAAGGCTAATAGCGTTGTTTTTAATGAGGCGACGTGCTTCGCCATTGCTGACGCAGACCCTCAGCCTCCACCAGAGCGGTCACCACTGATTGCGGCGAGACGGTGGGATCTCGCTGGCCAGCGTCAGATCTTCCTCGCGCAGTGTCGATAGGTCATTGCCACCAAAGAGCACACTGGTTACTCGCTCCACACTCTCGCGGCGCTCATGGCCGTGGACGATATTGGTCACTTCGTGCGAGTGTCTTTTGCAGGGGTGCGCGCGCCAGGGTTAGCGTGGTGGGTGTCAATCAATGTTTCGATAGTTGCTTGATCAAGCAACGTGTAGATCTTGATCAAATCTTCGCTCGTCTCGTCATCGCAGTTGAGCCAGAATTGGTAGAATTTGTATGGGCTCGTCAGTGCTGGGTCAAGCCAAACTGCACCACCTTCCGACTTGCCGAACTTCACTCCTGTCTGCTTATTAATCACCAGCGGTGCCGTCAAGACATGGGCTTCGCCACCCTCGAGCTTGCGAATGAGCGACACGCCTGTCACGCTATTACCCCATTGGTCGGCACCAGCCAATTGCAGCGTCGCACCCTTCTCGCGGTACAGATGCAAGAAGTCATAGCCTTGAATCAATGCATAACTAAATTCACCATAGCTAATGCCTCGTCCCGCCTTCGCCGATCCGTTGCTGCACAAAGTCGCGGTCGAGCAGTTGCGTCATAGCTGACGTGCTTACCGATCTGGTGCAAGAAATCGATATAATTAACGTGAGCAAACCAATCAGCATTATTGACTCACCGCAAAATCCTGGCCGCGAAATATCTGCCGAAAACTGCGCCGTTAAGCCCTCAACGCTGCGCGCTACGGTCTCGGCATTACGGAGGTCACGTTCTTGCTTTTGCCGTCTGGGTCGCCAATCATGCCGGTTGCACCGCCCACAAGCAACAGTGGTGTGTGTCCATGGTCAATGAAATGCCGGCACAGCATCATGACGGCCAAGTTACCAATCGTCATACTCGGTGCACTGGGGTCGACCCCAAAGTAGAAGGTGCGTGGCTCATTAATGTCAGTAATATCGGCAAATGTCGTTTGGTTGATAAATCCACGCCAGGTTAATTCTTCTGCTAAGGTCATATATCCTCCACTCTTGCTCTTCTTATACTCATGTATTGCTATTTATTGTAGCACGAAAGAGGAGTCACGTGGCGGGAAAGACTAGCCCTACCCACCCACATAATGCTATAATGCAGAGGAATATCGTGTGTTAGAGGAATAAGAGATCGTGGTCAAAAATAATTTATCACATCGAGTTAGCGTCTACTCCAATCTTGCAGCCAAGCGCCGCACTAAAAAAGACGCCGAAGCCCGCCGCAAAGCGGAATACTTGGCGAGCCTACCCAAGCAGCCCCTCAAGCGGCTACTCTATCGGATGCATCCACGCCGGTGGCACAATTTTTATTTAGCAAGCGTGGAGCTTTTTGCCATCCTCAAGGTGATTGCGTGGTTTTTCCTTGTACTGGCCCTCATTATTGCTGGGCTCTTCACCTACTATCGTAAAGACCTCGATGCAATTCGCCCAGGCGAGATCGACAAGCGCGTCCAGACCACCGTTACCAAATACCTCGACCGCAGCGGCCAACTCCTCTGGGAAGACAAAGGTAACGGCGATTACAAGCTGGTGGTTGACGGCAACCAGATTAGCGACTACGTGAAGAAAGCGACAATCGCTGTGGAAGACCGCGATTTTTACAACCACCACGGCATCAGCCTGGCTGGTATTTCTCGCGCTTTCTTGAGCAACTCACAGGGTAATGCTGTACAGGGTGGCTCAACACTGACACAACAGCTCGTTAAGCAAGCCTTTTTTTCGAGAAGAGCGAAATCGAAAAACGCGGCCTGGATGGCGTGCCACGCAAGATTAAGGAGGTGATTCTCTCGATTGAGGTGGAGCGCATGCATAGCAAAGACCAGATCCTCAATCTCTACCTCAATGAAGCATCGTATGGTGGCCGCCGTAATGGCGTCGAATCGGCTGCCCGCACCTACTTCCAGAAGCCAGCCAAGGATCTCACCCTAGCCGAATCGGCCCTACTGGCTGGTATTCCGAATAGCCCAGGACTCTACGACCCATATTACATACCAGGTAATAGCGCCCTCATTGCACGCCAGCACAAGGTGCTTGATAGTATGGTTGAGATGAATTACATTGATAAAGAGCAGGCCAACGAAGCAAAGCAAGTTGCCATTCTTGACACCGTGAGACCAAAGGCTGAGCAGTATGCCGACATAAAAAGCGCCGCACTTCGTCCTGATGGTACGCGACCAGCTCGAAAAAGAGCTGGGCAAATCGACCGTTGGCAAAGGCGGCCTCACTGTCACGACTACGCTTGACTCTACACTCCAAGGCAAGCTTGAAACTCGTATGCAAAAGTATGTTTAATGGCAAGCTTACTAATTTCTCACTGTGGTAATACCAACTGCGCAACCTATGCTGGCTTTTTACCAATGGCGCAGCCGCCATTGAGGATAACAAAACAGGTCAGATAGTAGCGCTAGTTGGGAGTCGAGACTTTAACTATGACGTCTTTGGTCGAAAAACAATGCCGCTACCGCCTTTATCCAGCCTGGCTCATCCATCAAGCCACTCGTCTATGCCCAGCTCTTCCAAAACAAGGGTAATGGCAGGGACTAACTACGGGAGTGGTTCTGTCCCTTCCGACTCAAAGATCAGCTTTGGCAGTTGGACGCCGCAAAACGCCGATGGCAAGTTCCAAAACAACATTAATCTCCGCCAAGCTCTGGCTCGCTCACGTAACATCCCCGCCATCAAAGCTGCATGCAAGAAAATGAGCGTAATAAGCGTGGCAGCACCTGGCAGACTATTCGCGAGATGGGAGACAGCGCTTACTGCACCCAAGGCGCAGATGCCCAAGCTGGTTTATCGAGCGCTATCGGGAGCTGCGGTACACGTCTCGTCGACCACGTCAACGCTATTGCGTCTTTGGCGCGGATGGGCACCCCACACCCCGCAATCAACCGTTCTCAAAGTAACCAACAGTACTGGCCAAGTCCTTAGCAGTACACAGCCTCTACGAAGCAGGTGATCGATCAGCAAGCTGCCTCACATTGTCAACGATATCCTTGGCGACTCGAGTGCACGGGCAAACCTTGGTGGTGGGCAAGACTACATGCCACAAATGAATCGCCTCAAGGCGAAAACCGCCGTCAAGACTGGTACATCAAACCCGAGATTAATGGCAAGGTGGTAGCGAAGGATATTTGGACAGTCGGCTACACCCCAGCGCTGTCGATGGCTGTTTGGCTGGGCAACTCTGATACGTCACCGCTCCGCAACGGTAACTCGCTCATCCCCGCTATGCTACTCGACTACACCATGGCCGATGCGACGCAATATTACGTTAGCCAACACAAAGCATCGTACAGCGACTGGTTTTCTGCACCAAGCGGTATCCAGCGGATCAACAACGAGATCTATCCATCGTATTACAACAAAAACTCTAACCGCAGCAGCAACACAATGTCATTCGATCGAGTATCTAAGAAAAAGGCCACAAGCTGCACGCCAGAGTCGGCCCGCGTTGACATCCCCGTCACTCGGTCAAAGGACTCCTCAGGCAAAGAGACTGTCTCAGCTCAAGATGGCTATGACGCCACCAGCAATGACGACACCCATCGCTGTACCGACTCCAAGCCAAGTGTTTCCGTCGCCGTAAGCTCTAGTGGGCAATCGGCGACGGTATACTCAAGGCAGGGTAGTCACCCACTCCAACAGTTAGAAGTAAAGGTAGGTGACCAGCTCGTTGGTACGCGCCACGTCAGTAGCGATGGCGACACCAACGTCTCTATCCCCTCCTCTGCTGGCAAAAACTTCACAGTGACTGCCACATTGACAGACAGTGTATACTACAGCGACAAAAATACCGCTCATGGCCAGCGAACAAGCTAGTGCGTTTGTAGAGAACAATGAAATACCCTGCGACTGTATGTGCAGGATTTTTTATAGTGGAGTTTAAATATAGGATTATATATCAACTCCAAGCTTGTTATTTATTCCCTAGAAGTAGCCTATCACCCTTCGAATAAGATATCGGGGGATTAGGCATCTCCATAATGGAATATCAGAAATTTAGAGCTTACGATTAAAGATAGAATACATCTGCTTTGGAGTCCATCATCGCGATTCTAGCTCATCCAAGATACATCCTTAGCCTATTATCTCTCACAGCATGCCTTCGCGCAATCAGCTTACACTCCGCACTTCATTACATTTTCTCCAGCTTCACCGGACATAATTGGGACTCACGATCATACAGAGACGTTATGATCATAAGGAAAGCAATAAAGGTTCCACCACCCTCACCAACTGCCGATGCAGATCCGGCGCTCCCGTCAGCCAGGTAAAGTTCTCGTGAGAGCGGTTCAGGGCGTCGTGGTAATCCATGGGTTGCCAGCACTATCAGTATAGACGCCACCCGCCTCCTCAATAATGATCTGCTGTGCGACGTTGTCCCAGATCTTGCTTGTTTGGTTGGCGCAGGCGCCATAGGCACCCCTCGCAACCATTGCTTGGTCGAAAACACTGTTGGAGGAGCGAAGATTACGGATCGAGAGGATGATGGTGCTAGTAGCTCAGCCTCGCACTTTGTACGGGCTGGGTCTTCAGGGTGGCCGTCAATACCATACGCGACGAGACTATTAGCAAGGTCGGATTCGCGCGAGACATGGATCTTCTGGCCATTACACCAGGCACCTGCACCCTTGGTCGCAATGTAGAGCTCGCCAAAGGTAGGCAGGGCAATGCCACCAGCTACTGGTGTGTCATGATCGAGCAGCCCAAGCATAATGCCATACTGCGGTAGCCCCACCGCAAAGTTGCTCGTCCCATCGATCGGGTCAACCACCCAGGTGTAGCGCGACCCGTTATCGACACAGCCCAGCTCCTCGTCGATGATATTATGGTCAGGGTATGCTGTGCGAATTGCGTCCGTCAGGAAATGGCCGATCTCTAGGTCGGTCTCTGTCAAGACTTGATTGCGATCTCCCGCCTTGACCGAATGAGAGAGATTGCCAAAGTTTGCGACGGCAATCTTCGCGGCGGCGGTGAGGGTGGTGGTGAGAAAGTCTCGATAGGTATGCATAGTCGCTTCCCCTTCATGGTATTACTACCATTAGTATAACACCCTGAGAATCACATATCAAAAATCAGACAATATCTCTTTGCTATCCGCTAGCTTTGTAATGATCCCTCCTGAGACCAGTCTAATCTTCAAGCCATGGTGCTCGCGCATGAATTGGAACGGCTTCTGGCATCGTCATGATCCGTTTATCTATGTACACCTTCAGCTCTGGGTCGCTATCTGGATGAATCGGTTCTTTGCTAAATCTTTCAAATAGACGAGTAGATTCGTCACTATATTCACCCGTCTGCAGTACTCCATGCCCCTAGCTTCACGGTCAGATCTACTACATACTTCGACTGTTTGAGCAAGCACCACTCTATGTAACCAAATCACGCTAATACTGTTTTACTGCAACGAATCACACTACACACCAAGCTAACGTCAGCAGCAATTAAAACCCTGCGACACAGCAATACCAGATAACACGCCTTAATCCGTCTGCTTCTGTACCAAATCAAGTAGCGCTGCTTCGTGGTCAACACGGCGGCGTGATGATGAGCGAGTATTTTCGTTTCTTGGAGGTAGCTTGCGTGGGCGTCTGTGAGGTGCGGTTCGTTGTTGATTGCTTGGTATGTCTAGATTGAGGGGATGAAGTAGCCTGTGGAGACTTTGGAGCTGTAGTGGCTCGCGCGCGAGAGGTACGCTTGGCTAGCTGCTTTGGCTGCGGCTGCTCCACTGGTTTTGCTTTCTCATGTGTAGCTGGTTGGGGTTGGCTTGGGGCTGGCTGCTCTTTTTTCTTATCGGCCTTCTCTACCGATGTTTGAACAGTGCGAGCTCGTGGCGACTGGCGAGAGCGCGACGTCTTGTTGGCTTGGGCCGGGTAGATGGTTGAGCTGCTGGCTCCTCTTGCGCTGCTGCTTTTTTTCCGATGATGCTTCAGCCGAGTGAGCTTTTGGCAGGCTGAGGTGCTGGCTTTTTGACGAGCTTGGCAAAGATCATCTTGCCTGCAGCGGTCTGAAGGTTGCGAATAATCTCCACTTCACAGGTGCGGCCCAGCTGGCTGCTGGCTTGCTCCACGACCACCATTGTGCCATCAGGTAAGTGCCCCACCGCCTGATGAGCGTCTTGCCCCTTTTGGAGGAGCGCCAGCGTCAGGTGCTCGCCAGGCAAATGCGCCATCCGGATGCTTTGCGCCAGCTCATTGATGTTGAGCACGCCAATCCCCTCCACAGCGGCGACTTTGTTGAGATTATAGTCGATCGTAAGCAGCCATGCGCCATACTGCTTAGCTAGGCTCAGCAGCCGCTCGTCAACTCCCTCACGTGCTTTGCTGCCATCCTGCAAGAGCTCTACCTCAACTTCATCCATCGCCTGCAGCTCCGTCACAACGTCGAGACCATAGCGCGCACGAGCTCGCTTGTCGCTGTCGGCATGATCTGCCAAAAATTGCAGCTCGCCCACCACACTCCGTGGAATCACCAGCGTGTCACCAATAAATCCCTGTTTTGGCAACGGCTGCGATGCGGCCATCCATCAGCACCGACGTATCGACTAGCAGTGCTCGCCCCTTCGTTTTGAGTGTGTTACGTGGCAACCGAGCCAGGAGATAGCTGACTTCGCCAAGAATAATCAGTGTGATGATAAGCAACACAAGAGTAGATAATTGCATATTGTTCCTTTTGTTATGTTTTTAGATAGGTGATGAGTGCACTGCGGATATCGCGCACATCATGGATGAACAGTGTCTTGAGGCCACAATGCGGGGCAATCGCTTTGGTGAAGCCGAGTTTTTGCGCCTCAGCAATGCGCCGCTCAGCCGCTTGGGCACTGCGTACTTCACCGCCAAGGCCCACCTCGCCAAACACTACTACGCCATCATCAAGGCGTCGGCCAGCAGCAGCACTAGCAATTGCCATGACGACGGCTAAGTCGGCCGCCCGATCAGCCAGTTTGAGCCCACCGACAACGTTGATGTAGATATCTTTATCGGATAATTTCAATTTGGTGCGCCGCTCGAGGACAGCGATCAAAGCGTTAAGTCGGTTGAGATCAAATCCGCTGGCTGTCCTCTTAGGATACCCGAAAATGGGTTGGATTGACAAGTGCTTGGATCTCGACAAGGATGGGGCGGTTGCCCTCAGGTGTAGCCAGTACCACCGATCCATCGGCATTTTTGGCGTTCGGCAAGCAGTGCAGCTGAGGGGTTCTCGACCACTGTTAGGCCATGCTCACCCATAGCAAAAATCGCTGCTTCATTCGTGCTACCATAGCGGTTCTTGATGGCCCGCACCACCTTAAAAGCCGCCATAGCGATCGCCCCTCAAACTGCAGCACCACATCCACGAGATGCTCAAGCACCTTGGGCCCCGCGATCGACCCTTCCTTCGTCACATGGCCCACCAGCACTACCGCCGTCCCTGATTGCTTGGCCGCTTGAATAATAACGTTGCTGGCGTTAGTAATTTGGCTTACAGTGCCTGGTGCACTGGTGATCTCAGCTAGAGCTCAGTGTCTGAATCGAATCGACAATTACTAGCTGGTATTGGCCAGTGCGGATGGTAGCCGCAATATCATCGGCGCTCGTACTTGCGGCAAAAGACAATGCCTCGTGCTGGTCGGCACCCAGTCGCGTCGCTCGCAGCGCTACCCTGCCCAGCCGACTCCTCACCACTGATATAGAGCACCGCTTGCTGCTGCGCAACCGCATGCGCTACCTGGAGCAAGAGAGTGCTCTTGCCCATACCCGGTTGCCCCGCCAGAAGCAGCACACCACCCGGCAAAATACCACCACCCAGCACTGCATCAAGATCGGCAATGCCCGTTGCAAGCCGAGCTGCTGGCTCATCCTGGCTTGCAGCAGTGATTGGCCGCGGCTGTAGCAACGTACCTTGGCCAGCGCTCCGTGCCACGGCCGATTTACCCACCGGGGCTGGCGCTTGCTCAACGAGGCTATTCCACTGACCACATTGCTCACACTTGCCCGTCCACTTTGGTGAGCGCGCACCACACCGCTGGCAGACAAACATCGTGCGGGCTCGTGCCATTACACCTGCTCCTTGGGCTGCTCAATGCCATTGATGCTTTTGGTTCAGCCTCATTAGCGCGTACCGACAAGGCATTGAGCCGAGTGATCTTCGCATTATATATCTCAACGCGCTGATTAATCGCGAGCCGCTGCGCCTCAAGCGCTCGCTGACGCGCCAAGAGCTTCTTGCGCGCTGCCTGAATGATGCGTCATCGCGAAAGCCGCCATTTTTGGGCTCTCGCATTAAATACCTTAATATCAGCCGACAGCTCGCTCAGCCATCTCTTTGTACTGTGCTTGATCGGCGGGAGCTGGGTAGCTTCGTGTTGATTGCCTTGCTGAGCGCTTTGGCTTCTTGATCGACTTTGTCAAAGACAGCTGGTAGGCATCACTGCGGTGCGACGATCGCCGCACGGTTACGAAAAATACCGACCATAGTGCTGCTCTAACTCGCCGCTGATTGTACCAATCTGCGTGCCAATGATAGAATGAAGCTCATTATTACGCTCGCCTGGCTCGGCCTGATCATAATATTTCACCATTGAGGCGATGACCGGATTGGTCTTGATCTTGGCGTACTCTGCTTGATAAGCTGGTCGATCCGGTGTCGCTCACCTGGGCCAAGCCGCTCATATGCAGCGTGCAAGAGCTCGTGTGCTGTCGTGACGGGTTCGGCGTTAGTCAGTTCTTGATTCTGTACATTGTAGACGTAAATCCGGCGCAAGTGGTAGCAACCAGGATAGCTGCCGTGCGCTCGGTCGATTTACAGCTTTTTGTTAAACTGCAGCCTTGTCCTGTAATTGTGGCTGACTCGCATAGAGCAGCTGCCGACCTTTATCGGTCAGCTCAAGCTGATCAATCACCGCTTGCATTGCACTATCGGGCTGGTACCGACTCGCCACTGCAGCATCGTAGAGCCCGGGCCATAGGTCAGCCCAGCCCAGGCCATGCCACCGATCATCACCAGGCCGACCAGTGTCGAGAGGAGGCGCTTAGGCCTTTTCGCTACGTGCGTCAATCGTCAGCTCCTTTTCGTACTCCAACTGTCAAGACCGACCCTTTGGCGTAGTGACGGGCCAGAATTCCATCTGCAGGCGATGCTCCAGCTCATCCTCAATCGTACGCCGCAGCGGCCGCGCTCCAGAGGTGCGGCTGTAGCCCCTGAGCGATCAACCGTCGCTTTGCCGCTGGCAACACCTTAACGGCAAGGCCTGACGAGCCAAACGCCGATTAAGCTCGGCAATCTGCAAGTCGAATATCTTTCCAACCTCTGGCTTAGTGAGTGGGCGGAAGGTGATGATTGCATCAAACCGATTGATTAGCTCCGGTCGCATGAATCGCTCCAGTGCCTCACGAGTATACGACTCATTGCGTCGCTGCTGCTGTGCTGTATCGTCCTCGTCGGCCAGTTTGGCCTGGAAGCCAAGCTACGATTGTGCTGCATCTTATCTGCACCGAGATTGCTGGTAAGAATGATAATCGTGTTGCGAAAGCTCACGACACGGCCAGTCGAGTCGGTCAATGTGCCATCTTCAAGGAGCTGCAGCAACATCTGGAAGATATCGGTGAGCTTTTCGATTTCATCAAACAACACCACACTATAGGTTGACGCCGCACCTTATCTGTCAATTTGCCGCCATCGTCGTAGCCTACATAGCCAGCAGGCGCACCAACAAAGCCGGCTCGCGGTATGCTTCTCGCCAAACTCACTCATATCGATCTTAATTAGCGCGTCGTCTGAGCCGAATACCTCACGAGCGAAGCACACGCGCCAGCTTTCGGTCTTGCCAACACCAGTTGGCCCCATAAAGACAAAAGCTACCGATCGGCCGCTGGCTGCTCGCCACCCCGCTACGACTGCGCCGAATAGCCCGAGCCACTTTGCTAACTGCTTCTTCCTGGCCAATCAGATACTTCCCAAGGTGCTTCTCGAGATTGCGCAGGAGCTTCGCCTCACTTGTGCGAACTTTCTCAACCGGAATACGCGTCATCACAGCAATAGCACGAGCAATATGATCATCGGTGAGCACTAGTGGAGTTTTTGACGACCTTGCCTCGCGGCGAGCCTGCTCGAGTTGATCAGTTAATTGGCTAATGCGTTGCTTATACAAGGCAGCACGCTCGTAGTCTTCTGCTGCCACGGCGTCTTCCATCTTCTCGTTGAGCGCTTTGAGCTCACGGACATACTCGCGCTGCTTTGCTTGGCTTATGTCCTTTCTTCACGCGTACCAGAGCTGCTGCTTCGTCGATGACATCAATCGCCTTGTCGGGCATAAAGCGATCGGCCACATAGCGGTCACTCATATACACCGCCGACTCGATCACCCTCATCGCTAATCTTCACCCCGTGAGTGCTTCTCGTAGTAGCTGCGCAGCCCGCTAAGGATTGCCACCGTATCCTTCACACCTGGCTCTCTTAACGAGTACTGTTCTGAAAGCGGCGCTCGAGCGCGCTGCTCGTCTTTCTCGATATGCTTTGCGATATTCCTCCAGCGTCGTCGCACCGATGAGGTGCAACTCACCTCCAGCTAGCGCTGGCTTCGAGGATATTAGCTGCGTCCATCGCGCCACCTTCTGCTGAGCCAGCTCCTGCAAGCATGTGCAGTTCATCGATAAAGGCAATAATGTTGCCCTGCTTGGTAATTTCGCGGATCAGTGCCGTCAGCCGCTCCTCAAACTGCTCCCCGATACTTAGTGCCAGCGACAATCGCCGTCATATCGAGCATAACCACCCGCTTGTCGAGCAAATTATCTGGCACATCCTCGCGGACAATCCGCTGCGCGAGGCCTTCAACGATGGCCGTCTTACCTATCCCCTGGCTCACCCAGCAAGACAGGGTTATTCTTGGTGCGACGGCTGAGAATTGTTACAAGGCGTTCGGTCTCGCGTGCGCGCCCTACCACAGTATCAAGCTCACCATCGGCTGCCTTGGCGGTTAGGTCATCGCTATATTTGCTCAGCGCATTACCACCCCGTGGCGCTGGCCGGTACTTCGTATCAGTGCGAGTACTTGTGCCACCACGGCTCTCTTCACGTATATCATCAAAAGTGGGCTTCGAGGTTGCGGACAATCGCCTCGGTATCTCGCCCCCATTTCGCGTAGCAATACAGTTGCGCGGGCGTTATTTTGCTTGAGCAAGCTATAGAGAATATGCTCTGTGCCGAGCTCATCATGCTCATATTCCTTCGCGATTTCCCATCCCATCCGAAGTGTCAATAGAGCCGTCTCGGACAGGCCAGTTGCCCCACCAGTCCGTACCGTAATATTCTTGAGCGGCTGCAGGTGAGTGAATCCTCCGCCCGGCGCAGCGTAATACCAGCATCGGCGAGCACCTTGGTACCAAGACTGGCACTTTGGCTCAGAATACCAAGCAATAAGTGTTCAGTACCAATATAGGTTGCCATACCCACGGGCAATTGCATCAGCATACTGGACGCTCAGGCGAGCATCATCACTCAAATGGCCAATAAAAATCTGCAAAATCATCTTCCATGTCGTCCTCCAAAAATCTGTGGCCAAAAAGCCACCCCTACTCAGTATACGCTGCTTATTAGCACTCGTCAAGGTGGAGTGCTAATAATACGCAAAAACCCTGCTCTATTATGAGCAGGGTTAGCGTATCGCAGCGCTTTGCAATTTTACGCTTGGTTTTCAATGGCGCTAAAGAGGTCATCCTCGATATTCTTGCGCGGCTTGCGCTCAGCTGGCTGTGCTGCCGTCTCGATATCAAGCTCAAAGCCCGTAAGCGGCTCGCCAAGCGAACATTCTGCCCACTACGGCCAATCGCGATCGACTGCTGGTCTTCCGTCACATATACCTTGGCGTGCTTGTGCTCGCGGTCAATCTCGACCCGCACCACCTCGGCAGGGCTGAGGGCGTTGCGAATGTACGTATCGGTGTTTTCGTCGTACATAATGATATCGATCTTTTCTGGTCACCAATCTCATTAACAACGGCGTTGACCCGTGTGCCATGCCCACCAACAAAGGTACCAACAGGGTCGATCCCTGGCACAGTACTCAGAACAGCCAGCTTAGTGCGGCGACCTGCTTCGCGGGCGATCCCCTAATCTCAACTCGCCCCTGTCTCGAGCTCTGGTACCTCCTGGCGGAAGAGATACTCAATGAAGGCTTCGTTACCACGGCTCAGGATAAGCTGTGGACCACGATTGTCGCGCTCAATGTCCTTGATAAATACTTTAATGCGGCTGCCTCGGCACATAGCGCTCGCCTTGGATTTGCTCACTCTGTGGCAAGATGCCAGTTGCCCTTGCCCAGTTCAACCCGCACGACGCGCGGCTCAACCTGCTGGACAATACCCGTCACAACGGTACCAATCTTGTTTCGAACTCTGCAAGCACCACCTCGCGCTCAGCCTCGCGCAGGCGCTGCAACACCACCTGCTTGGCAGTCTGAGCAGCCACACGGCCAAAGCTCGTCACATTATGTACCTCCTCAACGGTACCGCCCAGCTCGGCATCGGGGTTTGTTGCCCGTGCTTCTAGGCTGACCTCTGTCGATGGGAAGTTAACTTCCTCAACGATCTCACGAATGACGAACACCTTGGCGGTGCCATCGTTGAGGTTGAGCTCTGCCCGAACGTTCTGGTCGCGCTCACCATTGTCGCGGCGCCAGGCGGCAGCAATTGCTTGCTCGATCACACCCAGGACAGTTTCAGGCAAAATTCTTTTCGTCAGCGATCGTGCGCAAGGCTAACGTAAGCTGCTTAATATTAAGGTCTTCCATATTGTGTTACTCCTTTCTATGAAAAACTCCGACCTGCCGGCCGGATATCTACCCACTCAGTGTAGCGGATAGCGCAAAGGATGTCAAATGAAGTGGCGGGAGTTCTTATCCAACAATCGTCAACACATCACGGAGGTCGGCGATAACCCATCGTGCGTGCCTAGCAGCGGGTGAGCCAGCAAAGGCTACTCCATTGCCCTGTCGCAGCAAAGAGCGGTACGTCGTTCGATCCATCGCCCACAACCAGACAGTCGCTCAGCGAGACCTGCTGCTCGGCAGCTAGCTCGCGGAGCTGCTGTAGCTTGCTGCTGCATCGTTATCTGGCGCATCAATCCGACACAGCATGTCGTGGTCATCAAAGATAAAATGATTGCTCTCGCGCCAAGCACCACGCTAGTTGCTCTGCTACCATGCTCACCAAGATATCCATCGCACCAGAGTTGATGGCCACGCGGTAGCCCCGCGCTTGAGCGCCGCAACGACCATTTGAGCATGTGGCATATAGGTGTACTGGCTGAGGACACGCTGCACCGCCTCTCTGTGGCAGTCGCCCTGCTGCCGATACCGCTGCACAGCTGTGCTTGGCCCTCGGCATCGGTTATCTCACCCCGGCAGCGCGTACCATCAAGGCAGCATCTTCTTCTGGTGTAATGCCCATGGCGAGATTGAGATTGCGCCACGAGTTGTCGCGAATCAAGGTGTGATTGAGGTCGAATACAATAAGCTTCGGCTGCATTAGCCAGGTACTCCCCGCCCGGGGCACGTAGCGAGGACGGCGCTGCATGGCAGCTTTTTCGCCTGTGGTGACCCAGAAGTGATATTTACGTTTGACGGCATTTGCCGGGCAACATACTGGCATCGAAACGGCTTATGGCTGGGCAGCCACGTCGCAGCATCGCCATCACCCTTTTTGCTGGTTGGCCGGGCCATCGACTGCCAGAAGCTCGAGCGGGTCATTGGCAAGCTGCCGCCGCTGCTCGCTACTGAGCTGCTGTGCACCGGTTTGCCAGGCATTGCTGAGAGCCACAACGTGGTCGATCTGCACCGCAGTACTCGTGCCACTCTCGCTGGAAGGTGATACGCTTACCCGTATATGGGTCGTCAAGCTGGCCACTGGCTACCTTTGCAATTGCCGCTCACCACCGCCTGCTTGAGGTCGCGCGCAGGATGATATTGCGCGTGTCGCAGCCATCCATCGTTGCCCAGCCCGCGCCAAATTGGCTACGCGCATACCCAGTCTTAGGTGCACGGCCCTTTAACGGGCAATGCCTCCAGTGTTGCCAATGCCTCACCATTACCCTGCGGCGAGTGACTTGATTGTGCCAATTGCCACGCTGCATATATCGCCAGTGCAACAATGATAATACCAGCGAGCAAAAACATCGTTACGATGCGGCGACGGCGATATTCCATAGTTATATCATAGCATAGGGTTACTTATAGGCTTGTACACTCTATCAATGAAGCAGCAAGAGGGGTTACGCTGAGAAACTAGGTTGAAAAATTGAGATCCACCACCAGATATCTCCAGCAGCAATATAGCGAGCAGTGCCTAATTCCGGTATACCAGTTTTATGCAACAGGTTACTCATCTCATCGACTTTTTATACCAACTCACTATCAGCTGGCGCTGGATATCAATCGCCAGCAGCGGCACTTCACAGGGCAGGTGACGATCACTGGCGAGACGACGCAGGCCGATATGCCAATTAAATTACACGCCAAAGACCCTCACAATCATCAGCGCAACGATCGACGGCCAGCCAGCCTCTGTGGAGCATAATGAGGACGAGATCTCGCTACACCTGCCAACGCTGAGTGTCAGCACTCATACCATTACTCGCGTACGAAGCAACCATTACCGACTCTCTCCATGGCCTCTACCCCTGTTATTATCAGCATGATGGTGCGAAGAAAGAATTGCTTATGACGCAGTTCGAGAGTCATCATGCGCGCGAGGTATTCCCTTGTATTGATGAGCCTGCCGCCAAAGCGACCTTCGACATAACCGTCACGACTGAGCAGGCATCACAGTGCTTTGGCAATATGCCTGTGCAAACGCAGCAGGAAGCAGATGGTCGGCTCACTACTACCTTTTACCCAAACGCCGCGCATGAGTACCTACCTCGTGGCTCTCGTGATGGGTGAGTTGCAACACATCACTGGTCAGACGAAAGACGGCGTAGAGGTGTCCGTCTGGCTACGCCAGCGCAAGCTCCTGCGAGCCTTGATTTCGCTCTCTGAGCATGCCATCCGCTCAATTGAGTTCTTTAATGAATACTTCGACACGCCCTACCCCTTACCTAAATCCGATCACGTTGCGGTACCAGACTTTAGCAGTGGTGCGATGGAGAACTGAGCTCATCACCTACCGTGAGTCTGCCCCTGCCAGCCGATCCAACCACGACGACCATCGCCGATAAGCAATACATTGCCACCGTCATTAGTCACGAGCTCAGCCACCAGTGGTTTGGCAACCTGGTGACGATGAAGTGGTGGGATAACCTCTGGCTCAACGAGAGCTTTGCCAACATGATGGAGTATCTGGCGGTCGATGCCATCCACCCCGAGTGGCACGTGTGGACAGATTTTTGCAACCACGAAGGTGCGCTGGCCTTTGGCCGTGATGCGATTGATGGCGTACAACCGGTCCAAACAGCTGTTCGTCATCCAGATGAGATTAGCACACTCTTTGACGGGGCGATTGTCTACGCCAAGGGTGGACGCCTCCTCTACATGCTCATGCATTGGCTGGGCGAAGCCGCCTTTCGTACTGGCCTGCAGGCATACTTTGCTACTCATGCCTATAGTAATGCCGAGGGTGATGACCTATGGCACGCGCTGAGTCAAGCCAGCGGGCGCGATGTTGCTGCACTTATGAACCACTGGATCCGCACCCTGGCTACCCAGTTGTCACAGCTTCGCTCAGCGGTTCGCAGCTCATGCTTGAGCAGCAGCGTTTCTTTATCGGCCCACACGCGGCCGATGACACCACGTGGCAGATCCCCTCCATAGCTCATCACCAGCCATACCAGCACTGCTCACCACACAGCGCACAGTAGTAGAGCATAGTCTGGATGAGCCAATCCTTCTCAATCACGGCAATGTCTCGCACTTCATTACGCAGTATGACGACGCACTGTTAGAGCACTTGCTTGGCAAGGTGCAGCGTGGTGAGCTATCTGTCGTCGATCGCTCACTCTTGCTCACCCAACAGCTGTTACTGGCTCGGAGTGGCCGCGTATCGAGCGCCAGCTTACTTTACCCTCCTTGACGCTTACCGCAATGAGACAGACGAGCATGTTTGGAGCGTAATGTCGTCAGTGGTTGCCCACCTCAAGCTCTTCGTTGAGCCACATAGCGCTGCCGAGCAGGCACTGCGGCAGTTCGTGGGCCAGCCTCGCTCAGCAGAGTTATGACCGCCTTGGCTGGAGCGCCCGCCCCGATGAGCCCGAGAACGACGCAAGCTGCGCTCGACGATCATCGCGCACATGCTCTACAGCGAGCAGCCTGCGGTGATTGCCGAGGCGCAGCAGCGCTACGCAGCGGGTGGCCTATTGGCTCTCGATAGCGAGCTACGCAGCCTGATTGCCAGTAGCGTTGTCCGTCACAGCCAGCAGCCTCAGCAACTAATTGATGAGCTTCTGGCACACTATCGGGCAACTGCCAGTAGCGACCTGCGCCAAGACATCGCCAGCGCCGTGACGAGCACGCGCGACGCCGCGAGTATTCACAAACTGCTCACCCTTATGATGGATACCGAGACAGTTCGCACCCAAGATACCGTCTTTTTGGTTTGTTTACTTGCTGCGCAACCGCGATGCACGTGACGCTACGTGGCAATGGCTGCAAAATAACTGGCGGTGGGTCGAAGAGCACTTTGGTAGCGACAAAAGCTTCGACTACTTCCCACGCTATGCTGGCAACATTCTCGCTTCGCGCCAGCAGCTGGGCGAGTATCAGCGTTTCTTTACACCACTGCGCAATGAGCCAGCCCTCACCCGCGTGATAGATATGGGTATCACAGACATCACTGCCCGCGTCGAGCTCATTGAGCGCGATGGCCCAGCAGTTGTAGCAGCGCTCACGAAGGTGTAGCGAGGCGCGAACCACGCACTTGCATTTTTCCGATACTATTCGCTTTTTGCCAATGCAAGCTAACCTGTCAGAAAACAGAGAATTCTTGCACTCTACCGAACGAAGCAGTGAGAAGGTTAATCGCACAGAAAAAGCTATAGATCTATGTAGCTTAAGTCACAAAACCATCACTACTCAACAACTTCAATCCGCACCACCCGCGGCGGGCTGCCACTAGTGGCAATCGCAATAAGCTGGAGATTCATAGTGGTGATGTGCTCGTGGTGCGCATAGAACCGCGCGGCATAGTGCATTTGATTGCGCTTCTTGCGGGTAATCGCTGCGAGGCCATCACCCTGCATAGTCATCCGTGCGATGCTTCACCTCAGCAAAGTATAGTGTGTCTCCACGTTTCGAAATAATATCAATCTCACAATATTTTGTCCGCCAGTTGCGCGCCACAATCTGATGGCCGCACTGCTGCAAGGCGTCTGCTGCAGCCGTTTCGCCAGCATGGCCACGTCTGGTCGTCGTATCAGCTTGCTGCGTGGTGTGTGCTTGGTCTGCTGAGTGAGGGCTATCGTTGCGGTAGTGCTGGAGCGGATTGAAGCTGAGCCGATGCAGTGGCGTCACCCACGGTGGCAATCGCTGCTCGGTGCTGCGCTGTGCCATAGCCAGCATGCGCCGCAAAAGCCATAACCAGGGTACAGCATGTCTTGCGTGGCCATATATTGATCGCGCGCTACCTTAGCGATGATCGATGCTGCCGATACACTTGGCACCAATGCATCTGCTTTTAGGTAGCATCGTGACGTACCGCTCTAGTGCCGTCCCAGCCAAGAAATTCACCTTGCCATCAATCACAATCTCGGTGAGCGTAATGGCCTCGCTCGCGGCACCGCTGCTGCACCGCCTCTACCGCTCGCCGCGTTGCTAGGCGGAGGGCTTGGCTCATCCCCACCTCATCCAGCTCCGCCGCACTTACCCAACCAAGCGCATACGCCGCCGCCTGCTCTTGAATGAGTTGAGCAAGGGCTTCGCGGCGCTTTTTCGTCAATTTCTTGCTATCGTCCAGGCCATCTATTGCCACACCACCCAGCACCACTGCGCCAACCACCAGCGGCCCCGCCCATGGCCCACGCCCGACTTCTGTCAATCCCGAGTATCATACTATGATTGTCTCATATTTTATGGCATAGCGCACACTGCCGATCTTCATACTCGTTTAACTTCGCCACACCAACAGCCACTCCCCCATATTGTCAAACAACATAGTGATGTATAATATACAACCTTTAGCTCTGTTCTTGTTTCGTGTTTCTTGCTGATTTGCCTATTTCCTGTTGCGAGAGTGTCGTTCATCCATTACAATCAAGGCATACCCTCGGCTCAACAAATATCACATTATTGCAAGGAGGAATATGACGAGGACACTTTGGTATACACTTCTCGCTACCGGAGTGGTTGCATGCGCCATTCCTGGGTGTGCTGGCGTCCCCACCGGGCCATCTGCAGCAGTGCCAGTGCATACCATACAGCCGCACGAGGTGTGTACACACCCAACACCATACGGGTGCATATACGCTTGATAAGAGCAATCCATACGGGTGGTCGTGCTACAGCCTCAGCTACTCAATTTCCCTCTTCTCGGGCTTCACCTTCACATCCAGGGCAGCCTCAATATGCAGGCATATTGTACAGTCCGCCATCACAGCACACGTGCCATCGTCGACCGTCAGCAAGCTCAACCAACCTGGCAATGCGTGCCATAGCATTCACCACACAAAAGATAGAACAAATAAACTGTATAGCGTCATAGTAATAACACGAAAGGATCATTCATACCCACCATGGAAATCACCGGGCCAGCACCACTCCTCATACTAGCAGTCGCACTTAACGTCGTGTATTTTATCTTGCTCATCTGTGGCATCTGTTGGGTCGTCCGGCAGGGCCCGACGCACCAAGCAAATCAAACGGCACGTGGCCGCAATCGACGAAAAATCTCGAGGCGATTCGCGCCATCCTCACCGAGCAAGCAGAATCTCGCAAGACAAAGTAATAGCATCTCGTATAGCAGTATAAAAGCCACCCTCAAGCGGTGGCTTTATTCTGCGCCAGTTATTTAGCTGTCTACGTATCGCGGCGAACAACCCTGCTGCCACCCCGCCGCGCCCAGCGACATCCAGCCAGACAAGGAGCGCTCCAGCGGTGTTGGCCGCGATATCCCAGTTGGTATCATCCAGCGGCAAGCGAGCTACGCCAGTCTTCGCCACCAGCAGCTCAAATAGCTCATTCTATACAGCCAAGCGCCGACACCAACGCAAACAGCGAAAATGCCTCCACTAGCCAATACCGATGCCAACCCAGCGCATGCTTAAGGTAAAGCCATAGGCAGCCAGTAAATATCCCACCACCGATGAAGTGAGTATTAAACGCCGTGTCTTGCCCATCGATCAACGGCGATGGTACATACCACGAGATAAAGAACAACCCACACGCCAGGTACAGTAGCCAACGATAGCGCCGCTCGTGCGCATAGTCATAATGCTGCAAGATAGGCGGTAGACTACTCGCCAAGACAATTGGTATAACAATCGAGACAATAGTAAAGATACTCATATTATCTAGTATAACATCAGATACAATCTAGCTGCTACAAACTTGTAACGTATCATGGTATCGCTCTATTGCAGCGAATACGTTGTGCGTATTATCTCTATACCCTCATCCATATATCAGACTCTTCCTTTTCGGTGCTCAGGAGAGGTTATCCACCAAAACCTCATGAGCCAAGCACTCAAGGCAAAACAGACTAATAGCGTAGCTCTCTAATCACAAATCCGCCCCTGATATAGAGGCGGATACAAAAAGCTTTTCTTATAGAGGCTATTCTACGCGGCTTCGTGGCGAGCGGCAACCCTCGGCAGCCTTAGCGTCAAGCTCAGCCTGCTTTAGCATCTTCGGCAGCCTTCTTCTCGGCAGCGTCTTTGGCCTTCTCTTCTTTGAGGCGAGCAGCCTCGGCCTCCAGCATGAGCATCGTGCACGTTGTTAACCGCCTCACGGTCGAACTGTACGGCAGTCAGGCGAGCCGACTTACCACTGCGGCCACGCAGGTAGTCTCAGGAAGTTGCGGCGCACCTTAGCGCGGCGCATCACCTCGACCTTCTCAACGAGTGGACTGTGCAGCAAGAACGACTTCTCTACCCCACACCGCTGGTAATCTTACGCACAGTAATGCGGCTGGTGTGCTGGCCCTTGTTATCGGTGCGGATCACCACGCCTTCAAACATCTGAATGCGCTCTTTGTTGCCTTCTTTGATTTTTGGTGGACGCGGACTGTGTCGCTGCTCCGCACATCAACGACGGCAGGCTTTTTCTGCTGGTCATTGACTTTTTGGATCAGTGCAAAACTCACGACTTTCTCTCTATTTAATTATTAGATGACAATTCAGTTATTGATTGTACCATATTTTGTGTGCAGGGAGAAGAGGGGAGAGTGCTTTTTGCATCAATACTCAAACATCGCTCAACGCGAACTAGCAACAGCCCTGCTCAGCACCACGAAGAAGTTTTTTATTATAACAAAGAACCTCTCTATCCTACTTTTTGGTGTGTTGCCTCATATGCAGCTTTAATTGTCTTTCCTTTCGACGAAGTATCAATACCAACTGATGATGCCATTAGCACCAACACGCCATCTTCAAAATTACCCTTTACAACAGTCAATTTACCATTACGAACCTCATATACATCGCTGAGCTTGCTATCTGGTCCATTTTGCTCCTGAGTGTAAAACTCTACTTTTTGGACTGGTAGTTTCTCTGCTTCATTGCCTTGCTCGTCTATTCTGTAGCTGCCTGGGGTCTTTAAATCAACTGTAGACCAGTTTCCTTGTTGGTCCTGCACATAGAAGGTCATGGTTTTATCAGGTGATACATCACCTGTAATATTACCATGCTCATCTCCAACGAAAAGGTTAGAATACACTGTACTCTTTCCACTTTCACCGTCCGGAACAACTAGAAGGCCGCGCATGACATTGATTTTTGTCCTGCTTTTTGAGCGCTTCATCGACTTGTGTACGAAAGGCTCCTCATTAGCTTCCGCAGACAGCTTCTTCCTCACCAGGCCGAGCCTTTTCTGTCGACTGCTGCTCAGGGCGATTGGGTTGGAGGTGCTGAGAAAGATGGTATCTCCGTTGCTTTGTTAGTAGAGTGGAGATTGCTTAGGCTGTGAAGTCTTGTTGCGTGCTGGCGCTTCGATGGATGGATTTGCGCTTGGTGTTGCTGACGACGTTGCTTCGGCAGTGACAGCAGGTTGATCTGGTTGTGCTTCATTTCGTGGTGTTTCTGCAGAGCACGCCGCCGCACCAAATGCCAAAGCTAGGCCAGCACCTGCCCCAATAAGCTCTTTTTGTCTTCTTCTTCACATTATCAGCTAATCGTTCGCCCATTTTTCTTTCCTCCTCTTTCTCTGTATCATCACTGGTGGATGATGCCTATTTTGGATTTATAATCTAAACTATACCGCACTTTGGTATATATAGCAACTAGTTTAGCTGGTGATGCTTTCTTGGGCTGCGCTTGCTCCACCTTCGCGGCGGTTCACTACCTGTACAGCTCTGTTCTCGTACGCTTGCTGGAATTTATGCTGGAGCACACGCTTGGCAGCATCATTGCGCACTAGGGTTATACATCGTCTGCGAGGTCGTATGCGCAGAGGGCAGCACAAGCGCCTCGCCAGCAGACGGCAGCACACGAGTGCGCAGCTGTTTTTGTTGATAAGCCCAGCCTGCCGAGCTTTTGTTGAGGAATATCTCTAGGTCGTGCTCAGAAGCGCACTGGCTCCCCTATCTCGGGCAAATCTTGAATGCGAAATACCCTGCTTGTCTGCATCATCATCTACGCTATTTTCTAGCAAGGAATCGATCAGTGGCTGCGCAAGCTCTACAAGCTGCTCGATCTGGGCGCGTACTTCTGCACTAAGGGCGGCCTCTGCAGCGCGGAGGGCTTCTTGCTGCTCTTTGGCTTCTGCTGCTTGACGGTTGGCGGCAGCACGGGCAGCTTCGAGAGCTCGCTTTGCGAGTGTATAGTCGACGTATGGCACGCTGCTGACCGAAGCTTCATTTTCTGCGCTACCAGCGGCTGGTAACGCCTCGCTGCGAGTAGTGTTGGCTGCTTCATGCGCTGCAGCTGCAGTGATCCTGTGACGTCCCACTCAATCCATCTGAATCCGGTGTTCGGCACGGCGGCCACTTACTGGTCTCTCTCTCTGTTAGTCCTTGCATAGCAATGTCTGCCGACACCGCACGATAGACATTGGTTGAATAGCCTCGCTGGCCATGCTCATTTATGAGGTATCGCTGGCCGCGCTGGAGGACAAGGCCACTCACGCTCCAGCTCTTCTGTAATGATCATAGTGGGGCTATCTGATTTTTGTGCACTATACAGCAAGGCATTTGCTCGTCTATACCGCTCGAGCTTTGTTTGCACTTTGCTTGGATCATAAATTGCATCACCCAGCTCTTGCACTGTCCACGCTTCGCCAGCAGATTCTGCAAGAACCTCCGCGAGCCGCTGGCTGGCATCTTTTTTGATAAAATCTGGTGTCATACGGCTACCATATCCCAGCTTCGTTGCCTGAGCGTGGTGTTCGGTCATCATCAGGAAAGACATCAGGAAAGACATCAATATACCCAGGCTCGCCTCCCTCACCAGCCGATTGCGCCTTCTCGACCGCTTCTTTGCCCCAGATACGAATTGCTGTTTCTCAGATACGACTGCCAAAGGTGGACTCCGTGAGACCCATATAATACGCCAGCTCAGCGTTGATCTCACCAATCCTATCTTCGACGATTTGGCGCTGCTGCTGTACGTCTTTGCCAAGCCGGGTTTTTCTATACATTTTATCAGCCTGCTTTGTTGCTCCAGCGCCCGTTAATGGCGCATAACCAAGATCCGTTGCAGTTCTGATCGCTCTATCTTCTGCTCTATAGCCGCCCTTATCCATTACTCGCCCTTCTTCTTCGGCTATTTCGGCAAGCGTAGCCTCGCAGATTGCTCGCTCCTCTTGGTAGCGTTGGAGAACACCTGGTGGCACCGTGCCCTCCTCACCAGTCTGCACAAACTCCTCGAGCGCTTCTTGCTGGTCGTTTTTAATTATCCGCAGATTTTTGCCCATTAATGTCCCTCCTCGTATTCGTGTCCTCGATTCCTTCGCATCACGAATAGCCAGCTTGACTTTCTCTGTAGAGTTCATTATCTTTTTGATTGCAACTTCTATTCTTGTAGATGCATGCTCGGGACGAGTATCGTGATGAGGTGGCTGCTGGTCTATAGATCTTTTCATTATCACCCGTATTATGAGCCGCTGCGGCCATGCAGGGCTTCTTGCTCGGTTTGTATTATGCATCATATAATAGCATTTGGCGCGAAAGTATTGCAATAACGGCTGTTTGTCCTCGTGCTACTCCTTTCTCTTTCTCGCCTGTGTGCGGTATACTAGAGTTTATGGATTATAACAAACTTGCACTCAGCCCTACACAAAAATATAAGGGCAAGATTGCCCACCAGCCTGCGCGATAGCGATGAGCTTGACCGCGATAAACTCAGCAGCTACTACAGCCCCGGCGTCGGCGCGGTCAGCAAGGCAACTGCAGATGACCCCACTACTCGCCCACCCACACGTGGACGAATAACCTGGTGGCGGTAATTAGCGACGGCTCGGCCATTCTGGGCCTGGGCGACCTTGGCCCCAAAAGCCGCCATGCCAGTGATGGAGGGTAAGGCGCTGCTGTTTAAGCACTTTGCTGGTGTGGATGCCGTGCCAATCGTACTGGATGTACACCAGCCAGGGAGATCATCGCTACGGTTAAGGGCGATCGCACCGAGCTTTTGGCGCGATTAACCTCGAGGATATCGCCGCGCCCAAGTGCTTCGAGATTGAGGAGCGCCCTGAAGGCCGAGCTCGATATCCCCGTCTTCCACGATGACCAGCACGGCACGGCTGTGGTGGTACTGGCTGGGCCTAATCAACGCCGCCAAGCTGACGGGCCGCAGCCTGGCTGATAGCAAATTTGTCGTGGTCGGCGCTGGCGCTGCTGGCACTGCTATCATCAAGCTGCTGCACCCTACGGCGCCCGGCACATTGTGGCGGTCGATAGCAAAGGCATCGTAGGCAGCCACCGCACCGACCTCAACGCCGAAAAACCGCCTTGCTTTGCCCTATGTTGATGCCGCGCGGCAGGGGTCGCTCGAAGACGCTATGCGGGCCGGTGCCGATGTCTCTCATTGGCGTATCGCGCGCGGGGCTGCTGACTCCAGAGCTCGTCGGGATGATGGCTACAGACCCGATTATCTTTGCCCTGGCCAACCCAGTGCCAGAAATCATGCCAGATAGCGCCCAAAGCAGCTGGCGCTGCCGTCATCGCCACTGGCCGCAGCGACTTCCCCAACCAAGTCAATAACGCCTGGCCTTCCCGGGTATCTTCCGCGGCGCGCCTCGATAGCGGCGTGCAAAAATCACCGACGAGCACAAACTTGCTGCCGCCCAGGCGCCAGCAGCGCTGGTCGATGAGCCCACAGCAGACTACGTCATCCCCTCGCCATTTGATGAGCGCGTGGTTGAGGCCGTGGCGAAGGTTATTCGCTAGGCGATCATCGCATAGAAACTTCTGCAAAGGCCGATACTGACATGTACCGGCCTTTTATACTGTGCACTATCTACTTTGGCAACACATTAGACCGACCCAGCGCCATTACCCCTGATGCATTTGCGATCTTGCTGGGTGATGTGTTGTAGCATGTCGAGCTGGTGCTGCTCTGTCGCACGCACCGACAAAGAGCAGGGTGTGCTTGATTCCGCGCTTTTAGCTGGGATCGCAGACGCCGATTCGGTATTTTGCCAACATTGATGTCCGCAACGTAGACACGAATCACATTTCGGCTGACTGTTTTGTTATACCAGATCGTATGTGCTTTATATGGTGAGCTATGACGTATATCACTGAGCCTACTCATTGCGTGCGTCTGCTTGAGGCCGTGCTCGTTGAGTGCTGCATCGGCACAATGCGTCAACCTGCCGAGCACCTCACTGATGATACCCCTGCTGTTTTTCCTGCTGTTCTCGTAGCCAGCCATCTGGTGCTCAATATCTTTGGCTACTTTCGTCCGGCAATCGAGCACAAGCACTCCAGACCCATTATCGACAAGCACGTCAACTGGCGGCAAGCGCTCGCCATCTCGGCCAAGCCACGGAGCAATCGCCGCATCCAACTGCACCTCTGTTATTGACCGCTTTTGCTCGTGTGTCTCGCCATAGCCCGCTACGTCGTGAACTGGCTTAACCGCTAACGAAAATTGCCTTGCGTGGTGGTTCGTCAAGCTGCATAACGGCCGCGCGGTTATCCTGGCGGCACTCTGGCTGGTAGTCGTCGAGCTGCTGCTCAGCCAGCGCAGCGCATCAACAATAGCATTATCCGATTCCGTAGCAAGCTGCTGATGAACCGCCTGCTTCAGGTCGTCACTCCAGAGCCGCCTCAGCACACTCAAGGGCAGAGGTCATCAACGATTTCTTGGTCTGGCCGATCGTACCATTGATATATTTTGTCTTTGCAATTGCTTGATGACTGGTGCTTCGGCAATAATATACTGGCTGAGTGTATATAACTTTTTGTTATAACCGAGCCGAATATGTTGGTGAGCGTTGGTAATTGGTTCCGTTTGTGTGTATAACGCCTCGTATTTGTTAGCAAAGGCCGCAAGATATGGAGCCTGTGCATTGCATATATCATCGGCCTCTCGCCTGGCTCCGGTTCATACTGCTCGAGTGTGCGGCGATCCGTATCTATCGCTGGGCGTAATTGCTGAGTTGCTCTTTCGACAGCCTGCTGGGCAAACTGGTGATATACCTCTGTTGCGGCATGCGGATCAAGCTGCTTTTTGCGCCGCCAGCTCTTGACGGTTGGTACCGATACATCATACTGGCCACTCCAGTCGACCCTCGGCTATCACCAAGAAAAACTGCCTCCTATTGTTGCTAAATACTCCAGCACGACTCCTTCGTACTGGTGCACCACCAATTCTTTTTGACTGTTTTTGCTTCTGCATAGTCGCTGGCTTGTAAATTTCCACGCGTCTTTATCATGTGGGTCGTTATTGTAAATGTGCGACATGAGGTCAGTCAGATTAAGCGGATCGATTCGATATTTACCAATGCTTCGCCGTTGCATTGTCAAGAGAACGCAAGACCATCCTTAAAAATCCGGTTCGCGCTGGCTTATCGCCCATCTTTTCTAAGACACTATTCATAGCGTCAAATGCTGCATAAATACACGCACCTTTCTCGGTCAACTCTTGTTCACTACACTCCACCATGGGCGGCTCTTGCGAAGGATAGTGTTCGCTCGATAATCGATTCGGCTTTTAGCATGTGCTATTATCGTAGCAGAATATATGACAGGCGTCAAAGTTATGAGCCAGCACGCCTCACTCTGGTGCTACAGGCATAATCTAATGAGAGAATATACAGCAAGTGTGTATCGCGGGTGCTATATCACCCGCCCAACTTCCTCGAGCGTTGTCTCACCGCGCAGGGCAGCAAGGACACCGATTTGCTCGAGGGTAAGCATACCTTCGCGCTGAGCGGCTTTTTCGATGACGTCGGGGTGGACATCGGTAAAGTCTCCTCGGATAAACTTCTGAATACCCGGGGTGACGATAAGCTGCTCCATAATCACCATGCGGCCTTTGTAGCCAAATGGCGCATCATCGCTTGGTACTGGCCGCCAAAGCTTGAAGGTGTCGAGATCGGGATGCTCTACCCCCTCAGGAATATCAGCCAGGACTCGCTTGACATAGCTGCGCGTGGCGTCGTCTGGTTCATAAGCCTCCTTGGTTTCGTCTACGAGGCGCCGCACCAAACGCTGCGCCACCACAGAGGCGGATAGCACTAGCAAAATCGGATTCACACCAATCAGGTCAATCATCCGGCTAAAGGCCGCACTGCTACTATTGGCGTGGAAGCTCGACATCACCAAGTGACCAGTAATCGATGCCTGAATGGCCGTGCGCGCCGTATCAACATCGCGGATCTCACCTACCATCACGACATCTGGATCGAGACGCAGCACACTACGCAAGCCCTCACCAAAGCTCCCACCGGCGCTTGTATTGATCGGGATCTGCGAGATACCAGCCAAGCCGTATTCGATTGGATCCTCTAGCGTAATAATCTTACGATCGGTCGTGATTGAGGGCATTGAGCATACTATAGAGCGTGGTAGACTTACCCTGAGCCTCGTTGGCCCAACCATCAGCACAAGGCCGCGCGGATGGCTGATGATTTCATCAATTCGCTGGCGCTGCTCTGGGCGGAATACCCTAGCAGGTCAAGATTAGCAAGCTCGCTCGAAGTTGAAGAGACGCAGCACGGCATCCTGCCCATACATGGTTGGCACAGTCTCAACACGGATGTTGAGCAAGTGCGTTGCATTACCATGCGTTACGTCCTTTTGGATGTGACCTGACTGCGGCTCCATCGAAGCACTCTGACACACCAGCACGGCTGGCGAGCTCACCGATGATCACGCGGTAGCGGCTGCGGCTGATCGTTGCTACGGGGTGGAGCGCACCATCAACACGGAGGCGAATCCGGATATCATGGCGTTCATTCTCGATGTGGATATCGCTCGCACCAGCATATCCGCCTGGTTGATCAAGAAGTCGAAAACCCTCCTCACTACTCACTCGCCCAAGCGTCTGGCTCACCTCGGCGATGGTCTCACTATCGCCCGCTTTGGCAATCTTTAATGTCGTCATAGACAATCTTCTTTGGCGGGTCGAAGCGGTTCATCAACACGCGGTAGGCGCCGAGGCTAATCAGATAGAAATCGACAGGCAACCCCTGGTCTTGATAGGTGCGCCGCGTCCGCTGAATGACCGACTGGGGCGTTTGTGTCGTAACGGCAAACTGATACGATTCCTGCTCATTACCATCGGTCAGCGGCAGCATATAGAGGTTGTGCATCTCCTCGATCGTCATTAGGTCGCGTGCTAGTGGCAGTGTCTCCTCGATGGGGCGCATATCAAGGTACTTAAGGCCAAGAATGCGCGAGCGTTGCTCGGTCGACGCCTCATCTTGCTGGCGACGACGCTGTTGGACTTCATCTTCATTCATCCTTCTTAGTGTAACAAAAAGCTCGTGGTAAATATAGGGGGTAAATCCAAAGCACTTCAGGTATAATACAACTATGCCAGAGATTATTGTTATTGCGCACAACATCCGCTCAACGCACAATGTCGGGTCGATCTTTCGCACCTGCGAGGGGTTTGGCGTGCAGCGGCTTATTCTCAGTGGCTACACACCCTATCCCGATCTTTCCCTTCAGCCAACTCCACCGCACTGTGCCTACCACCTTGAAGAGACAGTGCGAGCCGACCCACGGTTGCCACACATCCGCGAAAAGATCACTCGGCAGATCCACAAAACGGCGCTTGGTGCCGAAGCTCTCGTACCGTTCGATTACCAGCCAGAGCTCGATCTGGCGCAGTTTGCTGGCTATCGCATTGTTGCGCTCGAGCAAGCCTCTACCTCTGTTAATCTTTCGCAGTATCAGTCGCCAGATAAGCTCGTTCTTTTGCTTGGCGAAGAAGTCCATGGTATTCCGGCCGACACGCTTGCGCTCGTGGATGACATTATCGAGATTCCGATGTATGGACAAAAGGAGTCATTTAACGTATCAGTCGCGACCGGTATTGCGCTCTATGCGCTCACAACCGCTGGATAGTTGCAATATCATATGTACCCATTTTGTTTGCGTTGTGGCAAATATCGGGTTATACTAGCAGCAGGTGGCACGACCAAGCCACCGCCTGCAACTTGCCTGTGTTTGAGCTTATTTTCGCTCGCCTTGCAGAGTATCTGGCCTCGCGCCACCCTGGTCGTAGACGCAATTGTTCGAAGTTTCTTATCTAACACGCGCAATCTGCAGACTCCCAGGGTGGCGCGATGCCCCCTTCGCGGGGACGGCATTATTTAACAACAACGCAGTCACTACCAAGGATTTGCGCAAGCTCGTCCTGTAATCGCTGCTGCGCGTCGACCCGGAATGGCAAGCGGATTGCCGACGTCTTGTCATCGCCCAGCATCATAATAATATCGTGCTGGCCTGGGTGTTGCGTGCACAACTGCTTAAACTTCGTGAGAGCAACCATATCATCGGGGTTCTTGACCCGCACGTAGACCGTTGGGGAGTGTATCAAGCGGTTTGGGCGGCGGGGCATGTGGCGTTGACGGTGCTGTCGTACCTGTCGATGCTCGCGCTGAGCGCTGGGTATTTTTTCTGCGATGATGGCTGGCGGCGCGGCGTAGCTGCTGGGCCGGTTGGTACAGACATCGTGCGACCAGTTGCTTGATATTCGGCTAAGTCGGTATCGGTCACGACGGTGATTTCATTGGCAATTAGCTTGGCTTCATCACCAAGGTTGCCATCACGATCGCGCGCGCTCACCCTTGCCGCTGGCAGTAATTACCACATCTTGCTCCAGCTGGCCAGCCAGCTTCTCATACAGATTCGGGAAAATAATAATCTCGCCTCACCCGACTTGTCCTCAACTCCTACAAAAGCCATCTTACTGCCCGACTTCGTCACAATCGTCCGCAGGCGCGTCCACGAGGCCACCAATCGTCACTGTCTGGCCGTCGATCTGTGGTGAGACAGTGCGCAGTGGCACAGTCTGCTCAGCAAAAGAATGTATCGTAATGGTCGAGCGGGTGCGCACTAATGTAGAGGCCAATCAGCCTCGCGCTCCCACATCAGGCGCTCTTTGTCAGTGTGTTTGACGGGTGCTGGCTTAAGCTCAATCGACGGCATGACCTCTGTAGAGCTGTCGGCTAGGCTACCGAAGAGGTCAGTCTGGCCGCTCAGTGCTTCCTTCTGTAATTTACTCGCAAAAAGCAAGGACATTCTCAAGATTAAAGAGGAGGTCAGAGCGATCGCCCAGCGCATCAAAAGCCACCCGACTTAATGAGCGATTCCCACACCCGTTTGTTGCACTTTACTCGTCGAGACACGCTTGGCAAAGTCCTCCACAGTCGCAAACTTCCCATCGCGGTCGCGCATCTTGACGATCTCTTCCACTGCGCCCACGCCCACGCCCTTTACTGCTGCCATACCAAAGCGAATCTGCTTCTTGCCCGGCACCACCGCAAATTCCTCGTACGATTCATTCACATCAGGGTTGAGTACCGTTAGACCCATATGCTTACACTCGGTAATCTCAATCGCCAGCCGGTCGACGTCATCGTGGTCACTCGTCATCAAGGCCGCCATAAAGGCATCGGGGTAGTGCGCCTTGAGATATGCCGTCCAGTAGGCAATAAGCCCATAACACGCTGCATGGCTCTTGTTGAAAGCAGTAATTGGCAAACTCTTCTAGCTGCGTCCAAAATGTCTCAGCCATCTCACGCGTCGCTCCACCGACCTTCACTGCTCCTTCAACAAACTCCGGCTTAACCTTCTTCATCAGGTCGATCTTTTTCTTACCAACGGCCTTACGCAGGGTATCAGCCTGCCCACCAGTAAAGCCGCACCACTCCTTGGAGATCTGCATAAACTGCTCTTGATAGACCAAAATACCATACGTGTTCTCAGCGAACTCTTCATCCCCGGGTGGAGGTAGGTGATCTCCTCCTCACCGTGCTTGCGCCGAATAAAACTATCAATGAACTGCATTGGCCCAGGCCGATACAGCGCCACCATCGCGATGATATCCTCAAAGTGCGATGGCTTGAGGGCGCGCAAATAGCGCTTCATGCCAGCCGACTCAAGCTGGAATACCCCTGTTGTATCACCCCGCTGAAACAGTTTGTACGTTGCTTCGTCATCAAGTGGTAACGTGGAGAGGTCGATCGTATCACCATAGACTTTGCGGATGATCCGCATTGCATTATTAATAATCGATAAGTTCGATAGGCCAAGGAAGTCCATCTTGAGCAGACCAAGATCCTCAACCTCGCCCATTGGAAATTGCGTCGCCACCACGCCTTTCTGCGCCTGCTCAAGCGGGATATATTTAACGAGCTCGTCGGGCGCAATCACCACACCACACGCGTGCACCCCATGGCTGCGAATCGTTCCTTCTAGCTGGATAGCGTAATCAAAAAAACTTGCTTGGCAGTTGGGTTGGTCTCGTACTCGTGCTTAAGGTCAGGATCTTCCTTCGTGCTGACTGCCAGCGGAATGTGCCGCCCCTGAGCAGGTGGTGGCACCATCTTGCCAGGCGGTCACTTTCGGCATACGGCACCTCCAGCACGCGCGCAACATCACGCACCGCCGCCCGAGCCGCCATCTTACCAAAGGTGACAATATTACTGACGTGGTCGTAACCATATTTATTTGCACAGTAGTCGATTACCCTCATCGCGCCGCGTATCCTGGATGTCGACATCGATATCAGGCATACTAATGCGATCGGGATTAAGAAACCGCTCGAAGAGTAGACCGTACTTGAGCGGGTCAAGATCAGTGATATTAAGCGCATAGGCAATGATCGACCCCGCGGCGCTACCTCGACCTGGCCCAAAAGACAATCCCCTGGCTCTTACCCCAGTTAATAAAGTCCTGCACGATGAGGAAATACCCCTCATACCCCATGCTTGCCATCACACCTAGCTCCATCTCGGCTCGCTCACGCACGCTATCAGCCAAGGTGGGGATTATTTGCTCAGGGAGCTGATCAGCGATATCTTCGGGTTTTGCACCATTGTAACGCTGGGCTAGGGCCACGATACACCAGCTTGTGTAAATAGCTATGTTCACTCGTCTCGCCCTCAGGCAATGGGTATTTTGGGATAAGGATCTTGCCCAGCTCGATATCAACATTGCAGCGGTCGGCAATCTGCTTGGTGTTGTATAGCCTCGGTAGCCTCTTCCCCAGCGAGCAATGATATCGCGCGGGTCAGTCAGGTGGAGCTCAAAGTCTTTCAGGCTCATCCGCTTTTCGTCGCTCAAGAATGAGCCCGTTCCTACGCAGAGCAATATCTCATGCGCGTCTTGAAAGTCGTGCGTCAACAGTGACCATCACATGTCACAACCAGAGGGATGTCCAGCTCCTCAGCCATGCGGCGCAGGCCTCGTTAATCTTCGCCTGCACATCCCAGTGCGTATTGACTCGGGGTGGCCATGGTCTTGCAATTCCAGATAGTAGCGGTCACCAAAGACATGCTTATACCACTGAGCGATCTCGACTGCCTTGGCGTAGTCGTCATAACGCAGCGCCTCACCAATCTCACCACTTGCGCAGCCGCTTAGGGACAATCAGCCCTTCGTTGAGCTCCTCTAGGAGGTCATGGTCAATCCGCGGCTTATAGTACATCCCTCTAGGTTTGCCTTCGTACTCAGTCGCATCAGGTTATGGTACCCTGATTATTCATCGCAATGATAGTCAGGTGGTAGCGCATTTTATCTTTAGCGGGATCACGGTCGAAGCGCGAGCGAGCGGCAACGTATGCTTCAATGCCGAGGATCGGCTTGATGCCCGCCGCCTTCGCCGTCTTGTACTAGTCAAGCACCCCACTCATTGTCCCGTGATCGGTAATGGCTGCTGCTGTCATGCCATACTCTTTGACAGTACTGACAAGGTCGCCAATCTTCGTTAAGCCATCAAGCAGTGAGTGATGAGTATGGTTGTGTAGGTGAACAAAAATCCGATGGTTGCAAAGCTGATAATGAGTGAGAGGTCATACTTATCTAGTATAGCAAATGAGTAGGTGGTGACGCCAACGCCGGGATGCTTGTGATTGATAAGAGCTGAGGTGTCAGAGCTATTTGCTTTGTCGGCACTAACTCGCCCCTATTGCCCTCTATCAAGAGAAAACGTGACGGCCAGTCACGCTGAATGGGTCATCTTACCTCTGCACGACACATCAATGCCGCGTGCTCATCACCTTGATAATGCTATCGATAAAGTCCGCCAGGCTTGGCACCAAGAGGCCGATGGCATTGAGTAACCAGACAAACAGCGCTACAAGAATCGTTCCGCCACACACCTCCTAGGGCAAAAATATCCCGCGGATGAAGTTCATTTTGTAGACTTCTGCGCGGCTACGATGAAAATCGTAAAATAAATCCTCGAGGATAGCCTTGCGTGCATCGGCCTCGTTGGCTTGCTTAATCTGCCGTGCAAGCCCAGTAACTAGCCCAGGGTGGTCACGCTGCTCACGAGTCGCCGACTCATCCGATGAGTGCTGCGGTGGGGATGATTGTTTTATCATAATAATTATAATCTGCGAAGATGCGGCGAGCATTCTGCCCTATAAGGAGAATACTCACCACATCCTTTGTCGCCTACTGGCTACTTCTTGTCCTTTGCAAACTCATCGCGAGCACTGCGCAGAGCGCAGCCACTGCGGTCATGCAGGTCACGAGCGGCATCACGTGCATCGTAGTATGCCTTCTCACCCCTTTAGCACGCAATTCGTCACCCTTTGCGGTTGCGTCTTGCTTGAGCTCACGTGCCTTTTTCTTGAGGTCAGCTCGCGTCTCTTTGCCTGACTTTGGCGCTGTTAAGAGCCCAGCCACCACGCCAGCGGCAGCACCGATTGCTGCACCAAGCACAAATTTACCTTTCGACATATATCCCTCCTTTATCGATTATGTTTGGTGGTAAACAATTTTTTTGATCGAAGACACAGCGGTCTTGGCTAGCCAAAAACGGCGAGGTAACCCGGGCAATATTATCAGCTGTTGCCTCGAGGTTTGCTGCCACGCGTTCAGCTGATTCGACCACAGCACTAATCCGCTGCGTAATGCGAATCAATATGATCGTCAAGACGATCGCAAGCACCAGCAGTAGCGCTAGCAATACCGATAACATGATAACTAATATCTGGGCCCACTCCATGCGGTATCTCCTTTTATGTTAGTAGCATATATACTATGCCTGGGTATCAGTATAGTGAGTCCGTAGGTATTTTGCAAACTCTGGACCAAGCACTGGGTCTTTGAGACCAAAAATCCACAACGGTCTTAAGATACTCGAGCTTATCACCGGTGTCATATATATGTACCGTTGGTAATCTCCACACCAAAGAATGCGTGGTCGTCATCAATCATCCGCTGCATAATAGGCTGGACGGTAAACTCGCCATGCCCATCAAAATGCTCCTTCGCATGCTCAAGGTAGCTAAAGAATTCGCCAGGCAAAATATAGCTACTGACACTAGCGAGGTCAGATGGCGCATTAGCCTTGCTCTGGCTTTTCAACGATGTTGCTCATCTTAATAACACCGTCTCGATAGCTGCTGGCCAGCCACAACGCCGTAGCGATCAAACTCAGCATCATCGACGATCTTTTGCACGATAGTACCGCACCATCGAGCTCTTTGCGATGCAGCGATCATCTGCTGGAAGCGGCTTGGACTGGCAGCAATGAAGTCATCGGGCAAAGGTATAGATGACGGGCCTGTCGCGGTTGATGAGATGCGCTGCGCAGGCTAGCGGCGTTGCGTTGCCGTATGGACCCTTTTGGCGGATGTAGATAAAGTTTGCCATCTCCGAGAGCTGCTTGACGGTATCGATCAGTGGCTGCTTCTTTTGGCCCACCAGCCCGAAGGTTAGCTAGTAAATCCTCATTTGGCACATCAAAGTGGTCTTCAATTGCACGCTTATTAGCACTCCCACGATGATAATATCGCGAATTCCCGCCTGGACGAGCTCTTCCACTACATACTGGATGATCGGCTTATCGATCAGTGGCATCATCTCCTTAGGCATTGCCTTCGTCTGCGGTAAGAACCGCGTACCAAAACCCGCGGCGGCGATGATTGCTTTTGTTGGTCGTTTCATTATGATTCCTCCTGTCGTCGGTTATTTAGATACTCAAATGCTAAGGCAAACGGCCCTGCAAGGCAAAGCTCGCCATTCTTAGCAATTGTAAACAATTCATCAATCGAGACGAGACGCGTCTGAACTCCCTGATCCCGTTCGGTCTGGTCGAGCTGCTTTTACTTGTGGATCATACGTGCAATCAGTCGCAAGAAAAACTGGACTCTTGCCATTAATGTAACCATTCTCGTGGCAATTCCCCAAGTAGTGCATCGCACCCGGAACATACCCTGTCTCCTCCGCCAATTCACGTCGCGCTGCTGCTTCTGGGTCTTCGCCGGGCAAGGCAGCTCCGCTCGGAAAGTCATACAGCCACGCCTCAGGTCCTGCTCGAAACCGATATACCATTACCACTTTACTCTGATGTGAGAGCAATCACTGGCGCAGCACAACTCATCCTCAGCAAAAAAACGTCGTAAACTCATGCGTCAAGCCGTCATCCGTCTGAAAATGCTTTACGACCACTGACTGCTTAAACCGCTCACCTACTGGTGTCACTGTTGTTGGCTCACTGCGGGTAAATCTCTTCATTACTGCTCACCTCTCTGAATATCCTTTAGTTGCTCATATGCTAGAATAGACCTTCTGTATCTGTCATTTTGCCAGATTTGCCATTCTTAAACAGTTGATCAATCGATATCGTGCACACTTCAACAGATTCATTATCGTCGAGTTGTTGGCCAGCTTCGCTTGGTGTGCAGTTTTGTGCTAAGAAGTAGTGTGACTTGGTATCCATCCAGGCGTGTTTGTATATTGTGCCCAAAAGTATTAGCTCTCCCGCGTCATAGCCAGTTTCTTCTCGCAACTCGCGACGCCCGCCTCTTCTAGTGCTTCATTCGGGTCAACAGCACCACCTGGCAACTCATCAAAAATTTGCTCAGGACCACAGCGAAATTGCCGTGCAATAATTGCTCTGATGCTCTGGCGTCAAGGCAACAACCATAACCGACTCAAGGCAATGACTACTCGATATTTCAGCCTGCATTGTGTGCCCATTTGGCATGACAAATGTTTTTGGAGCACTCTCCGCCAGTTACCATCATAGAGAACAGCCTGGTCACCAATGCGACGCCACGGGATTCATTACTTCAGCCTCTCACGAATCAGTTTTCTGCGCCAGAGCTGGATTGGCTTTGCCGCGGATCGCTTCATAACTTGCCCAACGAGGTAGCCAATTGCCTTATCCTTGCCAGCCTTGATATCCGCAATGGACGCCGCACTGGCTGGGTCATTCATCACCTCATCGACAATTGCGCCAATCGCCCCCTCGTCTGATACCTGGAGTAGGTTCTTCGCCTCAGCAATCGCCTCAGGCATCTTGCCAGTATATTGCTCGTCAAAGAGGTCGAGAAAGAGCTCCTTCGCACCAGTCGAGCTGACTTTGTTGTCCTCCACCAACTGTGAGAGCAGCAAGAGTCGCCGCGGCCCAACAAAACCCGATTCAACCTTACTCATATTCATCAACTCTTCTGGCGTGGAGGCAAACCAGTTAAAAATCCGCTTGACAAGCCGTCGATACACCGACTCATCGACGCCAAGCCATTGCAAAATCGACGGAGCATTATGCTCGAGCGGGTAGATATCACTGAGCAAAATAGCCAGTGGCTGATGACTTAGCACTGTATTAACCACCGAGCTATCCAGCGCAAGACTCTGCCACTGCGCACGGTACTCGCCCGGCATCGTCGGCACATCCTGCTGGACACGGGCAATCTCTTCGTCCGTCAAGACAATTGGTGGAATGTCTGGGTCGGGCATGTAGCGATAGTCCTGGGCATCCTCTTTGCTGCGCTGGCTTGTGGTGATGCCTTTATCGTCACTCCAGCCACGGGTTTCTTGCACAACACGCTCACCGCGCTCGAGCAAAGCTGCCTGACGCGCAAATTCACACTCCACTGCCTTTTCTACACTGCGTGAAGCTGTTGAGGTTCTTCACTTCAGCACGCGTCCCTAGCTGATCTGAACCCTTTGGCGCGATCGAGATATTAACGTCAAAGCGCATATTACCATGGTAGAGATCGCCGTGTGACGCCAGCATAGGTCATGAGCTTATGGAGCTCTGCTGCGTGCAGGCACGAGCCTCGGCTGCTGAGTGGATATCAGGCTGCGAGACGATCTCGATCAGTGGTGTACCCGCCCGGTTGAGGTCAACTAGCGAGTAACCATCGTGGTGTGTTAGCTTGCCAGCATCTTCCTCCATGTGAGCATGGTCGATCCGGACGCGTGTGGTACTGCCATCATCAAGCGGCACATCCACATAGCCCGCTAGGATAATTGGCTGGTACATCTGGCTTGTCTGGTAGCCTTTCGGTAGATCTGGATAAAAATAATGCTTACGATCGAAGCGCGAAACACGAGCGATGGGTGCATTGAGTGCCCTTGCCAGCCCGAATCGCAAGATCAACAGCGTGGCGATTCAGGACTGGTAGCATGCCAGGCAGGCCGAAATCGATTGGATGAACTTTACTGTTAGGTTCGGCATCGCGGGCGTCATTGTCTGCTGGGCTGAAGAGTTTTGTATCTGTTGCCAGCTGTACGTGGCATTCGATACCGATCGTCACTTCATATTTTTGCAAAACATCGTGAGAAACTGCCATAATTATATCGCTCCCAAATCCTTTAACCCCTGTTTATACGCAGCTAATGCCCGCAAGGCAATCTCGCGCGAGAGCCGCACATTAGCCTCGTGCGCCAGCTTGTTGCGCACCTTGTGAGCACCCCATACGTGGTTGCTATTGCTCCATTGTTCGCGGGCCGACTTCATGCGTTCACCCATCGTGTCGCCAGCAAAGCCACGTTCGCGGAGAGCAAGATCGAGCAACTTATCTGCCTCGAAGATAGCTAGCTGGTATGTGCCAATATTGGATTTATCGAGGCTGTTCTCAATGGCAAGCCAGCGTGCTTGGTATTTCTCGACATTGAGCACCTTACCGCCCTGGCGCGTCAGGGCAACAACGACAACCAAGATCGCAGCAATGATAATAATACCCACCAAAAGGATCGTGACACTGCCAGACATTAGGCGCTCCTTTCTGTAGCTGCTTGGGTTGCCACAGCAAGCAGCGTTGCATCACTCTGCATGGGGCCAATCAACTGCGCACCGATTGGCAAGCCCGCCTGGCTCACTCCAGCCGGCACATTCAGTGCAGGTAAGCCTGCCAGACTGGCTGGCACTGTCATGATATCTGCGAGATACATCTTAAGCGGGTCGTCGCTGTTTTCACCAAGACCAAAGGCAGGAGTTGGTGCTGTCGGCAAAAGAAGCATGTCGTATTGCTCAAACAGGGCGTTAAATTCGTTGATGAGCAATGTCCGCGCTTTTTGCGCCTGGAGATAGTACGCGTCGAAATACCCACTACTCAGTACGTAGCTACCGATCATAATGCGTCGCTTATTCTCTGGCATAAAGCCTTTCGTCGCGACTCCGACCATAAAGCTCGGCCAGTGTCTTAACTCCCTCAGCGCGATGGCCATAACGTGCACCATCGTAGCGCGCCAGGTTGCTTGAGATCTCAGCTGGCACAACAATGTAATAAATAGCAAGGGCATGCTGAAGCATCGGCATACTGACTGTCTCGACGGCATGACCATGTGATCGTGAGGGTATCGGCATACTGGCTGACCCCCTGACGCACCTCTGTATCAACACCATCACCCATTGCTTCGTTGATGATACCGATTTTCAGCTGTTGCGGCATCTCTGCCGTAGGCGCGAAGAAGTCGGGCAGCGTCGTCATATCCTTCGGATCTTGGCCAGCCATGACGCTCATTACCACAGCAACATCCTCAGCACTGCGCGCAAAGCAGCCCATCGTATCAGTGCTCGAGGCCATTGCCACGACACCATAGCGGCTCGCTGTGCCATAGGTTGGTTTGATACCATACACGCCATTGAAGCTGGCGGGTTGGCGAATCGAGCCTCCTGTATCTGTCCCTAAGGCAAATGGCACAATGTCGAGCGCCGTCACCACAGCCGAGCCACCACTGCTGCCACCAGCGACTTTCGTTTTGTCCACAGCGTTGCGCGTGGCGCCAAAGTATGAGTTCTCTGTGCTCCCACCATGTGCAAAGGCATCGAGGTTACTCTTGCCAATGCAGATCGCTCCAGCTGCTTCAAGCTTATCTACCACTGTTGCCTGAAGAGGCGTATCAAAGTTCTCAAGCATCTTGCTAGCTGCCGTACTCGGTGCACCATACGCAAGATAATTATCCTTAACGACGAACGGCACGCCAGCCAGTACTCCAACGTCCTCACCCCGAGCCAGTGTCTCATCAATTTCTCGTGCCCGCTGCAAAGCCCGCTCTTCTGTCAGGCTCAGCAGGGCGTGGTATTCCTTAGCATCACGCGCCCGCTGCAACGCCGCTTGCACCTGAGCGGTGGCCGATGTTTGGCCTTGTCTGATCTGAGCAACTCTCTCTGTAATATTCATATTACAACACCTTCGGTACTTTTACACACTTATCTGCCTGCTCGGCAGCTAGCCCTAGTAGCTGCTCGCGCGATACGTCGCTAGCTTCTATTGTGTCGGGCCGCCATACATTAGTCAGGCCAGTTACTTGGTAGGTTGGCTCGACACCAGTCGTGTCGAGGGTGGATAGCTGCTCAATGTAGTGCAGGATATCCTCGAGGTTTTGGCGCAGCGCGGCGACGTCGGCTGAATCACCAAGACTAATCGAACTTAATTGTGCAAGGTGCCGCACATCTTCAGTGGTAATATTACTCATTATGGATATATTGTACCACATTCGGCGTGTGGAATCGCTATATATCAATGAATGAGATGCACCAGAAAAATGTAAGAGTAAGTGCAGAATCAATACCGATACTAGACTACCTCTAATTTATCACCCTAGCTCGATTGCAACGCCAACAGAGTGCTCGCAAATTGCGCTCGGTCGTAATACCACCCTTCGACACTGGCACAATATGGTCAACTTCGAGCAAGAGGTGTTTCTCATCCCGGCGCGAGACATGGCACTTCTGGCATTCGTAGTTGTCTCTGCGCAAGATAAACCGTCTGAGCTTTGGCGTCATAAGCTGACGCTGAAACCGCGCAGATTTGCGATAGGGTTATCTGCTGGCTGAGATATTCTGCCAATTTTTGGAGCTTTTTTTCTGTAAGAGTGATATCAAACGAGTAGTTATTGCGCTTGGCGGGCGAAATGTACTTAAATGAATATACGAGGAAATAATTCTTTTTCAAACTTAGGTAATGTATTCGACCCAAGCTGCTTCATCGTCATTTTCTGAAAATATAGGCTCCAACGTACATTTTGGCATCAATGAAGTCCATAATTTCGTTGTATTCGCTCCGCAGTATTTCCTCAGTCTTTTTAATTGTGTCGTATTTCTGGAGGATTTGCTCGAGTATTTGCACTGTCTCTTCTGTTTATTGTGCGCTGCGCAAAAATATTTGACAATATAGCGGTATGGGTCAAGCTGCGCATTTTTATATACCGTGAGCGTGCTATTTTTCACATGCGCATGCGAAAGCCTCGACTGCTGCTGACGAATAAAACGCTTGGTTTCGGGTAAAAAGGCATTGAAGTCGTTATATTCTTGTATTTGCTTTGGCAAGCCTCTGCTTGACACTTTGAAACTCGACTGTTTTGTAATAACCGCGCGTCCTCCAAAACACGATGCAATAACAAACGATAAAGAATATCACTGGCAGGCAGAGCAGTATAACGTTGCAGATAGCAAGTCCAATAAGGATTGACCACCGGATAACTTCGGTCGACGATCGATCGTCGCCAAGAAATATATCACATACTCTGGCAGGGCGTGAGTATCACGCATAGGCATACTACATCATATTATACACTCTGTGCGTATACCGATCGTGACATTGCTAAGCCACTACAACTTACTCTTCACTTCGGCGATCAGATCTCGCAATTCGGCCGCCCGCTCAAACTCAAGATTGGCACTGGCGAGATTCATTTGACCAGTCAGATCTTTGATAAGGCTCTTGTATTCGTCCTTAGGGATTTTACGCAGGTCAAGTTTGGGCGCGTCATCTTCTTTTTGTGGGATGATAGAGCGCAGGCCTTCGTCGATCGCTTTATTAATACCACGCGGTGTAATGCCATGTTCGCGATTGTATGCCTGCTGAATTTCGCGTCGGCGTTTGGTTTCGTCAATCGCTCGGCGCATACTATCGGTGATACTATCACATACATAATTACCCTACCCTCAACGTGGCGAGCTGCTCGGCCAATTGTCTGGATAAGGCTGCGCTCGCTACGGAGGAAGCCTTCTTTGTCGGCATCCATAATCGCCACCAAGCTGACCTCTGGCAAATCGATCCCCTCACGCAAAAGGTTAATCCCTACCAGTACATCATACAGGCCCATGCGCAGATCGCGCAGAATGTCACCGCGCTCGAGCGTGTCGATCTCGCTGTGGATATAGGCTGTCTTGATACCGAGGTCGGTCAGGTAGGTAGAGAGATCCTCAGCCATGCGCTTTGGTGAGCGTTGTCACGAGCACGCGCTGCTGTCGCTGGTGCGCTCGCGAATTTCTGCAATGAGGTCGTCTACCTGCCCTTCAGTTGGACGAACTATAATTTCTGGGTCGAGCAAACCAGTGGGACGGATCACCTGCTGAGCGGGTGCGGGACTGCGCTCGAGTTCATAATCGCCAGGGGTAGCAGAGACATAAATCACTTGGTTGATATGCTTGTCGAATTCATCAAAGCGCAGCGGGCGATTGTCTAGCGCACTCGGCAGGCGAAAGCCATGCTCCACCAGCACTTCTTTGCGGGCGCGGTCGCCATTATACATCGCACGCACTTGGGGACAGTTACGTGACTCTCGTCGATCAGCATCAAAAATCATCGGGAAAGTAATCGAGCAAGGTAGCTGGCTGCTCACCCGCTTCGCGGTTGGTGAGGTAGCGACTGTAGTTTTCGATCCCCTTGACGAAGCCAGTTTGCTCAAGCATCTCTAAGTCATACTTAGTGCGCTGGCTCAAGCGCTGCGCCTCGAGCAGCTTTGCCGTGCGTCTCAAACCACTGCTCACGCTCCTCGTACTCCCTGCCGAATCCGGTCAATCGCCTGCTTAATTTTCTCCTTAGGCGTTGCATAGTGACTACTCGGAAAGATGGTAAACCCGCTGGCTCATCGAGGATCTCGCCAGTGAGCGGGTTGATGTGCGTAATTCGATCCACCTCATCTCCCAAAAATTCCACCCGATAGGCCGTCTCTGCCCCTGCCGGAAAGACATCGACCACATCGCCCTTGACACGAAAGGCACCGCGTGCAAAATCGATATCATTGCGATGGTATTGATATCCATCAGCTGGCGCAAAATTTATCCTGAACTCGCCGCTCACCCTGACGCACTGTGACGGATAGCTCATAATAATCGGCTGGCGAACCGAGGCCATAGATACAGCTCACACTAGCAATGATAATCACATCGCGGCGCGTCAGTAATGCATCAGTCGCTGCATGGCGGAGGCGGTCGATTTCCTCATTGATGGCTGAATCCTTCTCGATATATGTATCACTGCTGGCAATGTATGCTTCTGGCTGATAATAATCAAAATAACTGACAAAGTAGTGTACTTCATTGTCTGGAAAGAACTGTTTGAATTCACTAAAGAGCTGCGCCGCAAGTGTCTTGTTATGTGCCAAAAACAAGCGTCGGCACGCCACGCTGAGCGATAATATTTGCCATCGTAAAGGTCTTGCTGCTACCGGTTGCACCGAGCAACGTCTGCTCACGCTGGCCCGCCTCCAGGCCACAAGTAGCTGGGCGATCGCCCTGAGGCTGATCACCGGTCGGTTTGTAAGCAGAACGAAGCCGAAATGGTATGTGCGTCACGCTCCTTAGTGTAGCATAGCGCGGGCCTTAAATCACACTCTGGCGATTCATCTCAGCAAGGAGCTTGTTGTACATTGCTTGCGGGTCTTTGGCATGGTTGATCGCCCCACCAACGCTGATCACATCAGCACCACCCTGAGCAATATGGAAGACATTATCTCACCGTCACGCCGCCATCCCAGCCAATCTCGACCCGAGGGTGGATGGCTCGCACCAGCCGAATCTTCTCTATTTGCATCATCCGCGCTTTGCCACCAAACTCACCCAGCTTACCGCTAACGATCGATACATAGTCAGCCGTCTCGATATACGACGCCACCGTCTCGGGCACCGTAGTACGCTGCAGGGCCACCCCAGCATGAATACCAGCTTGCTTGACCTGCTGCAAGACAGGAATCAAATCTTCTTTGACTTCGGCATGAAAGATAATAGTGCTAGGCCGCAGCTTGATCAGTTTCTCAACGTACACGCTGGGGCGCGCCACCATAGCGTGAATGTCAACCGTCCGACGACTGAGGCCACCACAGTTGGCCGATCCCTACCGTTTGACGGGGCGCAAATACGCCATCAGAGATATCAATATGAACCCGCTTGGCAAACGGCATAAAATGCTCTACCGCAGCCTTGTATTCATCAGTTTTTGTACTCAAAATAATTGGTGCTATGACAGCCATGCCAGACATTATACGGCGTCTAGCGTGTGTTGTAAAGACGGCGACGGAGTTCTTTCATGTTTGCGAGAGTTAAGGAGGGGGTGTTAAGGCTCACATGCGCGAAGAGTAGGTATTTGACACTTCCTTAACATCATTTAAGAAAGCGTCATCAAACTTTTTCCAAACTTTTCGTTGCATCAACTAACGACTCTAACTCATCCAATTCTTGCTGAGATAGTGCACTGCGTTCTTCTGCTAAATAATCGGTCAATCTTGCACAAATATATTCGACAGCCACAGCCCATTCACCTGCATCATTATATAGCGTCACTTCTGCTCGGTCAGCTCTTGTTAGGTAAGGGTTTTTATTAGCATAGTCTCGTATCAATTGGGTTACGTGCATAACTACATTATATCATATTTTCAAATATTTGCTGGGCAACTCCCCGCCTGCGGCCGCGCCATGCCAGTGGTAGCGTAGTAGCGGATGTCGCTGAGATGACGGTCGGTGGCTTGAACACAAAATTTGGTAGCATCGGCACTCAGCGTAACCTGCACAGCTGTGTCGCTTGGCGGACGGTAACCGACTTGCTCGAGGTTAGTGTTATAGCTTGCACCACTAGCGCTAACATTGGCGTGGTGCGTCTTGATCGCCTCAAGTGCACTGGTGGCTGCCGCGCGCGTCGCGACATCGACCGAGCGCCGCCGATAGCCTGAATACGCCGTCATGAGACAACGTCACGAGTAAGCCCAGGATCGCAATGACAATCATCAGCTCCATGAGCGTAAAGCCCTTCTGACTCCGCTGCATCCACCATACCGCCCTGCTTTGCCTCATTATATTTCTCCCTCCATTAGCATAAAGCTATTTAAGCATCACTATAGCAGGTAGAATAGCCAAGGGCAATAGCACTTTTTCCCTTGGCAGTATATACTAGGTTTATGGTGACCAAACAAGACGTCCTGACAAAAAGCACGCGGCCTCTATAGCGAAGACCAGCTGTATGAAATCGACCATGCGATCGACTTCGCCACCCAAGCCCACCATGGGCAAAAACGCAAAAGCGGTGAACCCTACATTACCCATCCACTGAGCGTTGCAATTATCTTGATCGACTGGGGGATGGACAGCGACACCATCATCGCAGGTATTCTCCACGACACTGTCGAGGATACCGAGACGTCGCTAGACGACATTGAGTCGCTTTTTGGACATGACGTATCCTTTCTCGTTGACGGCGTGACGAAGGTGAGCCAAGCTCGGGCTGGCATGCGCGACCTTGACCACTATCTCCCCCAGACAAAAGACAACCTTACCAAGCTGCTTATTGCTGTGGGACAGGACGTGCGTGTCATTATCATCAAGCTGGCCGACCGGCTGCACAATATGCAGACGCTGCAATTCAAGTCGCCCGAAAAGCAAAAGATCGCCCGCGAAACACTCGAGGTCTTCGCTCCCATGGCCGACCAGCTGGGTATGGGGCGGGTGCGGATGGAACTGGAGGAGCTGGCCTTTAGCTACCTCGACCCCAAAGAATACAAGCGGCTTGAGAAGGTCATGAAGCAGCGCCTGAGGCAAAAGCACTCGCAAGCTTGGCGTCGTCCGCCTTGAGGTCGAGCGGGCACTCAAGGATGAGAAGCTTGAGTTTGAGATTAATGGGCGAGTCAAGAGCCTCTACAGCCTACACCGCAAAACTCCAAAAGCGCGGTAGTATTGATAACATCTACGACCTCATGGCGCTACGCATCATTGTCCACACCAAGGAAGAGTGCTACTTAGTGCTGGGCATCCTCCACTCGCTCTACCAACCGATGATCGCTCGTATCAAAGACTATATTTCCATCCCCAAGCCAAACGGCTACCAGAGCCTCCATACGACGGTCATCACGCCCAATAAGCAGATTGTCGAGTTCAGATCCGCACGCGCGATATGCATGAATATGCCGAGCGCGGCCTTGCTGCCAGCTTCCACTACCAGCAACAAAAAGACAGTAAAAGAGTATCTTAAGGGCGACTCCAGGCGCGGTGTGTCAAACCTACCGGCTCAGCTGCAGTGGATTACGCAATTGCAAGAGATCGCTGCTCGCCTGCGCGCTGGCGAGGATATCCCTCGCGAGCAACTATCAATTGACCTCTTTGGCCACCGCATCTTCGTTTTTCTCCCAAAGGCGATATCTACAACCTCCCCGAGGGGCTTTGCACACTCGATTTTCGCCTACGCCATCCACTCCGATATCGCCAAGCACGCCTATGGCTTCCGGATCAATGGCAAAATGGAATCATTCGAGCGGCCACTTGAGAATGGTGACGTCATCGAAGTCCTCACCCGCAAGCTCTCCTACCCCAAGCCGGGCTGGGCGCAGCTTGTTACCACCAGCCACGCGCGCGATAAGCTCCGCCTCCAGCTCAACAAAAATCCGTGTTCAAGCTGTTAATGGTGCGATTAGCCTGACGGATAAAATTATGCCAATTAGTAAGCCTGAGGCTGCTTCGAAGAAGTCAAGGAATAAATAACTATCATAAATACAAAAATACCCCAGTGGGTATTTTGTATTTGCTTGAACATGCTATCTAGCGTTCATTCCAACGTGCAATAGATTCATGAATAATCTGCTTGGCACGCGCGGCATCACCGAAGCCCTTCACGACAGTAGTGCCAGGCTCTTGAGGTCTTTGTAGTGGTTAAAGTGGTGCTCGATTTGCTTGAGTGTTGCAGCAGGGAGATCTTCGAGCGAGTTGATTGCATCACCTGTGTTGCGGTCATCTGCTGGTACTGACGATCACCTTATCATCCACCTCGTCATCGTCTCACAAACTCTAGCACGCCAATCACCTTGCCTTCTAGAACGACGCCAGTTGTCAGTGGCTGGTCGGTGATGATGAGCGCGTCGAGCTCATCGCCATCTTCATCTAGGGTTTGTGGAATAAAACCATAGTTGGTTGGTTTGGCAAAGATTGCTGGCTCAACCCGGTCGAGCTTCATCACTGCGAGGTCGCGATCCCACTCAATTTTATGGTAGCTCCCCTGCGGAATCTCCACCACCACATTGACGATGCCAGCGTCAACGTCGCCAGGCGTCAGTACTTTATTAAAATCTGCCATTTATATTAGCTCCTTTCTGTTGCTATCTGTTTTATTTTAGCAAAATCTGCTCGATAATAGCAAAAAGAAGATGTGCTGGCAGTGCAACCTCACTCTGCAAACACATTATTCTCATCATCAACCCATTTGATGGTATAATACTGCTAGCATGTTAATCATTGGTCATCGCGGTGCGGCTGGACTCGCACCAGAGAACACTATCGACGCTATGGCAGCGGGTGTCGCGGCGGGCGTAGATATGCTTGAGCTAGATGTGCGATTGACGCGCGACGGTGTTCCTGTGATTGCACATGATAATCGCCTGCCCGTACCCACCACCGAAATGAATCAATTAGCCACCTGACGCACACCGAGTTGCAGGCCCTCACCAGTGAGCAGCCTATTCCATCGCTCCTCGCAGTGCTAGATCGTTTTTGGCGTTGTGCTACTCAATATTGAGCTCAAGGGCACGGTAGCGCCGAGCCAACGTATCAGCTCCTCACCCGCTCCATCACATCGCCAGATGATTGGGATAATGTACTACTTTCGTCATTCTCCGTACGCGAGCTTCGGCAATTTCCGGCAGCTTGCGCCTCAGGCCAATCTCGCCCTACTTCACCGCAATAATCCCTTTGCATTCTTGGCCTATCAGCGCAAGCTCGACTTCACCGCAGTAGGGTTTCATCGCTTGTATGCATATCCACTGGCGATAGAGAGTGCACGTCGGTCGAATCTCTTTACCTACGTCTATACGGTCAATCGCCCAGGTGCCTTGCAGCAGCTTGCCGAGCGCGGCATAGACGGCGTCGTTACTAACTATCCGGATAAGTTTCTTGCTGAGCTACAGCGCTTTAGAGGTTAGGAATATTGTCTGATGTGATGATAGGCTCCTCTGTTCCTTTCTGTGGACGAATTATTACCGCTATCCGATTCACAGAAGTCAAAAATAGTAATGAAATAAGGAGTATTGTTTTTATGCCCACATCTCAAAAACTATAGCCATTCTTAGACTGCTCCTCGCTACTCTATACGATCGACCTCTCTAGGGTATATCCAACTTCGTCTTTTACTACTCAGTAAAAATCAGCCATGACGACTGATTTTGACTTTTATCAGATAGAAAGGAGATACTACTAAGGGACTGACATTTTGCAATCCAGGCTTTTTAGCCATCTCACACCAGCACTATCTATTCTAATTCTATGCTTTGTGCTGCTGAATATACCACGGATACTCAAAGCAGCTGTCGCGCCTTCTCCCACTGCAGTCGCAATCTCGCATTGTTGCGCCACTCACGCACATCACCACTGGCGAAGACGCCAGACATCGTCGTCTCAAGATGTTCATTGGTAATAATCAGCCCCCGCTCATCGAGCTGGACGGGCGTACTCTGCAAAAAGCCCGTGTTTGGCTTAAGCCCAACAAAGACAAACACCCCATCACAGGCGAAGGTAGTTGGCTGGCCATTACCGATGGCTGCAACACCAGTCACTTTGCCGTCCCTCTCGCTGATAATTTCGGTCGATTCGGTATGAAGATGAACGCTGATTTGTCCTCGCTCGATAAAGGGCTGCAGGTCGGTCTGGAGGATCTCACTCGCTTTGATTGTGCTCCGCACTAGGAGGTCGATATGCTCCGCAAAGCGAGTCAAGAACATCGCCTCTTGCAAGCCAGAGTTGCCGCCACCGATCACCACCAGTCGCTTGCCTTTATCAAAACGCACCATCGCAGGTTGCACAGTAGTGTACGCCGCGACCATACAATGCATCTTCACCAGGGATACCAAGCTTGTTATATGCACTGCCAGTGGCAATCAACACCGCACGGGCACGCACATCCCGCCCATCAACTGTCACAATCGTATTATTGCCATCTTTGCGGAGGCTCGATACCTCACCTAGCTCAATCTGCGCCCCAAAGCGCTCTGCCTGGCGCTGGAGCTGCTCGGCGAGGTCGAGGCCTGCTACGCCGTCAGCAAAACCTGGGTAGTTATCGATCTTATCGGTAATCGCTGCCAGACCACCAATCACTGCTTTTTTCGCACAATACCGTCTGCAGGTTCTCACGCGTCGTATATACCGCGGCAGCCAGAGCGCTTGGCCCTGCGCCGATCATCACCACGTCGTGAGTCGGCATCGAGTTGGATTATTGGTAGTGTTGTCCATAGTTGCTTCCTCCTTGGCCTTCTTGATATGCCTTTAGTAGCTCTGAAGTATCGATCGTAGCCGGCTTTGGTACCGCCATCACGACGAACTTCAGTGGAGTATTGGCGGGAATGTCATTGCCTTGGCCTTTCTCACCGTATGCTTTGTCGGAAGGGATGGTTAGCTCACGTACTCACCAAGGCGCATCCCTTGATGCCTTCCTTCCAGCCAGTAATAACACTCGCACTCTTGAGCTCACCCTCAACGGCAAACGGTGCATCAAGTTTGCCGTCTTTAATAGATTGGTCAAATACCTTGCCTTTTTGGGTTCCAACCAATGTAGTAGGCCGCAAATGCCGTATTATCCTTGATTTCCTCGCCATCGCCAACCACCAGATCTTCGCTAGAGAGCTCCCTTCACACTATCGCGATCAAACTCGCCAACCCGACTCGTATATTGGCTAAAGGTTGGGTAATATTTGTTTGACAGCTCTTGTGCTTGAGCAGCTGTTTTCGCTGGTAGTCCTTCATGAGTTTCTGGTATTTTTCTTGCGCCTTTTTGCGCTTTGGCTTGGTCATTTTTGTAATTCTCCGAGGCAAGGATCATTGCCGCAAATGATTCCCCAACGTCCCGACAACCGTCGCGACCAAAATAACAATAATAATCCAGCGTTGTGTCTTGGTTGTTGCCATAACTCCTCTTGTTTCATCGACTAATTTATCTTGCCCAGTATAGCACACTTGCTAGTATGACTACTAGATAACAGAGGTCACATTGATAAATGTTGTCTAGCCTTTGCTATATATTCCTTGTTAATCCTGTCACTCTCTACCACCTTGCGCTGCGCAGAAACACCACGCGAACAACCATCGGCCAACACGCCTCTTGCAATGACGATTTTTCTCAGTATACTAAAAAGCGATGAACCGTCTCCACACCTTATTTTCACCTCTGCTTGCCCGCCTGGCTATTGGCGGTACGACCGCGCTGCAATCAGCACCAGTTGAGAAACTTGATGGTGCTCTCACGCCCAATATGCGCGCTCTGCGCCTGGCAATGAGCATTGCCGACCAGCTCATTTCAATGGGCACACCAGCCCAAAACGTCGTCCATATGGCACCCAGTATTACGGACACCTACTGTACCCGCAAAGTGCACATCGACGTTATTTCGTCGCAGCTTATTCTATCGCAAGACAGAGGTAACGACTACGAACCACTAACGCTCCTACGCACCATCCCACCGCGCGAGATCAACTACCAACATATGCAATGCCTCCAAACTCTGGCTGCTACTATTGCCGAGGGAGCGCTCACCCTCGATGCTGCCGAGCGCGAGCTCGACGCCATCCTTGCCAAACCACGGCGCTACCCACCCTGGGTGATTTATCTGGCAGGGCGGCGGGCTCAGCGCTGGCTCGGCCTTGCTGCATACAGCGTCGCTACCAGTGATTTTTGCCACCTTTGTGATGGGTGTGACGATTATGTGGCTGCTAGGCCGCTTAAATCGCATTGCTCTTCCTGTGTTCTTTACTCAAATCATTGCAGCAAGCGTTATTACATTAGTTGCAACCATCATCACGTGGCTTGCCACCAACCATTATCTCGATAGTTCTTGGGTATCATCAACCCAACCATTATAACTGTTAGTGGTATCGTGCTCTTGGTGGCAGGGGATGATGATCGTTGGTGCCTTCCAGGATGCAATCGACGAATATTACGTGACGGCGACAGGTCGACTCACTCAAAGTGGCAATGATGACAATGGGCGTGGTGATCGGTGTGATGATTGGCCTGTATACAGCGCGACGCTTTTGGGATTGAGTTTGTCGCGACGTCCCGACCAACTGCAGCTGACCGGCACGATGTATCAGCATATCGGAGCAGCTGCTATTGCTGCCACCTTTGCCCCTCGGCAACCACACTCAGCCAGTCGGCATCATCCCTAGCTGGTGCAACTGGCATGCTTGGCTATGATATATACCTCGCCATTACTGGCTGGAGTAGCTGTCTGCTATTGCGGCCAGTGCGGCAGCGGGCTTGGTAATTGGCTTTTATTGCGACAACCGCTTCCCGTTTGTGGCATATGCCTCTAGCCTTGCCATCGTCAATGCCGGAATCGTTCCACTTGTGCCAGGCGTCACGCTCTACAATGGGCTCATGGGTGTCGTGACAACTGGCTCAAGCGAAGCAGGGTCTGCTAGTGCGTGCTGTCCTCATCGCTATTGCCATTGCGGCTGGTGCGTCATTTGGCGTGCTGATTGGTCGGCCCACGCGGCGAAGCTTTCTCCGCCTACGCAATCGCCTACCACAGCGTCGCTTACATCACCCTCATTCGCCAAAGTCCACGCCCTGAAACAGCGCATGCTGCTCGGGTGCAAACACTGTCCGAATGATCGAACGGACACGCTCAGCACTCAGCGTTGCTTGACCACTCGATAGCGTTAGGCGAAATGTGGTGGTTTGATGTGATGCATCAGGGGTTGCTTTGTAAATACTCAGCGGCGTGAGATCGCGAATCGTTACATCTGGGTATGTTTCGCTAGCCCGAGTCATAGCGCTCGAGACTGCCCGCACGAGTTCATTATAGGTAACCTCTGTACTTGTTTGGATTGAGATATCGCGCGCGGTGGTAGGGGTAGCGACTCATTGGCTGGTAGTGCACCACCGTATCGCGCCATACCCGCTCCATCACATCAAGGCGAAGTGACGCCGCTGCAGTATATTCAGGGAGCTTGAGTGCTTTCACTACCGCAGGGCGCAGCTCAACCACACCAATGAGCGTTCGCTCTGCCTTGCCACCAGCTGCGCCACTCACACTCCGCCCAAACGTGGGCTGCGCGATTGATGTCAAAAGGCGCATATACTGGATCATCTTGAGCTGCCGTGACTGGCGTATACACGAGAGTCAGACCGCTATCACGCGCCAGTTGGTCCAGTGTTGCCCGCACCCGGTAAAAGGCGGCTCCAGCCCGAGGCTTTTTGCTACTATACACAAGATCGATCAGTGATTGTTCAGCTGGCAGACCATCCTCACCCATTTGTGCCTTGGTGTGACCCTTGCCGATTTCGAACAGCATAAATTCGCTATGCCCTGCCTTGATATTAGCGTGAACTTTATCGAGTAAACTCGGCAGCACACTCAGGCGGTAGTACTGGAGGTCTGGGCTGAGGGCATTTGAAAGTCGGAAGGCCTGGGCTGGGTCTTGGCCTGCGCCCTGAGTACGCGCTCATGCACAAAGCTGTAGCTGAGCACTTCGTTGGCACCCGCCCCGGCCAGTGCCTCGCGCACAACGCGCCTCAGCTCACGGCGGGGTTCTTACGCGCCGGCCGAATACGACGCATAGGCAGCTGGCGTGGCACAGCATCAAAGCCGTGCAGCCGGCCGACTTCCTCAACGATATCCTCTTTAGTTTCCAGGTCTGTCCGCCAGAAAGGCACCTGTAGGCAGATATAGCCAAGCTCTTTCTCTGGGCCATGACTGTGGATTTCAACGTTATTGAGCAAAGTGCAGATGTCGTTTTCGGTAAGGTGAGAGCCAAGCCGCTGATTAATAAATCGACTGGTTATATCAATGGTTGCAGGCTCGTACTTCCCTGCAAAATAATCATCAAGAATCCCACCATGTTCACTCGTAAATGGCTTACTATCCGCTACGTGGCTCGCCTGCTCACCGCCCACCATACCGATCAGCCGGTTCAGCACAGCCGCATTCTGCAGGGGTGACTGGCCTTTATTAAAGCGGGCCAGCGCATCAGTAAACACGCCGTGGCGCATGGCCATTTTGCGCACTGCGTACATGTCGAAGGTAGCGCACTCCAGCACAATCGTCGTGGTTGTGGCTGATACCTCAGTGCGGCTACCACCCATACTACCGCCCAGGGCCACCGGGCCTTGCCCGTCGGCAATTACTATGTCATCTGGTGTCAGCTCAATCGTCTTGCCACTTAGTAGGGCCAGCGTTTCGCCCTGCCGCGCCATACGCACGCCAAGCTGCCCGCCCTGAGCGTATCGTAATCATAGGCATGGGTTGGCTGAGCCGTCATCAGCATCACATAATTGGTTGCATCCACAATGTTATTAATCGGCTTTTGCCCCCATCGCCACCAGTTGGCACTGCAGCCAAAACAGGGCTGGGCGCCACCTGCACGCCGCGAATCGCCACCGCCATAAAAGCGTGGCACAAGCTGCGGAATATCGTTCGAAACCGCGAGCGGCACACTATCATCATCGCCAAATACCCTGCTCCAGGTTATACCAGGTAGGGCTCGTAAATGGTTGGTGGAGAATGCCAGCAATCTCGCGCGCCACGCCCAGCTGGCCAAAAGCAATCTGGCCGGTGGGTAAACATTTTGTTCTCGATATCAAGCACATAGTCATCCAGGCCAAACAGCGCGGCAAAGTCAGCCCCTGGTTGCAGGGTCTTACCCGCTGGCAGGTCGCGTGGCGTCAGCGCCACAATCCCTCGTGGTCAGTACCAATTGCTAGCTCATCTGCCGCAGCTAGCATACCCGGCTCAGCACCCCACGGAGCTTGCGCGCATCGAGCATAAAAGGCTCGCCCTCGAGCATACTGGCTGGCACCGTACTTGCAGGCGGCAGCCACACGGCCCACATACCAGCTTGCACATTAGGGCGCACCGCACACCACCTGCACTAGGCCATTTTTCATCGCGCGGCACATCGGGCACCGTCATCCCGTCATCAATTTTTGGTCACGCTCAGGCGGTCGGCATTGGGGTGCTTGGCACACTCCACCACCCGAACCACGCGCGCGCCGCGGTAACGCTCGGCCAGGTTGTCTACCTGCTCCACACTACCAAGCTGTTGATTAATACGCTGTACCAGCTCATCCACTGGCGGTAGTTCAAAGTTAATAAGTTGTTTTATAACATTAAGGCTGACTTTCATACTGGGTTTATAGTATACCATCTCGAGGTAAAGCTGCGCTACAAACCGTATTCTCTTTCGTCGTACACTAACACTACTCCATATAAAAGATACGAAACTATCTACCGTCTTATCTCTCAAATATCCAAATGCTCCACTGGCTGCTCCAGGCTCTGTTGCAAATCCCTGCACAGCGCGCTCTGGGATATACGCCGCGAGCTCATCGATCGTATCAACAATCTCCATTCGCCCCCATTGTTTGACTGTCGCTGGATTGTCGTTGGTTTGCGTGCTACGCTGCGTGCCTGTAGGCCAATAGTTCCAGTCGGCGTGGTTGCGCTCATAGTACACATAACGGCCCTTTTGCGTAAGATACACTCGCTGTTCGCGAAGAGCTGCTTTGTCCTTTGCTATTGTCCTGTATATTTTACGACCCATAAAAATCTTATGCTGATACACGCCATCCTTGCCAACACGCAGCTGTACTTCATGAAAGCCATCGTGTTGCTTGCTGCCGCTCAACTAACAAAACGATAACCCGCCATCAGTGCTGCAGATAGACTCATACTGAGGTCAGGCAAAGTCCCTTCAATATAGCGTTCGTCGCTGTGTGAAAAATAGATTGTTTTATTGGCCATCACACTCCTCCCTATATGTATAACTATACGTATATAGTACCTATCTTCTATGGCGCTGTCAAGGTTGTTTGATAGTGCAGTGTGTTACCTCTGTTATATTGACATAAAATAGCGATACTATCCAAAATATGCTACATTATCCACCTGCTTATGCTACAATTACAAAAGCATACAAGAACATAATCTGGAGGTTTATATGCATACCGGTATTCGACGAATGGGCCAGCGTAACTGTATTTATAGCGCTCCGCCAAGAATTAATGGACACGATGTTTCAAGACAAGGTTAGGGTCATACGACCTTCTCGCTACGAGGTCGATCTCAATAAGCAACACTTCGCCATGGTATCAGATACAGGCAAAGTAACAGCCAAGGCGCACCTACTTGCATCCATCGCCGTTGAGCCACCAACCCTCATGTGGGGCTACGCGGACGAGCTTGCACAGTTTGGCAAAGCCGTCGAGCTCGCCCACAAGGTACGCGAGTATGGCTTAGAGCACAAAGAGAATGATCTCGTTAGCCCAGAAGTTGAATATACCTTCCCATCCGATATAGACCAGCAGCTTGTGATCGCCAGTGTCGCGCACGATATCGGCTTTGCTGCTGTCACTATCTTTGGCACAGATTATTACTACTACAGCTCACCAATTCGTGGTGGTCGCCGTGTAGTGCTTTTGCTTGAGAATATCTCTGAGCCCATACCGCCCATTACGCTCGACTACTTCTACTCACGCCTGCCACGCTATTTGCAACAGGTGGATGACATTGCATGGTCGCTGGAAGGCTTTTGTGGAGCTGATGCCAGGCTGGAGTATCGAGATGAACGACGATGACAATGGCGTCCACCACGCCCGCGTCACCGATGATACTGGCACAAGTATCCGCGTCAGCTACCAATTCGATGAGTATGAGCGGCTGAAGCGGCTTGAGTTTAATCACGACTAATACTCGCTACCAGTGATATACAAAAACCGCATTTGTATAGTAATGCGGTTTTATTTTGGTTTTTACATCAATATGACCTCTGTTAGTCTCTAACTATAACAGTATAAGCTCGCTTCAAGATATATAACCAGTGTTTGCAATTGACGCAACAATCCGGCATACTGGAGAGTACTAAAGGGAGGACTGACATGACAAAACTAGACTATATCAGCCTAAAAAGAGTTGGGTTGTTGCTGGCCTGTTGAGTGTGACAGGGCTCGTAGGCAGCAACGACGTTCCTGGCACCGAGCCAAGCGGCCGCCAGTAGCGATTTGCGCTCAGCTACTATAAGCCGCAAGAACTACAACGAGGCAATGAGCAGCATCGACCAGCAAATCAAGCAAGAAGAGAGCGACAGCAGCATTCGCCCAGAGTGCCGCACTTACACGAAGACTCATGGCAAGCGCGCTGCAAAGGCCGTCCTTACGATCCATGGCATCAGCGGCTGCAGCAACGTCTACCAAAAAGTTGGCAGATGAATTCTATAACCAAGGCTACAACGTCTACGTCCCACGCGTACCCAAGCATGGCTACACCGACAACAAACGCCATGGCGAGATCTCTACCAAAGACATTGCCGACTTCATGAAGACGAGTGCACAGCAAGTGAGTGGTCTCGGTGATGAGCTTGGTATTGTTGGTCACTCTGGTGGTGGTGATATGGCGACGTGGCTTGCACAGTATGGTAATGGCTTTTACGAATGTGCTGCTACTTGCCCCCATTCTACGAGCCAGCAGCTAGCCAAGCCCCTAAGTGGCAGCTACCCGTCTTGCGCACGCTGTATGGCTATAACATCTTGCCAGATAAGTTTAGCCCAAGTGGCCTGTCATACCGCGCACTCGGCAAGTATCTCATCGTCAAAGAGAACTTCAAGAAAGACCTCGCTGCACCGGGCCTCAAGCGTGTTGCGACAGTGACGAGTGAGAATGATGACGCTGTCGATAACGGCCTAGCAGTGAGTATTCCACAGCGCATGGCTCAGGCAAACAATGCATCGTTCCAGCACTATAACCCTACCAAAGCGGCTCAACATTGGTCACAGTATGGTTGGGTCAACTGATGGTGGTATGGCTACCTACCACCAGGCAGTCTACACGCAGTACCTCAACCTCTACGAGGGTCGTCAAACTGCCGAAATCTAGCTGGCTCTAGCCGCTCATAGAAACACTGCAGCTCAGCCAGCTGCAGTGTTTTTATTATATTTTTGAGAATGTGAGCTTCAAATTTTCTTAGCTACCTTCTCTCGGTTATTTCCGTTGCAATAGACTATCGATCGGTCATCCACTTGGCGTATTATGTGTAAAAATAGATACCTCTTAGCATAACCAAAGGGAGTGTGAGGAGAAAAACTTTAGAAAGAACCAGAGAAGTTTAATATTGCAGACTCTACGACTCTACCGCTGCTCAGCAATCAGCGCACGCTTCAGCCGGCGCAAGCCACGCCAGCACCGCACGCAAAGATAGCCATCAAAGAGCGCGACGAGCACCAACACGTAGAACTCAGGCCACTGCAAAACGGTTGGCGCTTGCACAAGTTTGTATCCGATATAGGCAAACAGCAGTACAACAATCATCATCAGCAACCCATACGCTGCTTGCTAATGCGCTTCACCATTGCCAGGCGAGACTCGTTATCGCTAAAGATATCATCTTCTTCGGCTTCACTGCTCGGCTTGCGAAACACGTGAAAGCCATTGGCCGATGCAACATATTCCCCAGCCATAGTCGGCATAGAGCTGCTGATACTGCGCATTTTCTCTGTGCCAGGTGAGATCCTGAAAGTCGATTTTGTACGTATAGTGCGCCGCCGGGCATGGTTCAAATATATAAAAGAACGGGACAATGAAGCGTTTGAGGGCATATCCCTGCCGATGCTGCTCAGCAAAAACGCCTCCTCCTCCCCATACTCGGGCAACACATAGTAGCGACACATAATTCGTGACATTCAGTTATTTCCTTCCTTTGCTATTGTTATACAGCCGCTCAATCCGCTGCAGCTCACAAGCCAATATCTCTTGGCCAAGTGGTGTGATATGGTAGATTTTGCGCTTGTCCTCTTCTCGTACGAAGCGAATTATACCGTCCTTCTCCATCTTGGCGAGTGTGCCATACATTGTGCCAGGGCTAATCTGCACCTGGCCGTCCGTCATCTGCTTGACACGCTGGCCAATCGTATAGCCATGCATCTCCGCCTGCAAACAAAAATAGGATGTAGAACCCTGTTTCGGTCATCGGTGAGTAGATTCTTCGTAGTTTTTGCTTGGATCATGCACGCTTCCTTCGTGTATATTATACCTTGCCTAGCCATGAGTTGCGAGTACAGAAGTATCGTCGCGAGACTATTCTGCAGGAGGTGTACACCCATTGAGGCGTAGAGGCTCTTCTTTTGCTCGTAGGCTCGGCACAAGAAGAACGCCAGCGGCAAATAGCTAATAATTGCTAGGCCATTCTTGATTCCTCCTGTGAGCATGTACGGTGCTACGTGTACAAGTGCAAAGAGTATCATTGATGCTGCATAGGCAAGAATACGAGATTTTTGCAATAAGCGAGCAAAGATAACTCCCCGAAAGACAACTTCCTCAACGATCGGCCCAAATACCACCGCCATAAACACCGCATACCACAGCGCTCCACCAAAGAGGCCAACGAGCGCCGTTTGGTTTTGGTTAGTCACCTGCAGCGCAGCAAGCAGGAGTGCTACCGGCATCGTTGCAAGATATGCAAAGAGAAAATACTTGATGACAAACCAGCTATTCTTGCCTGGTGCCTGCCGTGCAGTGCGCCATGCAGCAGCAAGTTCAGCTCGTTTCTTCATTACAATATAGCCAAGCAGAAGCACACTTGCTACAGCATTGATGATGAGTCAAAGCACGCTCGTCGATGATATAGCGGCAAATCGCTCCAGTACATACGACAATACTGTCATGACCTACCATGCTAGCCAGCAAAGTATGCCAGCAGAATTTTTTTACGTCATCCCGTCGTTTCGTTATTTTATCCATTAATCATCCTTTCTCGATTGGTACATCGAAGTCATATGTATCGTAGTGCGATATATCGTATAGTCTTATTGTATACCGTAGCTCGATATAATGTCAATAGTATGTTCTTTTTATATGACGGAATAGTCTTGATATAGCAAAAAACCAGCAGTGTGTTCTGCTGGTTTTTATAATTTAACGTATCGGCTGCGCTTGTTATTGCTATAGATGCTTCGTGCGCCACCGCTCAATCGCCTGCGACCGGCTCAGCATAAACGATAGATTACCAATCAGTAGCAAGCCGACGACAGGCGTCAGTATCAGCGACATGCCAATCACCTGTGGCACAACAACAAAGCTATAGGCTATGCAGAGACCATTACCAAGGGAGTGTGATAAGCGCCGTGACGCTACCAGGCGTCCAGCTTCGATGCTCGCTGCATCAACGAGATGCCCCAAACCAAGCGCAGCATATTTGCAAGAATAACTGCACATACCAGCGCAAGTGAGTGCAGGGCGATTGCACCGCCAAGCAGAGCCAGTGCACCAGCTGACTCTTCGAGAATGATGATGGCGACTGTCTCTGTTGATGGGTACGCGGTGCGATTCGATATAATCATCTGCCTGGCAAATGCCGGGTCATGCTCGTAGTGCCGAATCCACGGCACAAACCGAGCAATCTCCTCTAGCTCATGAACAATAAATAAGCAAAAACCAGCAAAAGGCTACTAGTGCCTCCATCATTGTCTCCCTTCGTATGTATTAAGATGTTCGGAAGACTTCCTCGCTATGAGCACTCACCCCCGGCGAAGCGCGCCGTGTCATATCGTGGCCAATATTCATACTGGCAGAGAATTTTTGTATTGGAAGGAAGCATTGTTGTTGGTTGCCATTTTTGCGGATGTCGTGCGCGAGGTCTGGGTCGATATCATGGTCCCCTTCACTCACGACCACACCAACATGCTTGAGACCTGGTGCAGCAAAGTTGGCTTTGTAGTTTTCTTTGAGTGTGACGTACTTTGCTAGGGCGCGATACGACAGGCCATTCACCTCATCATTACCACTGTAGCGGTCTGGCAGGATATTATTGCCGTAGAGGTTGCGCATGAGCGGGATCTGCCACTTGGGAGCCTGGCTAGCCGATGGCTCATAAAATGGTGCAATGAGAAGCACCCGCGAGAAGAGTCCATTACCATACTGTGCAAGCCATGTTGCCATATTGCCGCCGCCAGAGTGGCCCACCACTCAACTTCCTCACCAAGGCCACTGACCTGGCGAGCACTCGTGGTCATATAATTGACCATATCGCTGAAGGAGATCTGACCATGGCGCTTCTTGTCAGTATAGCCATGCTGTGGCACGCGCGGCGCGTAAACGTTATAGCCCCTGCTCGTAGAATACATTGGCAATATCTGCCATATCACTGGTGCAGCCACCAATGCCGTGGATAAGTAAGATAGCCTTGGCTGTTTTCTTGCCATGCGTCTTGGCAAACGAGCGACATTCGCTGCGCAGGCCAGCCTCTGCTGTATCGTGAGTAATTTGCTGGTTGATAGCCGCCATCGAGCCATCGTAATCCAGTCGTTTGATATCTGCTGTGCGTAGTTCTGCCTTCTGGGCGGGCCACAAGAAGGCAGCTGCAATAGCAATCGCGCCAACTGCAACAATGCCGCCAATGAGCGTAGCAATTACTTTTATAATTCCGGCTTGAGATGATGGAGAATCTTTCATACGCTATAGTATGGCGAATAGTTGCCATATAGCAAGACCACTCTACTAAAGAGAGTGGTCTTAGTCTCAATCTGATGTGCGCTGCTTATGATTCTGCTTTGCGGCCCGCCACCAACAGGTAGAGGTTACCACCAAGTGCAGCACCGATCAAGGTACCGGCAATCACCTCAAGGCTCAGTCGGCTATAGCCAGTCTCGCCGCGGCTTGCTTGTGCGCCAGTAAAGCTACCGTCTGGTGCCTCTGTTGCAGCAATGGCCACTGCTGGGTTGAGCGTTGCACTCTTTTTGCACGCAGCTCGTGCGGCAAGTGCTTGATGTCTTGGACTGACGATGTGTCCACCGAAGCCTGCACCTGTGTCAGCAAGCCACCGGCCACGATAGCAGCAACGGCCAAGGATAGCCAATCCCCACTGCCTGGCCTGTTTGCTTGAGCTCGGCCACGCGCGACACGGCAGCCGCAATACCAAACATCAGCACTGCTGCACCGACGAGCTCAACACCAAAGACCGCCCAGCTAAAGGTAGTAAAATGCTCGAAACTGAGCTTGAAGGCACTCCCACTCAAGCCGTTGAGCACAACGACAGCCAGCGCGCCACCAAGCAGCTGAGCAATCCAGTAGAATGGCACCAGCGCTGTCTTGAGCTTGCGCATCGTCCAGAGGCCAAAGGTGACCGCTGGGTTGATATGTGCGCCAGATACTGCACCCACCGCCACAGCAATCACAAGCAGTGTGAGGCCAAGGCAGAGTGGTGCAAATTGAGTTGCCGCACCAATCGCGGCAATAGTGAGCATGAATGTACCAAGCAGCTCAGCAAAAATAATGTTGAGTAAGTTGCTCGGCAGAGCTGGCTCGCGTCGCTTATGGACAACAGTCTTGGTGGCTGATGTGGTCGATGCAGCCTTTTACGGTTGGTGCAGCCTGAGGCTGGGAGGCCGAGTCTTTCGCGGCCGATGGTCGAAACGGCTTTTTGGTAGCCATACGTCCCTCCTTCACTAGTTGATACTACGCCTTTAGTATATCACATCACTCTATTCATCGGCGATATCAGATGTCGATTGTGCCAAATAATGCTATACTAAAGACATGGGACAATATATGAAACAAGACCAAACGCGCAGCGAGCTGCAGAGCGTATCGCGGCTGATCTCCGCGCCAAAGCAGCTGCCAGCAGCCACACTGGTGATGGTGCCGCACCAGCGGGCGGCGACACCGGCGTCGAGCAATCCGAATACCTCAAAGGCACCAAGCAAACAACCACACTAGCTGGGGTGTGGCTGGTTGTTGGCTTTCTTGCATTACTTACCTTTGGCTTTTTGTTGCGCTAACCATCAATGGACAACAATAACGGAGTGGCAGTATGACAGACCTTGACGCTATCCAGCAAAAGCTACTCCTGGCTGTGAGCCAATCGACCACCCGCGCGAAATACTGCGCCACGAGGAGTTGCGCGCACTGTATGGGCATATCACATCACTCCCCCAGCGGAGCGTGGGCCATTTGGCAAGCGTGTTAATAAGCTCAAGCAAGCTGTGCAAACTGCTATTGAGCGCCGTCTTGAGGAACTTGAGACTGTTGAGCGCACACCGATCGATGTCACTGCACCGATGGATATCAACACTGCTATTCCAGCATTACTACCAACAAACCAGGGGTCAATTCACCCCCTCATGCAAGAGATCGAGCGAATTAGCGATATCTTCTACCGCATGGGGTTTGCAGTAGAAGAGTCACGTGAGATCGATGATCAGTTCCATATGTTCGAGAGTCTGAACTTCCCCAAAGGCCACCCTGCCCGCGACGATTACGACACCTTCATGACCGTCGAGACAGACGCGCAGGGCGACCGCCTGATCGCGCCAGCTCACACCAGCACCATGCAAAACCGCGTCCTGACCACCTATCGCCATAAGCTGGACGCAGGCGAGGCCATCGCCGCCATCGTACCCGACCGCGTCTTCCGCAATGAGGACCTAGACGCCCGGCACGAGCACACCTTCTACCAGGTGGAGGGCGTGTATGTTGCTAAGGGGGTTAACGTCGGTAATTTGATTGCGACCTTGCAGGAATTTTTGCAAAGCTACTACGGTAAGCAGCTCGATGTGCGGGTCAATCCCTTCTACTTTCCCTTCACCGAGCCAAGCTTTGAGTTTGCCCTGAGCTGCCCCTTCTGCGAAGGCAAAGACCCCAGCTGCAAGGTATGCAGCGGTGAAGGTTGGGTTGAGCTGATTGGCTGCGGCTTGATCCACCCCAATGTGCTGCGGGCAGCCAACATCGACCCCGACACCTATACCGGCTTTGCGCTTTGGCTGCGGCATCGACCGCCCTCGTGATGATGAAATACGGCATCGAAGACGTGCGGCATTTCGAGAGCGGTAAGCTAGACTTTTTGCGGCAGTTTTAGTCTCGTCTATTCGTTTTATAACCAAGGTTCACCATATGCATCATGATACTGAGCTTTTTACCATTGCTCAGGTGTCCTCGAGCAGCGACACACGTCACCAGTTCACACTGTGGCAGCTAGCTTTGCGTTGCCAATCTGGCGAGGTGATATCTGCAGTCAACATCGATCATTTTTCTTGGCTTCGTCTGCGCCGAGACAGCTGCACTGGCAATCGCTATTAATCGAGGTATCTATGATTTCGATTCGATCGTCGCTGTACGTAAAAATGATGACACGGGAAAAGATCGAAATTGTCGACATGTGTGGCAAATGCCGCCAGATCTTTCACGATTATGCACCAGGTATTACTGTCTTGACTACAAACGGCCCGCAGGCAATCGAGCATATCCTCCCTCATGCTTTTACCCGCCAACGTGCAAAAATCCAACAAGCTATTAAGCGGTAATATACCTATCACCGAGGCCTAGACAAACAGCGAAGATTCGATCGATGGTTATTATATTGATACCCGCAAAAAAATTGCACTCAAGAGATAGACCTTTCTCATAGAGAATACAAGGCATTTGCCCTGTATTCTCTATAGAGTACGCTAATCTACCGATTAATCGTCAACGGCCAACTCAGCTCGACACTCTTCAGCTTTTTAGGCTGTTGAGTGGTGTGAGATCCTTCACCTCGGTGTTTTTGAGAGAAACAAAGGTGAGATTCTTTGCATGTTGAATGCCCTCGAGGTTCTTTATTTTCTCCCACGACTCTGCGCCATCGCGGACGCTGAGGTCGAGCGTGGTTAGCTTTTCCAGATCTGAGGCAAGCATGGGCTGTGCATCGCCGCGCTTTGTATGGGTCACTTGGGCGATGGCTTGGCTGAGCTTTGTTACGGAGACGCTAATCGGGCACGCTCACCACCGCGTCCTGTGGCTTATCAGTGGCAGTCTTTTCTTGGTCAGACTCGCACATAGTCGACCTGCATCTTTCGCGACTTCGTAATCCTTAGGGCTAGCCTTCTTATATGGCTCATTGAGGCCGCCAACCTGGTGATTCAAGCGAATAAAGAGTTTATTAGCTGCCTTGGCAAAGGGCCAGTTTGCAGCATCTGGTGTCACGCGATGTACCATGTGTCCATCATGAGTAGAATTCGATCGTTCCATCCTTCTTATTCAAGACGCCGTAGGTATGGAAGGCATTTTGTGTATTACCAACGATATTCCGATCGAGAACGTGCTGGTGCTGATGTGAACGCTTTACCTCCTGGCGTGGCTGCGTATGGACATTGGCTTGCAGCCAGCCCGAATCATAGCCACGCGACTCGAAGACGTCGAGCTCACCACTGGCTGGCCAGCGTTGAATGTTGTGCTTGTGAGCCAAAAATGATGCCCAGGTTGCTCGAGTCACCGCTGTTCTTGTTACCCTCTGGCAGCTTGATAGACGCCTCGTAATAGGTACCTGGTCCCTCAGGCATGGGCGACACTTTTTGTCTTTCCAGTCGCTGAGGTAGTGCGAGTTGACCATCCCTGTCGAGAAGGCGGCATGACCAGCCCGGCATGGTTTGCCATTTTTTTATCATACTGCGCGAGAAGATGGAGTTTGCCGTCGTACTGACGCACCATGTCTCGTCCGGAAGCGCCCTTCCATACCCGACGCAAGGTCAAAAACAGCCCGTCGGTACAGCCCATTTGGTTGTATCGAGCTTATCACCATCAAACCTCATCACCCCACACTTTTTATAATGCGCCTGTACATCACGCGGCAGATGATCTGCTGCCGATGCCGGCTGCGCCATAGCGAAGTTCGTACCCATCACAGCGCATGCCATAGTGAGCCCAAGCGCCAAGCCAGCTTTGCTTGTTGTGTTGCTCGTGTTGCCAACATATCCCCTCCTTGTGTTCGTTAGCTGTTCTTATTTAATCCACAGCTACTCTGCTTTGCCAAACACAAGACAATAACTTTATCCATATTTTTGCAAGCGAGATAGTCTATTTTTCATTATATATACCGATTTTCCAGGGGTTATGCTCAATGCAATGTTATATAGTAAAATCATTATTTTCAAAAATATGTTGTGGTTTTTGCTACGATTATCGCTACCTCTGTTTGACAAATCTCACACGAAGATTTACAATAGCGACACTATATGAAGGTCGTGAGAAAAAAATCATACCCGGAACTATTCGAACAAGTACTTTCAGGCGAAAAACGTTTGATATGCGTATCGCCGATATTACGATTGAGCCGGGTGATATTCTCGAGCAGGTAGAGGTCACTCATGACGGTGTGCCGACCGGTCGGACTGTTCGTCATACTGTTGGTACTGTGTTACGAACTAAGGAGATCGATTTCTGGCCACCAGAAGAGATTGACCGCTACGGATATCAAGTAATTTCACTTCGAAGTCAGCCTTCACATCGCCACAGATCTAACTCTAACTCATGAGATATGTCTAGGGATCTATGTTGTCACCCCGTACCGTGCTTGTGTTGAGTTAAAGCTCCTCAGATCGATCTAGCAGCTACTCATCGCCACGCTGAGGTCGTTCGAGCAACTGTGGCTCGCTCTGGCGTTCACCGCCAGCGATACGTACGACATCTTTGTCCATCTTGCCGAGTTCGCGATAGGTTGTGTTGTAGTGTCCAACCGTTGTGGCGAGACTCTTGCCCATTTTGCCCAGCAATTCATCAAACTTCTTGATATGCGTCGCAAGCTGACCAACTCGTAGCTGAATATCCTTGGCCTGTTCTTCGATCTGGAGGCTGCGCAGCCCCTGCAGCACCGTCTGCAAATAGGCGAAGCTGGTTGGGCTCACGATAATCACTCGTCGATCGCGAAAGGCGTACTCAATCAGATCGCGGCTCGAGCCACCCTGTCCCACATTGTTGATAAGCAGATCATAATACAGCGACTCGCTGGATAAAACATAAAAGGCAAAGTCCATCGTATCTTCATTTGGGCGAATGTGTCGCTTGTCTCGTCGATGCGTTGTTGAGGTCGAGCTTGACGCGGCTCAGCAGCTGCTGGCGCTCGTCTTTGCTCGTGGCATTGATCATCCGGTTGTAGTTCTCGGGCTAAACTTGCTATCGATCGGCAGCACACGTCCCTTGTCAGAAAGATCACCGCATCGACCGCTTCGCCATCGGCAAAGCGATATTGCATCTGATACTCGCCGGTGGCAACACATTCTCGTACACTCTGCAGATAATATTCACCAAAGACACCGCGCTGCTTGGGGTTTTGCAGAACGTTTTGCAGTGTCTTAAGCTCATCTGCTGCATCGACGACACGTCGATTAGTCTCATCCAACTTCGTGAGGCGCTGTGTCACATCGGCCACCAGCTTGGCACTCTCGGAGAGCTGCTTCTGGACTGACGTTTGCATAGCAGCGCCCGAGCGCTCGAGCTTATCCCCAACCGACTGCTGCATGCGGCTATCGTGCGCGACAACTCCGTCACGTCGCTCTTTGAGAAGCGCCACCGATTGCTGATCTTTGAGCTCATTAAGCTTCGCCAGCAGTAGACTCAGTACTCGCACCGCAGCCAACGAGGACAACAATAAGAATAATTCCAAGCACTAGAGAAAGTTCCATATCTCTAGTGATAAGCATTTCCCCAGAAATAGCCACTCATGTTGTTTTATTTCACAGAATATCTACAGTGTCGCAAGATATATCAATACAATGATCGCCACCATTGCACCAAGTGTGACTGCTAGGTTGCGCAGGCGCGAGATCCACGAAAACACGCCAATGCTCAATGCCATCAAAATCGTAATAACCGGCACTACGACATACCATGACGGATGCTGCCAGCCACGTAGCACTGGCCCAGGCCGACTGCCGTCGCAAGCATAACAAGAGCGGGACGATACACGGCGCTGCACCAAAAATATAAGTCCGACAATCACTGCCACAACCATTGCGCTCAAGACTGTATAGAATGTAGGCGTGCCACAGCTTGCTGGACTAGCAGTACCAAGGCCACAAACTACACCAAACACCCCGAGGTTGGCAACGAGCAGCAACACTGCACTCGTCACCACGCCAGTAATGGCCGCACCTATCATAATTTGCCCCATATCTGGCCACGATAAGTTCACAAAATGCTCAGTGTCTTCGGATGTATCGAGCACACCACCCTGAGCAAAGGGGTTGTCGATTGCTCGGCTGTGGTCGAGCCCATCGTCAAGCACCGTCTTGGTAATGGTCGCCGTCTTGGCAGTTTTTGCTTTTTTAGCTTGGCGCGCCGCTTCGGCCACCTCATCTGGGTCGGCGGTGCGTGCGTATATCTGTTCGTCCATATTATCTAGCTCCAATTCCTTACTGGGAGCTATTATATTATGTTTTTGCCGATTTTTGCTAGTCTGCGCCAGAATTTTTGTGATGTGGCACGTACCATACAGCACCCAGCAGTGCAACGGCCACTCCACCAGCAACATCGAGCGGTGTATGTACCAGTGCTGCCACGCGGCCAAGACACACCAACACCGTCATAACAAGTAGTGCTACGGTGAGTAGCCGCCGGCGCGTCACATACCATACTGCCAGGGTAAGAAACATCTCAAAGAGTGCATGATCGGACGGAAAGCCGGGATTGTTGAGATAGAGCGCACCCGTCAGTGCCGCGTTTTTCAAATGGCCGGAGCGTCTCGGGCTGCCAGAGCGCACCAATAAACCTTCGCACAATCAATAGGACGTCAGGCCCGCTCATAAATACGCGCGTGTAACGCTGGTAGCGTTAGCTTGAGGCGCACGACAGTGCGAAAAAGAGCTATAGCGACAATCGGGATCATAAGCCCGTCAGCAACCAGCGAACAATGGTATTCGCAGATCCCCTATTATACCACTGCTCGGGGTTTGTGTGATGGATTTAATCCACATCTAAGATTACTTTTTGTATCTGTCGAGCAGGCTGCTGATTTGCTCTTCGGGACATCAAGCAACTTTCCAACCGCATTGATGATCTGCTGGATGACTGTTGGCTTGGTCGATTGTTCCATCTTCGGACGTGCTGGTGGAGCTTTGATAACGTTAACTGGCGGCATGGTGATCGTGATAGCTGGGGGTCCTTGTGCTTCGGGAGGCCGCTGTGCTTTTGGCTTGGTTTGCTCCTTCTTCTTGACATTGGCAATCACAACATTGATACGGTCGTCGTCAAGGACTTTTTTGTATGACACCTCTGCGCTGTCGCCACCAGTGTATTCTCCACCAGCTTGCTGAGCAATGGTTCGGATTGCGAGCTGCGGGATTCTTAACACTGCAAATACGGGCAAGCGGGCATGCATTACAGGCCGCTTGGCCAATCCGCTCCTGCGCAATCCGCCGCGCATTTTCTTGCCAGGCCGCAATTTCCTCCGGCGAGCGCTTAGTTGGTGTTTTGGCAAGCTGCTCACTCATTCGAAAAACACCTCTGTTGCAATACATTTACTTGCAATACCGCGCGCAGTGAGCCCATGCCACATTGCTCGCGTAAATGCAACCGAACCACACACCAGGTAGTGTGCCGCTGGGTTGATACACATATCGAGGTCAATTCGCCCCTGGTGTATCTTGGGTGGGACTGTTGCTTGGCGTGTCACGAAGTGGTGGAGCGACAGCTGTGGATAGCGCGCCTCACACACAGCAAGGTCGGCCGCAAAGACAATATCGTCGACGGTTCGATTGCTATACATGAGTCTGAATATTCCGGTGTGGATCACGCGCATTCACTCTTGATAATACTCCACACCGGACTAATACCGACTCCAGCTGCAATCCCCACGAGTGGGCGATCTGTCAGTGGATTAAAGTATCCATACGCCGCCGAAAAACGTTGGTTGGTCGCCTACCTGCCGGCTGCATAGGTAGTGGGAATACTCACCGCCAATATCCTTCACGGTAATGCTCAGATGTGTTTCGCCGGGCCAACTCGATAGGCTATATGCCTTACCCTCGGGCGTGTGCGACTCTGGCTTCGATAACGGTAATGTATTGTCCGGCGGTATAGCGAAATGGTGCGTCGCCTTTGGCATCAAAAACCAACGTCGTCACATCACGCGTGTGCTGAATCACTTGCTGAATTGTCCCTGTATAGTACTGCATCAGTGCACACGCATTCTGTTACATAGCGTTGCATAATGTGCTGAGCCTGGGCCATCTCCTCGTCGGTAAAGCTCGTTTCATCGCAAAAGCGGCTACTCACCAGCGTATCGCTTGCAATAAAATGCTGCAGGGCAAAGCGCTGTGCGCCTTGCACCATCTGCCCGACCGCATCGAAGTCTGCTGGCTCAAGCTGCCCCCCGCACAATCGTCGTGCGAAACTCGTGATCGACCCGGCTTCGGATGAGGTCGATACTTTCCATAATCGCATCGGTGTCAATTGGCCGCGCGGCAATTTCTACATACTTTTCCAGTGGTCCCTTAATGTCCATTGCTACAAAAGTCGAGCAGTTGCTCATCCAGCATCTGGCGCAGCATCGCCGGGTGAGTCCCATTGGTATCGAGCTTGACGAGGAAACCGAGCTGCTTGATAGCCCGAATGAAGTCAGGTAAAATCTCACTCATCGTCGGTTCGCCACCACTGATCGCGACGCCATCAAGCAAGCCAACCCGCCGCGCAAGAAAAATCAAGAATCTCCGCCTCAGGGATACAGCCAATATATTGCTCAGGTAAGACGAGTTCTGGATTATGGCAGTAACCGCAGCGCATATTGCAGCCAATCAAGAAGACTGCCGCACAGGTGTGGCCTGGGTAGTCGACTGTGCTGAACTTTTGGATACCACCGATCTGAACCATCACCATCCTCCCTTCTTTCTATTATTTAAGCATCGATTGTATCGGCTGCTTTGTCGTAGTGGTAGCGCAGCGCAAACTCTGCTTGCTTACCCTTATTCCACTGCTGCACTGGCCGCAAATAGCCCACCACTCGCGAATATATCTCACACGGCTCCTGGCACTGCGGGCACGCCTCATGTTCACCGCGCAGGTAGCCATGATTCTTGCAGACACTAAAGCTCGGACTGATCGTAAAGTATGGCAAGCGGTAATTGTGGCAGATTGTTCGCACGAGCCCTTTGAGTGTTGTGGGGTCATCCATTCGCTCACCAAGGAAGAGTGGATGACCGTGCCACCAGTATATTTGGTCTGCAGTTCGTCTTGGAGGTCAAGTAACTCAAAGAGATCGTCGGTGTAATTGACCGGCAGGTGTGTGCTGTTGGTGTAAACGGCGCTGGCACCGCCTTGCCAATGCCATTGGCAAAATGCGCTGCTTCTGGGTAGTCGCGCTGGTCGATCTGCGCTAGGCGGTAGGTCGTGCCCTCGGCTGGCGTTGCCTCAAGATTATAGTTATTGCCAGTTTCTTCTTGGAATTTCACGAGCGTCTCACGCATTAGATCAAGCGTCCGCTCGGCAAATTCCCGCCCTGCAGCCTGACCAATATCCGCACCAAGGAGAGTTAACGCGCTCATTCATGCCAATGAGGCCAATTGTCGAGAAATGATTCTTCCAGTATTCACCAAAGCGCCGCTTGATATCGCGCAGATAAAACTTGGTATAGGGGTAGAGGTTGGCATCGGTTAGGCGCTCGAGTGTTTTGCGCTTAACTTCGAGACTATCACGCGCTTGCTCCATAAGGTGGACGAGACCAGCCCGAAACGCTGCTTCGTCACTCGACTTCAGTGCCAGGCGGGGCAGGTTAATCGTCACCACACCAACTGACCCCGTCATTGGGTTACTCCCAAACAGGCCACCACCACGATACTCCAGTTGACGATTATCAATCCTCAGGCGGCAGCACATACTGCGCGCGTCCTCTGGGCTCATATCACTATTCACAAAATTACTAAAGTATGGAATGCCGTATTTTGCGCTGGCTTCCCACAGGTTGTCAATCACAGGATTATCCCAGTCGAAATCAGCTGTGATATTATACGTCGGAATCGGAAAAGTAAAGACCCGTCCGTTGGCATCACCCTCCGTCATCACCTCAAGCAGTGCCCGATTGAAGGTATTCATCTCATCCTGGTAGTCGCCGTAGTTGCTCTCTTGCATCTCTCCGCCAATGATCACAGGTGTGCCTGCCATATGTTTAGGACATTCGAGGTCAAGCGTGATGTCTCGTAAACGGCGTTTGAAGCCAACACGCGTCGGCACATTAACATTAAAGATGAATTCTTGGCACCTGCTTCACCTCATCGTACGTTAGCCCATCTGCCCGAATAAATGGTGCAAGCAAGGTGTCAAAATTGCTAAAGGCCCGAGCACCAGCTGCCTCACCCTTGCAGTGTGTAGAAGCACTCACGACCTGGCCCAGCGCCGTGCGAAAATGCCGCGCTGGCTTACACGAAATCTTGTTTGGCACACCGGTGAAGCTCTGCCGGAGCAGATCCAGTAAGTCCCAGCCCACACAATATACCTCCTAGGTTAAGATCATGATATGGAGGTCGCCCGACCGATGAAGGCGACCAATCTCTGGGCTGTAGATTTTGTTTAGCCAGTAGGTTTTGCCTCATCTCACTTGAGATGTAGTTATTGGAGACCCTGGAGGCTATAACCCATGTTGGAGTTCTCATTAACCCGCCAATCAGCTTGAGTAAATACTGGTCAATCAGATCAACGTGCGCACTCGCAGCAATCTCGCTGCAGCTTTTGATGCTGATCGCGATAAATAACATACGCCTTGGCAGTCTTTTTATACGGCGCAGCGAAGTCAGAGGTATCCTCCACCGCATCCTGCATCTGCTCCACGGTGAGTGCATCATCCGCTATAGTCTGCTGCGCCTGGGCAATCGCCGCCTGGGCCAAACCGATGAGGCCTTCTTCCTCAGCAAACTCACCCGTCTCTAGGCCAGCTCGTTCGATTGCCGCCGCTGAATTTTTGTGTCGTCAAAATGCCACGATGCGCCCGCTCGCGTTTGGTAATTGTGTATACATATCCCTCCTTTACCATGCCGTGGCAGCACGTGCGCCACGGCATGAGTGTTTATCCTTGTTTTTATGATTGTGCAAGCTATCGGTTACTAGTGTCATAGACACCATATATAGCGCTTACTATGCACTATACTACTCTATATACTGTGGGTCAAGCGTGATATTCACAACGGGTATACTGGCACGACCTCTGTTATATAAAGCATGTGACCGTGGTCGGAGCAATTTGTTGTTATTTTTATTCAACAGCTACATATCGGTATCGCAGCTCACTAGTCGATCAGCTCACTAAGCACAGACCTCTGGTAGACTACACGCTACGTGCATTGATCCACTCTCGCAAGCATGGTACAACTACGGGAGCGCCACGCGATGATGGGCCGTCGCCAAGTGGTAAGGCACCAGGTTTTTGGTCCTGGCATTCGGGGGTTCGAATCCCTCCGGCCCAGCCAAAGCTATCATTGTTACCAGCCTTTATCGGCTGGTAATTTTTATCGCGACTTTACCTGGAGTGTCTGTTCGATCAGGCCCTCACTCGGGTTTTGTCTGCATGTATATTAGCTCTTCAAGTTTTTATTTTTCTGGCAGATCAAAGTTGATCGGACTGCGATATTTCGACCCAGCACGAAATCTAATACTCTTTGAAAACACCGACTACAGTGGATAGCTCGGAGGGTGTGGAGAAAATGCGATTAATAGCGAATTTTTACTATTGAGACACTCTAGGCTGATAGTTTTATCAATCACTATGAGTGGATTTTTGAGTCATTGCCTCTGCGCATCCACAGAGCACCACCGCCACGCCAAAATAGAGCTTTGTAAATGCTACCGTCCACCAGCCATTGAGTAATGGCAGGGTATCGTCTAAAGAGGGCCGATTCGCTCATCGGCACAGCGAGAAAACACCACAGCGCCACACCAAACCACACTGCACTGACTCGCAAGTAGGCATGCCTGCGAACATGCGCGACCCCCGCGACATATCCATCGAGCAAAATGGCAAGCTGCCCAGCTCAAGCAGCGGCAACAAGCCAGCCAAGAGAGCAGCTACCACTCCCCCACCAGCCACATGCCACCCGCTCGTGATATTAGTAAACTTCTCAAAAGTAAAGAGCTGCGTGATGACCAAAAACGTCACGACGATGCCAAGCGCAAGACGCCGCCAATACGCAGGATCACGCCGCACATGCTCTGGAAAAATCGCCCTGAAATAACCTAGCCAAAACCCTAATCATACGCTGCTTCATAACTTTATCATATCAGATATTACCCTGTTTTACACGCATTTCCTTGCACTTGTGCCGCATGTTCGCTACTATAGAGGAAGCGAACGTTACAAACATAAACATTTTTATACATACTTGTATCAGTCGCTCTCCGATATATCCACTACGAACAGAACGCCCGAGGTCGGCGACATGCTCGGGTGTTTCTTTTAGTGACGTACAGGGCTGAGTCATCTACCGGCAGCGGAATGCTCTGCACGCCAGGCCGCAATTTTGCCGTGGTGACCACTGACAATACCTCGGGTACTGCCAACCCCTGCCACACCTCTGGGCGCGTGTATTGCGGAAACTCCAGCATCTGGCCATCGCTAAAGCTCTCAATCGCTGCGCTCATCTCGCCACCAAGGACGCCAGGGATCAGTCGGACAATCGAGTCGATGATCGTCATCGCGGGCAGCTCACCACCAGTCAGGACATAGTCGCCCACTCGGAGCGCTTGGTCTACCACCCGCATCATTCGCTCGTCGTGCTCGTAGCGCCCACAGACGAAGATGTACCCATGGTCGGTCTGGCTATACTGCTGCGCTAAGGCCTGATGCCAGCGCTGACCGCGCGGCGTCATGATGAGCACCTTAGCGGTCGGGTCGCGCTCTTTGGCATAGCGCACTGCTTCCCAGAGCGGCTCAACGCGTAGTAGCATGCCATCGCCACCACCATATGGCGTGTCGTCAACCGTGCGGCGTGAGCCAAGCCCAAATTGGCGCAGATCAATCGTCGTCAAGCTCCACCAGGCCCTCGCTGCTGCGCTATTCCACAGCATCGAAGCCTCAAACACCCCAGCAAGCATCTCCGGAAACAGGCTAATCACTTGGAATCATCTCTGTGTAGCTAAATACGCGGCAGCATCTGTGCTCTAACAGATACTGCAAGGATTCAGGTCTTCTACGCTTATGTATTTGTTATACTGGTTGCTAAGCTGGACTTTGGATCGAGACAGGCAACACTACCGCTCCAGCGCCTCGAGCTATCGAGCCGGCGTACGACTATCACGCCGCTCAACGAGAATATCGCCTCGAGCAGTTCTGACGGTGAGGCGCGGCAGCTCGGCACCTTGTAGGGAACCAGCGATTGCCAATATCGATTGATACCAGCGACCCGCCACGATCCGCACCGTACTCAGAGCTTATAATCCACCGAGGTATCAGCTCACTATGGTGCGCTTGATTGTGATCATCGGCGTTTTACTCTTGCTTATTGCCGGCATTGCTGGCTTAACGAATCATTTTGAGCCGGTTGCGGTAACGTCTCTTTGGCTCGTTCGCTTTTCATGCAAAATACGCCAATCCGTTATTATGTAACCCACCGAAATACGCGCTTTTACTTTTTACAAAATTCTGGCTTTAGGCTGCCATGAATGCAATTGCAATCGTTGGACCCACGCCGGTGCAATATTGACAATCCAGTGAGCACTACCATCGGCGCCAAACGCTGCTGCCGATGAACAATAATACCTGCTGTTACACCCCATGCCAAGAACATAAAGGCGTACGAAATCATACCGCGAACGTCTCCAGCAAACATCATGTGTTGCAAGCCAAAGAGCACACCCTGAATAAGAATGGCGATTACAGCACCAAAGCGCTTTCACTAGACCACGCTGCAACCAACCTCGATAAATAATCCTCAATTGGCGCATTAACAAGAAATACAATTGTACTAAAGATACTTATGACCGATAAAAACTTGACGGTAGCTGCGGAGCGAGACTTGGTGACTACCTGCTCGAAATGCGAAAACATTTCCGCACCAAACATGAGATACATCGCTGCCATAAGCATAATTATCATCGGGAGATAAGTAACAAAGAGCCATAGTACACCCCAAGCAATATCTTTCCCAAGGCGCCGCTTTTTCAAACCCAAGATATTTCCACACCGAGACATGACACCGCCGAATTCACGCCAAATGACAATACCACAGATAATAACAAATGGAAAAATAAATCGTATCAAGTGGTGGAAAATCACTATTGATACCGGTAAATTTGAGTAGTAACGATATCTTTCATAATACGATACATTGTAGCATAGGGCACCACGGTTATGCAAATATACACTTCCTTTGGTTAACCGTGACACTGCTTCGTATACACTCTGGTTGATGTATTTGCTCACTTCAATTGGAGCAAGTAGTATTCCGCCATTTCGAGATACAGCTACTACGATAAACTGACAATGAGGTAATAGTATTATGAATAGGTTACTCGATACATTCAACAAAACCGCCTCCACAGCAGTTTTTCTTGCACAAATCAGGCTCCTCAAACCTTGTTGGTTTGCTCGCAAAGCGTTTATCTCGCAGTTCGTTTCTGAACCGATCGTATTATATATCAAGGTCGTCGAGTCTGTAAGCTCTTGGCGAGACTTTTTCGCAAAATCCGATTCGCTCTCATCATCGTTATCCACTGTATCAGTGGTTGTTATCCACAGACTGGGATGCTGCGGTATGTGGCTCATCATTATTCACCACCTTAAGGTTGTAGCGAGCACTGTTCTTCGTCCAGCGCGCGCAGCGGCGTGCAAACTCTGCGCCGTACTGCCCGCGTCGGCCAATCACACGGCCGAGATCCTCCGGATTGACGGTGAGTGTCAGTAGCACACCCTTCCTCGTCGATCACCTGATCGACCACCACGTCGTCTGGATGTTCCACCAGCGACTTTACGACATATTCGACAAACTGTTGATCAATTGTCGCCATAGCTTTCTTCTTCCGCTGCTGTCATTCAGATTTATTGTGATTGTGCTTTTCATTGTAGCATACCGGCTGGATTCTACCAACATACAGCGCGTACGGCTATGCGTTGAGTCATCTGAGATCTCTGCAAATCCTTCCTAGCGAACGAGTTAATATAAGACTGCTCTTTTTAATATCTGATAGATCAGAGCCTTCTCTTCTGCGCCACCCCTTCTCAGGGCTACAGATTCAGATAGAGTAATATATTGATTGTGATAACTGACTTTCTGGCTCATAAGTTTGGAGGGTGACATCCAGCCTTTGCAATATTCTTTGAGGGTGCGGCAGCGGTAGGTAGAGACCAAGCCAAACACGATATTTTTGCAATTCAGATTATAACAATACTAATTAAGTACAGAAACTCGCTCCACGACATGCGAGCAGTTGGTGCGATGTCACGAGAGAGTTGCTTCCCAGGCTTCTGCTTCTTCCTGAGGTTGATGCTGCTTGGAGGCTTCCTGGGTCGCAGGACTCGCCTTGTGCTTGTCGCAGCAGGTTGCTTGACCTCACTTTGGCGGCGTATACGCCAGCAGCGGCCAATAGCTTGACTACACGTGGTGTTGGCTGGGCACCGTATCATGATAATTTCGCGGCGAGCTCGGTGTTGATGTGAGCTTCTTTGGTGTGCGGGTTGTGAAGTCGCCGGACATGAGCCTGCCACACGTGCCGTCTGATGGAGTGGCGCTGAGTCTCTTGTACGGCGAGCGCGGTACACTGGGTGAGCTTTTGCGGCTAAAGACGTTGCAAACGAATTGCGAGCATAAATAAAACTTCCTTTTCTTGACTTACATTTGCGTTAGTTCGTTCTGTACAAGTCTGCACCGTTTTGTGGCTGAAGCGATGTCAATTTGTTTGCTTGTCTGTAGGTCAAACGATCTGAGCTCTCCAGCTGACTCTTCTGTCTTTCCCTGCTTGAGTCTCTTGTTGTGCTGGTAGGCCGCCAGAGCGCGCACGGCAGCCTTTTGCTGGGCGGTCTGTAACGCGCGGGCCAGTGCCGCCGCGGCCCATCAGCCGATCGTGACAAAACACGCAAGCCGTGAAGGTTTTTGTCGTGGTCAGCCATCACCTCTGCCAAAGACACGGTACACCGGCGTAGCACCGTCGATACGTTGGCTCACCTCTTGCAAAATGACTCTTGTCGCGCCACGAAGCCATCGGCCAGGATGGCACTGCAAGCTTTGCATAACAGGCTGTCTTGGCAATAAACTCAGCTGCTGCCCTGCTGGCCTCGCTCCAGATAGATCGAGCCAATCACGGCTTCGCACGCACGTAGCCATCTCGCCGGTGCGCCTCGCTTTGCTGCCATGCTTCTCACCTCTGCTCATCGGATGAGCGAGCCGCCAGCCGAGCGCTTCGCCCGAGTCGGCGTCGCTCTCTGTGATTGACAGCGCTGCGCGCCAGCCATCATGGGAGTGCCACTCTGGCTCGGTGTAGTGCTGGTAAGAGATAGTCGGTTACCGCGTAGTTCCAGGACAGCGTCACAAGAGCCGGAACGCTCGTTGTGACTCAGTAACGGATTTTTGTGCTCATTGACGCCAGCTGCGGTGGGTGAGTGCGGTAACCAAGAGCTGAACCATCGCGGTATTCAAACCCGAGCACTTACTGCCGCACCACGGCTTGATGCGGGCCGGATTGGCATGCCGTGACATAGTGAAGCTCCTCTCGTTTCTGTCGTTATAGACGCTCCTCGCGGATGCGTTTCTTAGCTTTGAGCATAAGCTTGGCAATATCTTCGTACTTCGATGAGGTCAAGTGCCTTACCAGCGGAAACCATCACTTAATACCATTCATCAAACTACTTCTTTCTTGGAATCTCGTTACCACTCGGTGCGGACGCGGGCAAGATAAATCCAGCGTCGTCCGCGCGAGAACAGCTTTTCCATCTCGGCGGTAGCGAGCGAATCTGCCCAGCCAGCCCAGCATATCACAAAGGTCGTGCAGCCAGCCTCTCGCCGATCTCCCGGCGAGCTGTCTACACCGCAGTCTCCCCTTCTCAATATGCTTTGGGATCGTCCAGCGATCGCAGCATCCTGATTAGGAGGATTTCTCAAGTCTGTTGTCGCTGTTGCTGGCGGAATACAATGCCGCCAGCCGTCGGTTCACGAACAATTTCCTGAATAGACGGCTTGCGACGGCTCAAAAATATTTTTAAAAACCGATTGAAGTGTCGGTCAAAGTGTGACGGTGTTGGCATCGTCTGGTGTCTCCCAGGCAAGTTGCGATAGGCGGTGCCGAGCACACCGTTGATAAACTTGGCAATTATCTGAACCAAAACGCTTTGGCAAGCTCCACTGCTTCGTTTAATTGCCACCTTTGGGTGGAACGGTTGCGCGGCAGTGCAGCAACTCATAGAGGCCAAGTCGCAAGATATTGCGGTCGACACGAGCAATCTGATCAAGCGGCCACTCTGGCGCAATGGTTGTAAGTGCGGGCGTCAAGCGCGGCCTGCGTCTCGATCACCAGCAACGAGCATATCGACAAGGATCGATCGCCAGTCGACTCACCAACGCTCAAGATTGCGCGCCAGAATCTCTCGTGGCACGGCCTGCGGATCATTCGCCTGCTGGCGGAATTCATATTCGTACAATGTTTGGAGTGCAACTATACGCCCAAGATGACGGTTCGAAGCCATTTGGTTGGTTCTTTCTTTTGTTAAAATTCTTTGCTATCGACGAAAAGCTAGCGAGCGCTTTGGCAGCGCCAGTCTCGCGCCTGGTCGTCTCGACCTTGACTGGTGAGGTTTTTATTGACCATGCGAGCAAGCTTGAGGCGCAGATGACTGCGGCGCAAACCGGTTTTGCGTGGGCTACTCTGTTTTTTTGGTTGAGCCATAGTAAAAATCTCCTTCTCTTTAGGCTGACGTAAAACTTGTAGCTATTATACGCTAAAAGCGCAAAATTCTCTAGTGTTTGCGCTGTTTTGTATAGAAAAATATATTTGCAGCTAATTGCCAAGCGAGCTATTGCGTCTTGCTGCCCCATCAAGAGACACACTCGTTACAACGTCTGAGGTTATGGCTTTTGATATGACAGATATCTGTCATATATTGTATGATATGGTCATACCATTAGTCTCAGCAAGGAGCACCTATGGCAATAAAAATAGATGGAGATATTAATCAATATATCAACTTAGTCGGACGTAGTGACGAAAGTATACGAGAAGGACGTTCAACATATCATTAATATCTCAGGGTGACACCCTGTCATTGATGAAATCGATAAAGATTTTATTGGCTTTGACTCTATAAATCCTACTGGTCATTGTCAGGCGACTCTGAAACAGAGTTTCACTGGAAAGATGGAGTACTTAAAAGCAGTCACCTTGTACCTCAACAAGATTCGAATACAAACCGTATGCACTCACTGTTTGCAGAATTTTCCAACACCGCAACACGAGAAGAAATTATTCGCCATCTTGGAACTCCTGACAATGAAGCAAAGAAGAAGTTTCCACATGGGTCCGCTCAGCTTGGATCCAGTATGACGAAGAGGATGGCAACTGGGTGCACTTCGAATTTGATGGTGATATGCATTTGAAGATGGTGACGATTTGTGTGCTCAGGCTAAAATCGTAGCAAAACTGATCACCAGCACAGTTACATCGCTGCTTTGACAGACTTGTAGAACATGCCTACATAGTACGAGAGCTGTGACCGTGCAACCCAAAACAGGGCGCGCCATGAGGGCACCCTGTTTTTACGGCACGATTAGTAAAGGTGACTATTTTCTAGACAACGATACTGACGAGCTTACGCTTGACATAGATAACCTTCTTGGGCGACCCAGGAGGTATTTTGCGACGCGATCATCTGCTAAGGCCCGGGCGGTGATGTCGGCTTCGCTAGCGTCTCGCGCGGTGGTGAGCTTAAGCGCGGACTTTCACCGTTGACTCTGGCTTCACGATGTTGGTTATCGTATCGCGGACGATCTTGCTTCGTCCCACTCTGGCCAGGCGGCAAAATCGCAGGCTGGTCGCCATAGTCCAAAGCCGCACCATGGCTCAGCAGCCATGTGCGGCGCGCAGGCTGCACCTAGCTGGATCAGCATTCCCAGAGCGCTGGCTGCCACTGCTCAGTAAAAGCCAGTTGTCTTGAGCTTATAGAGGTCGCCGACCACCATAGAGCCCAGCAATGGCCTGTGTTGAAGCCCAGGCGTATATCACTTGTGACCCCGTTGTGGCATGGATGATTAATTAAGCTGCGCGATTGTCGACTCCTGCCCAGGCGTTTCCACCCTGCCAGCGCGCCAACTTCATCAAACTCTTGCACCAATGTCCAAAGGTGGTTCAAGAAACGATAGACGCCAGCAATTCCTCGGCTATTCAGCTCGAGTTCTCGTCGATCGCCTGAGGGAAGAGCTCAGCAGCGCGATCTGCCCCATACCCTGCATCGATCACCTCCAGCGGGTCGACGACATTGCCAGATTCTTTTGCTCATCTTTCATGGCCATCCTCGGCTTGAATGAGGCCATGATACAGACGAGCTTCCCACCAGTCTGGCAAAACCAAAGCCAAGATCGCGGGGCGATGCAACCAGAAGCGCGAGCAGAGCAAGTGAGCAGTCGCATGGTCACCAACAACATACATATCGCTGCGCCCCAGTGGTTAGCCAGCGCGGTCCCAGCCCGTTAGCATTATGTGGATCAGTGTAGCGCAGAAGATACCAGCTGCCGGTGTAATGCATCTCATCGCAGCCGGTTTTGCGCTGAGCTGGCCGCCATAGGTCGGGTGGTAGTCGTCGCCACCGGCCTTCTTGAGCAGCAAGGACGGATTTGCCATCACCACGGCTGGAAGTCTTGCACCGCTGCGCACGACGGTGGATCTGCACTGGCACAGCAATTTGCCTTCAGTGGATGATCGACAGGTGCGCCCCAGTAGCGCTGGCGGCTGATCAGCCAGTCACGCATCTTGTAGGTTACCTTGGCGTGGTTAATGACCTTCCCGTCGTTCGCGGGCCACGATCTGTTCACGAGCATCTCGCCGGCGCATACCATCAGCACCAGAATTAACGAGCACACCGCCATGGTAACATTTCGGTCGGTGTCTGTCGTCGTCGGGCCGCTCAACGACGGTGACGATGGGCAGCCTGTACCGGCAAAGGCGGCATCGCGCTCATCATGAGCCGACAGCCATCACTGCACCGCCGGTGCCATAACCGCTATGCGATACAATCGGCCACCCAGATAGCGGCATCCGTCAGTTTTGCAGCTATGCTGGATTCATGGCATAATCTCCAGTAAAGACCCGTTTTATCCTTCGTGTCATTGCGTGCGCCCATCTCCGTATTTCCTTGACTGCCCGGCAAGAAGCAAGACCGTCTCGTGGGCATCACCACGCGAGCGCCGTTGCAAATAGCGCGATGTCTGGCAAGCACTGGGCAAGCCGCACCGCAAAGAGCGTATCGGGGCGCGTCGAAAGACGGTGATATCGGCGTCACCTTTCCGTAGCTGCCGGGCTTACTGGCGCGGTGTGCGACCCTGCCCTCGTGCCAATCCAGTTGGTCTGAGCTTTGCTTAATCTTATCTGGCCAGTCGATATGGGATGTCTGCCAGAGCTGGTCGTAGTATGAGCCCCAGCAACTTGTTGAACCATTGTTTTACTGGCCTCTTCACCACCACTTCTTCACAGCGCCAACACCGGCTAATCACCCGTCATTTGCCAGCACGGTCTTGTCTTTCGCGTACCACCACTGGAGGAACTTTGAGTACGCTGTATCCCCGCCCGTGAAAGCTGCGTAAAGATCCACTGCGTCCAGCGCGTAATCGGGTCGCTCGTGTTGATCTCGCGGTTCCAATCGATATCGCACCAACGCGGCAGCTGAGGGTGTTAGCAATATTGGTCGCGGTCGTCCTTGTGGCGTTTTGCTCAGTCTTGATGGCGTAATTTCTGCAGGAGTGCCAAAGCTATCCCAGCCCATTGCAGAGTACCTTGCGACCCGCGCTGCGCTGGTAAAGCGCGCCACTGCATCGACAATGGAGTGTTTGCCAGTGCCCTGCATGCATCCCTGCTCCGCTTGCATGGGAACATGGTCACATATCACTTTGGTTTAGGAGAGGCGTCATCCGCTCCGGTAGCGCTGGTCTCTGCCCAGTTGTTGCCATTTTGGTCTGATTTCTGCAGGATTGTATTGCTCACGCTCCTATATTCTAACCAGAAAAAGATAAGCCAACCCCGCTTCTTTTCGAAAGCGGGTTGGGTTTATGCGGTGTCGCGTCTGCCGCCCGCTGGTGCTTTGCTGATGATGTATCGCCGTCGTTATCTTTTACTGGTGCTACTCGCCTCGCATGGAAATCACAGGCGGATGCTCTCGTTTGGTTTGCGCAGGTCAACCTTTGTATCATTGACGTTGATCGTCACTGGCTGCTGAGAGACGACTGGCTAGTTATTTCCGTGATAACAAAGCTCACATCGCGAGAATGGTGATGCCCGGTAGCTCAAGATCTGTCTGGCTCAAGTCTGGCCCTGATAGCAGAGCGCCGCTCGGTCTTACGGTCCGGCTGGCCTGGTGTTGTCACACGGTTGATGTCATCATTTCGTAGCGGCGAGCGTCCAACACGGGTGCCGCGTCGCAGGCTCAGCGAACGAGTGCTTCGTGGCTCGACGTCATACCGTCACCTCAGCCCATCACGTTATCGAGCGCTGGCTTATTGAGTTTTCATCAGTAGCATCACGGTGTTGAAGTGCAAAATGTAGCACTGTTTCTGGCTTTGCATCATGTTAGGCTATCAACTTGTACCCCGTGCACCGTTTGGTCGTCGTGTTTGCCGGTAAGCATCTCATCTTGCGTCACCTGAATTTACTTCCATATCGATTTTTTCGCGCATATTAGGCAAAGTTTGCTTTGCATACTGCTCGCGCACTTTGCTCCGGCGCAGTATCTTTCTCCCTTACTGGGTACTGAGGTGCTTATAGCGCTTCATTGATCTCAGTCGATCATGGTATCACATATTTTTCCATATATTTTCTGATGCCATTGACGCGAAAGTAGGCTTTTGTTTCATGATCCGGCATAGATCTCGGCTCCTGACAGTAATCTGGCCAACCTGCGGAGGTCCATCGTTACCTCACCACGCCTTCACCAGCAACTTGTCAGGCATATTGCAGATTCATTCTGTAGGTGGTCTTCGATGGGCTCAGTTAGTACTGCCTGGTGTAACATCATCGCTCCATGCTCATACGACGCTTGCCGTGCAGTTACTAGATTCGCCACGTTATCTAGACTACTCCTGGGTTCTGATACCAGAAGAAGTACACAGCACACCAGCAATAAGCGCAGAGCTACACCACCACCGACGAGGCTAAGAATCAGCCTAAGATGGGATTTCTGGCTTAGCTGAGTGCCGCGCGAAAGCCCTGAGTCATGCGGTTGATATTGCGGGTTAATGAGTTGGTTGCATAGCCAAGCAGCTATTGCCTGTGCAGGCTGGCTAGCAGGCTCAGCCGCTGGGCTGGCTGTGCAGCTGGGGTTGCTGGCTCGTTAGCCCCGCCATCAGCCCGGTTTCATTTTTGGCGACGTCTGCGCGCCGTGCTACGCTTGGCTGCTCTCTTGGTTTTTCTGCTGGCATAGATAGCCTCCCACGCACACCAGTCTCATACGGCATGAGCGTACCATAACGAAGCATCGCCACTGGTTTGGCCCATCGCGAAGCTCACCAAAACACGGTGTTTACGGTCGCCAAGCGAGCGATTTGACGCGGCACCAGCTCGGTATTTCGCTCAAGACACAGAGGTGATCTTAACCGCCTCTTCGGCGAATTAATCCACCCGCAAATGACCCCAGAATCATCGCACCAGGCCAGCCACTGAACGGACGAACCAGCCCTCGCTCGAATGCATTAGTAGTTCCTTCACCTGACAGCCACGCTCGATGGGCAAAGGGGGCGTGAGTACTTCTCTGTCTCGCCGCCAACCGTCACCACCCACCAAGCAAAATGCGAATCGCAGGCCATGCCCAGCTTCTCATGCTCAGCCTGGCTCGAGGCACCGAGCCGAGTTCCGGCGTCACCATGATATGATCCGCTGCGGCGCCTGCGCAAAGCTATAGAGCGTCTGCGCGGCAGCCAGCGCAGCAGCTGGCTGGACAGGCGTGTCGTCGACGATCGCCAGCCGCCAGGCCCGCAGCGGATCCATCCCGCCCAGGGCAGGCTTGATGAGCGCAGACCCTTCACTACTTCACCCGGTGCGTTTCGCAGTAAGGCCGCTGGTGACGGCACCAACGATCGCCCAGGCCGTGCTCGCCCACCACATTAATGGCCGCCGCGAGCGATATTTCAGGATACATCCCCACGATAATAGTCGCATCACCATAAAGCATCGTTCTGCTGTTCAAAGCGATACTCAGCAAAGGCCAGTCGCCGTACGCACGTAAAGTGAGTAGGATCAGGTCAGCAAAAGCGCCCCCACGCACATCACGATTGATCAGTGCTCGGCGCGCATACTGCGTCATTGGAGCCCTGCGCAACTGCTTCAATTGAACCAAAGAACCCATATGTTTGCGTTACATTGCTGTCTACCAAGGCAAGGTCAGGGCCGGGAGGTAGCGACCAAAGTCGGCAATCTCCCCGGGCCGATCGGGTTAAGCCCGGACAATCAGCACGGACATCAGCTGGTTAGCAACCCGCCGCCGAGCCGCTGCAAACACCTTAAGCCAGGCACCAATGTTGCATCTTGCTAGGGTAGTCGCCGCCAGAGAATGGCCCTACATGGCGCTGAGAGATTGGTTATGATTATCAAGCATGCACATTTGCAGCGCTGCGATAAGGCAGTAGCCGCCCCGCTCGCCAGTGCTCGTCTTGCCCACACTCCCCCACCACAACGATCAATCCTGACCTCTGGATGCTTCAGGCCGGCTCATACGTCTTCGAGCTGCTTTTGGATAAACTTTTGAATGATATCCTTATTTTATCAGAAACACGGTGGCAATGCTACTGGCTGATTCCGCTGTTTGTGCTTGAACAGAGGGAGTCGGAGTAGTGCCTGATAGCTTGCATTCGCATTGCTGGAGGTCAGAGGTTTGAACCTCTATCTCCACCAAGTGTTATTATATTTTTATAGCGACGAGCGTCATCCCCGCTGCTATTTCTTTGCGAACAATCTGCTGCTGCGCGGCAAACGTCGGGTCAAAAGCTAGTCGACGGCATCTAGTGCTCCACCACCGCCATTCTGGCGCTGTTAATATCTTGTTGAAAACTATCGAATCAACATCCCGTAATTTCGGCAAGAGGGCGGAGGCAAACCTTCGAATCCAGACATTCTGTCGCGACATAGTCGAGATCTTGCTGATGAAGTCTCTTGCCGCGGATGGCACCGCGTTCTGCGGATCTTGACGAGGAACGCGAGAACGCTCTGCCCTCGCTCGAAGCTTTGCTCGCATAGTTACTCATGGTGCTCCCCATTCGGTAATCGTCAAAACCAGGCAGCTGAATGTCTCGAGACGTTGTCGAGTTAGCTGAGACTAGCGAAGCTGCTCATGTGTAGTCCAGCATTCGCGTGATACCGATTCCCTGAGCACCCATTGGTGACCTCGATCCCCAGACTCGAGTGCGTCGTGACGTTTTCTTATAGCATCACGGCAGCTGAGTCTGCAGTCGAAACGTTTCTGCTTTCTGGGAAGCAATGACTGGGACTCTCACTTGCTCAAACGCTTTCAGTCGTCATTCCTGCATGAAATGAGCGCCTTCGATAACGAGGGGCCCGCCAGAGCGATCCCCTACTTTTCCGTTTCTTTCGACAGATATGGCCGAGTAGACGAAAGCGTCGTTCAGCTTACTGCAGGACACACCGGATGATATAAGCGCCCGTGTGTCGCTAGACCGTGACGACTGATCCACGCGATGGTTCCAATCATTGAGAATCTGGTGTTACATTAGGAATCATTTTCCCATAGATCTGATAGTTTTGACATGATAGCTCCCTACTTTTTATTATAATAAAAACAAGAGACATATCCTCGCCGTATCTTGTGCCTTCACTAATGCCACTACTGCTCAACACCAGAAGGCAATAATGTCAAATGGTGGATCTTGCAGGATTCGAACTCAAGGACCACGTGAATGTGAATCGTGCGTCTACTAACTGACAAAGATCCATGGTGGAGCATGCCACCAGATCTGAACTGGTCACCTCTTCGCCGCGAAGCGAAGGGTTTGTGCTAAAATGAGCTAATGCCCGTCTGCTATAGAGATTTTATAGGCAAAAATCACCTCTTTGACTAGAGATCGGTTGGTAGCTGCCGCTGCGCCCACCTAGCAGCGCACGTTTGTTTTAGCACGATGTTTGTGTTTACCGCAATGGTACCCCTTTTGGTGTACCAGCTTGTCTTTATTATGCACCACCGCTTTGCAAAACACAAGCAGTTCGCCGATTAATTATCGCACTTTTATGGGTTCAGGCGCTCTATAGCTCTGGCCGCTTCATCTGGTGGAAATGTCCAAGCACGTAAGCGTCAAAGCATCCAAGCAAAGTGCTCGTACAAGCATTCAATACAGATCTCCCCTATTGTTATTTATAAAAGCAAACACCACCTGTCTTGGTGGTGTTGATGCCGCGAGAGGCATCATATCTGGTGCGACGAGTAAAGACTTTGAACTTCCACGAGCGCAATGCTCATCAGCCCTCGCTGATGCAAGCCTACAATTCCCGCCACGTCCGCATATCTCGCGACACTGATTATACCGGCATGTTAGTTTTGTAAACATTCCCGCGTGGTCGTCCAACGGAGGACGTCTGCGTAGCGATCTGCACCGGAGACAAGTATCGCCCTGCTGGATGGCTCGTACACCAGGGCCTGTCGCATACACACTAGCTGACCGATAGAGACCAATCGCCGGCACATCGCTATACCACTGTTCGGCAAACGCTTTATACCTGGCAGCACGCAGCTGGGCTCGAGACGCGTCCAGCACTGGCCAGCGCAGCATCTGCGGTGCGGCTCGTAATTGGATTGAAGCGAGAAGCTCTGGTAGCCAGTCTCGAGAGGAGTGCCACTGTTGCAGACATCGGGGTCGGTACCAATTGCCAGCTCATAGAGCAAAACATCGTAGCTTCGCCCTGTAATGTCCTCCCTTGGACAAGGTGGATGACAGCTGCCGAGCGGTCGATCACAGTCACCGCGACACCCCAAGCTGCTGCCACTGCCCATTACCCTTGGCGAGGGACCGCTTCGTACTTCAAATCTTCGTAAGACTTATAATTTGAAGCCAGCTATCTATTACGGACTTTGCTGCCATCATGAGCTTCCAGCCTGCTTCATCCATTGCAGCAGCTCTTGCTCGGTCGGGTTTGTTCAGATGGTGGCCATCGCCCCGTTGGCTCGGGAATAAACGGCCCATCGAGGCGCGTCCTCACCCAGCGAGGTGCGAATCGCAGCGTGTTGTTTCAATTGAGGGCTTCCTTTGCGCAATCGCGCGATCCTTTCGTGGATGGTGCTGGTATTGTTCATGAGCAAATACACCCGCGGTCGGTTGGTACAGTGGTTGTCGTGCATTGGTTGTGTGGAATATCTTTGCGCATCACACCGAGAGGTCGGTTGAGCACCAGTTCACCAGTCAGTAAAGCCGAGACGATATCCTGTACAAAAGGCTATAAAGCCTGAGTTCTGAATTGTTTAGTAGCCACCCACCATAATAGCTATCAAAAGCGACAACATGCACCGTCTTTGGCCGGCGAGCATTGTTGTCGATCAAAAACTGAACTTAAACGGCCCACTACCAACTGGTGAATGATTAACGGCGCCCGCGCATCGAAAGTTTGGTGTTGCAGAGCCAAGCATATGCTCGGGCAAAATCGAAGGTCAACGCATGGGGAAGGCAGCATACGCGGCAGGTAACACAAACCGCACGGTAGTATCGCGATCGCCTGGCCTGACATCGATCCAGTTGACGCGTAAGGTGAAAGCGCGCACCGCTGGTTCTTGATGAGGCCAGAATGTAGACAATATCCTTGGCGGTAGCCAGTCGATCGTGCCGGTGTTGACGTCGTCACCATTTTAGCGTGGGTTTTGCTCGCTTCGTTATAGGCAAGATTCCGCTGCAACATCTGTGTGGAGCAACCCTGGCGTCGTAACGATAGAGCGAGTGAAAATGATATTACCAGCCGAGAGCTCGGCAATCGCTGGTCGCAAAGAGTGGATTGTTAGTCTCAATCGCCGGAAGTGCCCCTTCAATATAGTCGTGTCCCGCTGGTCCAACGTTATGTTGATGTCGCCGGCGGATAAATATCTGAGCAATAATACTGGCAAAATCACCGCAATGAGGACAAGCCACAACACAACCCGCCGCCGGCTCGACGCAACTCGAAGCGGCTCCCCAAGAACTTGCTAACGGGTGCGCGTCGCGCCGTCTTCGAGCTGCCGGCGTCAATGGCGTGGTTCTCTTGGCAGCGCGATGGAAATCACCAGCTGTTTTAGCCGCCCGGCAGCGACTCATCATCCTCCTGAGGCACAACCGCCGACGAGGTCTCGTTTATGCTGGAGGTGCTTTCTCCTGCCGGATCTGTCACGTTCATTTCGCAGACGGCAACAAGAGTGCCGCCAAACAGACCCAAACAAAGGTAACAGCCAAAAGATCGTCGCCTCAAAGAGGTTTTTGTCGATGCCGCGCCGCGTGGCTAGAGCTCGGCCCGAGGCACCAAAGCCAAATAAAGCGTCGCCCTGCGCTGCTGGAGTGTAAAGAGTTAGGATCACCAAGAGGTCGGAGCCAATCATTATTGTTTGCAGAATACCATCAAGATCTGCGCGCGTCCTCCTGCGTGCGCCCATAATTTAGCTCGAGCGCTTATCATATAGTTTACCAGATTCATAATCAGGCCTGTCAAGATGGAGCAAAGAAACGTCATTCTTGAGCCTTCTTTAAGCGTATCAGTGAAATATAGACCATAAAGCCATTAACAACAACGACGGTAAGACCTGAGCGTGACGAGAATGGCGGGAAGCGTGATAGAATAGATGGGTAATCGGCTTAAAGACTGCATTGATGACTGAGAAGATGAGTCCAGCGCAAAGCCACCGCACACTATATCGGGTTGATACCGATATAGCTCTTGTACCAAAAGATACGTACGGCAATCCACAGCCCAAGTGCTAATTTAGCACCCATGGAGTTAACAAAGGCAAAAATTGTCGTTTCATTTGGCTCTAGTTAGCGGTTTACCATTTTGTCGATAAGCTGGCGCTGAGATTATCGTGGGCTGTCAAGCGTAATGAGAATGTCACCGTCTGACACCAATGCTCCTCTGAACGTAAATCTTGCCTGACGCAGGTTACCATATACCGGCGCGGCAATACCTGCGGCGCACCCAGGCTGTCGTGTGTATCGACGCCAAGCCCGTATGTAGTACGGAGAATGCCGGAAGGTAGCTTGGTCGTGACGATCGCGGTGGAATCAAGCCGCTGCAAGGCATCGCGCATAATGTCGTCGTCGCTGGATATAGTCGGCACCGGGAGGTTTGCCGAGTAGCCTGCTGATGCGTTGCTGCGCCTGCACCACTGCAGCGTGGATATCTTCTGCCGGTTGCGTCGGTTTGATACCATAGGTGCGAGTGATACTGCGCAAAGATCCATTGACCGCAGCTCCACATCGATCAGCACCACCTCGCGGTAAGCGGCCCCGTATTATATTATAGTGCAACGCAGGCGTTAAAATTACCGGTGACAATCGGGTTATAGGTACAGAGCATTGGTAGCATAGTCAAACGCCTCACACCTCATACTCGCTGGTGTGGCAAGCGCCTACCTCAAATGCCTCGATCGCGTCACCTGCACTGCCTCGCGCCAGCAGCGCAGCAATCTCTCCTCCGGCTGCTTGACAGCCCGCAATTCGCACGCAGCTGACGCAGTTACACGATTGGACTGAGGGAAAGATCCGCTGCAGACTTTGCTTTAGTCGCGCGAGGCCGCCGAGCATAAAACCGTAATCGGTGCGCGATCGTTTACTTCGTATACAACCGTATGGCGTCTTGGCAAGCCGGCGCAGTCTCCGCTCTCGTAAATCGTGAGCGTCAATCACTGCATCAGCACCACTGGATCCGCTTTGGCCTTCTCACTCACTGGAGTTTCACCAACGAAGGTCTGCTGCACCGGCATCGAGATGGGGTCGCACGAGTGTTGTCCTTCGACCACGCCGGCCATCAATCAATCAGCTTCCATCCCGGCCGCTCAATCACTGATGTCACCAAAGTTCGACTCCTGCTGAAACGGCGCGCGCCGGTTCATCGCCACTACCCCGCACCCTCGTCATACGCGTAGTCTGATTACTGCCAACCCACCGGCAAGCAGCATCAATGCAACGCGCTCGATTCTGACGAAAGTCGATCATGACCGCTATCACCGCAGTACCGCTGTCACCCTGCGCAGGATCACCGTCTTTTGGCTTGGTCTCGGCACACGCGCTCAAGTGTCGAGCGTACGCAGGTTGATTGCTGGCGGTCATTGCGAGAATCTGAGCAGCCTCTGCAAGGGTCTCTGCAGCGGCTTTTTCACCAGTCGGCGCTGACGATGTTGGCCCGGCGCTCACGCTCGGCTTCGGCTTGTTTTGGCCATAGCGCGCTTCATATCGCCTGGCAACTCGATGTTCTGGGTTCACGTTCTCAACGTCAATCCCCACTCTGTCAGTCTTCGGCATCGACAATCTCTTTGATCTGCGCTATTGAGCTCTTTCCTCGCTGGGCAAGCAAGTCGTCCGGCGTCAACAGTTACCCGTCGGGTCACGCAGCGCCGCCTGAGCGAACCGGCTGTGCGTAGACGGTCGCCAACCCCAAACCAAACAACCACACCCACACCAACCCACACCAAACCCCACACACCCCAAGCGGACATCGACCATCATAATCGCTGAGAGAGCTGGCAGGTCTCACGCGCATGCAGCCTGCGCGCGCTGGACCCGAGTAGAAGCGCCCAAGCGTGGGGCACCACACCACGCTGGTACTGATTCACCACCCGAATCCCGCCAGCATGAAGACAATCGTCGCCACGATGATGCCGATAATGACAGTCCATATTCTCCTTTGGACCAGCTTATTGCTTATCATCACCACATTGCGGGCAAAACTAGCGAGATGGGGCCGTGTCCATGCTCTCGCCGCAACAGGTAGCTGGGTATCAGAATCGCTAGATTTGATTACCGAAACCGGCAGCCCCTTCGACGTGCCAGTCTCATTTCCGGTATACTAGATAGAACCATGCCTGAGCCAGATTCTCAGCCACCATCATCACGCGCCAACTGCTGGTCGAGCGCTGCGCGTTCACAGTCGCTCTGATGCCGTGATAGGCCAGACACACTTGCTGGCGATGCGCCGAGATTTGCGCCACAGATTGTCGCCAAGTTAGCAGCCCGTGAGCTCCATCTTTGGGGCCACCGGTACGGGCAAGACGACGCTGGCGCGGATTATTGCTCGCGAGGTGGAGGCATGAGCTGGCTGGAGCTCTGCGCCGTTACCACGCGGCAAAAAGGACGTCGAGCGGGTCATCCAGCACGCCAGGCAAAATTGGAATCTTGGCCTGCGTACCATTCATCTTCTTTTGTCGATGAGATCCCACCGCTTTAATAAGGCGCAGCAAGACGCATGCCCTCATGTCGAGTCGGGCTCATTACGTTGGATCGGTGCCCACGACCGAATCCAAGCTTTGAGCGTTGTTGCGCACCACCGTTGAGCCGGATGCGCGTGCTTGTCTCTGGTAAACCACCGAGTCAAAGACGAGATCTGCGCCATTCCTCCAGCGCGCCATCACGCCACCTTGGAGTAAGACAGAGCATCGTCACATCAGAAGCGCTCGACCATCTCGGCAGAGCTATCGGGCGGCGATGCTCGAGCGGCGCTCGGCAATCTCGCGGAGTTAGCCCTGAGCCTCGCCGCCGCCGAGAGCAGTCACGCCCGATACCATCACAGGCTGCCGCCCAAAAGAAGCTTCCCTGGCTACGACAAGCAAGGCGAGATGCATTGTTGATGTTATCTCGCTGGCCTTCATCAAGCTTCCGATGCGGGCAGCGATGTGCGCGCCACCTTTATTATCTAAGCCGGAATGATCGACGCCGGCGAAGACCCAAAGTTCATTGTCTCGGCGCATTGGCGCTCAGCCAGGGAGGGACATCGGACCGGCAGGTACTGGTGCGTCATTCCCCAGCGGTCGCGACCTTTCAAGCGGTGGAGCGGGTTGGTTTTCGCCCGAGGCCCGCCACAACTTCTTCTACCTACCGTGTCATCGAAGCGCTGCTGCTCGCTCGGCTAAATCGCGCGAGATCACGACCTTATGCACGAGGCAGAGGCTCTCCGCGCCGCCACGCCGATGGCCACCAGTGCCGCTCCATCTTGCGCAATGCTCCCACCAAACTCCATGAAGGAGCTCGGCTGGGCGGCAAAGGCTATCAGTGGCAGGCAAAACTCCTCCAAACACGAGAAGGGATTTTTGCCAGATGAGGTAGCCCAGCACGTGTCAAAGGACAACGTATAGCAGTAGCTGAGATGGTTTGCGACTCGGTTTTTACCAAGCTGAAAGCCTCGTGCAATCCTAACAAGAGGCTCTTTAGCTCATTCGTCGTATCTTGAAGGATACAGGCGTTAAGTAGTGACACTCTCGGAGTTATCTCACCTCTCCAGGCTACCGCTGCGCTACCCGAGCTGCTCATCCTGAAGTGCTGCGTACTAACCCCATTCGTCCAGCCAAATCCATCTTGCAAAGCGATATCGCGCCGCCGCCTGCACTGGCGGTGACAACATCATACCTCTCGACCATTTTCGCAGCTTGTTGGCAAAGACGGCTTTGCTGCGGCGAGAGCCAGCGATCGGCGAAATGGTTGCTGCCAGTGTAATCATAGCCGTAATTGCGCAGCCCCACAACAGCAAACCGATTGCGTAGCGGTGCCCAGGCCGCTGGGGCATCCCACCGCTGGCCATTAGTGTGATGAGGGGTGGAAAGAAGTCCACCTGGCTGCAAAAAGTCTTCTCTCGAGCCGTTGCGCTACCGCCGCAGTCTGCCCATCGGTCGCAATCCCCACATATATAGCGGCATCACCGCAGCAAGCGTCTGTCGCCCGGTGGTCTGGCCAGTGGTGATGGCATACAATCCCAGAACTGCGTGGTAGCTGCCAGCAGGCGGCGAAGTGGCGACCGTCGAGCTCGGCGCTCGGCCGCTCGCCTCGAAACGCCGCGCTAGGCGACGCCGCTTGACCGGGTCGGTCAGTCTCAGCGATCGTCATTTCGAGCTGGTAGAGGAGCCACCATTAAGGTCGACCGGCACATACTTTGTCGTCTCTGATGGTCTTTGGATCTCGACAGGGATCGGCAAACCACCGACTGCTGTAAAGTCCCATCCGCTCGGCAGCTGCTCGCAGGTCGAGAAATGTCCGCGTCAGTGCGCTGCTGAGGCTGCGGATGGCGCCGTATGGACATCTTCGGGCATGCGACCCAGCGCGGTGTGGCGCGGTTATCATAGTAACGATTGATGGCGGTGCCATCGGGCATAAGAGCGACGCGGAGATACGCTGGTACTCAACGGTCTCGGCTTTCGCAATCTGGCGACAGACCTTTCATCCAAAAGTGCCGGCAGGCCCGCAAGAAGGTCATGGCAAAAACTCTGCGACAGGACCCGCTTGCCTCGGTGGCGCGCCAGCTAGCAACGTACCCATCGCCGCAAATGCGGGTGAAGCCGCGACCGACTCTAGCAGACGTCCGATTGGCCGGGGATCATCCCAAACTTGCGCAGCATGTGGTGTAGTTACGCATCATATGCTCACGGATGCCAGCGCCCATCCGCCGTTAGGGCCGGAAGCATACCAGACACGCATCCCAACATAACAATCGCTTACTCAAAGCGCCCACCCGGCGTCGCTATATGGACACGGTAGCGCAAGGAGCGAACCCCGATTTCGGCGGGATTACGGCGTCGCGCGCGGTTTGCCAGAGCTTATTTGAAGTCATGCCGCTAGCGCAGTGGTATCGGCTCGGTTGCGCTCGAGGCCGGGCATATACCGTGGTAGAAAATGTTGCCGTCAACGAAGGTCGCGAGATCGAAGCCGGCTACATGCCGACGATGCGCGCCATACACCGTCCGAGCTGGCTACTTTGGTGGGCGTCATATCGACAAACGCCTTGCCGTCACTCATGGCAATCTGCTGCGTTTGCACCCCATCAGCGAAGCCTCACCTGAGGCGTCTTGTCAGTGAGTGGCGGCATGGGACGCATCAGAACTCAAACCGGTCTCGCACGGCAGCGGCTTTCGCGCCTTCATGCGTCTGGTACGAGCAATGATTTTCGCAGCAAAAGCGCGGCGGACGTTGCGCAAAGGAGATAGGCGGGTCTCGATGCTGTCAGGGCCAGATGTTTGGCGGCGCGTTTGCGCTCGCTGGCGTCTGCGGTATTTCTTTTGCGGTGAGGCGAGAGTGTGCAACCGCGGTGTACCATCGTCGTTACATCGCCCGATCAAAGTCGATCGATTGCATCGGCGCGGCTGGGTGGCGTCAGCTGGATGGTGCCATCAGCTGATTTGCATATGCTGTCAAGTGCTTGGCTCAGCCTAGGTGACACTGATCGAGGTCATCCGAAAGAAGTTACTGAGGCCAACGATCATCCCAAGCGTGTACACATCTGTCCCTCGCTCGACGAAGAGAGCTCACCACGCGCTGGCCGCTTGCGCATAAGCAGGCGTGCCGCAGCCCGGCAGCCTGAGGCGATCATACAGCGCCGCAGCGTCCGTGCGGTAATGCACCATACCAACCGGCCGAGTAGCCATGCGGAAGGCGGCACGAGCGTCTTCGCATCCGTCACGTCAGAAGGCGGTATGCGCAGCCACCCGCCGTGGTAGCGGTGCGCGCCGGCCTGGCGTTGCACCACCGGCGGTCTGCTCTTGCTTGCGTGGAGTTCGCCTTTGCGCTTGCCGAGTCGCGGCTTAAACAACACCAACAAAACTCAGGCCCGATCTCAACCAGCAGCTCGACCGGCTCTTGCTCGCCGCCATCGTTTGGTGATCGTCGCCAACCTCTGTACGCCCAACCAAATTGCAGCCTTCGCGGCGCATCGTCTCGATCGCTGAATACACCGTGAAGCTCAGCCTCGTCCGATACCACAGCTGTTGCACCACCAGGACGCCGCCACTGCAGTGCCACATTAGTCTCGAGTTTCGCGCCGCGAGACGATCGCCAATCGCCGGTTGTGCAGTAACCACCCTCGCGGCCTCATCGGACTGGTGTTTTGGGCCCAAGAGCATGCTACTGGTGGGAGCCTCGACTGCCATGACAGGTGGTGCCCTGGCTGGTCGCGACTGGCGAGCGTCTTCGCCACGTGCGCTTCTGCCACCACGATGTAGACAATGTCACCCGCGCCCAGTTTCGCTCACCTCTTCTCTTAGCGAGGCCGCGGCTGACGAAGAGCTCATCGATCTCGCAGTGCGTAGTCGTACCCGATCCGTCCTTGATAAGAGTGAGTGTCTGCGCCGCGCTGCGCCGGACACCCATCGATGGATCCCGGCGCAATCGGATACTAGCGGCTGGCGTATCGTACTGGAGAGCCGTCACGAGCATTTGAAGGCCTGTCTTGCGACTGCGTGGCGCTGGGCTGTGCGAGTATAATCGCTGGAAGATCGGAGCCAGGCTGGCTGGCTCACTGGCATCACTTGGCAGTGCTGCCCAGGCTTGCCTTCGCGCCAGCGTAGTACACCGGCATTTGAGCTGTGCTTCGTCGGTCGGGCAAGCCCGAGGAAGAGATCGGCTAGCCCGTCCCCTCCACCTCGGCAATGCGCCGCGCAGGCTTGTCGATCTTGCCGATAATCACCACCAGGCGTAGACCAGCTCAAAGCGTTTACTCAGAACAAACTGTCTGTGGCATCGGGCCCTCCCTGCGCATCGACCACGAGGAGTAGCACCATCAGCCATGTTAAGTAGCGCTCCACCTCGCCACTAAAATCGGCATGGCCAGGTGTGTCGATGATGTTGATCTTGTAGTCAACTGCTGGCTCAGCATCGGCAGGCTGGCAGTGATCGTCGCTTGCTTGGCAGTGATGGTAATGCGCGCTCACGCCCTCGCTCGCCACTGTCCATGATGAGAGTCTCGAGTATTTCGGCTTGATTACTGCGGAATCGTATTGCTCTGCTTGAGTAGGCCATCGCGCAGCGTTGTTTTGCCGTGGTCGACGTGGGCACAATTGTAATATTACGAATATAGCGGAGGATCTGTCATAACATAAAATAACGGCCCGAATTATATCAGACCTTCCTTACTGCTTATAGTATCACACTAGCAGCTGGTTTGCCTAGGGTAATGTGCACAATCGCGGTGCATAGTGTAGAGCTCGCCGCGTCGTACCTCATCACCGTGCGACCACCCATTGTCATAGCTTGTAAGGATCGCTAAAGTCAATCATCCAACGTTTCTACCGTGGCACTCGACGCCAGCGCACGAGCCCTCCCAACGACCATCCGTAGGTCATCGATCATGCTGCTGACGATGGAGGGCGCAACCGTCTCGATAGTCAACCGCTCCGTAAGCGTCTCAAGAGGCGCTGCCAGCCACCCCTGGGCCTGCGAATCATCCGAATTCCGGCATAGCAGCTCATACAGCCAGGTAGACCTGGGCCGAATGATCCTCCCGGCCACAGTTACGAGCAAAGTATTGCTGCGCGGTGGCGAAAGCTTCCAGCCGCACTCCTATCATATCCGTGGTTATACATACCCATAATGTTCGCATGCAGTAGCGCAGCGGTGGTCGCCTGGATCGCATGCGTAAGCTCAATGAAGACGGCCGCTCGCGCCGCCTGGCTCGACGGATCGATCGATACACGTGTACTCCATGACGTCCGCCTCCCACTCCTCGCGTGCTGAGTAATGATGCCGTGGCGCGGCGCTGTCTCGCCCAAGCACCGCAATACGTCGATATCCCGAGCGCCATGTACCATGGCTCAGCATCAAGCTGGTGTAGCGCCTCGTGGGAGCGCGAGCCGGTCGCGGTACGTGAGCTGGGACAGCCCTTCGGCAATGATCTGCCACAGCGCGCACAGTCGATCATTGCATCGTCATTGCTCCGCCACCGGCTGGCGCAGCTGGGTTGCTGGACAGCGCTGGGTCAGGCTGCGTGGTGCAGTCGCCGCATCGATCCCCATCACCCCAGCGTCAGAAGCGACCGGATTCTGAGAGCCTGGTAGTCAATCGTCTGAAACAACAGCCTCAAACAGCTGCTGCCGAGCGCAGCGTTTGCATCACTAAATGCTCGTGAGGTGTGCCACGAGACGATCGTCATTACGGCTTTAAAGATATGAAACGTGATTCCATCAGCTGTACCCTACTACTCCTATCATCTATTACTTGCTCGATTATGCTATGCAGCTATATGATGCCACAAAATGATACACAACCGCTGTCATGATCGCTGCGCACGTCCACGGCCACTACGAGTGGCAGTTGTTGCCCCCACCAGCGGCTCGCTCTACCTATTAAAGGTGGCTACGCGGCGGCATCGAGTCGTTGTCGCAAAATGCTGGTGCGGCGCAATTCTCCGCAGCGGCGCTGATGATGTCGAGGTAGAGCTTTTCGCCAATGGCGCACGGCGGATGCGCAACGGCACGCAACCCAGCTCATGTTCACAAGCGGCGAGCTCTTTCGATACCACCACGACGACCCCTACTACGAGACGCACCACTCCAAGCTCTCCAGACTCATCTCTAATTTTTGTGCTCTGCATGCCATCGATCAGCCGTACGCCGTTTTGATATCATTCACGACCACAACCCCACATTGAGCCAGCCTTTTCTCACCATAGTGAGCTGTGACCAGGATCGCCGCCAGTGTTACATACCTTCCATGGGCCACCATTTTCACGCCGCAGACCAATATTGAGGCGCAGATGGATGACCGTCCACAGCTCAAATATATGAACTGGCCGCCTCTACTATGACGTGTATTCAGGAGGGCAATGGCGCGCAAAGCTCGCGCGCGAGATCCGTCCCCATTTACTGCCCGCCGCACACAACGCCATTGATTGCAGTGCCCTCCTCGTCTCGCGCAAGCAAAATTACTTCACATCACCCTCGCCCGCTTTCGCTCCAAGAGCAAAGGCGGCCAAGCGCCGCCGTCGCTCTACGCTGCCCAGTACAAGAAGCGCCTCCGCATGGCGGGCACAGTCGCAGGATCTACCGGCAGTCAGCCCAGCTGCTCCCCGAGCTTCCGTAATCCGCTCACCGTCCACCGACGCAGAACGAAGAATTCCGCTATTATAAAGGCGCACCATCCTCCCGGGCGTCGCATCGGCGCATCACTTATGCAGGCAACCCCAGTGGCAAAGAAAAACCTCGACTCGTGGCTAATGCCAAGGCATTGCTCTTCCCTACCGGAGTGGGATGAGCCCTGGCATGGCAGTTTGGTCGAGGCACCGGCTCCGTGGCACACCCGTTGTGCGGCGATGAAGCGCGGTGCCATGCCCGGAGATTATCACCCACGGCGTCAATGGCTTCCTTTGCGAGCGTTAAACCAAGACGAGTTCTTTGCCTATGCCAACCGGGTAGACGAGATTGACCCAGCCGCATGCTTTTCTTCGGGCTAGCATTGAGTCAAAATTCTCCGGCCACCATTATGGCGCAAAAATTATGTGGAGCGGTAGTCCTAGGAGGTGATTGCTAAGACGCGGTGGTGAGCGCACACTCGATATCGCATAGCACATCACTCTTCAAGCTCGTATCTTTATAACGGCAGCATATAGCCGCCAGTATAAGCGCGTCATTACTAGCAAAGAATATGATGATGAAACTGCAACGTCTGGTGTTCATTTCGAAATACCATCACCGAAATGTAGTGTTGATGAATTATAGATCAACAGTAGCGCTGCAAGTAAGCACATTGTAGGCAATTTTATATCTGTATTCCATGAGTTGTTGCTTTTCGTTGCATGCCATAGATTTAATACGTATGCCCTTATTGTACATTATTGATAGGATCAATTTTAAAGGGTGTTTGCTACTAACTTCAGGTAGATACACAGAAGCTATTCAGCCACGTCAATTCAGGCTATTCACCATTTGCAGTTGTATGGAATAAAAAGCACCCAGTAAAGGTGCATTTGTTCGCATTTTGTATGGTGCGGGTTAGAGAGACTTAACTCCTGGCTCCTTCCCATGGCAGGAAGCGCTTCAATCAACTGAGCTAAACCCGCATGTTGCTGAGTTGTATTATATGGAAGAGCGCAAATGCCCTTTCTTCTATGAATCGTACTATTCGCTTTTGCGCACTCTCGTTCCGTCACTATTCTAGGATATGTACGTACGGCTATTGTGTACTCACCTCTTGCTGAGAAGCGGAAAAATAAATTATACCCAATTCCTCACCATCTATTGAATAACGCAGAAAAGATACGTACCCTCTACTCTGCCGCACCAAAAGCCACGGATTGTGCCAACGGCCACCGATCGATTGTGCTAACGTGGATTGCGTTGCTTTTCGTTGCCACCAACGGTGGTGAGCTTGCCATCTTGGTAACGCAGGAGGATATTAACGTGCTCACCACGCTGGCTGGTTGGTGTCGTAGAGGATGGTATCGCCGGCTCAGCACGTAGCCACTGGCTAGCCGAGTGCCAGCGACCAGTCGTGCGATAGTATTGCTTCGAGGCTGCGCACGCCAGGGATGCGCCAGCCACCATTGTGTGGGTTGACGAATGGCACACCTGCCTCGCTGGGTGCACCCAGCTAACGAAGTTTGCGCACCAATCTTGCTGCTCGCCCTGGCTATAGAACGTGCCCGGCTGCGGAGCGTCAAATTGCTGGTGAGCAATCGTGATGATCTCGCTCGGACGGGCGATAGCTTCTTCGTATCTATTGCCGGAAACCCTCTTTTGCCTGCTCGCTGGAGCGATGGGACCGCACACGGCGTTGCACAGTAGCAAAGCACCATACGCAATAGCACTACACAATGCAACTGCAAGCACAACCCACAGCGCAAACTGAGCGAGGCGCCGCCAGGAGAGAGGTGTGGACTGACGAAGCGATTTCATAGTGCTTATTATACATGACGTCTTGTTTGTGGGTGAGTTGTACCATACTAAAAGAAAAACACCCTCTTGCTCTAAAGAGAGTGCTTACTGAGCTCCTACCAGACTCGAACTAGTGACACAAGGCTCTTCAGGCCTCTGCTCTACCAACTGAGCTAAAGAGCCACAGGCAACGTCTGTTGCTACCCATTATTGTACTAAAAAACCACTCCTCAGGCAAGAGCTTCAAAGTCTCAATTCTTCTGATCTTCTCGTCGTCTTGTATTCCTCTCCACCGTATATTATCCATCGGGTAGCAAAAACACGTTCGCATATATTATATTCGTATCTTTTGTATAGACGAGAGGATCAATAAGATAGAGCAAGTGAAAGAGAGATAGCGATTGTGCGCCTTGCAATAAAAGTTAGCCTTTTGCCTTGCAAGGTGCTATAATACAGCCAGCGCGGGTATCGTATAACGGCTATTATGTATGCTTCCCAAGCATGAGACGAGGGTTCGACTCCCTCTACCCGCACCACAAGGAGGATCACACTCAGTATAGGAGTGTGTTTTGTTTCTCGATGTATGATCGTAAAGCTTTCGTTATCGTTCAGAAACTCCTTATAGCACCCGCCATCGCGAGGTGCAGGCTGGTGTATTGGCTGGCTTTGGTACAGCGGGCATACATACGACACCCCTAACGACACGTTTTTCACGGGCTGAAGACAACATCAAGGATCTTGCCGATCGCCTCCCAGATGGCGCCCATATCATCAGTGCGGCAGGCGATGGTACGAGCACGCAGGTGGTCAACGCAGGGCTAAGGGCAGAGCTTGATGGCGCAGTGTATAGCTTTATTGGCTATGCGCAATCGTAATGATTTGGCGAGAGGTGAGCGCAATCCACTGGCTGTGCTGTAAGATGATCGCTCGCATCATCACTCATCAGCCACCTCCGCTGAGGTGAATGGCGAGCTGTGGCGATACGCCCCTGGCATATGACACTTTGGCTTGACCGTTTCTGATTGCCAGCGGCTTCGCGCAGCGCAGCATCGCGCGAACGCATGCGCCATACCCCACCCCGCACTAAGCTTGTGCGTAGCATGGGGCACGTTGCCACCACCTATCTGCACGCGCATAACACCTTCTTGCCGCCCTTCACGACCAATCCTTCTGCTGATAAGCAGGCTGGTCTAACTGATGTGATGATTATTAATAACCAGCGCATGGGGCGCGTTATCCGCTCGTCAATCGACTACCCACAGACCGACTCTGGCTACCATCAAGCTGACTTCTCGTCTATCTGGAAAAATATCCCTTTGTCTGTAGTGTAAGCCATAGCGGGCCAGCACACCGGCCGAAAAATCACTGAAATCACGCTCACCTTCTGTGAGCCAGCCACCATCCTCGCCCAGACTGAGGAGAACACGCCGCACTGCCGGCGGTATCGACAATTCGCGCGTATAAAGACCCGGCAAAGGCTATTCGGGTTGTACGGCCCTGATTACTAACTGCGTTTGTGCATATACATCAGCGAAGTTTACTAGGCGATGTCCCTTCTATTTGTTATGATGCTATGCGTTTGGTAGTTTCTTCGGCAGCGAGCTGGTCTAGTGCTGCGTGAAGCTCTTCGCTATACTTCCAGTCAGCAAGCGCAAGCATATCAAGGCCCATGTAGCACGTCTCAGGATCGATGTCGCTATAGCGCTGATACTTCAATATGTCTGTTAATACACTACGGACAAGCTTTGGCGTCAGCAGCGCAGCCACAGATTTCTCATTATCCGAGCTACGGAGCCCTGCTTCGTGCAAGCCTGTCTGCATATCCTTTTGGCAACATCAGCAGCAAAATCCATTGCTGCGTTGGTCTGGATTGCGTATGCATAACGCTGATACCCATCAACTGCAGTGTGAGCAGCGTGCTTGTTGTTGGCAGCGCGTGCGTAGATCGCACCAGCGTTGCTGACCCGATTCAACACTAAAGACAAGGAGTGCATCGGCCTTGCATTGCCGTTCGTGCTCGCTCGTGAGTGCTGTTATTGGATCATTTTCATCGGTAGTCTTGAGATTTTCCATTCCAATACTATAGCATGTGATTGCACATCTGTGTAGTATCCATGCTGGCTTTTATAATGAGATAGACATTTATTTCTGATCTACTGCTAGCCCCTGCTGAATGCGCTGCGCGCGTCTCCCCACCACTGCCGCTAGCTCTGCCTGGCTAGGCGCATAATGCCCCGCACCCGCCAAAACTGCCGCAGCAGTTTTTGCTTGGTTTTGGGGGCCAACGCCAGGATGCCATCGAGCGCACCTTGACGCCGGCTTTGCGCTGCAACGCCGTGTGGTGCTGACGGCAAAGCGGTAAGACTCATCGCGGATCCGGGCTGGAAAAGAGCTTAGTAATGTCACTGGCTGCAAGCGGTGGAGTGGCTACCACGGCTAGTAGCTAACTGGCTGTTCATGCACGGCAGAGGCAGCGTAGGCCGCCTCTGGCCCGTGCACCGCAGCACAGCCCCGCAAATTCTGAGCGCGCACCAGCGTTGCGCCGCCCTGGGTGAGATTAATCACATAGACATCGCCATCCCTCATGCACGGTGACGCCGCTGGCGCTCGGCCTGCAGGCGCTGAATATACGCCAGCCCCACCTGGTGCGAGCTCAGTTTTGTGTACCGCCAAGATCTCTTCCTCGCGCTTGGCAATGCTGATGATCGCGCACATGCACCCGCGCGCGTCGCCGGGCCGCGCGATTGCCGCCGCTAGCTGGCCTTTGCCGCCGCCGTCAATCAGGAGCAGTGCGGCGCGCTCCCAGCTCTTGATATGGCGGCTCACCGAGGGCGGCGAAAGATGACGTCGCGCATAATAACAGTGTCGTCGTCACTCACTTTAAACTTACGCGTGGCTGCGGCCCGGTCACTCGCCACCATTACGTAGAAACACCACCATGCTCGCCACCACCTGGCGGCCGCCTGCACGTGGCTGATATCGTAGCCTTCAACGCGGGTTGGCGCTCCACCCGCGAGCCCCAGCAGCGTGGTCAAGTCCGCCAGCCCGGTCCTTACACAGCGAGCACCTCTATCACCGCCCATCACCCGGCGCTGCAGCTCCCGGCATGGCGCGCGCAGCTGCTGCGCAGCTGTGCGGCTCGTTCAACTGCGCAGCCCGGCGGCCGTCTCGCGAGTCGCGCCCGCTTGGCAGATGATTGCTTTTGCGGTTGCCTTTGATGCGTAGCTAATCAGGCGTGAGCTGTAGGTTGTAGCCGGTTTCTGCGGCCCGTCGCGCTAACTCTTTGGGGGCTCAGGGCCCAAGTCTTCGTCCAGCTTTGACTGCTCCAGTGTCTGGCGCTCGCGCGTTGTGGGTACCGGGAAGATTGGCCGCAGGTGGCGCAGGGCTTTTTGAGCGCAAAACCGTTGTAGAAGGCCATAGGTCAGGCGCGCCATCATCCGCTGGGTTGCGCGTTAAGTCTCACCACCGGCCACTGGCTCTTCATATCGATCCGGCACAAAGGTGCCCGCGATTTGATCATCACGCAGCAGCAGCATACGTAGCGCGGCAGGTAAGCGCTTGATCATCTCGCGGCTTATAGAAGAGTGGCGTCCACTTCGCTTTCGCTGGTCTCGGATCCAATCCGTATCGTGGATCTCCTGCCACCAGCGCCATGGTCTTGTTATCCCGCCCGCGCGAATCCTGAAAATACCGTTGCCGCGCTCTCGGTTATTGCGCAGCACCGCCGCCTCGCCGACATAAATCACTCGCTGGCCGATTTATGACAGTACACGGGCTGCGAGGTAGTGTTTTGAGCTTGGCGTGGAGTGGCGGCGTTCATACATTTCTATATTGTTAGCGCGAAGTCTACCGCTTGCCGCAAACAGTCGGAAACAAAACCGTCGTGCTCACCTTGAGCGAGCTTAACAGCCCATTCTTCCTCCTTCTTCAAGAGCGTTCCAAGAGGCGCGCTTGAGTGCAGTTAGAACCAAGTTCCTTGTCGCGCCTGCTTGACCTTCTTCTTGCTTGCTCAAGAAAGGCAGTCTGCTTCGCGATATTCCCTCTTTGGGATATCGTGCTGATCTTGCAGCGTTCCGGCACAACAACGTTCGTTCGAGCTTCCCATGCTCTTTTCATCCTTTTTGCGCACGCCAGTAATCGATCGGTTAGCATACGCACCGAGCTGAGCAACGCCAGGAATAGCACGAAACTGTTTGGCCGTCTTGTTCGACACGCCAAGGATCACAGGCTTTCAAGCGGGAATTGCTCGCTTCGCTGCCAGCAAGACGCCAGTAAAGTTCCCTTTTCACTGCTGCCCTCTTTGGAAGATAGCGATCACCAGTGAAAAATGGTCTCAAACCTTTGAGGTATCTTTTCATTAGTGGAGGCCATATGGCTTGAGAGCCAACAGTTGCAGGCAGCGCAAGCAGTCCACCCAGCAGTGTTTTTGTATACTATTGTGGGCTGACTCCTGTCGTCGTATTAGTTTTTATCTTGTTCGAACTCATAATCCATGATAGTCGTCTCTATGTGGATTGCCGAAATAAGGCTATATGCCATTAGCCCGGCAGTACTTTACACACCTCATACTTACTCCCCAGCTGGGCGAACCTCCGTCTGCAGCACCGGCATACAACCTCCGTCTCAAACCATGGTTGCTGCGGCTCGCCAGCGAGCAGTCAGCGGCGAGGGGTGCACCAGTGGAAAATACTGCGGCAAATACTGCAGCAAAATGCGCCACCGTTTCTGTTGGTCTCTGCCCGCAAGAGATAGTACTTTCGCGCATAAGCACCGACCAAAATCGTTAGGCGCACCGCTGGCATCTGGGCGCGAAGGCGCGGGTGCCATTTCTTTGGCAAACTCTCTTTGCGTGGTATGGGAAGTCGCCACGCGCAGTCCCCTACCAGGATAGTAAAAATCCATTGGAATAAGCGCAAAGAGATCGTTATAAAATTGCTCATCACCACGCCAAGCCACCGCCGGCAAAGACGCCCGCTAGCATCATTCCACGGCATGCGAGAGAGTCTTCCTGAGCAATACGGCCCGGCGCCTGGCCAACAATGATAATACGCGAGCTTTCGGCCGAGGCGCTATAGACCGGCGGCCAACCCCGTGCCGCAAAATCAGCATTCATCGGGTCAGCACAAATGTGCTCGTAGAGGAGCGGCTGTGACTGCACAGTTGACCATAACTTCAGTATAGCGAAGTTAGTAGCTAGTTCAATTGCTCACCCGCTGCAGGTTGTGCTACCGTATTAAACACACCCCTTGCGCATGCAACTTGTATTGCACTTAGCCAATACTCGTTACGAGTTGTATCTGCGCCTTTGCGTTCGTTGCGTACCGCTGCTTCGTCGTTTGATGCATCGTGTTGATAAGGTGATGGCAAAGTCGCTTGCCCACAGCCCGTGATATTTCACATGCGGGCTCGCCGTGAGCTGTGCCATGGTGCGCATGTGTGTCTACAATACTATCGTTATATTGTGCATTGTTACCTATCTTGCATGCATCGATAGAATGCCAGCCATAGCAGAAAACCCGATAAGCAGTAACGTTGCGCGAATTCCTTTTGAAAAATTTCCCATAGATTTCTTTTGTCGCTTCCAGTCGCTAGGCAGGTCGTTAACATCCCACTTAGTAACAGCAAAAGTTTCGCGGAACATTAATCGCCAAGGTGAAAGCAATCGAAAGAGCAAAAACTTAGTGCTGATGATATCGCCAGAATATGCACATGTTTTGGCTCGCCCTGAGTCATAAAGGCGAAGGATATGCCAATAACCGAACAAATTGTCATCGCAAACGGCATAAATACACCGAAAGAGCCAACCAGCCCCTTCTCCACCATAATGTGGTGTTTTGGCGGCAAGCGCTTCACGACGGGGTGAACGAATGCGAACGAACCGAATTCTGCCGATGCAGTAAAACCTGTAATCACAATAGAAATTCTAACCAGTTCACGGAGCCCCCAAACTTAGTACTTCTTATCGATCAATTATACCATACTGGCAGCTACTCCATACTTGGTGCCGAGCTAGCAATCACAATGTACGACCACGCCGAGGCACTGTCGACTGGCGGCAGATGATGCGCTATATAGCGTAGATATCCACAGTCCCCCACCGTCAGTCTGATTATCTTCTGGAAGGTTTTGCTGTTACGGATCGTGAGCTGCTTATAAAACCGAGCTTTGAGGAGCTTTTTATGGTAGTTTGATGGGAGATAGTCGGCCTGATTGTGATTCTAGTAAAAGAACGCCGTACGCCCAAAATGGAGCTGCTCGCGATCGTCCGCCCAGGTAGCCGTTTCTGCCTCGATAGCCGCCTTGTCCGCCTCTGGTACAGAACAGCGCATCCCGCCGGTAGGCCGTATCGTCCTGCCACCAGCTGCGGTAACTGAGCCACCTCTTTGCTGGAGTGTGGCAGCGCTGATGATGATAAACGGCACTGTGAAGTCATAAGCCGCACCAAAATAGCGCGCCAGTGTGCGTTGGATCACCCTCCTCCGCTCGCTGCTATCAAAAACAGATTGCCACTGTTGACATACGAGACGACATTGCGAAAAGTCCAGCTCCATCAAGTCCGCCTTCAGGCGATCCATGCTACCTTGCTTGCCGTCAACATTAATGCCGCGAAGCAGCAGCGCGTAGCGCATTGGTTGTGTTGTGGTGGTGGGCGTGCATAGTGCTATTATACAAGGATACACGGCGAGTGTCATGTTGCTGGGCGACGAATCGCAAACGTGAGGTTGACGCAGCTCCCCTACATTGAGCTGGTTTGTTCGCTCACCTTAGCAGGCAGCGGAATGGGCGGTCAGCATCACCATTGGCAGTAGCGAGTATCCCACGACACCTCCTCCTACCACCGCATGAACCGCAATCAGGCCACGCACCGTTAGTGGTTGAGCATCTTTTGCATACCTCTGCGGCACTGCGATATAATACTCGCCACCTGCTTGCGGAAATCTGCTGCACCCGCCCATTAATGATATACGCATACATCACCATTATTCTCTTCTGCTTTGCTGGACGATGTCGACCGTTACACCACTTGGATCACGTCACAAAAGTGAGTCCCGGCCCCATGCCGGTGGTGAGTGGATGGTGATTGCAACATCGCAGCTTTTAATCCGCTCAGCATTCACTGGCAAGCATCAGCGACATTCTGCGAGTAACACCACCATGACCACCAAATGCCGCTTTGGAGATCTTGTGGCTGGTCATGGTGTCATGCATCAGGCCGATCTCTCATGCCACTATGCCTATGCAAGAGCTGCACTGTACCACCGGCTTCGAATACAACCTCAAAGCCAGAGAGCCGACAATAAAACCCTTACTCCGTTATCTTTTGTGGTATTGTCACAGGATAGGCGTGCATATGCGCCCCTTTTTATGTTAATGGTTGCGTCATTATAGTAGCGTGGTAGCACCTCTCGTATTGTATATTTCCGGACATTATGCTTGGGTATGTCTTGTGGTAGTGCGCTGGTGTGTGCTGCGTAATACACTGAAAACGATGGATATAGTGACTGGTCGGCATAGAGCTCTCGCCAATCTTTGTAAAGCTGGCTGAAACTGGACAATTGTCCGTAGTGCTCGAGGTGAAAAAGCCAGTCTCGCTGGCGAACAATCCGCCGTGCAGATGCCGCTCGGAGCAGCCCAACCGCTGAGCGATCTGGTAATCGTATGCTGGCCATCGCCGAGCAATGACCTGCATGATAAAGTCATCTCCCGCCTCACCAGGCTACAGTCAATCATCTGTTGGATGCAAGTTATGAGGATGTCTTGCTGCTGAGTAAAGCTATGTTGTCGCAATGCAGCAATAATATCTGTGACAGCCCAGCCAGCAAGCCGCTTGATAGGTATCGCCGTGCCAACAACTGCATCGACATCACCGTGATACACACCAGGATACAAACGTATTCCCACATAATGAAAATCGCCGGTCAGTACTATCCGCCAAGCGGTTTGGCATGGCGTCGATAGAGGCGCTGCAGTCATCTAAATCAAAGACAATATCAATACAGGATCGGGCAAAATTGTGTAGTGGTAGTTGTTTGCCAGTGGCTGCGTTGTCTTTAGCTCCCATAGACAGTGACACATAGCGAGCGTGCGCCGCCTGTGGTGGTATTTCGTCATACCACACGCTCGCAGCTGCTCGCATGATGCCATTTTGCCGAGGAGTGTATGGAGGTCTCATATACTTTGTGCCAAAAATACTGTGCAGCCAAGCACCTCTATTGTACCATGGGCATGACTCGCTACTCAGGCAGTAGCCAGTGACCACTCAGCAAGAAGGTTGCTATATCGGCGAGCAGAATAAGCCCGCACAGTATGATGACCACTGTAATGCTCGAGCGAATGAGCGTGCTGTATCGCCTCGCACCACCCTGCTCGAACCAGGCTATGAGGGCTGATGCTTGTCGCACATAATCGCGATGACAAGGCCAAAGAATAACCCCTGACTGACAAGCAACCACACAACGTGCGCCATGATAACGACAAGCAGTGACTGTTCGCGGCTTGCTATAGTAATCACTGCGAGGAATGATGGGTCAGTAAAGGCACTGGCCGCATAGATAATGCCACCAAGCATAATACTACGCCTAAGCCACTCGCAAAACTCGGCTATCCTGTGACCTCCTGCGGTTCCTTATCCGATCCCATATCGCCCAGTGCAAGCGAGCTGCCGCCCAGCCGCAGTAGCCCCACACTTGCCGCACCTTCTGCGCCTACCCACCACAGCTGGTACACGATGGAGTGCGGCATAAATAACCTCGGCGCTGCCGCCAAGCTGAAGCGATGCTGCTACGCCAGCAGTGACCGTCCCCACTAAGACGATGAGCGCAATGCAGCGATTCTGTTTTGCAGTGTTTGCTTTGCCACCAGCAGCATCAACCAGCACTGCGCCAAAACACATCAAACCCAGCCACGCCAAGGCCAAATGCAAGCGCAATAACATTCATAGTATCTAGTATATCGCAGATTCTGGAGATGGCATACATATCTCTCATTACACCATGGACTATTATGAGCACTTTGGCAGTCAACACTACACGTCTTATCTGTTGCCCAGCAAGAAAGATACGCGTCCATTTCAGCTATTGTACGCCGCGCAAAAGCACCTGCTCTTATTTGCTATATCCAACGAATCCAGTAGTATTCCCTATCAGCGATCAACGATGATACCGTTGCTGTTAATGACACGGTTGGCCCATCTGTACCCGCCAAAACAACGGCTGTTTGCGCCTGCCTGGCACGAATAACACCGTCTGCGTGAAATTGCTTTTGGCAGATAGCCATACCAGATCTACCTCACTGGAACATAGGCAACGTCGTCCCCTTGAGCCGCCCAACAACATCTCGGCAGTGACGTCATAGCAAAGCATATGCCGTTAACTTTCGTGAGCATATATGCGTAGCGATCTACGCGTGAATAACGCGCTGTACCACTGATTCATCTGGCGCAAGATGCGCTTTGTAATTTGTTAGTAGCATATCGCGACCAGACCGATCTTACCAGTGCGACTTTTTGTGCATATTCTCGTATCGTCTTTTTCGTGTTTCGTGTGGTGACGATATGATCGACTTCTTTGTGCAAAGGCCGCATTGTTGTGTGCGCAGCGCAGGTGGGATAGAATTTTCTGGCCAGACGATTGTCGGCATGAGGATGGCTGGTACTGTGCACTGCGCGCGCTTGCTCGATGTATGAGGCCATCCACATCGAAAGCCTGTAGTAGCGGGTATATCAACGCCGCCAACGTGTCATCTTTTGGAGTGCGCAATCACCGAGGGAGTGGGTGGCTGGCATATGCACAGCAACACTATTTGCCATCGCCACGAGCACAACAAGCCCGCAGCCCGCGCGTATCCATACGCTCATACGAGCATGCACCTATCAGCCACGCCAGACCACGCCACACAGAGTAAGTAACACAGTCGCTTTTCGAGCACCGCTCGCCGCCATAGGCACTCCACGCAGTGATACCGCTATGACGCCACACGCGTAGCCAAGATGAGGAATCCACCGATCCTCTACCACTGGTGCATGAGATCGTATATACGTCAATGCCGCACCATGCAACAACAAAGAGCACCACAGCACTCGTATGTCCGAATATACCGGACGTAGCTATGTAATCCAAAACAGATTGGTTCGCAAAAGCGCCCATCCAACACTTGCACCAAATGCCACATGCCGGGCGACATGAATGGTAATACCCAATAGGTCGTTGGTAAGAGCCACGCGCAAGAAACAAGCACCAACGCCGATAAAGATGGACGTCCGGACAGTCGTCAGCACTGCTATAAACTAGCAATGCCGATGCGACATTGTAGCCGGTGCTGCAGTAGCCATGTCGTGGGGCAAAAGCCGTTCCTGCCACTAACAATGCCAGATATCGCCGCAAAATATATGGCCGAGCTGCTCGCCGTATTGTTATAAAGCGCATAGGTTCTGCATGCTCGCAACACCCATAGGGCATCTATGCCGCGCGCCAGCACCCGCTCGGCAGTACCACTTCGTAACGCTCTCGTCAAAGACGTGATGGAGGGTGTGTTTCGATCGGAATAGCCCAGCCAAGTTTAGGCACCGCGAAGCACAACAATCACTGGGCACACAGCAGCGCCAGCCAGCGAGCCATCACTTCGCCAGCGCAGCCAAGCACCGCCAAGATATATGCAAGATAGAGTGGGTTGCGTGAGAAATTAAACGGGCCAGTGGTGAGCAGCTCGCTTTGGCTCATCAAGCGGGGTTGGTTGAGGTTGCAGCTCGGCGCAGCGTACGCATTGTTGCATATATTGTCAGCACGGCCACAACAATACAGGCAATACCTACCAACCACCACTCGCTAGCAATTACTACTGTCCCTGGCCACACCCATGCCACCGCAAAGGCAATAAAACCAAAGCCAAAGAGGCAAAAATCAGGAATATGGTTATATATACGATTCTTCTTCATGCGTACGATTATACCACTTTGTTATCACTATGACATAATTATGATAATGCGTTCTTGTCCTGTACTACCTCTGTGTATATTATAGTCGAACGTTACTGCCCGCAAGACACTCTGCATTCTTTTTATTGACTTATATTTATTTTATTATACAGATATAAAACAAGGAATAGCTACCACACCAGAGGAACACACGAGCAATAGAGTGAACTGCGCACCACTCTCGCATTTGCTATAAAACTACGTCTTGGTATACTGAGCCCTAAGGATTCCGCCCTATGTCAAGATATGTTCATATTGCTGGTCTTATTCTTATTGCTCTGTTTGTTGATGTACGCTGCTGCGTACTCACGCCAGCACCAAACTCCAGCCCACAGAGCGGCACAGATCATCCACATCCTCAGCACGCCTCTCCGCCGCGTATGCTCGGTGGCCTGACGATCGACGACAGCTGGGAGGGTGCGAGAAAGCTTGCTGATATCGTCGAGGGCTCTTCAGCGCTTGCCTGCTCGGCCAACGGTGCGGATCGTTATGTCCGGAGGATAGATCACCGCAGAGTTACCGAGGCTATCTCAAGGCGATTCATCGCGTGGCCGATATCATGGCCCAGCCCGCTGATTCCTCAAGTCACGCACAGCTACAGCACTGAGCGCTACCAGCAGCGCTTTGCTGAGTCTTACCAGTATTTATCTCACTACGTCGCGATATGGGAAATTGGCAACGCAGTAATGGCCAAGAATGGATCCAAGAAGTATCCCGCGCCTTACTGCCGCGAAGGTGACCAGTGCTACCGATACATCAAGGATAAGCATGCCACGGCGGCGCTTTTCGTGCTCACTACTTCCCACCAAACGGAAGCACACTGAGCATGAAAGAGTGGCTACAAAACATACCTCACCTGATGATCTGAAGCGTAGGGCGTCGATTGGTGTCCTCGCCAGCTACTACGACGAGTGACAACGATGGCTACCAGCCCAACTGGCGGCAGGTCTTCACTGAGCTTGAGACACTCTTCCCGGGCCAAGCTTGGCATTTGGGCGAGTGCGGCACACCCAGCGAGCATGCCCCGATGGCGCGTAAGCTACGAGTTGTTTCGGCATTATTATGCCATGCCGCGGCACACTCCACGCTACGTTGGTGGACACTTTTGGTGGTATTGGCGCGCGATGGCGTGCCATACAAGGATAACCCGCTCTGGGAGGAGACTGCGAGGTATAGCGAAGAAGCAGTCATGAGCCAGACGTCCTTTGGCCATACCCTATTCCACCAATATGTGGCATAATATAACCACGTGCATCACGAAACTTCGCACATCAAAGCAGCGCATGACTACCAGCAAGCACTCGTGCAAACAGTGGGTAATTTTCGCAGCACGTACATGCCCGACTGATATTCTGCCAGTGTAATGTGTCAAGTATGAAATTTCGCAATATTATGATATCGGTGGTATATTGATTACAGTAGCGAAAACCGAGTAAGAAATATCATAATATGCAATCGAAATCCAGCCAGCATCAAACGCTAAAACTACTAACTATTAACATACTATTTATATCTCTCTGGCTCATAACCTTACTCCAACCCAGAGAGACTGAAGGCGTTGTGGCTTAGTCGTGCTGCTGCTAGCGCTCATCTTTATTATAAAAAATAAAAATACATCCAAGCATGATATTTTTGCAGAGGTTGCCCTGGGCTGTTTAGTCATGCCGTCCCATGCTGTCATGGGGACATGTTCTATTGTTGCGTACATCGGAGGCGCCAGCGTCTTTAAGAAAGCAAAAACAAGATCCTCTTGTTCAAGGCCGCCAACATAAAAGAGATAATGAAAACGGTCGGCATCGCGGCAATCGCAGGAGCGACGCTGGCAGTTATCAACATCCTCTTGGCAAAATCCGTCATGGAATTTATTATTTCGATCGAACCCGAGTGGTTCCTGCGTGCGATCAAAAGCCGGCGTGTCAGAAGAGATCATTTTCGCCTTCGTTTCTTTCTGCGCATGAGCCGCTTTACTCGCATCGCTGGGATGGGGCCTTACTGCAAGGTTCGATAATTTTTGCGCTATGCCACCGCTGGTATTACACACGTCTTGATACATTTTGACGCAACGAATTTCACATTGAGCAGCGTCGCGGTGTTGGCGCTGTTGTTTTGACTGTCGCCGTCATGCCATTATGCAACGAAAACGCGATTTGAGCTCTGCAATCGGAGCTCGTACGCCGGTCGAATGCAGCACGACGGTGCGCGTTTGGGACGTAGTCTTATTTTAGCGCAAATGTCTATGCGAAAACACCTCCATTATAAAACCATTCATATCTTTTGCATGAGTCTAGTAGAGCTGCGTAGCGAGAAAGAGCCCGCATCCGTTGTCGTCGAGGCAGGCCTTGCGCTCACCGATACCATCGACGAACATATCACTATGCGTACCATAAACAGTGAAGTGTAACGTGCAGCCGTGGCCACATTAGTGTTGTACGGTAGACAACCAGTCCACATCTCCCCATCATGACGAAACTATCCAAGTCGCAACCACACGGACCAGTTGTCTCGA
>BNJV01002641.1_pt1 | contig 171602 bp, 193 predicted proteins | sample 8540591 | NCBI WGS metagenome assembly BNJV01 (sample SAMD00202457, study PRJDB9452) | human saliva metagenome | host: Homo sapiens
ATGTAGAATATGTTCCAGAAATTGGAGAACAGCCAGATTATGAAAAGAGCATTGAAAGTAATAAAAAGAATTAACTGTATAGGGTGTGTAAAAACAGGATGATAAAACTACATCCTATTTTTAAATTCTTCCTTCAAAATAAATACTTAACTGAGAATATATTTCTCCCCAGCCTGGTATTCTTCCAGTCCATTTCTTTGTTGCTTCCTTTAAGTTTAGATATACTGATTTCATTTAGGGACGATTTGAAGCTCAAATTCAGCATTTCTATCTCTAGGAATATCTAAGTCAAGATTGCCGTACTCACTTCTAACAGTTTTTCTTGGAATGTCCATTTCTAGCATTAGAAGTAGTCTTATCTTTCATAGAATGTTTAACATACTCCAGTTCATTCTCAATTTCAGTTTCAAGCATAGTTTGAATAGTACCCGAAAGCAAATCTTTAAGCATATCCTTAATATCATTAGTATCTTTAATATTGTAATCCTCAATCAGTGTTTTTAAAAATTTCGTTGTCAATTTTTCTTTTTAGTCATAACAAAAACCTCCAAATATTATATAGTTATTTTACCATATATTATTTAGAGGTTTACACAAAAAAATTTTTACACACCCTTTTTGGGAATTTATATAAAAAAATTTATGCTTCCAAAAAAATTATATATTTTTTTCTGGATGCTCTCATCAATATTATTTCATCTTTTTTTATTTTTTTATAGAATCTGTTGGGTAAAAAGTTGTTTTTAAAAACCTAAATTATATGTGATAAGAAAAAAATAACCGCTGTCTTTTTACAACAACGATTATTTGAAAATATAGCTTTATTTTTTTATAATTTCTATTTTTTTCCTTCTTCTAATAATTCTAAAATTAACATTTTAAATTCATCTATGTACTTTTTTTCAAATTACTTTTTCTTAAACTAAGTTTTAATAAATAGAAAACAAGTTTTCAAATTATTTGTCCAAGATTTTTGGGTACACTCCAATTCTATTTATCTATATCATATTCAGTTACTATCTCTTTATTTAAATCAGGCTGGGTTTCTAAAAAATTTATCCATCCAATCAACGTTTCATAAAAGCATTCAAACGGAATTATATCATAATCTCCGTATTTTTCATAATCATATAAAAAATAAAGTAAAACAGCTTCTTTTCTTATTTCTGCTCCAAACCCTTCCCCCATTTCTAAAAAGAAGTTTTCTGATACTCCTGACTTAATTTTCTCCACTTCTTCTATGCATTTTTTTAATGGGGGAATTATTGAAAAATAGCTATCATATCCACCATCAAAAAGCACATTGTATAAGTAATTTTTATAATTAAAATTTAATTGTATTTTTTTTTCTCCAAAAAAATATTTTACAGATTCTTTTAAATATCCTGAATAGTCTCCTATAAAGAATGAAGCTATCACAGGCACTATAGTTTTGTTATCTTCCCATCCTCCTATTTCCCAATTAAATTTAATTCTTATTTTTCTGTTCAATTTTAATTGCCTCCTTATTTATCTTTTGGGGTATGCTGTTGCATTTGGATTTCTGTTTGTAGGTTCATATCCTCTTACTTCAATACCACTTGGGGTTATTCCTTTCCACATTAAAGACCCTTGGTTATTATATAGGATTCTATTCTGATATGCACTATCAAATTCATACTTAACTCTATCATCTGTCCACCAGTTAGGAACCAATGTTGAAATACCGTTATTATTTGATTTAGGAATTAAATTATTTGGATTTACTGGATCACGCATATACACATGAGCATTATAAACACCACTTGGATAAGTTTCCACTATCTCTCCAACTATAACATTACCATTAGTAGCATGCCCACCTACAATTCTACTAGTTGTTGAATTTATTTCTAAGTTTAATGTATGATTATAATTGATTGGCGAACTAGTGTTGCTTCTTCCAGCTCGCAAATTAGCATAGTATTCTTCGCTAGGAGTATAGCCATACTGTCTGCTGTTTTGCAGTCTTTCAAAATATCCAGAACCACGGTTGTCTATCGCTTGCTGAAGTTCATTTATTCTTATAGTAGGATTTTTTGAAGCAAATAGTTGCAGGTTTAATTTTTAATTTCATTCCACCTTTTGAGCCTGCTTCTTCTACATTTGTTACTACTTTTTTTCAATAACGGTAGGTTTGGAAGGAACTTTATATTCTATAGCAGGAGTTTTTTTAAATTTTTTTAGCCGCATTCCCTGCTGTCTGTGCAATTCTTTCAACATTTCTTGTATGGCCTGTAACTTCTGTTGCACTGGAAGTTGTATTATGCGGTAGTCCCCTAGATACACTTTTTTTGAAGGTTTTTTTCACATTTTTAGGAACTCGGAATACTCCATCAGATCCCTCTTCAAGAACTGTCGCTCCTTTTCTTGTAGCGACGATTATGTTATTTTTTTATTATGTGTTAAAAAAATTTTTAATATTTAACTTTGTAATTTAGATAAAATTTCTCTATATTTTTTTATTACTTTATCTTCTGTCAAAAACTGAGTTCCCTTTAATTTATTATGTTCTTTCGATATAATTTCATTTTTTTACTTATATCATTATTTTTGTATTATTTTTTTAATTTCTTTTTTAAAAATTTTTTTCCATATTTTTTTATTATCATGAATCATTTCCAATATCATGTTAATTGAAAAATATATCTAGATATTTTTAAATCTTTTTTTCAAACGCACTTATTGTTTTTTATCTAAAAGATGATTATCTTCTAAAGTTTCAGTTAATATATATAGAATATTCCAGTATTTATCATATTTTTAAGTTTATATTCTTCACTTCACTTATTGTTGATAGTATTTTTCTCTACTTTTTCTTTTTAACCATTTTTCTTTCTTCTTTTTTTGAAATATTAAATTTCATATATTGATCAAGATACTCCTCTCTTTGCATATGAAAAATAACTTCCATTATAATGTAAAAAAATATTTTTTTGCTTCACTATAGTCTTTTATAATCATTATTGTTTCACCGCTTTCCAGAATTCTCCATCTTTTATAAATTTAAAACCATTATCTTTTAAAAAAATTTACTTCTTTTTGAAAATATCCACTTGCTTTCATAGGATCATGCGAGAGATAAAAACTTTTTCCTTGCTGTAATTGTCGTTCTAAAAAAATTTCTTATTTATTTCCCACATATTCGATTCCCCAACTTTATTTAATGCTTCATTCCATCCTTTATCTCCTAAATCAAAAATATGTATGTTTATTACCAGCAGCCTCTATATAAGAAATTCCATCTTGATTGTATTTTTCCTAACATCATTTCCACACCTTACTTTAAACCTCAATTTATAAGCAACTTTCACTTTTTCCTGTTCAGATTATTAAATATTTCTAACTATATTTTTAACAGAAAGATTTTTTTAGCCATAACAAAAAAACCTTCAAATATTATACAGTTATTTTACCATATATTATTTAGAGGTTTACACCAAAAATTTTTTTACACACCCTTTGTTTTATTTGAGATAAAACTTTTAAAAAAATTAGTATATTGATTATTCATAGTATAGTATTCTTCTAAAAAGAAATAAATTTAACAAATCGTATTTTTCTTGTAAAGGTATTTCTTTATTTCCAAAAGAAATTATCAATTTTTATTTTTTTATTTCTATAATATCTTTTATTTCTTTTAAAAACTTCTTTATTTTTCTGGTAAAATATCTTCATAAGGTAAACTTATCATTATACCATCAACAATTTTTTTATTCCTATATTTTTTTGAAAAAAATATCAATATTTTTCATTATCAAATAAATATCTCCCTGTATATTTATCTTCAGAATATTTAAAATCTGATTTTTTGGTATTTTTTTAAAAATTTTTTTATTTTTTTGGAATTACAGTTTTTTTATTTCATCACCTATTTTTTTATGCTATCATCATTTAAGTGTACATATTTTTACATCAAAATATAATGTTTGATATTCAGGCTTTTTCAATATTTTTCTGAAAAATACAACATATAATTGACTTCTAATCCATCATAAATAAACTTTATATTTATTGATTTTTTGTTAGAAAAACTTTATATTTATTTCATTTGGAAATGAAAAATACTTCTATTATTTTTTTAATGATATTCTCGTTATTCCATTTATTCCATAAGTTTCATTTATAAAAGTTTCTGTCATCATCTTCTTTTTATTTCCCTCCTCCTTTACTAGGTTGTCCTTTTTACTCTATTAGAATCATTAGGAGATTTTTTTCCATGTCTTTTAATGCTTTTATCCATTGCTCTTCTAGCTGATTTTTTTGTTTATTTTATCCTCTGGAGTTTTATTTATTTTTTTCTATCTAAATCATTGTATTCTTTTTTTGTGCTTCTTCATATCTTTCTTGTGCACTTTTTCAACTCTGTCTGGATTAGTTTTTTTCTATGATTTTTTTGTTTTTCTCTTTATAGCTATGTTCAAGACTTTACTTTTTGACAGTTTCAAAAAAATTTTTGAAAAACTGGTTTAGAAAATATCATCATATAACTGAAAAAAATATTCTCTAAAAAAAGCCCACATAACATTCATGCAGTTCAAAAATCAATTTTTTTGGTATAAATGCCATAAATAAAAATTTTTGGATTGTAGGAGTTATATGGGCGAATTTGATATAATTAAGTTCAATATACATAAAATTTCTTTCTCTAGTTATTCTTTTTTTAGAATTTAAAATTTCATTCAATACATAAATCGCTCTTTCATTATTCTTATCTAACTCTAAAATCTCTTTTTGCTACTTTCTCTGCTTCTTCATCATCCATTAAATGTTCTGGAAGACCATAAAAAAACTTAATAAAGTCACTAAATTTTTCAAGATTTTTTTCAATTCCTACTGCTTCTCTAGCATGAAAAAAATACCGACAGCATAAGCTCCTTCTACACAACAAAATGTAAATGATAGCAAACTTGCTGACAAATTTCAACCAAATTACATTTTTCTGTTTTTTTATACATATACTGTGAAAATCCATAAAAAGTGAAACTTTCTGTAATATCAGCCATATTCCATATTATTTCATATATTTCTTGTTTATTAATATTCACTATTTTTTATTTGCTTCTTCATAATTTACATTTAATATATCTACTCCCAACTTCTTTTCAATACATTTAACATATTTTTCATCATATTTTTTTCAACATATCTTTAGTAAATATTTTTTTCATATTTTTTGTAAACATTTTTTTCTCATTTTTTTGTTATAAATTTCTTTTTATATTTTTCATTTTTATCCCTTTATTTTTATAATGCATAGGTAAAAAAACACTGAATTACTCGACAATAAAATTCTATCAACATTTTTTTAATTTTTTTAATTTTTAAGTCATCTTTGTCAAAAAAATAGTTATTTTTTTATATAAATTTCTTTATTCGCATTAAAAAAATTTTTTTATTTGGTCATTATTTAAATAATTGATTTTTATAATTATACCTTTTTTTATTTTTAACGAATAACATAATAATTAAACATATTGATATTTTTTTATTTTTATAGAAAAATAAAATAATAATATTAAAAAAATATTATTACTATTTTATTTTTCGATAAAACTTTTTATATTCTAAAAATTTTTTTCATTTTTACTTTCAAAGAAAAAAATAATCTTTGTTTTTAATTCTTTAAATATTTCTTCATAATTAATAACATTACTTATTATTATACTATTTTTTTATCGCTTTTTAAATAACTCTTCTTGTCTATTAAATAAACTTGTATTATTGGTTTGGAAAATTTATTATTATATCTGCTGAATTCAATAAAGTTTTTTTCTCAGAAAAAAATCATTTCTATTTTATCATATCTTATTTTTTTACTTTCTGTTCCAAAAATTTCTAAATAATTTTTCTGAAAAATATTATTTTTCTTTTCTTTTAATCCTATTAATAAGTTAAGAAAAAAATTTGTAATATAACTATAAATATATAAAATATCATAACAAAAAAACAGCATTAATTAATAAAATATAATAATGTTTTTATATCACTTTTTATAAAAAAATAAATATAGGACTCATAAAGTATACACAAATATATGCAATTAGTAGTATTCTAAATTCACTATAATGATAGTCTATTTTTTTACTTTTGATTTCAAAGTTCCACATTGACCTCTCTGTTATCTTACTTTTAAACCTCTATTTAAAAACAACCTTCACTTCTTTCCCATAAAACACAACCCCAATCTTCAAAATATTCTTTATCCCTCTTGCCTTCAATTTCGTATCATATTTCTTCTCATCAATCTGTTTCAAATGCCTTTTCTGTGCTCTCTCTTCCATCCCATTTTTCGTCTTCGATATTTTAAATTCCATAAGATATGCCTTCTCATTACTTTTTATTGGAATCATCGCAAGATCATATCTTCCATATCCACTTTCATCATTTGAAATAATTTCATATTTCCCCATCAAAAATCCAACAAGCCCTATCATAAACACCTGATAAATCTTTTTCCATTTCCTTATCCAAAGTCAAAATGACTCAGCATATTTATCATTATTTCTCCCTAATGTCTTTCTCAAATTTCTTAATATCTCCATTTTTCAAGCGCTTTTTATCAAAACATGTTAGTTTTTCACTTCTGTTCCAAAAAAATCTGTTTAAGAACATATTCCCAAAAATATTTCCGTATTTCCTTGTTTGGAATTCTCAAGTTATAGACATCTGTATATTCTGAAGTTACATCTATTTCTTTTCTGCTTTTTCATCTTTTGTCAAATACCCACTGTATAAAAGTACTTGCCATATCTCATCATCATTATTTAAAAAGGCTTTTTTATCGTAGTTCCATCCGAAATATTTTTTTCAATACTTTCTCCCATCAGTAAACCGTTTTTAAATCATCATAAACACTTTCCCCAGCATGATCAAGCATATTTTCTAGAAAGTGTATTTCCTGAAACATTTGCCCAATATGCCTTGATTTCTCTTTTCTCACATAATTTACAATAGACCAAGGATTGTATACTTTACTTTCTCCAAAAATATACCCATTATACCATTCTCTAACTTCTTCAATTTTTGTATTTCATGTCAAAATACTCAAGCATTTCAATCACTTCATTTTCAAGAAGTCCAAAATATTCTGAATAATCCTTGCTTAAAATCGTATTTACATAAAAGATTATTTAAACCAGAGAATATCCCTTCTTTTATGATTCTAGTTATTCCTGTTAAAACACCATATTTCAAAGGAATTATTAGTTTTTTTAATGCTGAGCTGTAAAATGTTTGAAAAAAAGTTTATCGCTTCATTGTAATATCCTTTATCAAAGGCATTTATTATTGGAGCATCGTATTCATCTATTAAAATTATGACTTTTTTTCTCCATAATATTTATTTAAATAATTTGATAAAATCTAGAGTGATGTTTTCATAAATTTCTCTCATTTCCTGTTATTTCCCAAATATTTTATCAAACTGTCTTTTTTTCAACAATATTTAATTTTTTTCTCTTAAAAAAACTGTACATCATTAAAAAAATTTTTATACATAATATCCTTTAATGCTATTTCAAGACATTCTTCCCAAGTATCTTTCCTTTCAAATCCTTTCAGTGAAACAAAAAAATTACAGGATATTTACCCTGTTCACTCATATATTCACTATCATATATTTTCAAATTTTTCAAAAAGTTTTTTTATTTTTCTTCTTTATCTTTTTACATCAAAAAAATATCTTAACATCGACATATTCAATGTTTTTCCAAATCTACGTGGTCTTGTAAAAAAGTGTTACAGGAGCTCTGTTTATCAATAATTTCTTCTATTAACATTGTTTTATCTACATAATAATAATCTTCGTTTATTATTCTTTTCAAAATCTTCAATTCCCCACAGGAACAGCTTTTTTTCTCATAAAATCACGCCCTCTTTTATTTTTCTTAAAAAAATTATACTCAAACTTATTTAAAAATTATATAAACTTTTTTTCGACTGTTTAAAAAAATCTTTATGTTCCCCAAAAATCAAAGTTTATTTGTATCATTAATTTCATTTCTTTTTACTTAAAATCCCAAAGTATTTTTACTAATGGATTATTTTTTATATACTGACAAAACTATTTGAACAAAAAGCAAATTTTTTTGACAGTACATAAAAATCTTGTTTTTTTAACTTTTATTCTTAAACAAAAAAACTTTCAATAAATTTACTGATATTATAGACAGCTTTATTTAGTATTATATTTATTCATTAATTTTTGTACTGTCATATCGTCCTTTATATCATCAATCAAATTAAAAATCTTTTTCTCTCGAATCTTTTTAAGACTTCCTTTTTCTTCTGGCGAAAATTTCCCAAGTACAAATCCCAATGTCTCTTCCTTCGTTTTCGGCTTACCAATTCCAAATTTTATTCGCACAAATTCATTTTCCGACATGTGATATAATGGATTTTTATCCCATTATGTCCGCCCGCACTTCCATTTTGCTTAATTTTCAATTTTTCCAAACTGCATATCCATATCATCATAGATTACAAAAAAAGCTCAGTTTTTGGGATCAATCTTAAAAAAATCTGACAGCCTCTCAATCGCTTCTCCACTCAAATTCATAAATGTAGTCGGCTTTTTGATAAAAAAAACTTTATCCCCGTTATAATTTGTCTGAACAAACAGAGATTTAAATTTTTTTCCCTCATATCGCTTATATTATTTTTCTCTCAAATATTCGTCAATAAATATAAATCCAATATTATGCCTTGTTAATTTATACTGTTCTCCAGGATTTCCAAGTCCCACTATTAATTTCATTAAATTATTTCTCCTTTTTTTACTTTTTTTAGTTATCTGTAAAACTCTAAATACTATATTTTTATGTTCAATTTTCTTATTTTTCTTCACTTTATGCCAGAAGCCTTGAACTCTTAATATAAATACATTGTTGATAATTTTTTTAAAGATTTTACTTTTTACAGTTATCTATTCTTATCTTATTTGTCACTTGTAAAAAAATCTATGAATTTCAAAAATATAATATTTTTAATTCTTCAAAATCGCAATTAAAAGTGAAATATCATTATAAGTAACTCCACTAATTCTGCTAGCCTGCCCAATCGTTTCAGGCTTTTCCATACACAAGTCCAGAAATCGCAATATTACTAAGCCCCTTTACACTTTCATAGTCAAAATCCTCCGGGATTACCATTTTTTTCCAGCTTTTTAAATTTCTCAATCTGCGCCTTTTTCCCTTTCAATAAACACATTATATTTCGCATTTATTTCCACTTGCTCCTTCGCCAAATCAGATAATTCCGTAGTTTCCACAAATTCACTTAAATTATCATAGTTGATTTCTTTTCTCGCAAGAAATTCAAAAGGCTGAAACAGGACTGTTCATACTATTTTTTACTATTTTTTCAATTTCTACATTTTTCTGATTGGCTTTGTTTTTTTCCACAATTTCTAGTAATTTCTCATTATTTTTCTTTAGTCGGATAAACAGTAATCTTTTTTTAATCTTTCAATTTCATTTTCAATTTCAAAACAAGTATTTTCCAATTCGACTAATTTTTCAGCATTTAGCAGCCCAATTTCCTTCGCCTTTTCCAAAAGTCTTATAAAAACATTATCTTGTCGCAAAGTTAGCCTGTATTCAGCTCTCGAAGGCAATACACGATAAGGTTCTGGCGTTTTTTTATTTATTATGTCATCAATCAAAACACCAATGTATCCTTCACTTCTATCAGTTACAATTTCCTTTTTTTCCCTAAAAATTTTTCTCGCAGCATTAACTCCCACTATAAATCCTTGACAGGCAGCCTCTTCATATCCACTCGTTCCATTAATTGTCCCTGCCGTGTAAAGTCCATCCAGAACCTTTGTTTCAAGCGTCAATTTCAACTGATGAGCAGGTACAAAATTATATTCCACCGCATATCCATAACGTACAATTTTGGCGTTTTCCAGCCCGCTAATTGTCTTTAGCATCGCTTCCTGTGCAAATGGCGGCATTGCTGTTGTAAATCCGTTTATATAGATTTCATCTGATTCCACAGATTCCTGCTCTAGAAATATCTGATGATTTGTTTTTTCTGGAAAATTCATAATTTTTCTATCAAGTGAAGGACAATGCCGAGGACCTTTTGTACTTACAACTCCTGTCACAATTGGCGAATATTTAAGCATTTCCTGCCCCACACGAATAGTTTCAGGTGTTGTAAATGTCAGCCAAGTTGGCAAAAGTTGAGTTATATTCTTTTTGTTTCATAAGAAAAAAATATCGTGGTTTGTCTTCTCCTTTTTAATTCCTGCAGTTTTAGAGAAGTCAATTGAAGATTTGGCAATTCTTGGAGGGGTTGCAGTTTGATACCTGTCCAGTTCAAATCCATATTCTGCAAGCCTATCTGGTAAATCCACGCTTGCAGGCTCTCCTTGCCGTCCTGAAGAATACTTTACATCCCCCATAACATATTCTCCGCCTAAAAAAGTTCCAGTGCACAAGACAACAGCCTTTGCCCCATATCTAATCCCAAGATTATCTTCCACTCCCATAACCTTCTTATCTTCCACAGTCAAATCCACAACAATCCCTTGAACTAATTCTAAATTTTTCCTGCTTTTTCAATAATTTCTCTCATTTTAATTCTATACCAGTATTTATCAGCTTGTGCTCTAGTAATTCGTGAAGCCAGCCCCTTCGTATGATTCAAATTTTTCAGCTGCAAATTATAATTGTCAATATGTCTAGCCATTTCTCCGCCTAACATCCCAAGTTCCGACACCAGATGGCTTTTTCCAGGCCCTCCAACCGACGGATTGCACGACATCATCGCAATATTATCAAGATATATTGTAAACAATGCTGTTTTTCAGACCGTATCTAGCAGCAGCAAGTGCAGCTTCCACTCCAGCATGCCCCGCTCCAACAACAATTACATCATAATTTTTCATTTTTTTATTTTTCCTTTCAATTTACTCTTATTTTTTTCTTTTTAAAAAAATATTTCTAAATGGACGTGTAATATCCATAAAAATCAACATATCTCTTATGTTTTCTAATATAATATCTCAAAAAAATCTAAAAACTGTCTCTTCCCGCTGTTTATAACACTTCGCATATTCATCAGCAAAAAATTTTTGCTATTTTTCATTTTCCATCATTCTTGAAACATTTTTTTCATTCTTCTATTTAAATTAAGTTTCACATTAAACTTCATTCTATTCAAATCCACAAGATAAAATTCATAATTCCCGCTTTTTATCCTTAATTAGCACATTTCCAGGCGAATAATCCTCAAATTCCACTCCATTTTCATGCAAATTAAATGAAAATCTTGCAAACTGCCTTATTATTTTTTTCACGATTTTTCAACTTTTTGCAAGCATTCTTTCCATTTCTTCACTTATTTTTATAATTTTTCCCTTGCTTAGCCTTTTTCCTCCTCAATATCCTCAGGCCAGAAAACTTCCTGCAGGTAAAAATCATATTTCAGCTCTTCACTTATATAATAACTATTTTTTATTATTTTCATTCACAAAATCGTCAAAATAAAGCAATTGGCTCTGGCGTCTTTATTTTTGTATTCCAATAATTTTTTTGCATACTCATAAGAACGTTTTTGCCTTTGAACCTTTTAAATTTATAGAAAAATTTGTAATAAAATCCTTTCTCTTAAATTTTTTTACATTTATCATTTTTATTTCTTAAATCATCAATTTTATTATGTTTTTCTTTTTAAATTCACGTTTTTCCAAATTATTTTCAAAAATCTATTTCAAATCTTTTTTTATCTCATTTCTCCCAGGTTCTACAACATATTCCCCAGCTTTATCAAAATTTTTTTCAATACATTTACCAGTGTTTTTTTCATCATATTTCCTATTAACTTCATATTTTTCTTCCATTTAAAATCCCCATAATTTTTATTTTTTTAAATTTCTTTACTTTTTCAGAATTTTTCTTGCTTTTCCCTTTCAAATTTTTCTCTTATTTTTTTCCTTATTCTTTTTTTCAATTCCTTTGAAAATTCCTTATCTTCCATAATTTTTCCCAACTTATCTACACATTCAAGCGCCTCGTCATATTTATGCTGTAATTCCAGAACATAAGCCAAATTCACATAATGCCTAAAATTTTCAGGCTCTAAAATTATCATTTTATCACAAACTTTCTGTGCATTTTTCATAATCTGCAATTTTTCACAAAAATCTTCCCTGCAAATTCAGCATTTTTATTCGTGAAAGTTCCTTATTTTTCATTTGTCGCATTTTCATAGTTTTAAAAAGCAATAGCCTTATTTCCTCATATTGCTCTGCTCTAAATAATATCTCAAAAATAATCTTCAAACACGTAATCTTCCACATTTTTCGCAATTTATGGCAATATTATAATATTTTTATAACTTCCTTTATATTATTCGCATAAGCCATTGTATCGCCCATTCGTGCATAAAGTGAAAATTCCTCCACTTCATTAAATTTAGAATTTAACAATTTTTCATATTCAGAAATCGCCTCATCATATTTTCCCATCATTGTAAGGCAATCTCCCTTTTCAACATATGCTTCCGAGCTTTCAGGGCTCCATTTCTATCGCAATATTAATATTTTTCAATTGCCTTTCTATAATACTTCAACAAAGCATAGGACATTCCCATATTAAGATACACAAAATAATTTTTTTCTATCTCCAAAAATTTTTTATAAAGCGAAATCGCCTTTTTCAGTCTTCCCAGCGACTGATAAACAAATCCCAACGTAAAAAGCGTATCCTTACTCTCAGGATACTTTTTATACAATTTTTCAGCATACTCCTTCGCTTCCTCAAACATCCCAAAATCTGTATAAATTTTGGAAAGTGTCATAAGCGCCGAATAGTTGCTCTCATCAATTTCAAGCACCGACTTCAAATACACAAGCGCATCGTCATACTTGTAATTTTCCATCGACTTATCCGCTTCCTTCAATAATTCTTTAATATACATTTTTTCTCCATTTATATTTAAATTCTTCTGTAATTTACAAAAATCTATAAAACCCAGTTAATACAGTATTTTTCAAGATCAATTCCTTTATTTCAGGTTACTTCTAACAAATCCAATGATAATAATAAAATTACTTATTAATCATATTTACCATTTCCATAAATCTAGATGGCTCCCTATCATAAGGATTTGGCATAACATCATCTGTTATCATAAGCCACCCTGCATTTCTCTCTCTTGATAATCTTATAATTCTTGCATATTCCTTAGGGTTAGCGCTATGCACAATATGCCAGATATGTTCTGCATTCACCTTATTTTTTTCAAAATCAGATTTTGGCTTCTCAAACTTATTAATATAAACATTTGCACTTACTTCGCTTGTCACAAAAATATCCGCATAAGGCGAAATTGTATCAGTAATCGGTGCTCCTGGATTAGCAATTACAAGATTACTTTTTAGACTTCCCTTTTACATAATCAAAAAAATTTCCTTCATATAATTTACCTGCTTCAAAAGTATCCGAAGCAATTTCATCAAAAAGAATCCATTTATATTATCCCTGCCATAAAACTCCAAATATCTGTCAACTTCATCTTTCACTTTCTCAATATTTCTTTTCTGATAATTTGTAGAAATATAAGCAATGTTTTTTATCCCAGCTTCCTTGTTTTTCTTGATTTGAGTCACGTAATTCATTTCAATCTTTTTCCCTGCCCCATTATCTGGATTTATCAGCACATAGGGAACTTTATCCTTCCCAAGTGCCAAAATATCATCCCAAAACAAATTTTTCCCCATCTGGATAAGTATATGTTGTAGCAATTACAGACTGCTTCATCTTTGCATTGTTATCAATATTTTCACTTGAAAATCCATTAATTCCCAACATTATTCCAACTATCAAAAATATTTTTTTCATTATTTATTTTTTACTCTCTTTCTTCTTTTGAATCAAATAGTTAATACTAAATCCTATCAAATAAAAAAATAACATAAGATATATTATTTTTAACATATTTTTTTGAAATAATTGTAATTTTTTTCGATAAAATGGCAAAATAAAATCAATACCTCCTGCTATTTTCAAGCCTAAACCTGACATCCCTTTTCAACCTTCTCAAAACTGCCTTTCTTTCAATCTTAAAGACCTCCTCATTATCACTTCCAATTTTGTAATCCACATAATTTTTTATAAATTTTTCCACATCTTCCCGTGATTCATTCCGAATTTCAAACTCATAATCTCCATTTACAGAAATTTCCTTATTTTTTTCCACACAATAATAAAGCATATCGTTATAAGTCTGCTGTGCCAAAAATATCCCGTGCCTTATAGTATGTGGATTTATCTGTATTTGCTATTCTAACTGCCTGTTTTTTCAGATATATACGGATTATCTTTTTATTAAATTTGATATTTTTCTGAAATTTCCAATTTTTCTCATTCATTCTGCACTCAAAACACAATTTTTCATTGCTTTCCTGCAAAAACAGAAATTTTTACATTTCTCACATTCAACATACCCAATACTTTTCAAATATTTTTCTCTCTTTTCAATTTTATTGCAACTTTTTCCAAACTTCTAGCAATATCTTCATACTTTTTATCAATTTTATCAATATTTCTATGAATTTCCTTAATTTCCTCTGGAGAAAAGTACAATATCCTTTATTTTTTTCAGTAATTTTTATTTTTCTGATTCAACATTTATTTTTCTTTTTCCAATATTTCCCTCGGAATTTCTCCAGCTCGAATTGTCCCTCTATTTTCCTCATTTTCAATAAGTTCATCCAGCAAATCACGTTTTACCTTATAATTTATTTTCATAAACTCTATGCTTTCAAAAATTCTCCATTCAGGAAAGTATTTATTTTTTCCCTTATGACTTCTGCGCACTATTATTGTCATATGATAAATAACATTGTCATTAATAACTACAACTAAATTTTTATTAAACAGCCCCTTTGGATTAGTTTTTCACCAATCGGACCATTCACGATCTGCTTCCAGTTTCTTTTTAATTTTCAAAAATATATTTCTCATTTTTCAAAAAGTGAACTTTTTCTCAATCGCCTCTAATGCCAAACTTTTTTTAATTCTCTAATTCCTTCCATTTTTCAACCCTTTTATTTATTTTTATTTTAAATCTATTAATAAACCAAATTTTTATATTATTATCTAACTGCAATCGTAAAAATTATATAATTGTCAATCAAACTATCCAAAAATACAGCAAAACCATATTATTCTGCTGTAACTTTTCCCCTTTCCACAATGAATTTTTTTCCCTTCTATCCCCAAATCCTCTGTTGAAGTTATAAAACATTGAATTTTTATTCAAAAATAATTTAAAATGCTCTTTTTTCTCACTTCATCAAAAATACGAAACAATGTCATCCATAATAAAGATCGGATACTCATTTTTCTTTTTATTAAAATATCAATTTCTGATATTTTTCAGCGAAAAATTATAGATTTTTCTCCCTGAGAAGAATATGCCTTTGCATTTTTCCCATTTAATTCAAAAAAATAAAATCATCCTTTTTGCGGTCCAAGCAAACTATACCCTAAAAATTTTTTTCCCTTTCACTTTTTCTTTTACACATTAACTCAAAATTCCCTTCAACTCTTCCCTGGTTTTCTTTTCCACATCTCCAAGAAAACAGTCGTATTTTAATTTAAGTTCCGAATTTTTCATCAAATAATTTTTCTATAATTTAGATTTAGCAAAATTGATAATTTTTATAAATTCCCGCCGATTTAAAACAATATTCAGCCCTTCCTCAATAAAATTTTTCATTATAAATTTTTATAAATTTCCTCTCAGTCTTTTTTTCCTTTATAAGTTTATTTCGCACCTTCAATATTTTCTCAAAATTTACAATCGACTGCAGATATTCCCTTTTTGCCTGCGAAATTTCATAGTTAAAAACTTCTCCTAACCCCAGGATTTCCCACAATTAGCTCAATATCTTCAGGAATAAATGAGATAATATTCAAAAGTCCCACATAATTTATATATTTATTTTTTTCCTGTCAATATAAAAATCCCTTCTATCCTCATTTACATCAATAGCAATAACATTTTTCCGAGAAATCCTTATGCTGATATTTCCCAAATACAATTAACCTGTTCAAATTATACTTGCGAATCTCCTTTACCTTCTTAGTCCTAAAGCTTTTCCCCGTAGCCAAAAAAATAGACAGCCTCAATAAGTGATGTCTTTCCCTGTCCATTTCTCCCATATATTAAATTAAAATACCTGTCAAACTTCAACTTTCCATCCACAAGGCAACGAAAGTTATTAAAACTAATCTGATCCAAATACATTGATATTTCTTCCCCTTCATACTACACTAAATCTCAAAAAAATTATTTCTATTTTTCTCACTGTTATCTTTTTCCCCAGCAAATTCCACAATATCCCCATCATAAATTTTCCACGTCTTGTTTCCACAACATCATTTACTTTCACTTCACCATTTTGAATAAAACATTTTCCTTCCACTCCAGAACCTGTAAGATTCGCCCACTTTAACAGCTGATCTAATTTTATAAACTCAGTATTTATCACAATTTCTTCAATTTCATTATCTATTTTTTTCTCATTTTCTCTTCTCCTTATATATATTTCTCTTTCAATCATTAATAAAATTAATGCTTAATTTTTCTGTGGAAAACTCATTTTTGTGGAAAACTTTTTCCACAATTTTTCCACATCTTTTCCACAATTGCAGTTTATCTCCATTTTTACTAATTTTTTTAACTATTTACTTTTTCCACATTGTATTGTGGATATAAATTTTATATATGTGGAAAACTTTTTAAATTTTTATTTATATAATTTTTTTATCAATTTATATTTAATTTAATATTAACTAAAACTGATTTATCCACAAATGTGGAAAACTTTTTTTAACAATGTGGATAACTAAATTTCAGTTTTACACAATTATATTTTACTTTTTCCACAATCATAGTATTAATCGTAAAATTTTAACAATCTTTTTCCACAAAAATTGTGGAAAACTTTCCAACATACTGTGGATAACTAATTTTTACTTTTCCACAATGATAAAATTTATTTTTTATTAATCAGAATATAATTATATTGATAATAAATATTTATAAAAATTTAGATTGTTGAAAACTTTTTCCACAGTGGAAAACTCCAGATTTTTAATACGAGTTTTCCACAAAGTTTTTCCCATGCTTTCCACAATCTTTTACACCTTGAATATTTTCTTGTTTAGCGTGTCAATTTCCTTCTTAAATACAATATCTTCTTTTATTTTTCTTATCAATTTTTCTAATACTGCTTATAACCGTGCTGTGGTCTTTTTTCCCCAAAAAGCCCGCCAATTGCAGTTAAAAGCTTAGATCAAGATTATCGTTGTTTTTAAGAGATACATTGCAATTTGTCTTGTTTCAACTATTTTTCTGGCGTTTTTAGATTTCATATCAGCTACACTGATACTATAATGTGCAGAAATCATTTCTATTACTTTTGGGCTGTCATTTTTAGATTGCTTCCGCTTTTACGTTGTGCATAAGCATTTCCTGCACTAATTCCAATGTTATTTGCTCATTCAGCAGTTTTGCCCTTGCATTAAGGTTTGTAAGCGTTCCTTCCAGTTCTCTTACATTTTGTATTCAGGAGTCTGAAATATATTCTAAAATGCTTTCATCTATCTCAATTCCCTGTGCTTCTGCCATATTTTTTAAAATCATCATGCGAGTTTCATAGCCAGGGCTTTGTATTTCCACAGTTAAGCCTGACAAAAATCTCGATTCCAGACGTTTTGACAGATTTTTTATCTCCTTTGGCGACTTGTCGCTTATCATTATTATCTGCTTTCCTAGTTCCTGCAGCTTGTTAAAAGTGTGGAAAAACTCCTCTTCCACAGTTCCTTCTCCACGTCCAAAGACCTTTTCAAAAAACTGTATGTCATCCAGAAGAAGCACATCTAAAGCACGAAAGGTGTCCCGAAAATGCTGAATCCGTCCACTGTTTAAAACTTTGAAAAACTCATTTGCAAATTCTTCTGAAGTGGAATAATAAACCCGTTTTGTCGGATCCTTTTCCAAGATTGCATTTCCCACAGCCTGCATAAGATGGGTTTTTCCGAGCCCTGAACTTCCAAAGATGAAAAGCGGGTTGTAAACAGTCGGATTTTTCACAACTGCAAGACACGCATTATATGCCAGCCTGCTGTTTTCCCCAACTACAAAATTATCAAGCCGATGTCTAGGATTTAATCCTGTGTGAATTGGAGCTTTTTCCCTTGTTTCCTTTGGAAGTCTGTGTACTTCATTCTGATGCAACATTACATCCTGTTTTTACTTCCAAACTTCATTGTAATTTCCTCATCAGTCACAATTTCCACAATTTCTTCATCTGGCTTCTATACTTTTCCACACTTTCCTTTATCAGTTTAGAATTACAGGTAAGCGTAAATATGTTATCTTCTATTTTTTCTGCCTTTACATTCTCAAAAAAAAGCTCAAATTCTCCTTCGCTAATCTTCCTTTTCATAGTTTTTTTCACTTTTTCCCACAATTTCACGACATCCATCTGCTATTTCCTTCTTTTATTATTAATTTATAGTAAAATTACTATCGTGTAACCTCTAATTTGATTTAACTATAACATATATAAAATAAATAATCAAGATTTTGAGTTTTTCCACATACTTTTCCACATAGGAAAATACTAACAAAACCTTTATTTATCACAATAATTTCACTTTTTAAATACTTTTTCCACAAAATATTATATTCCCATTTTTAAGCACTTTTCCATAGGGTTTTCCACAATTGATTTAGTTTTCCACATCCTATGTTGATTAACTATGTGGATAACATTATGGAAAAAGTTTTTCCACAAAATCGGCAAAGTTTTCCACAGGTTATCCGCTGGCAATCCCTTTATTCATCGGTATTCCCACATTTCCACAATGCATAATAATAATATATATATTAATATATATTATATTAGTTAATATAGGAATATGGAGAAAACTGAAAATACTGTTAGAAACATTAAAAATATGAAACTGCTATAAAAATAAAAAATTCTATATAAATAACTTTTTCATTTTCAAACAAATTAACTATTAAAAACAGTAAACTTATATGCTTTTACACAAAAGAATCAAGATCCTTATTTTAAACATTTATTTTATCAAATTCTAAATTATATACGATTTCCAAAGCAAATTTAATAATATTAAAAACAGCTTTTTACTTTATAAATTTACAATATACAATTTCAATTGTGTGTTATACTATTCAATGATACTATATTAAATTTATTAGTATTTTTGAGATCAAAATCTATTATTACCAGATAAAATCAAATATAATTTTTCAACAATACATAAAAATAATTATAAATACAATATAAATTGAAATTTAAATATAAACGACTTAAAACTTGACTTTTTGAATATTGTATATAATATTTACAAAAGACAATAACTTTTTTAAAAACACGAAAAGAAAGGATAAAGAAATGACTAAAAGAACATATCAACCAAATAAAGAAAAAGAGATCATGGATTTAGAAAAGAATGCAAAATAAAAAGCGGAAGAAATGTTTTAAAGAAGAAGAGCTAAAGGAAGAGCTAAATTATCAGCATAACCCGGTGTTAAATTCAACACTGGGTTTTAAAAAGCATTAATCTAAACAAATAGGAGAGCTTTTTATATAATAAAGATTTCTTGAAATTTGTCTGAATTTAAAAGATTTTGAATATCTATTAAGCTCTCGTTTATCTTAAAATCTAAAGAGAAATATGTCTATTAACAAAATAAAAGAAATCAAAAGGATTTTTCATTAATATATAACAAATCATGCATACAAAAAGTATGCTATTATTTTATAAGAAAAATAATAAACAACGATTTGGCTTTGTAGCCAGCACTGAAATGCAGTTCAAAGAAATAGAATAAGAAGAATTTTTAGGGAATTTGTGAGAATACATAAGGATAAATTTAAAGAGAATACTGATTATGTATTTGTCGGCAAATCTATTTTTGAAGGATAATTTAAAAATTTAAAGTATAAGGATATAGAAAAGGATATCATCAAGGTGATAAAAATGATAAATATATATTATTTATGATAAAAGTTATCAAAAGGCATTTCACCTTATTTAGGAAGATGCAGATTTTATCAACTTGATTCGGAATATTCGACAGGCAATTACAAAATATGGAGCAGTAAAGGGGACTTACCTGACAGTAAAAGGTTGTTAAAATGTCATCCTTTTCATAAGGGTGGATATGATCCGTTAAAATAAAAAGAAAAAGTTTAAAAATTAAAAAGTTTCACGCAAAAGGCAAGTGAAATTTTTATTATAAAAATGGAGGAAATTATACATGTTTAAAATACAAGCACTAGTCGATTTTTGTCGTACATATTTTCGAATGCGATATACGGTGTTGTGGAAATTATGGGATAGCAATAATAATTGTTACAGTTTTAATGAGAATAATTATATTCACTGACATTGAAACAGGAAAAGTCAATGAAAAAAATTAGGGAATTACAGCCTGAACTTGAGAAAATAAAGAAAAATATAAAAGACAATCCACAAGAATATCAGCAAAAACAGCTGAACTTTATAGGAAAGCGGAGTAAATCCACTAGGGAGGATGTCTGCCATTATTAGTTCAAATGCCTGTGTTGTGGCATATACTGGGCTTTGTTGAAATACCATTCAGCAGATGCAAAATTTTTATAGTTTACATTAAAACAGCCTGATAGACTGTTTATGATGAGGAAACTTTGCATTTAATCTGTTGCCAATTTTAAATGTTGGTGTTACTTATATTCAACAGAAAATAATGCACAAGTGCAACAAGTGGACAGGAATCTAGCCAGCAAATGCAGACAATGCTGTATATGATGCCTCTTATGATGTTATTTATATTTTATAAAATGCCATCAGGAGTAACGTTATATTATTTAGTTTTCAGGGGCTTTATCATTGGTTCAGCAGTATTTCATTTTGAAAGGAAGAAGTGATGGAAAGAATAATATTAAAAAGCTCAAAATGAGGAAGAACTTAAAAATATGATAAAGCCGTTCCTTGACACTGAAGGAAGATGAAACTTATCGGGTAAAAAGTTTTAAAAAGTATCCTAAAAATATTATTTAGCTAAATATAAAAAGGCGAATATGAAATTGAAATTGTTAAAAAGTCTGAGTTAAAGGCTAATAGTGAAATAAAACACAAGAATCAAAAGTGCAAAGCGAAAATAAAATTGTAGACAAGAAATTATGATTTACAAAGGAAAAGTAATCGAAATAGTAATAACAAGAAAGAAACTATAAAAATGAAAATTTTGAAAATGATGGAAAAACTAGTCAGAAAAAGCTATTCTGATACGAATATAGATAAGATTAGAGGTTTTTAAGGAATTTATTGTGAGTGTAAGGCTGGATGTGAAAAATGTGAATGTTAAGAAGGAAAATAATGGAAAATATTTAGTTGTTCTTGATGGAAGGATATGAGATTTTTTTAATTGGAGAAAAAGGGAGTGCCTTGAACAGTTTGGAATATCTAATAAGCACAACTAAAAATTTAAGCATTTAAAAATTTCTGTTGATTCTAACAACTATAAGGAAAAACGTGAACATTCATTACAGGTTTGGCTAGAAAGAAAGGGAAAGCTGTTTTATCGACTGGGAATGCGATAAAATTAAATCCTATAGCCTCACACGAGACGTAGAATCATTCATGAAGAAATTTCATTTATGAAGGTTGAAAACTGAAAGTGTGAGGAAAGATCCAAAAAGATATTTGATTATTAAAAAGCTGGATGATTAGAAAAATGATTTTAGAAATAGAGGTTTAAGATGTTATTTGATACAATTGCAGCTATCTTCCACTCCAAAAGGTGAAGGTGGAATTGCCATAATAGAATATCTGGAGATAAATCATTTGAAATACTGGACAAAATATTTGTTAAAAAGACCCAAATGCTAATTTGGGTTTTTTATAAATAAGTACGGATTTATCAAGGATGGAGAAAAAACAGTAGATGAAGTAATGGCTGTTAGGGCTAAAAAGCTCAAAAAGCTACACTTGTGAAGATATTGTGAAATAAATTGCCATGGTGGAACACTTGTTTCAGAAAAGGTGCTTGAGCTTGTGTTGAGAAATGGGGCAAGACATGCTGAAAGCGGTGAATTTACAAAAAGGGCATTTATGAATGGGCGAATAGATTTATCGCAGGCTGAGGCGGTTATGGATATAATTCAAGGGAAGACGGAAAAAAGCGTGTCTTTATCGCTGGATCAGTTAAGAGGGGATTTACGAGATAAAGTGAACCAGTTTAAAAAGGCATTGCTTGATATTACGGCTCATGTGAATGTTGTGCTGGATTATCCTGAGGAAGGGATTGATGATCCATTGCGGCTGAATTGAAATAATTTGGAAAAAAAGTCTATGAAGAGGCAAATCGTCTGATTGATTCTTATGATACGGGGAAAAAAATAAAAGAGGGATAAAAACGGTTATTGTGGGAAAACCTAATGTGGGAAAATCTACATTGCTGAATGCTCTGCTTCACGAGGAAAGAGCGATTGTAACACATGTTGCAGGGACAACACGGGATGTTATTGAGGAAATAATTAATATAAAGGGAGTTCCGTTAGTTCTGGTGGATACGGCTGGAATCAGAAAAACTGATGACATTGTAGAAAATATTGGTGTGGAAAAGTCTAAGCAGTTTATAGGGAAGGCTGATTTGGTGCTGCTTGTGCTGGATGCTTCAAAGGAGCTTGAAAAATGAAGATATAGAGTTATAAAATCAGATTAAAGAAAATAAAAAGAAAGTTATAGGTATTGAAATAAGATTGATTTAAATAAAAATTAATCTTGAAGGACATAATCTGGAAAATATTGTTGAAATATCAGCAAAAGGACAATATTGGAATTGAAGATATGCAGGAAAAATTTATTCGTATATTGTGGAAGAAGATGTGGAAAACTCATCAGAAAAATTGATAATTACAAATATTCGTCATAAAAAGCAGCACGAGAAGACAAAGGATGCGATAAAAATATTTTTTGAAACGATAGATATGGGGCTTCCTATGGTTTGATTTCTGTGGTTAAAGGAAGCATTAGATTCACTTTCAGAAATTACTGGGGAAATATCATCTGAGGATATTTTGAATCACGTATTTGGGAATTTTTGTGTTGGGAAATAGGCGATTTCTTGTTTTGAACAATAAGTGTGAATTTTTGAATCATGTCATTGTTGGCAAAGTTTAAATGCTTTGTTATTGCAACGGATAGATGCTATTTTTGCTTTTCATAAACAAAGTTTTAATATGTTGAAATAAAAGAAGATATCAAAGTTTGGTATAAAATGGAGGATAAATAATGGCTAGTAATTATGGAGCAGAAAGTATTACGGTTCTGGAAGGGCTGGAAGCAGTTGGGAAGCGTCCTGGAATGTATATTGGGTCGACTTCGTCACGTGGGCTTCATCATCTTGTGTGGGAAATTGTGGATAACAGTGTGGATGAGGCGCTTGCTGGGTTTGTGATAAGATTACTGTGAAAATATTGGAAGAAATATAATCAAGTAACTGATAATGGACGTGGAATTCCTGTGGGAATGCATAAAAACAGGAAAATCAACATTGGAAGTTGTACCACAGTATTGCATGCTGGTGGAAAGATTTGACAACGACAACTACAAAAGTGTCAGGTGGACTTCATGGAGTAGGGTATCTGTTGTAAATGCCTTGTCAGAGTGGCTTGAGGCGACCGTCACGCGTGATGGAAAAGGTTTTCGACAAACATATAGACGGGGTGTGCCAGCAACGCCTGTGGAGGAAATAGGCACAGCTGACGAGAATGAACATGGAACCGTAATTAGATTTAAGGCTGATGATGAAATTTTTGAAACAACAGTTTATGATTATTCCGTGCTGGAATCACGTTTGAAGGAATTGGCATATTTGAATAAGGACTTAAAAATTGAGCTGGCTGATGAAAGAAATGCTGATGATATAAAAACTGAAGAATTTTTGTTTGAAGGTGGAATAAAGGACTTTTTAAATGAAATTATTGATGATGAAAAAATTATTGATGATGTAATTTATATGGCTGATAAAATGCAGATTGAGGAAGCTAAAGAAGTGGAAACTGTGGATGAAAACGGAAATACTGTGAAAAAACACCGAAGCGCAAAATTTGTGGAAGTGGAAATCGCTATGAATTATACAACTTCTCAAAGGGAAAATGTCTATTCGTTTGTGAAATAATATAAATACACATGAAGGCGGAACTCATGTCAGCGGTTTTAGAACAGCGCTTACAAGAACTATTAATGATGTTGCAAAGCAGATGAACCTGATTAAGGATAAAAATGGAACATTTCAAAGGAACAGATGTGAGGAAGGGCTAGTCTGCGTAATAAGCGTAAAAATACCTGAGCCGCAATTTGAAGAGCAAACAAAAAGACAAAACTTGGAAACAGTGAAGTAACAGGGAGATTGTATCAAATATTGTTGGAGAAATTTAAAAATTTTATTTGGAGGATCATCCAAAAAGGCAACTGAAAAATCATTGAAAAATGAGTAATGTCTAAAAGAGCAAGAGAAAGCGCGAAAAGGCAAGAGAACTTGTATTAAGAAAGAATACGCTGGAAGTTGGATCGCTGCCTGGAAAATTGGCAGACTGCTCCTCAAAGGATCCGGCTGGGTCAGAAATTTTCATAGTCGAGGAAATTCTGCAGGAGGTTCTGCAAAACAGGAAGAGACAGAAGGTTTCAGGCGATATTGCCGCTTCGTGGGAAAATATTAAATGTGGAAAAATCAGGAGTGCATAGGCTCTGGAAAATGCAGAAATTCGTGCGATGATTACAGCCTTTCGGCTGGATTTGGCGATGAAATGGATATAAAGAAATTGAGATACCATAAAAATCGTAATTATGACGAATGCCGATATTGATGGGGCTCACATCCGAACATTAATGCTGACATTCTTTTACAGACATTTAAGAGAATTAATTAACGAAGGCTATATTTATATTGCACAGCCGCCTTTATACAAAAATTCAGGCTGGAAGGCGATTAGATATGCCTATTCAGATGACCAGCTAAAAAGCAAGTGACAAAGTTTTGGAAAAAGATGGAAGAAAATATACAATTCAACGTTACAAAGGGCTGGGAGAAATGAACCCCAGAACAACTTTTGGGAAACTACACTTGATCAGAAGTGAGAACATTGTTAAAAGTGTCGATGGAAGATGCATCTTATGCGGATAAGATGTTTAATATTCTGATGGGGGATAAGGTTGAACCTAGAAGAAATTTATCGAAGATAATGCAAATTACGTAAAGAATTTGGATATTTGAATTTTAGATAAAGGAAATAAAAAGGTAGGGTTAAAAATGAAAAATGAACAACAATTTAAATTGTTGATTTATTTTTCAGGAATAGGTGGTTTCATCAGGCAATTAGAAATTTGGGTGGAAAATGTGTGCTGTCATCAGAAATAGATGAATATGCAATAGAAACGTATGATTATCATATTAAATCAGCAGGAGATATATATAGATATAAATGATATTCCTGAACATGATGTTCTTTGTGCAGGATTTCCTTGTCAAACTTTTTCAAAAAGCGGGAAACAGGAAGGATTTAAAGATCAAGTAAAGGGACACTTTTTGAAATTGTTAGAATTTTGGAAAGTAAAAACCTAAGTATATCATGCTGGAAAATGTGAAATTTAATTTCACATGATAAAGGCAATACTTGGAAGATAATAAAAGAGAGGCTTAAGGAATTTGGATATAATTTTAGAAATAATAATGTCTCACATCAATTAGGGAATACCTCAATTAAGAAAAGAATTTATATTTTAGGAGTAAATAAGGATTTTTATGAAAAAGAATTGAAATTTGAAATTCCAGAAGGAAATAAGGAAGTACTAAATGCATATGAGTCTAAAATATTTGATAAAAATGTTCTGAAAAATATAAAATAAGCGAGCATGAAAAAAATTATTGGATTGCTGGGATGAGTTTTATAAAGGATCAATTTAAAAAGTAAGATTTCCAGTTTGGGCTCAGGAATTTAGAAATAAAAAAGTTTTGAGATGATTTGCCTAAATGGATTTTTGTTTGAAAAATAGAAAATTGTATATTGAAAATAAAAATTTATAGACAGTGGTTAAAAAGTGGAATAATTTAGAAGAATTTACAAATACTGATTGGAATGGCAGGCAGGAAAAGATATAGAAACTATATGGGATGGCTATATTCAAATAAGGGCCATCAGGAGTAAGAGTAAAACAGCCCACCTCGTTTCCTGCATTAGTTGCTATGGTGCAGAATACCGATCATAGGAAAATACAAGAAGACTTACTCCTAGAAGCAGCAAGATTGCAAAGGTTTTCAGAGAATTTTATAATCAATGAAAATGATTTTCAAAGCATAAACAATTTGAAATGCAGTAAATGTTAATTGTGTAGAATTTTTAGCAAGCCAACTGTTTATTCAGACTAAATGATAGAAATTTGAGAGGAAGGGCATGGATAAAAACAAAATAGTCAGCAAATAACTACAGATATGAAAGTTGTATATGATTATGACCAGCCAATAAAAATCTAAAGTGAAATTTTTAAAGATATATGAAAAATATTTGGTTGGGAAAAATTGTGGTGATTGAAAAATATGAAAATAAAAATATTTATTTTTATAAAAATAATAATATAAAACATTATTTTTTTAACGAAACTTCTGTAACTTGGTTAAGCAATCCGCATCCTTCTTTTTTAAAAAGATTACAGTTGAAAAGCTTGGTATAAAAGATTTTTATAGAGAAAATAAAGATAAGGATAATATAAAAATTCATTTAATAGGGTTGTATCACTATGAAAAAAATATAATTTTTGTGGAATTTAGAATTGAAGATTATATTGATAAAAGAGATGAACAATAGTTCAGCCCATGTTTATTTGAATGACTTGTATCAAGCGATGATAAATCCTTGTTTTTATAAAAACAGATGCTAGAGATAATACAATAATAACTATTACTGGGAAAAACTTTAAAGATTATATGAAAATAATTTAGAGAGAATACTGTTCCAAAAATTTTTAATAGATTTAATAAAAAATTTCAATTTTCTAAATGGATTAAAGGCGATGAAGTATAAAAAAGAAATGAAAAATAAATGGTATAGCTGGAGGCAGGCAGAATGGGCAGGATGGTTTTTAGAATATAGATTTAGTAGTTTTATAGGCAATGAAAAAGTGTCAGAATATTGTGATGTATGTAGGAGATGTGAAGATAAATAAAGTTGATTTTGATTTATAAAAAGATAATTTTTATGGTGATTTGAAGTCAAGTGATATAAGTCAAAAAGAAATTTTGAGAATGATAAGCGAAATGTTCTAGAAACAATAAAGAAATATGAAATTATGGTATATAATTTATGAGCATGAAACTATAAAAGATATAGATAAAAATAATGACTATTAAGAGAATGGAATTGATAGGTCAAAATATGAAACAGGAGGAAAAATATCATATAAAGTCAGATGAAACATTCTGTAAAATTTGAAAAATGAGAATAATGAAATAAATGAAATTAATATGAATGATCTTTTGCAAAGATTTTTGAACAAGGTAAGCAACCAACAGGTGAAAAGAAATATAAAAGATAAACAAAAGATAAATTGGATCAATATATAAAGAAATATGAAGATAATTTTTAATTTTTCATATAAAGCCAATGATGGAGGTGAAGTAATGTCAGACGATTTTAGAGATGACGAGAAGAAAGATGAAATAACGGAAATGGATGAGAATGATGATAGGGAAATAGTTGTGGAAGGAATACCTAAAACAACAGATTTGTCGAATAGAGGCGAATGTTTACATTGAGGATGAGATAAAGGCTGCTTATTTGGATTATTCGATGAGTGTAATTGTAAGCCGTGCTTTGCCAGATGTAAGAGACGGATTAAAGCCTGTACATGAAGAATTTTGTTTTCCATGAGTGAAATGGGGATGAGTCATAGAAAACTCCATTTAAAAATCGAAATTGTCGAGGGATGTATTGAGGAAATACCATCCGCATGGGATTCTTCGGTTTATGGTGCGATGGTTAGAATGATCAGAGATTTTAATATGAGATATGAACTTATTGATGGACGCTGAAACTTTGGTTCAGTGATGGGGATGAAGCGGCGGCAATGCGGTATACAGAGGCTAGAATAGCTAAAATTACTGAAGAGCTGCTTGCGGATATTGGAAAGGATACGATTGACTATAGAAAGAACTTTGATGAAAGTCTGGATGAGCCAGTTGTATTGCCTGCTAAATTGCCTAATTTGTTACTAAATGGAGCAAATGGGATTGCAGTGGGAATGGCTACAAATATTCCGCCACATAATTTAGAGGAAGTAGTTGATGGAATTGTTGCATTAATTGATAATCCTGAAATTTCAATTGATGAACTGATTGGTTATATAGGCAGATTTTCCAGCTGGTGGTATAATTAACAGAAACAGAATTTATGATGCGTATGAAAACTGGACGCTGGAAAATTAGAGTCGCTTGGGACGATAGAAGTGAAACTTCAAAAACTGGGAAAGAATCAATTGTTGTGACAGAATTGCCGTATCAAGTGAATAAATCTAGGCTTATTGAAAAAATTGCAGATTTAGTAAAACAGAAGAAATTAACAGGAATATCTGATTTGCGGGATGAAACTGACAGGGATGAGTATTAAAGTGTGTAATTGGTGAAAAAGGTGAGAAAAGTGAATTAATCTTAAACAGCCTTTATAAATTACCGATTTTACAAAATACATTTGAGTGTAATTATACTTGCGCTTGTGGATAATACTAAAGTATTGAATTTAAAAAGCAGGTTTGCATATTTGGAGCATAGATTTGAGTAATTACGAGAAGAACTGAATTTGAGTGAGTAGAAATAGGGCTCATATTTTGGAAGTTTAAAATTGCTCTTGATATTGAGAGTAATTAGAATTATACGATTAGCTTCTAAAGATGCACATGTTGCGGGCTGAATTAATTGATAAATTTGAATTTTCAGAAAATTCAGGCAAAAGGCTATTTTGGATATGAGATTGCAAAAGACTTACTGGGCTTGAAAGAGATGATTAATCAGGAATATAATGAACTTATGCAATTAATTGAAAAATTAATGGAATTTTGTCTGACGATTCAAAAATATATGGTATAATTAAGAGGAAACACTTAAGTTAAAAGATTTTGAGGATGAACGTAGAACTGAAATTAGAAATGCAGCTGAAAATTAAGTGACAGATTTTGATTAAGGATGAGGAAGTTGTTGTAACGCTTACAGAAAAAGGTTATGTAAAACGTGTGGCAGTGATACTTACGTTCTCAAAAGCGTGGCGGAGTGGGTAAATGCACAAATACAGTGGAGGAAGATGATGTTGTCAAAGGATATGTATGTTGCCAAGGCTCTTGATACATTGCTTATCTTTTACAACGAAAAGGAAAAGGTATTCAACATCAAAAAGTTTATGAAATTCCTGAAACTGGAAAAAGCGAAACAGATGGAAAAACTTATTGAAAATATTATAAATTTAGACAATGATGAAAAGTTAACACTATAATAAAGTTCGTAATTTGAAAAGAATGAAAATTTATTCTTTGCAACACGAAATGGAGTTGTTAATCTGAACTGACGCATTGTTTATAGTAATATGAGAAGGCTGGAAAACGGGCAATCAGATTAAATGATGATGATGAAGTTATGTTTATTGGACTTACAAGCGGAAGCGGAAGATGAGATCTTTGCAGCAACTAGAAATGGTATTGCCATCAAATTCTCTGAAAAAGATGTAAAACATGTAGAACATCAGCAGTTGGAGTAAGGGAGTACATTGCGTGATAAGGATAAGTTATTGGAGCTGCAGTATTAATTCTGAAATGGATGACGATAAAATGAGATTCCTTACGTAACTGAAGAAGGTTATGGAAAACGAACGAAAACTTTCTGAATACAGACTTCAGTCAAAGAGCGGAAAAGGGCTCATCAATAGCAGAAACTGACTAAAACTGGAAAAATTGTAGATGTAAAAATCGTGAAAGGAAAATGATGAAAGTATGCTTACTTTCAGAAGGTACGTTGAGTAGAACAAGCATTATTGATATACTGTGCAAAGCCGTTCGGCAGGTGTCAGAATAATGAAAGTTAGAAATAATGAGATTGCCTCTGTTGTAAAAATTACAGAAGGCTCCTGACTTTGAGTGAAGAAAAATAGGTTAAAATAAAATTATCATCAATAAGGAAGTGGTTAAAATGTTACAAAAGCATTATTTTTAGTTACAGCAGATGAAATACAACCATTGGTTAGTGCGGAATTTTAAGATGATGATTGAAATTGATGTTATTTACATCAGGGATGTCTTAAAAGTACTGAAGTTTTCCTGTGAGCATTGAAGGTATGGGGCTAATATCAGAGCAAATTATGCCTTTAGGGAATATAGACTGGAAGACTGTATAAAGATGACAGGCTGATATTTCAAATTTTTACACAAGGATGGAGAAAACTTCTAAATTATCTGGAAGGAATTGATATGATTTGCTTGTGCTTGTAAAAATGAAAAAGTAACTCCTGTATTAAAAAGTAAGAAGCATATTCAAACTAATTATACCAAATGTGGAAAATTTCAGACTGGATAATTTAGTATTGCTGAGTGACGAGCTTATAATGCCAATAAGACGCTTCTTTACTTTTTCTACATATTTGGTGAGCAAAAGATGAACGTATTACGTGTAAATGTTGAAAGATGATGAAAACAGCTGAGCTCAAAGATTTGGAGAAAACTATCATCTCATTCACAAAAAGGAGATACATTTTAAGACAATTATGAGATGAATCTCAAAATTGTGATTTAGTTTAATGGGAGAGTTACGGTATACAGTAATGGTTGAAGAATTACTGGTAAACTTGAGTTAGAATACTTGAAAATCTTCAAAAACCGATTTTCATTGTTTAGAAAAGTGTCACAAATAATAATGGATATTACTCAAAACAGTTTGTAATAAACTATTTGGTATTCTAAGATTACAAAATATGCTCTTCTCTGATTTTTAACTGGAACAATTAAATAATATTTATTTTTCAAACATAAAAATATAATAAAAATAATATTAGTAATAAACTATTTTAGATTATAATAAATGCAACTGATTAAAAATCTATGATTGAACATACAAAAAGCAGATAAAGAATTAGTATAAAATTAAAAATAGCAAAGTTTATTTAGAAGATTATAAAATTAAATATCAAATTATATAAATGTTTATTTTTGAGAAAAATATTATAGCATTCAAAATAATTTCAAAGTAATTTTATTAGTTAAGTAGAAACATGAGGGCAGGAACTGTCCGAAGAGCTAGTAAATATCGTAGTCATGCTGAGATACTTCCCGAAGTTCCCGCTCTAAAAGGAGAGTAGTTCACTCTAATAAGATATAAACTGTTTGATAAGTAGATTGAAAATGGCAACTAATTTTGAAAATTTTTAGGTTGTCTGGTTTTGGCAGTTGGTTTTAAGAAGGTTGGTATATAATAAAAAGAATTTTTCAGTAGGGAAAAATTAAAAGGATGGAGGAGGAGATTTAATGAAAGTATTAATTTGTTCGGATAGTCTGAAAGAGACTTGATTACTCAGCAGGTGATGGGCGGAAAATCAGAAATCGTAATTTTTGCAGAGATCACATGCACCGATGCATTGATATGTCATTGGTTTATAGGGATGTACTTTTGCTGTGCTAAAGGGAATACTGATATGGATGATATGAGTCGCAGATGCGAGAATATTTGACTTGATGGGAAAAAGGTAGCTTTCTTACATGGACACTTGTATAATGTGAAACGGACTGAAGAACTAGAAAAAGCACATTGGAAAAGGCTGAAATTTGTGTTTTGGACATACACACAAAAGAATACTGCAGATGGTATAATATTTGTAAATCAGGAGCATTGCAAGATAAAATATATGTTATATTATGGTGGAAAAATTCGAGTCAAAGTATTGAAATAATTTAGATTTATTTTTAGTTTTATTCAAAATATTGGTAGGACATAACTTAGTGAATTTAATGTAATATATATATAGCTAAAAGAAATTTAGCACAGGATTTAATCTAAAATGTAAAATAACTATTATATAAAAGACACTAAATGTGATATATACTCACTAGTATACAGATTAAGGAGAAAAATGAAAATATTGGTAATACATAGCATTTATTGGAGATATTGTCTTGTACTCGCCATTGATTCAAGACTGGATGTATCCAAAATCAGAGATTGATTGTTGACGTGCCGGCAAATAAGGCGTTATAACAGTAGGCCAATTTGAATGAAATAATTCTTTATGATAAAAAGGGAAAGATAAAGGGGCAAAGGTTTTTGAGAGTATTAAAAATCTGGAAGCATATGATTGTACTAATACCACATGATTTATAAAAGTCAATATTACTTGCAAAACTGGCAAAATTCGAATATTGCTGGATTTGATGTGGCAACAGGCTCATTTTTGCTAAATAAGAAAAGTTCATTATGACATGAAAAAGCATGAAAGTGAAAGTGCTTGATTTGGTGGAATACAAAGGGATTCCGATTAAATTTATCCTGCAAAGGAGGATTTTTGCAAAATTGACAGAATTTGGAAAATAATGAATATTTTGGAAATGAAGGGCAAAAAGTTAATATTAATCGCTCCGGAAGCAAAAGACCTGGAAAAGATGTGGCTATAGAAAAATATCGTTTAGTTATTGAAAAATTGAAAAAATAAAAAATTATTTTATTGGAATAACTGGTTCAAAAGCGAAAAGGAACTGCCCCTAAATTTTGAAATGATAAAAATGTTATTGATTTTCGTGAGAAATTAACCTTGTTGAATTTGGGGCATGATTTTCAAGGGCTGATGTTGTTCACATGGGGAATGACAGTTCTCCAATTCATATTTGACCGGTTGAGCCCTTTGTAATTGGGATTTTTGGACATAGAAACGTTCATTGGGTTTTTCCTTGGAAGGATAATGTTATTGAGTTGATGGTTTTATGAGAATAATGTGTAAAATTCCAGTACCAACATGGTATAGGAAGGTTATTATAGGGGATACCTGAGATTAGCATAGAAAAAGTCTATGAAGAATTATAAATCATATTTACTATAAAAGCAGGGATAAATACCTAAAGACGGACAAAGGTCGTATTTTATGGAATTTTAAGGCTTTTGTAAATGATTGTAGGGTAAATATGAATAACGATAAATTTAATTGTAAATAAGGTGGAGGTTTATGTCTGTTAACTGGGTTTCTTTATTTTTATCTGAAAAGTTGAGAATAATGTTGTAATTCCGTTATTGTTATTGACATTTGCAGTTTTCAATGTCAAAGAATCGGAAGGATCTAAAATAGATGTAAAATTTTCAGTATTAGTCGTGTTTGTAGTATGTCGTTTATAATAGCGGCATTTGACGGCAGAATAGGATCACGGTTAGATAATTATAACTAAGATATTTAATCCGTTAGACATATTTTATAAATGACAATAAAAATTTTTAATAAAGTCATTTTATTTGGTGGAACAATAATCTTAATTTTAGCAATTATTAATTTATAAGAATTATAATGAATAGGCACATCCTGTAGGGTTTTGAATATCCGAGGAGTTACTGCTATTTAACTGTTCAAGTTTTTGCAAATATTATGTATAATACTTTTTATATTTGATGTCTTTTTATTATTTTACAAGAATGAAGATAATATAAAATATAAAGATTTGTTGCTATAATGTCAATTCTAGTTTTATTCATAGTTATTGTAAATGAATCAAAACATGGTTTAGATTTCTTTACTTCCTACAATTTTGTATATTATGTATAGAAAAAGATATGTATTAGTACACTGTTCTAATGTAACTTTACAGGCTACTTTGCATTGCCAGTTTCAATCTCGAATAGATGACAATGCATAGTTAAATATAAAATGATCCATCGAGTAATTTAAGAGTAATTTTCTGGAAAACTAGACAGAAGAGCTTTAAAGCAGAAACCGCTATGGCGTGAGAGGCGAGGAAGATTTAATTTGGATTGTGCTATAGAAAATAGAGAGTTAGCGATTATATATAAATATTTTTCTTACTGGAAATAAATTGCGGACTCAGCATTATGTAACTACATAATTCTATCTGTATTTACTGGATTTTGGAATTTTTAGGCTTTGTGTTTTTATTTTGATAGTGATAAATTTATTAATCAAAATTATTTAAGATAAATTTTTATAAATATGATAGAATACAAAAATAACTGCATTTGAAAATAGGTACTAAAGTTTCTTTTATAGCCTGGATAATTCAAGGGATGACAGATGACAATTTGAATGATAAGCATTGATAATAACTTTAACTGTACTAATATTTTATTGACTATTTGTGCAGAAATATAAAAATCAGAAGACTTTAATTTTGAGCATGAAAATGATGTTCTACTGTTTTGGTTTTAAATATTATGTTTGAATTTTCAATTGGGTGAGATCGAGATTAATCAAAGTGGTTTTACTATATAATAACAGGAGCGTGAAAATGGAGATAAATTTTCTAACAGCAAAAATTTACAAACTTAACGAAAAATTAAATAAAAGCCTATAAATATGTGTATAAAAGGTGTTGCCATATATGACAAATTACAAAGTAATGTGTATCTTTTGAATCAAAAACAATTGCAAAGGATTGGGATAATATTTTAAAGAGGATTGACTTTGAAAATAAAGTTATGGGAAAAAGTTAAGCCAAAAAGACATTTGGAGATAAGAACAGTAATATGCGATTTGCAGAGGCGAGGCTGGGATTATGAAAAATTACCTAGCGTTGTGAAAATTTGCTATAAATCTATGGAGAAATATGGCGATTATACTGTAGTTCGTCTGGATAATGAAAGTATGAAGGAATATCTTGATATTCAGAGCTATTTTGGAAAAATTAAATGATAGAATGGGATATGCTCACTTTTCAGATATCGTGAGCATTGCTGATAATTATGGTGGTGTGGATGGATGCAATACTTTTGATAGATTGTTGTCTAGAAAATCTTTGAAATGGATTATTTTTATTTCAAGGGATGATTTTGGAAAACAAAAATGGGAAGATTATGATTCAATTTGTTTTCTTGGGGTAAAAATCGAGGTAAGAATGTTAAACAGTGTTATTTCTCATAAAATAACAAATGTGTATTAGATACGTTAATTGATGTGTTTTGAGCTAACGATTCAGTTCAGATTATTTTATTTTGCGAGATGCTATAACGAATTGATGAAAATTATTATAAAAGAGCAGTGTCAGATGTATCTGATACTTTTCCACATAGAATGTTTAGAGTGTGGTTTGATAAATATTCTGAAGATAAATTACGATAACAAAAATCAGTATTCATAAATTGTCTTTTAAAATGAAAATAGTAAAGAAAAAGATGGAACTTTTTGAATATTTTGAAAAAATGTGAAATAAAATAGACTTGGAAAAATAAATAAAAGGATGATATGAAAGTACTGGTATTACATGGTCATTTGAGCATGGGAGGAAAGAGAGTTTTATAATGTTTCATTTGGTTGAACTGAGTTATGATGTTGATTTGTTATAACTTGGAATCATGGAAAAATAATTGTTTGAAAAGTAAATTCCAGAAAAGGTGATTGAATTTCTATTTTCAAAAGTACTGACGGAAAAAGCAAAGTGTTTAAGAAATGGGTTATGAGGGCAAAGCAACAACGCATTTAAAATAAAAAGTGGAAGAATAGACTATGATGTTGTTATAGATTATTCTTCAAATTTGTTTGAAATATAAGATTTTGACATAACAATTCCTGTGTTGCCTGATTCATTTTCACTTACTTTTTGGAGAACAGTAGAGTGACAGAAATAGAAAAATATATAAAAACAATATAAAAATATGATAAAATACCGACAATATCGCTAATGACTGAGAAATGAGTTTGTGGATATTTTAGAATGGATAAAACTAAAGTGGAATTAGTCTATAATCAATAAAGTCTTAAAATAATTAAGAAAAAGGCGAGAGATGTAAATCCTGACTATGAAAAATATTTAAAAGAGAATTATTTTTACAGGTGTCACGCCTGACACAGCAGAAGCAACCTGAACATCTTGTTGACATTGTATAAATTAAAGCAACGAGGAATAAGGGCTTTACTTTATTGGAAGCGAAAAATGAATTGATTAAGCTGAAAGATTAAGGAATATAATCTGGAAAATGATGTGATCTTGCGGACAAATTGAAAATCCATATCCATAAAAATGCAAAAGTGTATTTGTACTGCAAAATATGAAAGGGATTTGCCGACTGTACTGCTGGAAAGCCTTGCTTTGGAACGCCTGTTGTAATATGACTGCCCTACAGTCCAAAAGGATATATTGGGGAATAGTGAATATGGTGACTTATTCCGTTAAATGATAAAAGACATATTTGTGGAAAAAGTTTTACAGATAAATAATAATGAAAAATATGAAAATTATGAAAAATATCATTATTCGGTGATGATTTTTCAATGGAAGTAATAAGCAAAACTAAAAGAAATTAATAGAAAATACAAATGAAAAGTAATATAAATAGCTATTTAGAATAATGTGAAAGGTACATGATGGTATAGTTAATGGAATAAAATCTAAAATAATAATATGGCTATTTGGTGCTAAAAAGACATAAAAATAACTTAAAAATGTGAAATCAATACTTATAAATCCTAAGGATTCCATCGGAGATACTCTAATGTCTTTTTGCTATGCAAGACAGTTAAAAATGTATCGTAATGTTAAATTAGGGGTTAGTAGTGACAAGCAGAAATATGGAATTTGCCAAATTATGCAATGAGAATGAAAAATAATAGATAATATCGTGAAGCGGAATGATGTACTTAAAAATCATAAAAATGGGATGTATTACTTGATTTTTAAGTAAGGAAAAATAAAAAGGATGATTTGGAAGAAATATTAAGTCCAAAAATCACAATGATTTTCGGAGAAAGTGACGAGGGCATTATTATAATAGAAAAATGTGAAAATTATGATTTTGACTGTACTCCACCTGTTGAAACCCATATTATAGATTATTTAATAGGTTCTGAATTTTTCTAAATATTTTAAAATAGAAGGTGAAAAAGCCCATATTGAACTTTTTAAAGAAAGATATTGATAAAATGGAAAAATTTTGGGAATCTGATTCTGACTCAAAAGTAAAAATTTTACTTGTTCCACAAAAGCGACAGAGACAAATGAAAACCTGAAGAAGTGGCTGAATTATTAAATAATATCGAAGATGAAAAGATGAAAAATGTAAAAATTATTATGGGAAAAACTGCTGGAGGTGAAGAATATTATGAAAGTTAATGAATAATATAAATGAAAAATCTGGACATTTCTTTATCTAGGGAATTTAGCATCAGGGATTTTTGTTTTATTTGCAGCATGCTGATTTAGCAATTGGAGTTGATGGCGGCGCAATTCACGTTGCTTCTTCTTTGGATAAAGCCTTTGCTGAGTCTTTTATGCAAATGATAAATATAACTTATGCAGATGGTCACCTAAAACAACATGTGACAGTTTGCAGGTAATTTCAAAAATGCAGAATCATAGCCAGACTTATGGTTTTTCGTTATCAGAGCCGATAAGATGGCTAAACGGCAAGATAGATGAAATAAAAAGAAACAAAGGAGAATTAGAATTATACGTTATCCTTGAATTAACGTAGATAAAATAATATTTACATAAGGAATGAGAATTTAATAGAGTAAAATAAACTGGAAATTTTATAGACCATATAGGGATAAATTAGTTGATAAAAATGAAATATTAAGCAGGATATTTGATAAGAGAAAAAGATGCAGATTTGAGATCCATCAAAAAAATAAACAGGATTTTATTTTTAAGGACAGATGGAAAAAAATAGGAGATTATATAATAAGTTCATTTATCTTTAGAGAAATAAAAATATTATCCTAATATAAAAATAGATGTTGTTTCTGACAAATCTTTAGAAGATTTTACTGAAATTAAATAAGAATATAGATGAATATTATATATTTGACAGATTTTTGAATGGAGAAAAATTGCACGAATACTGAAAAATAATTATGATGTATTGCTTGATTCGACGGAAGGTTTGAAGTATAAGCAGGGTTTATCTTATAAACAGGGTAAATGCCAAAGTTAATGTTGGATATAATAAAGACGGCTATAAAATATATAATAAGAAGTAAGACAGAATAACACTTTAAAAATGATTGAAATTTATAAGCGGATGATGAAGAAAGTGAATATTGAAATAAAGGATACAAACTATGATGTTCCAGTTTCCAAAAGATTCAGAAAGAAATGTAAAAAATTTTTAGATGAAAAACAATGTTGGCAGGAAAATAATTGCATTAAACTTTTTGGGGCCTCTAGAGGAAGAAAAATAAATGAGGAAGTTGCCTTAGTTATAATAAGAAGGCTAAGTGAAATGTATAGGGATCATAGGATTATAATTCTGGATTCTCAAATGACAGGGAAACAATTTATGATATACTTGAAAAGACAGATAATAAAAATATTTTATTTTTGAAAAGTCCAGAACAGTACTTGATTCAATATCTATAATTAAAAATAGTGATTTGGTGGTATCGCTGGATACTGCCATCTTGCATATTGCTGAAGGGCTGAATAAAAATAATGGCTTTTTATGGACTGAAAATTAATAAGAATAAATGGCGGATAAAAAGAAGAAGGCAATATATTAATTGACTATACTGAAAAAAACGTATCAATGATGTGGATTTTGAAAAAGTATTTGATAAATTAAATTATAAAGATATGTAGGAATTTTTCAGGTTTTTGTAAATATCTAATAAAATGTGCAGGCGATTGCAAAAGTAAATGAATTAAAAGCGGTATTTATAGGCCTTGTCAGAGAGCGGCGAAGACTAAGAAAGTCAAGCATAAAAATATTGTGTTCTTATACTTTTACAAATGACTATAAAATATGAAATGGGAGAAGGGCTTATGAAACTATCTGTAGGAATAATAACTTTTAATGAGGAGAACAGGATTGGAAAAACTTTGGATTCTGTGAGGGAAATTGCTGATGAAATAATAATCGTTGATAGTGAAAGTACAGACAGGACTGTGGAAATTGCACTTTCAAAGGGAGCAAAGGTTTTTGTGGAAAAATGGAAGGGATACGGTCCGCAAAAAAATTCTGTCCTGGAAAAATGTAAAGGCAAATGGATTTTATTAATAGATGCTGATGAAGTAATATCAACGCAGCTAAAGGAAAAGATAAAAACAATTATAAATAGTGAAAACCCATCAAGCGATGTTTATAAAAATAAAATTGAAATATTGCATTTAAAAAGGGAAATAAAATTTGGCGGATGGGATGATTATGTAATCAGGCTGTGGAAAAATGGAAAAGTAAAAATAAGCAGCCGTGAAGTTCATGAACAATATCAGACTGACAGTAAAATAAAAAAAATAAAGGAAATGATAATTCATTATACTTACGACAGCATTGAGAATTTCTTGAAAAAAATTAAACAGGTATACTTCACAAAGTGCAAAAGAATATATAAAAAAATGGGAAAAATCCGAACTTTATAAAAATATATTCAAAAATGATGTTCAGATTTTTTTAGAATGTATATTTTGCAGCTTGGATTTATGGATGGATATGAAGGCTACCTGCTTGCCAAATACAGTTCCATCTACACAATGACAAAATATACAAAATTACGTGAAGAATATTATAATAATTTGGGAAATGACACTTCCTCGTTATTACTACCTACAATTGGCCGAAAAGCTCTGGAAGTGTGTCTGAATAGCGTGTTGAGATCAGACTGTCGCTCCAAAGGAAATAATAGTTGCCGATGACGGCTCAAAGCAGGAAACAATGAGATCTTGTAAAGAGATTTCAGGAAAAGGCGTCCGCAAAAGCAATATTATTCATTCTTGGCAGGAAGACAAGGGATTTCGGGCTGGAATGTCAAGAAACAGGGCGATAAGCAAGGCATCTGGAAATATATAATAATAATAGATGGTGATTTAGTATTAAATAGGCATTTTGTTGAAGATCATATAAAAATATGAAAAAGGCTGCTTCATTCAAGGATCAAGAGTTATAACTTCGGCAGTTGCGGCAAAGAAGATAATGGAAGGCAAAAAGAATAAATATTTTTAGCAAAGGTATAAAGAATAATATAAATATGATAAGAAGTAAAATTCTTTCTAAAATATTTACAAAAAGTAGATAGAAATTTACGTGGAATAAGGTCTTGCAATATGTCCTTTTTCAAGGAGGATCTAATTAAAGTGAACGGATTTGAGGAGGAAATAGAAGGTTGGGGAAGGGAAGATAGTGAACTTGCTGTAAGGCTATTTAATATTGGATGTAAAAAGAAAAAATTAAAATTTGAGGCATTGACTTGTCATCTGTATCATAATGAAAATGACAGAAGCAGGCTGAAGAAAAATGATGAATATTTGGTGGAGGCTATAAAAAGCAGAAAAACAATGGCTAAGAAGGGGCTTGATAGATATGAAGGAAGTAACGCTGGTAATAACTAGCTGCGGGAGATTTGATTTGCTGGAAGAAACGCTTGACAGCTTTTTTGAATGTAATACTTATCCGATTAAGAAAATAATAATAACAGAAGACAGTACAGAAGGGAAAAAACTGGAAAGGCTGATTTCAAAATATGATGGTAAAAATCAAGACTTTAGGCTGATAGTAAATGAAACACGGTTAGGGCAGCTAAAATCAATTGACAAGGCTTATCGTGAAATTGATACTGAATATATTTTCCATTGTGAAGATGACTGGAAATTTCTTAAAAGCGGATTTATTGAAAAGTCAATGGAAGTGATGGAGGAGGATGAAAAAATTTTAGTTGTCGGGCTTCGTTCAAAGGAAGATTTTAAGGAAGATTTTTTTTATGACGAAGATTATGTTTCAAAAAAAGGGGAGAATTACTACAATGTAAAAGGAGAAATATTTACTTACAATCCAGCCTTGAGAAGAAAAAAAGATATGGATTTGTTCGGGCTTCACGAGAAATTGGAAAATCAGCGATACGAGGAAGTTTTGTCGGATTTTTATAAGGAACGTGGATTTAAAGCGGTATTTTTTAAGGAGCCTTATGTGACTCATATTGGGAATAAAAGGCATGTGCATTTTAGCAACAGGAGAAAAAATACAGTTCTGAATTTTTAAGATTGATAGGTTGATTAAAAATTAGAGCAAAAATTTTTGGAAAGTAAGAGGTAGTATAACTTGAAGGGAGGGAAAGATGATATATTTATTTTTTTGATAATAATTTTTGCTGTTTTTGGCATTTATTGTATATAATAAAACTAGGAAAAATTTTGTTTTATGCCTTATGTATCACAGTGTTGACAGTGAAAAGGGAAAAGGCGGAATTTTTGTGGATGAATTTGAAGAGCATATAAAGTGGATAAAGGATAAAAAGACTTTTAAAATGGAGGAATTGAAGGGATTAGATTATAAGTTGCCGAAAAATTCGATACTTATAACTTTTTGATGATGGATATAAAAATAATTATACTTTGGCTTTTTCCAATTTTAAAAATATAATATGAAGGCTACAATATTTTTGAATACAAAGTTTATTGAAAAGGATGATGCTTATTTAAACTGGGCTGAAATTAGGGAAATGTATGAAAGCGGACTAGTTGATTTTTCAGAAACTTTCATACACATTCACATCAGCTGACAATAAAGAATATTGATGTTCTGGGTTTTTATGATGAGGAAAGTTCGCCATATTTTTAAAAAGAAAAAGCATAGCCTGTTTTTGATGGAAAGTATGATGAGGGATGCTGGAAAGTTAAATGGACTTCCTGTGTTTAAATTGCGAAAGCAAGATTTCTATTCACTAGCTATATAAGGCTAAAAAGGATTTTTGTGGAAAAGTATAGAAATATTGTGGAACCTCAAAGAATAATATGTCTGAAAAGAAAAAGAAATTTTTGAATAAATTATTTAAAGAAAAGAAAAGATGAGTTTTTTGATAAAATTAGTGAAGAACAATTTAAAGAAACTGTGAAATTTGAAATTTTTGGAAAATAAAAATTATTAGTGAAAAATTGGGAAAAATTCCAGATTGTCTGGCTTATCCTTGGGGACATCGATATAAAGGCAATAGAGACGATATAAAAATTGGGAGTGGATATTTTTATAACAACTAGAAAGGGCGTAAATTCCTTAAAAGCTTAATAAAGACTGGATTTATCGTGTGAGCGGAGATGATTTTTGAGAATTTTGATGAATTTAAGAAGGAATTGACTGATGGATCTACAGCAATTTATAGAAAAATATTCAAAAAGCATTAGGAGAGAACAAAAATGAAAAGAAATAAAAAAAGTTGTTTTTAAGTCAGCCGCTAGAGAAGATGAATCTCTTACACATGAAGAAACAGTTGAGGTATATAAAAAAATATTTAAAAATTACAATGAAAAGCGATATATGTTGTTTAAATTAGCATCAAGGGGATTTTTACATATAAAGATGAATTTCCGGAAATGGAAATATTTACAAGTAAAATACCTTTTCAGATATTTGAATATATGGGAGTATATTTTTGATACAGTTGCAACAATTTATTCTACTGCTGTGTGGGATATTAAAAATGCTAGAAAAATAGATTTTTTGGAACAAAAGGTACACCCAAAAACTGCTTGCCCAATTTGGAAACATAGAAAAATAAGAAATACAAAAAAATAAAAAAATGAAAGGTAAATTTATGAAAATAGTAAAATTAGATTTTTGGAGAAATTTTTAAAACTGAAAAATACATAAAAATATTATATATTAATTATCCTTAATATTTTGCTTGCAACAATGTCATCGCTTGTTTCCTCGGCTCCAATAGCATTAATAAAAAGGTTATTTGACAAAAGGAATTTCAGGAAAAAGCGAAAAAGATATATTATATGCGGCAGGTGCAATGATAATGCTTGCAGCAATTGGTGCAATACTTATGTACTGGAATACAATTTTTTTCAACAGTAATTTCATCTTCTATTTATAAAGATATCGTTACCGATATTTATAATAAAATACAGACTCTGGATATGGAATATTTTTCTGGGAAAAATAGGAGATATGATGACACGTACTATGACAGATCCCAGCAATATAAATTCAATTATATTAGAAGTTTTTAATATGATACCTGAAGTAATAAAATTAGTACTTTTGCCTTGGGATAGCCTTTTTATATAGATTTTTGATCTAACTTTGGGTGTTATGATTGTTACCCCTATTCTTATCGTTACAGTAAGAAAATATGCCAAAAGACTAAAAACGATCAGGGAAAAACAAAGGCAAGAAGCATTGGACAGCTATAATTCCAAATTACAGGAAACATTATCTGGAATTAGAGTTATTAGGGGCATTTGCGACAGAAAAAGCATGAAATAAATGATTTTTAAAAGAAAAAACATTAATTTAAAGAAAATTGCTGTGAAATCTGCCAGATATAATGCAAAAAGCAAATTCAATAATGGAAGCTATGAATTATATAATTATAGCGTTACTGCTAATGTTTAGCGGTTACCGAGTTTTAAGGGCAAAAATTTCACACTGGAGATTTTTATTACGATAGTAGGGCAATTTCGTCAATGTATACGCCTGCAAGACGTGCAATGACAAGATTTAATTCCATAAGTGCAAATATATCTTCTATTACAAGAGTTTCTGAAATTTTTAGAAGAAGTACCGGCCATTGTAAATAAGAAAGATTGCATAAAATTTGAAAACTTTAGCAAGATATAACTTTTTGAAAATGTAGATTTTTAAATATAAGGACAGTACTGAAAAAATATTGAAAAATATTAATTTGGATGTTAAAAAGGGTGAAACAATTGCCTTTGTTGGAAATTCAGGTGGAGGGAAATCGACACTTGTAAACCTGATACCTAGGTTTTTTGATGTATCAGGCGGTTCATTAAAAATTGATGGAATTGATATTAGAGATTATGAAATAAAGAGTTTACGTAAAGCAATAGGAATTGTGCCGCAAGAAACGTTTTTATTTTCTGGAACTATACTTAGCAATATAAAATATAGCCGTCAAAATGCTACTTTTGAGGAAATTGTGGAGGCAGCGAAACAGGCAAATGCACACGAATTTATTGAAAATCTTTCTGATGGTTATAATACAGAAATTGGAGAGCGTGGAGTGAAGCTGTCTGGTGGACAGAAGCAGCGGATTGCAATTGCACGTGCAATCTTAGAAAATCCTCAAATATTAATTTTAGATGAAGCGACTTCTGCCCTTGATAATGAGTCTGAAAAGCTAGTTCAAGATGCGCTTGAAAAACTTATGGATGGAAAAACTACATTTGTTATCGCCCATAGGTTGACAACAATCGAAAATAGTAATAAAATAGTAGTGATACAAAAGGGTGAAATAAAAGAAGTTGGAAATCATAATGAATTGTTAAATAAAAATGGAATTTACAAAGCATTATATAATAAAAATTTCGATTTTTAATAGTAAAAATTTAATATTTATTAGAATAAGGAGACGAAAGATGAAACAGATTAAAAGGAATTTTTCCTGTTTTTTAATGTCAGTTGTGCTAGTGGCATTTTGAAGTCAGGATTCAAAAATTCAAAGGGCCTAGTAAAAACTAGAAGATGGAACAAAGGAAGTTGGAAAAAAAGTATAGTTGGCAAGAAAAATAAAAGCTGTAAAAGCAGACAATAAGAAAGAGGTGGCAAAAAAAGAAGAAAATAAAAAAGTTGAACAAAAACCGGCACAACCACAACCACAGCCCGTTCAACAACCTGCTCCAGCAGCGGCAGCACAACCACAACCACAATCAACACAGCAGCAGCCACAACAACCACAGCAAAATGCGGTGCCTAATAACCCAAATTCAGCACAAAACAAGGCTGTTAATCCAGAATATGCGCTTGATGCAAATAATAAGACTAGCGGCAAAAAGGAAGCAAAAATATAAAAAAAGTAACCAGTATAACTTTTATAAGGAACCAAAACATATGCCGTTTGAAAAAAATAATTCATCATCATCGCATAAATCTTCACACGTTAAATCTCAAGATTCTTCTGCAAAACCAGCCAGTGGAGGAAATAGTGGCGGAAGCAGCAGTTCTGGAGGAACTTCAACAGGTGGCGGAGATTCAAGTTCTTCAGAATAAGGATAAAAATTTATGAAATCTAATATTAAACTTGTTTGGAAATTTATTTAGTAAGATAAGTGTTGTAAGGCAAGGGGATTCGACCCCTTGTTGAAACAAAAAAGTTAGATTGTCAAATATTTAGAGAGTAGAAAATGATCTTAAATTAGAAAAACAAACTATAAAAGGAAAGGTAGTGAAATTTTAATATGTTTAGAAGTAAAAGAAGGGAATTGCAGGAAAATATAGCAAAAACGAATATAGATATTTTAATATCCCTGATTCCAATGCTGCTTGCTGCATTTTTAGTTTACCAGGTAACGCCTATTTTGGTAATATTGTCGGCAGTTGTTGCATCAGAATTGGCAGAAGTGATATTTTCATTATTAATACAAAGAAAAAAAGAAACTTTAAAGGATTTGTCAGGAATAGTAATAGGGGCTTTGACAGGACTGGCACTTGCTCCATTTACACCGCTTTATGTAGCGGCATTTGCAGGGGCAATGGCAACATTGTTTGGGAAAGTTATATATGGAGAAACAGAAAAGAAAATATTTAATCCAGTAATTTTAGGAAAGTTGTTTGTATTGACATTTTTTCCAGCTGTACTTGCTTCAAATTCTGCAGCGTGGGCTAATCCTGAAGTTTTAAATATTTCTGAAAGTATTTCATTGCCCTCTTTAATTTTAACAGATAGAGGGATAATTGGGGAACTTTCGATAATTGCAATGGTTTTAGGAGCCATATATTTGCTTTTTAGATCAAAAATAACATGGCATATACCTGTATCGTTTTTTGTTACAATTTTCTTTGGATATTACATTGCTTCAAATCAAAATATTAATGTGGCTACTTCACTTGGAGAAGTGATTTTTATGGGAGTTTTTGTATTGACAGATACCTTTACTACTCCACAGCATGGCTTTGGAAAGGTATTTTTTGGATTTCTTGCTGGAGTTTCAACAATTATATTCTGGTTTATGGGAATCCAGGCAGAAGCGATTATCTATTCTGTATTAATATTAAATCCTTTTACAAGACCAATAAATACAATTTATAAACCAAATGTATTCGGAGTTGAAACAGTTTCATTTGCTGAAATAATACAAGGACTTGGTCTTGCAATTTTGATAATAGCGCTTGTTTTTGCTGTTTCATATTTGCACACTTTAGGATTTGTGCCATATATTGTTTATATTTACATAGTTTATGGAATATGGAGATTGTATAACAACAGATAGAAAAATAGGAAGGGTTTATATGAACTTTAATTTAAGTTTTTAAATAAATTAAAAATAAAGAAAAAGATATTTTAAAATCTGAAAATAATTTTTACCGCGAGTGCAATTCCGTGGTTTTTATTATGTTCGGAAAAAGAAAAAGATAATTTATATTTCCACATCCAATAGAAATTTGGAAAATTATTATTCAATGCTTGAAAATTATTATGAAATGTCTGAAAATCAAGAAAAGTATTTTGATTTTTAAAAATAATAAAAAAATAATTGATATTTTTTTGAAAATATTTCACAAAATAAGGAAGATATTACAGGAATAAATATAAGATTGCTAGATATTTTTAAAAAAATCAGGAGCAGTTTATTTTTATTTGTAAATTTACAGATTACTTTAGACGTTTTTGAAAAGGTTAAGTTTCTTTCATTTGAAATTGAAAAAGAATACAGTTTTTCCACAAATTTTTGGATTTTCTTGTGGAAAATGGATATGAAAAATTCGTATTTGATTGAGAAAAAAAGGGCAGTATAGCAGACGTGGGGATATTCTTGACATTTTTCCGCCAGATTTGGAAAAATCCTGTGAGATTGGAGTTTTTGGGGATGAATTGGAAAGCATTAGGTTTTTTTGATATTGACAGTCAAATTTCCGTGGAAAAAAATAAAGAAATTAAGATTTTTGGAAATTTACTTTCTGGAAAAATTATGAGCTGATTGAGTAATTGATGAATTAAAGGCGGAAGATATTACGATTGTTATTGAAAATGAAGAACTTTTAGATTATAAAATGGAAGAATTTATACTGCTGGATAGAAATCGTGAGGAAATTTATCGGAAAAGGTATGAAAATCTGAAGAAGAAAAAGTATTTTTTTGTACAGACTAAAAAATTTTTCAGCAGGAGCAGATTGAAACTTTTAGAGATAAAAATAGGCTTAAAAATTATCAAAAAGTTGAAAATGTTTATATTTTTACAAATAATTATGATTGGCTGAATACGGTAAAATTTTTAACTGAAAAGGAAAATAATCTTGAAATTGAAAAAAATATGAGACTGTTTGAAGGATTTATTTTTTTAATGAAAATAAAAATAATGAAAATAATTTTCTTGTACTGACAGATAGAGAACTTGATGGATATATTTATGAGCGGAAGAAAAAAACAAATAAAGCTGTAAAATATAAGAAAGTCAATCAAATAATCGAAGGCGACTATGTAATTCACGTTCAGTACGGTGTTGGAATTTACAAGGGAATTCAGACAATAGATGAGCGGGATTACCTGAAAATTAAGTATGCCGATGAGGATATTCTGTATATTCCTGTGGAAAAGCTGGACAGGCTGGAAAAATATGTATCAAATGATATAGAACCGCAGTTATTTAGGCTGGGGACACGTGGGTTTAAACGGAAAAGGAAGAAAATTGAAGAGGATATTCAGAAATTTGCGGCGGAACTTATTAAAATACAGGCAAGAAGGCAAAGCCAGAATGGTTTTGTATATCAGAAGGATACTGTGTGGCAGGAGGACTTTGAGGCGAATTTTCCATTTGAGGAAACAGAAGATCAGAAAAATGCCATAAATGATGTGAAAAAGGATATGGAAAGTCCACAAATAATGGACAGGATTGTCTGCGGAGATGTTGGATACGGGAAAACTGAAGTTGCAATGAGAGCCGCATTTAAAGCAATTGACAATGGAAAGCAGGTTGTTATGGTGGCTCCGACTACAGTACTTGCAGAACAGCATTTTGAACGGTTTAAGAGAAGATTTGAAAATTATCCGATTACGATTGAGAATTTGTCAAGACTTACAAAAAATAAGTCAAAGGAAATTTTGAAGAACTTAAAAAGCGGAATTATTGACTTAGTTATTGGAACTCACAGGATTTTAAGCGATGATGTTCAGTTTAACAATTTAGGGCTTCTGATTATTGATGAAGAGCAGAAATTTGGTGTAAAAGCCAAGGAAAAACTGAAGGCACGGCGGGAAAAGCTGGATGTGCTGACACTAACTGCAACTCCGATTCCACGTACTTTAAATCTTGCGATGCTTGGAATCCGTGAAATTTCCATAATTGACACGCCTCCGACAAATCGGCTTCCCATTATAACAGAAGTTATAGATTGGGATGAGGAAACAATAAAAATGGCAATTTTACGTGAATTGTCACGTGACGGGCAAGTTTTTTATATTTATAATGATGTAAAAAATATGAAGGAAAAATTGAAGGAACTAAAGGAAATGCTGCCTGACTTTGTAAAAATCGAATTTATAAACGGACAGCTTCCGCCAAAAGGAAATTAAAGATAAATTACTACGTTTTGAAAATGGGCAGTTTGATATTTTTAATTGCTTCTACAATTGTGAAAATGGAATTGATGTAGGGAATGCCAATACAATTCTGATTGAAAACTTTACTGGACTAGGATTATCGCAGGTGTATCAGCTGAAAGGGCGTGTAGGGCGTAGCAACAGGCAAGGATACTGCTATTTATTAAAAAAACGAGAAATATTACAAAGCAGGGGCGTCAAAAGGAAGAAAGTATGCTAAAAGTGGAAGGGGATAAAATCAGGCGGTTTTCAAATTTCGATGGAAGACTTGAAAATACGTGGTGCTGGAGAAATTTTAGGAGATAAGCAGCACGGAACGATTGAAACTTTTGGCTATGACTTGTATAAAAAAATGTTAAATGAGGAAATTCGTAGGCAAAAAGGGCAAATTTGTGGAAAAAATTGAAAATGTAGAAATTATTCTGGATGAGAGAGGATTTATTCCTGAAACGTATATTGAAAAGGATGAAAGGTTAAATATCTATAAAGCGGTTTTGCAATGCTTGAAACAAATGAGGAATTAGCTGAATTGCTTGATGAAGTGAGAGATAGGTTTGGAAAAAAATTCCAGAGCAGATGAAAAAAAGTTCATTTTAAGCATTAAATTAAAATTATTTGCTGAAAAAAACATAAAATTCAGAGAATTCTTGAAACAAGAAATCATTTTTGAACTATATTTTTTTAGAAAATGCACAAGAAGAACGAGCAGAATTAAGTGAAAAAAATGGAAATGAAAAAAAGTCGTGAAAAATTATTAATTCAACAGTTTTAACAGAAAAAAATAAAAAAAGAAGATATTGCTGATAATTTTGTTATAATGAAAGTTAAGAAAAAAATGAGTTTATAAAAAAATCTGTAAAAAAAATATCACATTGAAAAACAAAATATTAATATATAATGGATTATGTAAACATACTTAAAATCGAAAGGAGAATGTAATTTTAAAATAAAAAAATTACATATTATATAATGAGAAATTATGATGTAATTGTAGTTGGTGCTGGACATGCGGGAAATGAAGCGGCTTTGGCATCGGCAAGATTAGGATTGAAAACGGCAATTTTTACGATAACGCTTGATAATATAGGAGTTATGTCCTGCAATCCATCGGTGGGAGGACCTGCAAAAAGTCATCTGGCTAAAGAAGTTGATGCTTTAGGTGGAGAAATTGGGCGAAATATGGACAAAAGTTTTGTACAGATGAGAATTTTAAATACAAAAAAAGGGCCGGCAGTTCGTTCGTTGAGGGCTCAGGCAGATAGAAAAATTTATGCAAGGGAAATGAAAAAAACAATAGAACGTCAGGAAAATCTTGATACTGTACAGGATATTGTTACAGAATTGATTGTTGATGAAATTGAAATTGTCGAAAATGGTTATAAAAGAATAGAAAAAGTTGTAAAGGGAATAAAAACTAAAACTGGAATGGAATTTTTTGCAAAAGCAGTTGTGCTTGCAACAGGAACATTTTTGAGAGGGCTTTTGTATATTGGAGATAAACGTGTAAAAGGCGGAAGAATGGGAGAATTATCTGCTGATGATTTGACAAGTTCACTAAAGTCATTAGGATTAAAAATGGGAAGATTTAAAACAGGAACTCCTCCAAGACTTGATATTAGAACGTTAAATCTTGAAAAACTTGAAGAGCAGCCTGGAATAACAGGAGTTCCATTAAAATTTTCAATGAGAACTCCAAATAGCGAAATTTTGGAAAAACCCCAATTATCTTGCTATTTAACAAGAACAAATGAAACAACACATAAAATAATACTTGATAATTTAGACAAAGCACCAATGTATAACGGAAGCATAAGCAGTACAGGACCAAGATATTGCCCGTCAATTGAAGATAAAGTTGTAAAATTCAACGACAAGGACAGCCATCATTTATTTTTAGAGCCAGAAGGCTTTGAAACAGCGGAAGTTTACATAAGCGGACTTTCTACAAGCTATCCTGCCAGTTTGCAGCAAAAAATTGTAAATACAATTAATGGACTTGAAAATGCCCATATAATGCGATATGGATATGCTGTGGAATATGATATTGTAGATCCAAGCGAACTTGATTACACACTTGAAACAAGAAAAGTAAAAGGGCTTTATCTGGCTGGGCAAGTTAATGGTACAAGCGGTTATGAAGAAGCGGCTGCACAAGGAATTATTGCTGGAATTAATGCAGCTCTTAAAATAAAAGGAGAAGAACCGTTTATTTTGGATAGAGAAAGCTCTTATATCGGAACGATGATAGATGATTTGATAAACAAAGAATTATTTGAGCCATATAGAATGTTTACAGCAAGATCCGAATTCCGCCTTATTTTACGTGAAGACAATGCTGACATCAGGCTTTCTGAAAAGGCATATAAAATCGGACTTTTGGATAAAAAATATTATGACATTGTGCAGGAAAAGAAAAAAAATGTCAAAGAAACTATGGAGAAACTGGAAAATATAAAATTAGGAACTAGCAACGAAAGACTCGTGGAAATTCTTGACAAATATAATGAAAGTCTAAAGAGCGGTACTACATTAAAAGAAATTTTGCGTCGTCCAAAAGTGACATATCAAGATATAAAGTACATTGCTGAAATTATTGAAAATGCACCAAATTTAAGTTTTGATGCTGAAACTGAATATCAGATTGAAGTTCAGACAAAATACGAAGGCTATATCGCCAAAGCAATGCAAATTATGGAAAAACAGCATAAACTTGATGACAAAAAAATTCCTAAAGATTTTGATTATGAAAAAATGAAGGGAATTACGAGAGAAGCGAAACAACGTTTGAAGGAAAATCAGCCGTATAACGTTGGGCAAGCATCTAGGATGTCTGGAGTAACACCAGCAGATATCTCAGTATTGTTGATGTATCTGGATGGAGTTTTAAAAATAAAATGAAAAAAATAGAAATTAGGAGAAAAAAATTGGAAAAATATTGATTTTAAAGAATATTTTTATAAGTTTACTTGAAAAAAATCAGAAATTAAAGTGGAAAATGAAAAAAATTGGAAAGATGATGAAATTTTTTTAGAACTTTTTATATAAAAAAATCAAGTCATGAATTTGACAGCAATTAGAGATAAAAAAAGGAATATTGGAAAAAAACACTTTGTAGATTCATTATTTTTTTAACAAAAGTTATAAATGATAATGAAAAAAATCATTTATTGATGTTGGGACAGGTGCAGGATTTCCAGGACTTGTACTTGCTATTTATTACCCAGAAAGAAATTTTTTTATTAGTTGATTCAGTTAGAAAAAAAATAGACTTTATAAATGAAGTAATAAAAGAATTAAATTTAAAAAAATGTAAATACAAGTTTTTGAACGTTCTGAAGAGTTAATAAAAAAAATAACCGTGAAATCTATGATGTTGCACTTTGTCGAGGAGTGGCCAATCTAAGAATAATTTTAGAATACATGATTCCATTTATAAAAAGTAAATGGCCGTTTTCTGCCACAAAAATTAAATTTAAACGAAATAGAAGAATCTAAAAAGGCTTTTAAAAATTTTAAATGCAAAAAAATAAATAATATTTTTTTGAATTTAAATTGCCAGAAAAATGAAGATAAAAGAATAATATTAGAAATTTTTAAAAATTAAAAAAAGACAAGTGAAAAAAATACCCAAGAAAAAAACTGGGATACCAGCAAAAAAACCACTATAATTTTTTTAAGCCATTTAAAAAAATTTTTCAAAAAAAGTAGTTGACAAACATTTTTCTTTTATGATAATATATATCTTGTCGATACGAAAATGTATCAACGGACAATAGAGATATTAATAATGTAAAGAAGCAATTAAGTGTATAATCAATAAAGTCAAGTATCTTGAAAAAGATAACGTCAAGACTAAATTAGGTGAAATTTAAATATATGTGAATATATTGAATGAAGAGTTTGATCCTGGCTCAGGATGAACGCTGACAGAATGCTTAACACATGCAAGTCTTTGGCGAAGCTGTGCTTGCACAGCCTAGCCAAGGCGGACGGGTGAGTAACGCGTAAGGAACTTGCCCCTGCAGTCAGGGATAACAGACGGAAACGACTGATAAGACCTGGTAAAGTCAGGCGGACTCATGTCCAGCCTGATGAAAAGAGATGCTGCAGGAGAGCCTTGCGTCCTATTAGCTTGTTGGTGGGGTAACGGCCCACCAAGGCGATGATAGGTAGCCGGCCTGAGAGGGTGGACGGCCACAAGGGGACTGAGATACGGCCCTTACTCCTACGGGAGGCAGCAGTGGGGAATATTGGACAATGGGGGCAACCCTGATCCAGCAATTCTGTGTGCACGATGAAGGTTTTCGGATTGTAAAGTGCTTTCAGCAGGGAAGAAAAAAATGACGGTACCTGCAGAAGAAGCGACGGCTAAATACGTGCCAGCAGCCGCGGTAATACGTATGTCGCAAGCGTTATCCGGAATTATTGGGCATAAAGGGCATCTAGGCGGCCAGATAAGTCTGGGGTGAAAACTTGCGGCTCAACCGCAAGCCTGCCCTGGAAACTATGTGGCTAGAGTACTGGAGAGGTGGACGGAACTGCACGAGTAGAGGTGAAATTCGTAGATATGTGCAGGAATGCCGATGATGAAGATAGTTCACTGGACGGTAACTGACGCTGAAGTGCGAAAGCTAGGGGAGCAAACAGGATTAGATACCCTGGTAGTCCTAGCTGTAAACGATGATTACTGGGTGTGGGCATGAAGAGTGTCCGTGCCGAAGCTAATGCGATAAGTAATCCGCCTGGGGAGTACGGCCGCAAGGCTGAAACTCAAAGGAATTGACGGGGACCCGCACAAGCGGTGGAGCATGTGGTTTAATTCGACGCAACGCGAGGAACCTTACCAGATCTTGACATCCTGCGAAGGCCTGCGAGAGCAGGCTGTGCCTCCGGGAACGCAGAGACAGGTGGTGCATGGCTGTCGACAGCTCGTGTCGTGAGATGTTGGGTTAAGTCCCGCAACGAGCGCAACCCCTATTGCTAGTTGCCATCATTAGGTTGGGAACTCTAGCAAGACTGCCTGCGAAGAGCAGGAGGAAGGTGGGGATGACGTCAAGTCATCATGCCCCTTATGATCTGGGCTACACACGTGCTACAATGGCCGGTACAGAGAGCCGCAAGGCGGCAACGCCAAGCCAATCTTTAAAAGCCGGTCCAAGTTCGGATTGAAGTCTGCAACTCGACTTCATGAAGCTGGAATCGCTAGTAATCGCAGATCAGCAATGCTGCGGTGAATACGTTCTCGGGTCTTGTACACACCGCCCGTCACACCACGAGAGTTGTCTGCACCTGAAGCTGCCGGTCCAACCGCAAGGAGGAAAGCATCTAAGGTGTGGATAGTGATTGGGGTGAAGTCGTAACAAGGTATCCGTACCGGAAGGTGCGGATGGATCACCTCCTTTCTAAGGAGAAACAAGCACTGCTTCTTTATATATCTTTATAACTGTTAGGACAATGGGAAATGAATAGTAGGTAAAAGATTATAACTAAACTAGAGTAAAAAGTTATTCTGGATATAAAAGCTAATAAGGGCACACGGAGGATGCCTAGGCAGCAACAGCCGACGAAGGACGTGATAAGCTGCGATAAGCCGGGAGAAGATGCACATAATCATTGATCCCCGGATTTCCGAATGGGTAAACCTGCATGCCTGGAGGGCATGCGTGAAAACGGCAAGCCTGCGAACTGAAACATCTAAGTAGCAGGAGGAAAAGAAAGTAAAAACGATTCCCCAAGTAGCGGCGAGCGAACAGGGAAAAGCCTAAACCGTGCCAGTGTCAAGCGGACAGCGTTGCTGGCACGGGGTTGCGGGACTTCCATTAACGGATTGTCATAATGTTTAATCTGCATATGTGTAAGTGGAACCAGTTGGGAAGCTGGACCGAAGAAGGTGAAAGTCCTGTAGAACATAAAGCATATGTGGAGACTGGAAGCACCCGAGTAGCGTCAGGCACGAGGAATCTGGCGTGAATCAGCGTGGACCAAATCACGTAAGGCTAAATACTGTTGTTGACCGATAGTGAAGAGTACCGTGAGGGAAAGGTGAAAAGAACCCTGAGCAAGGGAGTGAAACAGAATTTGAAACCGTGTGCTTACAAACGGTAGGAGCACTTTATGTGTGACTGCGTGGATTTTGGTTAATCATCCTGCGAGTTATGGCTGGTGGCAAGGTTAATAGACGGAGCCGAAGGGAAACCAAGTCTTAATAGGGCGACAAGTCGCCAGCCATAGACGCGAAACCTAGTGATCTAGGCCTGTCCAGGCTGAAGCTGAGGTAAGACTCAGTGGAGGGCCGAACTCACCGCCGTTGAAAAGTTGGGAGATGAGATAGGTCTAGGGGTGAAAAGCCAATCGAACTAGGAGATAGCTCGTTCTCTCCGAAATGCATTTAGGTGCAGCCTTGAACTGAGATATGTGGGGGTAGAGCTCTGTATGATCTAGGGGGCGTACTGCTTACCGAAATCAAGCAAACTGCGAATACCATATATCATGTTCAGGAGTGAGTCCGTGGATGACAAGGTCCTCGGACGAGAGGGGAACAGCCCAGACCGCCAGCTAAGGTCCCTAATTATGTCTAAGTGGGAAAGGAGGTGGACATTCATAGACAACCAGGAGGTTGGCTTAGAAGCAGCCATGCCTTGAAAGAGTGCGTAATAGCTCACTGGTCGAGAGTGCCTGCGCCGAAGATGTAACGGGGCTAAGACATAAACCGAAGCTGCGGAAGATACACTGTATCTTGGTAGGAGAGCGTTCTGTAGGCCGTCGAAGGGATGCCGCAAGGCCGTCCTGGAGGTATCAGAAGCGAGAATGCAGGAATGAGTAGCGAGAAGGCGGGCGAGAATCCCGCCGGCCGGAAGTCCAAGGTTTCCAGGGGAAGGCTTGTCCGCCCTGGGGAAGTCGGGACCTAAGCATAAGCAAAATTGTGATGGCGAATGGAAAACAGGTTAATATTCCTGTACCGCTGTTATCGCTTGAGAGACGGAGTGACGCAGGAAGGTATGCGAGAAGGCTGACGGTTTAGCCTTTCTAAGGGCCCAGCGTGGGCGTGCAGGTAAATCCGCACGCCTAAACGTGAGACCTGACGGGGAAGTGCATTTGCATAAGTCGCAGATCCTACACTGCCAAGAAAAACTTCTATCGATGAGAAGCAGCGCCCGTACTGTAAACCGACACAGGTGGACAGAGTGAGAAACTTAAGGCCGACAGGATAACTCTAGCTAAGGAACTCTGCAAAATAGCCCCGTAACTTCGGGAGAAGGGGTGCCTGACATACCTGAAGGAGAGAAAGCGCTCCCAGGGAAACAGGCCGCAGTGAAGAGTCTCAAGCAACTGTTTACCAAAAAAACACAGGTCTATGCTAAGCTGAAAGGCGACGTATATGGGCTGACACCCTGCCCAGTGCCGGAAGGTTAAGAGGAGGAGTGAGAGCTCCGATTTGAAGCCCCGGTGAACGGCGGCCGTAACTATAACGGTCCTAAGGTAGCGAAATTCCTTGTCGGGTAAGTTCCGACCTGCACGAATGGTGAAATGATTTGAGAGCTGTCTTGGCTGGAGACCTGGTGAAGTTGTAATGCCGGTGAAGATACCGGCTACCTGCAGTAGGACGGAAAGACCCCGTGGAGCTTTACTGTAGCTTGGCATTGGGTTCTGGCAATGTGTGTATAGGATAGTTGGGAGACTATGATGTGATGGCGTCAGCCGTTGCTGAGTCGCTGTTGGAATACCAACCATATGCTGTCGGAATTCTAATCTGGCAACGGAGACAGTGCTAGGTGGGCAGTTTGACTGGGGCGGTCGCCTCCCAAAGAGTAACGGAGGCGTTCAAAGGTTCCCTCAGGCTGGATGGAAATCAGCCTAAGAGTGCAAACGCATAAGGGAGCTTGACTGCAAGACTGACGGGTCGAGCAGGTACGAAAGTAGGAGTTAGTGATCCGGCGGTTCCGTATGGAAGGACCGTCGCTCAACGGATAAAAGCTACCCCGGGGATAACAGGCTGATACTTCCCAAGAGTCCATATCGACGGAAGTGTTTGGCACCTCGATGTCGGCTCGTCTCATCCTGGGGCTGGAGAAGGTCCCAAGGGTTGGGCTGTTCGCCCATTAAAGAGGCACGCGAGCTGGGTTCAGAACGTCGTGAGACAGTTCGGTCCCTATCCACTGCAGGCGCCTGAATATTGAAAAGATCTGACCTTAGTACGAGAGGACCGGGTTGGACAGACCTCTGATGTATCAGTTGTCACGCCAGTGGCATGGCTGAGTAGTCACGTCTGGTACGGATAACCGCTGAAAGCATCTAAGCGGGAAGCCGACTTTGAGATGAATATTCGTAGTATCCATAGAGAACATATGGTCGATAGGCTAGGGGTGTAAGTGCAGCAATGCATTTAGCTGACTAGTACTAATATTACGTCTGCTTTTAAGATAATCTTTTACTGCTGCTATTTATTTCTCATTGTCTTAATGGACAGTATATATATCTAGTTTGGTGATGATAACGACAGGGATACACCCGGAAACATTTCGAACCCGGCAGTTAAGTCTGTTAGTGCCTAAAATACTTGGATTCGTCCTGGGAAGATAGGTAGTTGCCAAACTTTTTTAAATATGTGTGTCTCCGTAGCTCAGCCGGTTAGAGCATCTGACTGTTAATCAGAGGGTCGTTGGTTCGAGTCCAACCGGGGACGCCATTTTTTTATTTGCAGAATTGAATTTATTTTTGTCATGTCATATTCTCCTTAGCGGAGTTTTTTTTATTTATAGTAAACTGTTTTTAAATTGAACTCAAAAGTTATGACTATTTTGAATCCCTGATCTATGGTTTAATTTTTAAATGAGGTCTGAATACAATAAAAAAATGGAGTTTAACAATATTGTTTTACTCCATTTTTTTGTATAAATTTAGATTTTTTTATAATTAATAAGATTTAGCTAATTCATAAAGTTTTTCATATTCTTTTGCAGATCTATCCCAAGAAAAATCTAAATCCATATTTCTTTTAACTAATTTTTCCCAAATATCAGGTCTATCATAATAAATTCCTTCTGCAACTTTTATTGTAAATAACATATCATCTGCATTAAAGTTTGTGAATGAGAACCCATTTCCTTCATCTGTAAAGATGTTATAAGGTTTGACAGAATCTTTTAATCCACCAGTTTCCCTTACGATTGGGATAGTTCCAAATCTCATTGCAATCATTTGACTAAGTCCACAAGGTTCATATCTTGAAGGCATTAAAAACATGTCACTTCCAGCATAAATTTCATTTGCAAGCTGTCCATTATAACCAAGATAAACTTTGAATTTATCAGGATACTTCCAAGCTAGATGGTTATAATAGTCTTCGTAAAATTTATCTCCACTTCCTAAAATTACAATTTGGACTGCATCATATTGCAGTAGATTTTCAAGAGCCGCAGATACTAGATCCAATCCCTTTCCTTCAACAAGTCTTGAAACTATTGAAATTAGAGCAACATCTGATTTTGGAAGTCCTAATTTTTCTTGTAATAAATATTTATTTTCTCGTTTTTTATCCAAAGATTCTTTATTAAAGTGAATTATCCCTTTTGTTGTTTCAGGGTTAAACACATCTGTATCTATTCCATTTAAAATACCATGAATATATTTTTCTATTTGTAATCCATTCAAGCCCTTCACCAAAATATGCATATTTTTATTTCTTCAGCATAAGTCGGACTTACTGTATTTACTACATCTCCATATCCTATACCAATTTCCATGAAAGTTTAAATCATTTCTATCATCCATATAATATCCCATTCTTTCAAATGAATATTTAGAGAATTTACCCTTGATACATTAGATTATGAATTGAATAAACAGTTCTCATGTCCCAATAAAAACGGATCATAGTTATATCTGACATTTAAAAAAATATGGAACTGGACCTGTTTGCCAGTCATTACAGTGTAAAATATCAGCCTGTAAATTAATTTCCTTTAAGAATCTGAGTGCCAATTCTGAAAACATCGCATATTGAACATCTTGGTCAAAATCTCCATAAACATGTCCTCTTTCATATAATGCTTTATTTTCAATAAAATAATAATTTATTTTGTCATCAGGATATCTTACCAAATTAAATACATCTCCGTGACTCTCAAGTCTTGCAACCCATTCTAGTTTTTCAAGATACTTTAATGGTATTATGTCATATTTAGGCATTATTATAGAAACTTCATGTCCCAATTCCTGCATTTTTTTAGGCAATGCACCAAGAACATCGGCTAATCCACCAGATTTATAAAACGGAGCCACTTCAGATGCCAAATATACAATTTTCAAATTAATCACTCCTTATTAAAAAAAATTTCTTATATTAAACAATTAGATTACCATTTAATAGTTTCTCCTGGTTCTATTAATCTATTGTCATCATGTACTTTTTACTCCAGCAAAAAAATTCTTACATTTTTTTACCAACAATTGATCCATCAGGTATAACTACACCTTTTCCAATAACTGTAATTCCTGAAGATAATAAAGTCTGGACGTTCTTTATTTGGAATATTTGCATTTCCATTTCCTATAAATGAATTTTTTTACCAATATATGTTTTTCTTATCGGCAATAATTGTATCTAGGTGAGAATTTTTCATCTACGTAAGTTCCAGAAAAAAATTATACTATTTCTAACAGTTGCCCCTTTTTCTAACAGTAACACCTGGTCCTAATACTGAATTTTTCAACACTTCCTTCAATTTTACATCCATTACAGATTAATGAATTTTTGAACACTTCCTGTAACTCCAATTCTTACTGGAGCTAAGTCTTCACTTCTTGTATAAATTTTTCCATCCTTGGTCGTACAAGTTAATTCCAACTTCTTCAGATTTTTTTGATTAAGTCTAAATTTGCTTCCAAGTATGAATCATAAGTTCCTACATCTTTCCAATAACTGTCATAAGTGTGAACATAAACTTTTTCTATCTTCTTGAATCATTGAAGGAATAACATGTTTTTCCAAAAATCTAAATCGCTATTTTCTAATTTTTTTCAAGATATTCTAGCAAAAGAATCAGTGTTGAAAATATAAATTCCCATTGAAGCTAAATTACTTTTTTTGGTTCTGCAGGTTTTTCTTCAAAGTTTAATATTTTTTTATCTTTATCAACTTCAAAAATACCAAATCTGCTTGCTTCTTCAATAGGTACAGGTTGTACAGCTATTGTCAATTCAGCATCATTTTTCTTCATGTTCCTTTAACATCCATCTGTAATCCATTTTGTAAATATGATCTCCAGATAAAAATTAATACATATTTAGGATTTTTTTATTTTTTTAATAAAGTCAATATTTTTGTCTAATCGCATCGGCAGTTCCTTGATACCAAGAATTGCCACCAAGTTTTTCATGTGGCTGTAACATTGTAATGCTAGAATCTCTTCTGTCAAAATCCCAAGGTTTTCCAGAACCAATATGTTCATTTAATGATAATGGCAAATATTGAGTAAGTAATGCAACATCGTAAATACCTGAATTTGAACAGTTACTAAGTGCAAAAATCTATTATTCTAAATTTTTCCAGCAAAAGGAACACTTGGTTTAACTCTTTTTTTCTGATAGAATGTCAAGTCTTGAACCTCTTCCACCAGCTAAAAATCATAGCTAAAACTTTCATATAAATACCTCCATATTTTTATTCTTTACAATTAAAGTATACCCCTATTTTTTTAAAAAAATCAAATTATTTTTTTAAAAAAATTTTTATATCTAATTTTTTTACAAGATAAAATCTATCAAAACTGGAGATTATTTAAATAAAAAAATGATGTACTATGTTATTTTTAAAATATTAAATTTCATAAAAAAATAAAAAAATTATATTTTTATTTATTCTCTCACAAAAAAATATTAAATACTTAAAAAAATGAGAGTGTAAATTTTTTTGTGAAATTGTAGTAGTAAATCTACAGTTCTTGATAAATAAGAATTTCAAGAAATTTTTATTTCTTTAATATTTTTTTACACTCTCAAAAAAATAAATTTATTATATTTTTATAAGTTTAACTCTTTTATTTTTAATAACTCCCAAAAATTTTTCTCAATAAGTTCTTCAAAAAAATAATATTTTTTTCTTTTTTTCATTATTATGTAAAATTAGAAAATATAAATCAGTATAAAATTCCTTTTTTTACTCCATTTATAGAAAAAAATGCCCGCATTTTATTTTTCTTTTTTTATTTTTTTAAAACAAGTATTCTTCCTTTATTATCATCAGCTTTAGAAAAAAATAAATTCCAAATGTCAGATTATCAAATTGAACTTTTTTTAATATTCTTGTCTTTAATTTCTTCCTTTTTTTCAAATAAAAAAATTTTTACACATCTCATTGTTCAATTTTTTTCAATATTTTTCATTATCTGTAAAATAAATAAAAATCCTTCAATATTTTTTTCCATAATTTAATCCCTCCATTTTTTTAATTCTTTTTTTATTAATTTAAATATTCAATTTTGAATCAATATTCAGTATTTCTCAGATCACCTCTCTTTTCTATAAATACCTAAATATTTTTCTCAAATAATCTTAATTAAACAGATAAATTAATTTAAAGTATTGTATCATAATATATCAAAAAAAATATTAGAGTATATTTTATTTTTTTATTAAATCCTGTTTAAAAGCACTAATGACAAAGGATTCTTAACAATAATTAATATTAAAAATAAAATTAAAGAGAAAACTTAAAAAAAGTGGATTGAAGTCTTTAAATAAAGGAAATAATTGATTTTATATTATTAAAAAAACATAAAATTAATTTTTTTGATTAATTATTTTAAAAAAAATAAAAACAATATAGTATCAATAGTGTATTGATAGTAATATAATAAGGAAAAAAATGGGATTCAAAACTTGTATAACTAATATAATGCAAGAATAAAATTGAGAAAAATTTGAAAAAAAATTTCAAAAAAAGTAGTTGACAAATATTTTCTTTTATGATAATATATATCTTGTCGATACGAAAAATGTATCAACGGACAATAGAGATATTAATAATGTAAAGAAGCAATTAAGTGTATAATCAATAAAGTCAAGTATCTTGAAAAAGATTACGTCAAGACTAATTAGGTGAAATTTAAATATATGTGAATATATTGAATGAAGAGTTTGATCCTGGCTCAGGATGAACGCTGACAGAATGCTTAACACATGCAAGTCTTTGGCGAAGCTGTGCTTGCACAGCCTAGCCAAGGCGGACGGGTGAGTAACGCGTAAGGAACTTGCCCTGCAGTCAGGGATAACAGACGGAAACGACTGATAAGACCTGGTAAAGTCAGGCGGACTCATGTCCAGCCTGATGAAAAGAGATGCTGCAGGAGAGCCTTGCGTCCTATTAGCTTGTTGGTGGGGTAACGGCCCACCAAGGCGATGATAGGTAGCCGGCCTGAGAGGGTGGACGGCCACAAGGGGACTGAGATACGGCCCTTACTCCTACGGGAGGCAGCAGTGGGGAATATTGGACAATGGGGGCAACCCTGATCCAGCAATTCTGTGTGCACGATGAAGGTTTTTCGGATTGTAAAGTGCTTTCAGCAGGGAAGAAAAAAAATGACGGTACCTGCAGAAGAAGCGACGGCTAAATACGTGCCAGCAGCCGCGGTAATACGTATGTCGCAAGCGTTATCCGGAATTATTGGGCATAAAGGGCATCTAGGCGGCCAGATAAGTCTGGGGTGAAAACTTGCGGCTCAACCGCAAGCCTGCCCCTGAAAACTATGTGGCTAGAGTACTGGAGAGGTGGACGGAACTGCACGAGTAGAGGTGAAATTCGTAGATATGTGCAGGAATGCCGATGATGAAGATAGTTCACTGGACGGTAACTGACGCTGAAGTGCGAAAGCTAGGGGAGCAAACAGGATTAGATACCCTGGTAGTCCTAGCTGTAAACGATGATTACTGGGTGTGGGCATGAAGAGTGTCCGTGCCGAAGCTAATGCGATAAGTAATCCGCCTGGGGAGTACGGCCGCAAGGCTGAAACTCAAAGGAATTGACGGGGACCCGCACAAGCGGTGGAGCATGTGGTTTAATTCGACGCAACGCGAGGAACCTTACCAGATCTTGACATCCTGCGAAGGCCTGCGAGAGCAGGCTGTGCCTCCGGGAACGCAGAGACAGGTGGTGCATGGCTGTCGACAGCTCGTGTCGTGAGATGTTGGGTTAAGTCCCGCAACGAGCGCAACCCCTATTGCTAGTTGCCATCATTAGGTTGGGAACTCTAGCAAGACTGCCTGCGAAGAGCAGGAGGAAGCGTGGGGATGACGTCAAGTCATCATGCCCCTTATGATCTGGGCTACACACGTGCTACAATGGCCGGTACAGAGAGCCGCAAGGCGGCAACGCCAAGCCAATCTTTAAAAGCCGGTCCAAGTTCGGATTGAAGTCTGCAACTCGACTTCATGAAGCTGGAATCGCTAGTAATCGCAGATCAGCAATGCTGCGGTGAATACGTTCTCGGGTCTTGTACACACCGCCCGTCACACCACGAGAGTTGTCTGCACCTGAAGCTGCCGGTCCAACCGCAAGGAGGAAAGCATCTAAGGTGTGGATAGTGATTGGGGTGAAGTCGTAACAAGGTATCCGTACCGGAAGGTGCGGATGGATCACCTCCTTTCTAAGGAGAAACAAGCACTGCTTCTTTATATATCTTTATAACTGTTAGGACAATGGGAAATGAATAGTAGGTAAAAGATTATAACTAAACTAGAGTAAAAAGTTATTCTGGATATAAAAGCTAATAAGGGCACACGGAGGATGCCTAGGCAGCAACAGCCGACGAAGGACGTGATAAGCTGCGATAAGCCGGGAGAAGATGCACATAATCATTGATCCCCGGATTTCCGAATGGGTAAACCTGCATGCCTGGAGGGCATGCGTGAAAACGGCAAGCCTGCGAACTGAAACATCTAAGTAGCAGGAGGAAAAGAAAGTAAAAACGATTCCCCAAGTAGCGGCGAGCGAACAGGGAAAAGCCTAAACCGTGCCAGTGTCAAGCGGACAGCGTTGCTGGCACGGGGTTGCGGGACTTCCATTAACGGATTGTCATAATGTTTAATCTGCATATGTGTAAGTGGAACCAGTTGGGAAGCTGGACCGAAGAAGGTGAAAGTCCTGTAGAACATAAAGCATATGTGGAGACTGGAAGCACCCGAGTAGCGTCAGGCACGAGGAATCTGGCGTGAATCAGCGTGGACCAAATCACGTAAGGCTAAATACTGTTGTTGACCGATAGTGAAGAGTACCGTGAGGGAAAGGTGAAAAGAACCCTGAGCAAGGGAGTGAAACAGAATTTGAAACCGTGTGCTTACAAACGGTAGGAGCACATTATGTGTGACTGCGTGGATTTTGGTTAATCATCCTGCGAGTTATGGCTGGTGGCAAGGTTAATAGACGGAGCCGAAGGGAAACCAAGTCTTAATAGGGCGTCAAGTCGCCAGTCATAGACGCGAAACCTAGTGATCTAGGCCTGTCCAGGCTGAAGCTGAGGTAAGACTCAGTGGAGGGCCGAACTCACCGCCGTTGAAAAGTTGGGAGATGAGATAGGTCTAGGGGTGAAAAGCCAATCGAACTAGGAGATAGCTCGTTCTCTCCGAAATGCATTTAGGTGCAGCCTTGAACTGAGATATGTGGGGGTAGAGCTCTGTATGATCTAGGGGGCGTACTGCTTACCGAAATCAAGCAAACTTCGAATACCATATATTATGTTCAGGAGTGAGTCCGTGGATGACAAGGTCCTCGGACGAGAGGGGAACAGCCCAGACCGCCAGCTAAGGTCCCTAATTATGTCTAAGTGGGAAAGGAGGTGGACATTCATAGACAACCAGGAGGTTGGCTTAGAAGCAGCCATGCCTTGAAAGAGTGCGTAATAGCTCACTGGTCGAGAGTGCCTGCGCCGAAGATGTAACGGGGCTAAGACATAAACCGAAGCTGCGGAAGATACACTGTATCTTGGTAGGAGAGCGTTCTGTAGGCCGTCGAAGGGATGCCGCAAGGCCGTCCTGGAGGTATCAGAAGCGAGAATGCAGGAATGAGTAGCGAGAAGGCGGGCGAGAATCCCGCCGGCCGGAAGTCCAAGGTTTCCAGGGGAAGGCTTGTCCGCCCCTGGGGAAGTCGGGACCCTAAGCATAAGCAAAATTGTGATGGCGAATGGAAAAACAGGTTAATATTCCTGTACCGCTGTTATCGCTTGAGAGACGGAGTGACGCAGGAAGGTATGCGAGAAGGCTGACGGTTTAGCCTTTCTAAGGGCTCCAGCGTGGGCGTGCAGGTAAATCCGCACGCCTAAACGTGAGACCTGACGGGGAAGTGCATTTGCATAAGTCGCAGATCCTACACTGCCAAGAAAAAAACTTCTATCGATGAGAAGCAGCGCCCGTACTGTAAACCGACACAGGTGGACAGAGTGAGAAACTTAAGGCCGACAGGATAACTCTAGCTAAGGAACTCTGCAAAAATAGCCCCGTAACTTCGGGAGAAGGGGTGCCTGACATACCTGGAAGGAGAGAAGCGCTCCCAGGGAAACAGGCCGCAGTGAAGAGTCTCAAGCAACTGTTTACCAAAAAAACACAGGTCTATGCTAAGCTGAAAGGCGACGTATATGGGCTGACACCCTGCCCAGTGCCGGAAGCGTTAAGAGGAGGAGTGAGAGCTCCGATTTGAAGCCCCAGTGAACGGCGGCCGTAACTATAACGGTCCTAAGGTAGCGAAATTCCTTGTCGGGTAAGTTCCGACCCTGCACGAATGGTGAAATGATTTGAGAGCTGTCTTGGCTGGAGACCTGGTGAAGTTGTAATGCCGGTGAAGATACCGGCTACCTGCAGTAGGACGGAAAGACCCCGTGGAGCTTTACTGTAGCTTGGCATTGGGTTCTGGCAATGTGTGTATAGGATAGTTGGGAGACTGTGATGTGATGGCGTCAGCCATTGCTGAGTCGCTGTTGGAATACCAACCATATGCTGTCGGAATTCTAATCTGGCAACGGAGACAGTGCTAGGTGGGCAGTTTGACTGGGGCGGTCGCCTCCCCAAAAGAGTAACGGAGGCGTTCAAAGGTTCCCTCAGGCTGGATGGAAATCAGCCTAAGAGTGCAAACGCATAAGGGAGCTTGACTGCAAGACTGACGGGTCGAGCAGGTACGAAAGTAGGAGTTAGTGATCCGGCGGTTCCGTATGGAAGCGACCGTCGCTCAACGGATAAAAAGCTACCCCTGGGGATAACAGGCTGATACTTCCCAAGAGTCCATATCGACGGAAGTGTTTGGCACCTCGATGTCGGCTCGTCTCATCCTGGGGCTGGAGAAGGTCCCAAGGGTTGGGCTGTTCGCCCATTAAAGAGGCACGCGAGCTGGGTTCAGAACGTCGTGAGACAGTTCGGTCCCTATCCACTGCAGGCGCTTGAATATTGAAAAGATCTGACCTTAGTACGAGAGGACCGGGTTGGACAGACCTCTGATGTATCAGTTGTCACGCCAGTGGCATGGCTGAGTAGTCACGTCTGGTACGGATAACCGCTGAAAGCATCTAAGCGGGAAGCCGGCTTTTGAGATGAATATTCGTAGTATCCATAGAGAACATATGGTCGATAGGCTAGGGGTGCAAGTGCAGCAATGCATTTAGCTGACTAGTACTAATATTACGTCTGCTTTTAAGATAATCTTTTGCTGCTGCTATTTATTTCTCATTGTCTTAATGGACAGTATATATATCTAGTTTGGTGATGATAACGACAGGGATACACCCGGAAACATTTCGAACCCGGCAGTTAAGTCTGTTAGTGCCTAAAATACTTGGATTCGTCCTGGGAAGATAGGTAGTTGCCAAACTTTTTTAAATATGTGTGTCTCCGTAGCTCAGCCGGTTAGAGCATCTGACTGTTAATCAGAGGGTCGTTGGTTCGAGTCCAACCGGGGACGCCATTTTTTTATTTTCAAATTTGAATTTTTTTTGTCATGTCGTATTCTCCTTAGCGGAGTTTTTTTATCTATTATTATATTTTTTTGTGTATTTTTTTGATTGAAGATAAAATAAAATATTTTTTTATTATACTCGAATCCATTTAAAAATTAATACTAAAACCCCATTTGAATAACGAATATTTTATAAATCTTTTTTAGCAGATTAAACCTGATATTTATTTTCAAATAATTAAAATAAATATTCGCTTTTTTTAAACGGAGAATAGTATAAACTATTGAAAATTATATAGATCTAGGTTTTTAAGCAAATAGTCATAATCATAGTTTTTTTGAGTTCGGTTTTTAAGATAGTTTTACTATATATTTAAATTTATGAAATTAATTATTATATTTTTATAGAAAGTTAAATTATTTAAAAAAATATAATTTTTTTAATCATTCTCCAAAATTTTTTTACTCTTTCCTAAAGGAAAAAAATTAGATTTATTTAAAAAAAATTATGATATTATAAATAATATTGATATGGTGAGGTTAATACTATTTTTTTATTTAGATAGTTAATTTGTTATAAATTTTTTTACAAAAGATTGAAAGAAAAAAATAAATAGAATGTAATTTTTTTGGCTTTTAAATGGGGATGAATATAATAGTTAAATAAAAAAAGTGGTTAATATTGAATTGTTGATAAGTTATTTCAAAAAAAATGGAGTTGTCGAGAACATTTGTTAAAGGGATTTGAATATATAGTAAAATTGTCTTAAAACTGAACTTAAAAAAACTGTGACTATTTTTAGTTAACTCTTAAATTCATATAATTTTTTTAGCAGTTTAATTTAAAATAAATTTGAATATAAAATAAAAAAATTTAAAAAAAGAGGGAAATTATAAATGACTGGGAAAGAAAAGGAAGTAAAAGAAAATAGGATTCAGGAATTGCTTGTGAAAAGGGAAGAGTATTTGAATAGAGGGGAAATTGAGAAAGAAATTGAGGTTTTGAGGGAATTAAGGGTATTGTTTAGAAGAATTTTTGGACAGGAGAGTGAAGAAAATGCGAAAATTTTGACGGAATTGGGGAATGCGTTGAAATATGTGGGGAAATTTGATGAGTCGGTAAGATTATTGACGAAGGCGGAAAATATTATTTTGGAGATTTATGGTGAAAACAGTCTTCCGTATGTGACTTGTAATGCTAATCTTGCTGAGGTTTACAGAGTTATGAAGAATTATGAAAAAGTTGAGGAAAAAAATATCATAAGGCGATAAAAATTTATAAAAAAAGAATAATTTTCAAAATGGATATATATTTGCTGGAATTTGTAATAATTTGGGGGCTTTTTTTCATGAGGAAAATGGTCGGTATCAGGATTCGGTGAAATGGCAAAAAAAGTTTGATAATATTGCAGGATCTGGAAGATAGTGAAATTCAGGAGCAATTATATTGAGTAATATGGTAAATCCTTATTTGAAACTTGATGAAAAAAAGATGGCAGAAAAATATAGTAGATGAAGTGTTGAAAAATATTAAAGAGACGAGTTGGAGAAGGCAGTAATCTCTATTTAAATATTTTTGAATAATTTTATAAATGCTTATTTTGAAAAATAAAAAGTTATAAAAAGACATTGGAATTGCTAGAAAAAAATGTGAAAAAAATTTCTAAGGATGTTTTTTTGGAATTGAAAATGAGAATTATAAAAGCAATTTTTAGAAAAAAAATAAAAAAATTGTGAAAAAAATAAAATTGATAAAAAAATAAAATGGAAAAAGTATGTATGGAAAAACAAATTGTAAAAAAAGTAAAAAAAATAAAGGGAGTTTGAAAAATATATGGATAAATTAGATGATTTTTTTAAAAATATTCTGTATTATTTTTCCTATTATAGCGAACTTTTTCCAAAGAAAAAGAGAATATTTAGAACTTTATCTGGAGGAAAACAGTTCTCTTTCAGAAATTGCAGAACAATGTGGAGTTACAAGACAAGCAGTTTTTGACAACATAAAAAAAGGAGTTCAGAAACTGGATGAATATGAAAAATAAACTTGGAATATTTAAAAAGGAAAAGGAACTGAAGAGAAAATTGGAATATTTGAAAAAATTTTACTATGGGGAATCTGGAAAAAAAATAATAGAAGATTTTGATTATGCAGAATAAAGATATACTACAGATTTTAAAGTTAGAAGTATTAGTGAACTACTCCCGCTTTTAGAAGCGGGAGCTTCTTGGGAAGTACCTGCTTTTGCTAGCCAAATATGTTTACCAAGCTCTTCGGGCAGTCCCTGCCCTGTTTTTTTTATTTTCCTAATATTCCAACATCAATTTTCCAATGTCTTTTTATATTCAGTGCAGCATTGTAATCTCTATCAATTTCAATTCCACAGCACTCACATTTATAACTTCTTTCTGATAATTCCAGTTTCTCTTTAACATTTCCACATTTACTACAAGTTTTCGACGATGGAAACCACTTATCTATCTTCAAAAATTGCTTTCCTAAAAACATCAGTTTATACTCAAGCATTCTCAAAAACATTCCCCATCCATTATCTCCTACACTTTTACCAAAATTTAATGCCCGGCTCATCCCTTTCATATTCAAATCCTCAACAACCACAGCATTATAATCTTCAGACAATTTTTTTCGATAATTTATGCAAAAAAATCTCTTCGGCAATTTTTTTGATATACTCATGCAATTTTGATATTTTTCATTTTTTTGTTTATACCAATTTTTTTAGAAAATTTCACTTTTTCTTGATAATGATTTTTGTAATTTTTTTCAATTTTTTTCTCCAACATCCTAAAAATATCTTTGGATAATCAGCTCTTTGGTTTTCAGAACTGACAAATAATTCAGACATTGAAAAATCAAGTCCAATTACTTTATCATTATTACTGACTACTTTTTGAATTTCTTTTTTTCAAATTCTGTCAAAATAGAAACGTAATAATTTCCATTACTATTTATCAATGTTACTGACTTTTATCTTTATAATCTTTTTGGTATTTCTCTATGATATTTTCAATTTTACTTTTTTTCAATTTTGGCAAAAACTCAAATATTTACCTTTTCTCAATTCGTATCGAATTATTCACACAATTTGTCGTATAACTTTTAACACTATTCTTTTTTTAGATTTGAACCTTGGAAACTTTCGTCCTCTTCTGAAAAAAAATTCGTAAACGATCGTTTTACATTCAATTGAGCATTTGAAAAGTGCTAAACTGTCTACTTCTTTTTAGAAATTGATTTTCACTTTTCAAACTGGCAGGTGTAATTATTTTATTTTTTTCCAGTTTCTTCATAAAATTTTATTTCGCAGTATACAAAATCGTATTGTAAACAAAACGAACACATCCAAAAAGTCTTGTTTATCAACAATTCTTGATCTTTATTTGGATAAATCTTATATTTGAATGCTAAATTATATTTCATAAAAATTACACCTCCTTTTGATTTTTGAATATTTTTTTCTTTAGAAATTTTATCATTAATGATTTCTCTTCAATATTTTTATACAAAAAAATTTTATCATGGATGTATCCTTTTTTTCAATTTTTTTACAAAAAAAGCAATTCATCTCCCACTTATAGAAAGCTGACGACTTCTTGCTATCTTTTTGTTAAAAATTTTTTTCTTTATGGAAATCCTTAATTTATGAAGTAAAATAAATAAATTGATAAAAATTTTTTTGATATTAATTTGAGTCTTTTAAAAAAATCAGTTTTTTTAGATTTTTTTCAAGTTTTTTTGTGATTGTTCTGTTTTTACGAATATAATAAATTTTAGGAAATAAATTTGTAAAAAAAATAGATAAATATAAAAACTAAATTTCTATTGACAAATGAAAAAGTTAGGGTATAATTACTATGTAAAGAATATGTGAAATTATAAACTTGTAAATTTTTAGATTATTGCTATTTGGATTAGACAAAACTGAAATGGTGGGGAATGGCTCTTAATGAATATTTTTCCCCTTTTAGTTTTTGTTTTTTTGTTTATTTTATAGTTTTTTTATTTTTAAGATTAATTATATACTGGAGATATTTCTAATTTTGCTTTTTGATTTTAAATAACTAAAAATATGAAAATTATTAAGGAGGAAATAGAGATGGGATTTATAAAAAGACTTTTTTGTGGGTGGAGCTACTGCTGCAAATCAGCTTGAAGGTGCTTATGATGTGGATGGAAGAGGACTTGCCAATGTGGATTTGTCACCAGTTGGGGAAGATAGGCTTGCTGTGATTACTGGGAAGCGAAAAATGCTGGAATTTGATGATGAACATTTTTATCCTGCTAAAGGAGCGATTGATTTTTATCATAGATATAAGGAAGATATTGCATTGTTTGCTGAGATGGGATTTAAGACTTATAGAATGTCGATTGCGTGGACTCGGATTTTTCCGAATGGAGATGAAGAAACTCCGAATGAAAAAGGACTTGAATTTTATGAAAATGTATTTAAGGAATGTAGAAAATATGGGATTGAACCATTAGTTACAATAACTCACTTTGATTTTCCGATTCATTTAATCAAGGAATACGGTGGATGGAGAAACAGAAAAGTTATTGATTTTTACAAGAGATTGTGTACTGTAATTTTTACTAGATATAAAGGACTTGTAAAATACTGGCTTACATTTAATGAAATTAATATTTTGTTGCACGCACCGTTTATGGGAGCTGGAATTGTGTTTGAAGAAGGGGAAAATAAAAATCAAGTTTTATACACAGCGGCACACAATGAATTGGTGGCAAGTGCTTGGGCTACAAAAATTGGACATGAAATTGATCCTGAAAATAAAATTGGATGTATGCTTGCGGCTGGAAAATTTTATCCATTAACTTCTAAGCCTGAAGATGTCTGGGTTGCGCTTGAAAAAGACAGGGAAAACTATTTCTTTATTGATGTTCAGGCTCGTGGATATTATCCTAATTATGCTAAGAAATTTTTTGAAAGAGAAAATATAAATGTTGGAATTACAAGTGAAGATGAAGAAATTTTAAGGGAAAATACAGTTGATTTTGTAAGTTTTTCATATTATACAACTCGTTGTATTTCTGCCGAAGCTGATAAGCTTGGAGAAGGAAACTTGTTAAAAACAATGAGAAATCCGTACATTGAAGTGACAGATTGGGGATGGGGATTAGATCCGTTAGGATTTAGAACAACAATAAATGAAATTTATGACAGATACCAAAAGCCGCTGTTTGTTGTGGAAAATGGACTTGGAGCTGTTGATGTTCCAGATGAAAATGGGTATGTGGAAGATGACTACAGAATAGATTATTTAAGAGATCATATAAAGGCAATGAAGGAAGCAGTTGAACTGGATGGAGTGGAACTTCTAGGATATACAACTTGGGGACCTATCGACTTGGTAAGTGCGGGAACTGGAGAAATGAAAAAACGTTACGGATTTATCTATGTAGACAGAGATAACAATGGAAATGGAACATTAAAGAGAAGCAAGAAAAAATCATTTGACTGGTATAAAAAAGTTATTGCAAGCAATGGAGAAGATTTGGATTAGTGTTCAAAATTAAAAATTTTTACAAGTAATTTAGATATAAAAAGTTAAGTAATAATAAAAAAATATTTATTTACAAATGTATAAAAAAAATTACAAGTATGAAAAAAATGTTTTTGTAAAAAGATAAAAAAAATGCTTCGATCTTAATTGATTGGGGTATCTTTTTTTATTCAATTAAAGAAAATGATTTGGGAAATAAAAAGAAAAGCGTGATAAAAATGAGAGTAGAAATAGAAAAAAAGATAGAAAGTTCAGGAAAGGAGAGCTGATGACAGAGAAAAGAAAAAAATGATAGCAGGAATGATTTAAGGATAGATAGACTATGATGAAGAACTTTGAGAAAGAACAGAGCACATTAGAAACGCAGAAAGAGATATAATCTTTTAAAGTAAACTATTGAGAAAATTGAAAATTATCAGACATGGAGCATAAATTTATTAGTATAATTTGACCATGAGGCAGAACTGAAGTAATCATGTGTCAGATAGCATGGGGCAAAGAGAATGGGATAAGCGGCTTTGGATAGGGATGTACATGCTGAATGCTAGGATGAGTGACAGATTGAAATGATGATTGTAATGATAGCACAGCATGTGAAGCGTCGTTGACTAAAGATATTCCTGTGAGTTCAGTGGCAGCTGGATGTTCCGCAAAGTTGTAAAAATAACAGATTAAAAATTATAATTATTTAAAAAGGAGGTAAGTAAATTATGATTGAAAATTTAAAATTAAAAAAAAGTAAATGCTCCAAAAAGATTTACCATTATTAGCAAGTTTATCAATGGCAGTACCGATATTAATTGGATTATTGTCAAATAATTTAAAATTGGGAATGACTGCTTCATTAGCAGCAATTTTTAGTTGTATATTTTTCCATTAAAAGGTTCATTTTCTGAAAAAAATCTTAATGCTAATGGGGTGTTCATTTGGATTCATATCAGTTTATACGATTGGATTAGTTTTTTAGCTTTAACACGGTAGTTTCAGTTATAGTATTTGGAATAACAGCAGGAATTATTCACTGGATGGTTTCACATTTTAAATTAAAACCTCCAAAAGATTTCTTTTTTTGTAATGATATGCTCAAATGCTATTTCAATTCCACATCAACCGATTCACAAAAATTGCAGAAAATATAGGTTATATGACTTTTTGGAACATTGTCAACATGTTTAGTAGTATTTTTGTATTGTTTCATAGTGAAAAAAAGAAATTAAATCTAGAAAAAAACATTGAATATTCCTCATACTCCGCAAGAAATAAGAAAAAAAGTATTATTGAAGCAATCATATTTGGAATATTTTTTTGAGTATAGCTTTTAGGAGTGGGATATTTTTTTAAATTTGACAAATCCGTATTGGGTAGCAGTAGCTTGTATCGCCGTAATGCAAGGAAATTCAACTCAACATGTTTTCCAAAGAAGTGTTCAAAGAATAGTTGGGACTTTAATAGGAGTCGTTTTTTGCTGGGGAATACTTTTATTTGCAAAAAATCCATGGGAAATATGTATGCTAATAATAATCCTCCAATTTATTGTCGAATATTTAGTTCCAAGAAATTATGGAATAGCAATGATTTTTATAACGCCACTTACAATTTTTTTGTCAGAAGCAGGTACATTATTTACAAAAAGTCCTTTTTTATTTGCCGAAGGGAGACTTTTTAACACGATAATAGGTTCTTTAATAGGGATTATAGGTGGATATGTCGTATATCATGAAAAAAATTTAGAGAATGATTTAATTTTTTTGTAAAAAAATATCTTAAAATAATTAATTCTATAAATTTGGATATAATAAAAAAATACTCTAATCTTAATTGATAGGGAGTATTTTTTTGTTATAATACTGTGAGATTTTACCGCCTCACAATTTAAAAATATGAAAGGAAGACACCAAATTATGATTAACAGGGACTTTCTAGTATTTATTATTCTAGTTGTAATTTTAACTTTCTGGTTTAATCTAGCTAAATAGAAGCTGTTAATTCCTCCTTGAATATTTCAGCCTCACAAGTTAGTGCTGTTTTTTTATATAAGGGAAAAAAATTGGGAAATAAAGATAAATGTGGTAAAATTATAGTAGAAATAAATATTTGTAAATAATGGACTTTTTCAATAAATTGGTATAAATAACAATGTAAAAAAATTATAAGGAGGGATTGTAAAAAAATGAAAAAAATTATAAAGAGTTAGAAAAAAATATTATTTTCAATGGATGGAAAAAGTTATTCAGCGTATAAATCCCTAAAGGGAGAATATAAATTTCAAAGTATGTTCTTGCAATTGACCATGTCCAATCAGATCCTTACGCTCCGCCTTCAAGAATGCGAATTATAATGGATAGAAAAAAATTTCAGGAATTCCTTATGAATTAACAGATACAAAGGAGAAAAAAATATTGCAGTTTCAGATTTTCTTACAAGAAATTTTTACAAGGAAATTCAAAAAAATGGAAATGATAGTTCAGGAACTGGAGGAAGCGGAAGGATTTTTTTATTGATAAATGTGGACAAGAAATTTTGGAAAGAACGTCGGTTTTGATAAAGGAAGATAAAATCGAAGTTAGATTCGAAATGGGAATGCCAGCAAGAGGTAGACGAATAATGGGAAAGGCTGCACAAAAAATTATTTTTGAACAGTTACCTAAAATTGTTGAAAAATCTATTATATATGATAATTTGAAGAAAGAAGCCTTAAAAGAGCAAATAGTTTTAGTATTAGACCAAGAATACATAAGAAAAATATTGAAAGAAAAAGGATTAGTAACATTTGTAGCTAACGATTCGATACTTCCACGTGAAAACGGAATTTCAGATAAACCAATGAAAAATGCAGTCAAATTCAAAAGTCCAGAAAAATTTGAAATTACGTTAAATCTTCCTAGTGGAAAAGAAGTATCTGGAATGGGGATTCCAAAAGGAATTACACTAATTGTAGGTGGAGGCTATCATGGGAAATCCACTTTACTAGCAGCTCTCGAACGAGGAATTTACAATCACGTTGCTCAAGATGGACGTGAATTCATAATTTCTGAAACAGATGCAGTAAAAATACGTGCAGAAGATGGAAGAAATGTAGAAAAAGTAAATATCAGCGGATTTATCAACAATTTACCAGGAAATAAAGATACCAGAACTTTTTCAACTGAAAATGCAAGTGGAAGCACTTCACAAGCAGCAAATGTAGCCGAAGCCCTAGAATATGGAACATCTTTACTTTTAATAGATGAAGACACCTCTGCCACAAATTTCATGATTCGTGATGGAAGAATGCAAAAACTTGTGGTAAAGGAGAAAGAGCCTATAACACCATTTATTGACAGAGTAAAAGAACTTTATGATAATTTCGGAGTTTCTACAATATTGATTGTCGGCGGTTCTGGAGATTATTTTGATGTGGCAAATCATGTTATAATGATGGATGAATATATACCAAAAGATGTAACAGAAAAGGCAAAGAAAATTGCAAAATTGGATGAAAACAAGAGAGAATTTTCTTCAAATGATAAATTTCAAGGAATTACACAGCGAATTCCACTCAAAAAAAGTTTTTCGCAATCTGGAAAACTAGATAAAACAAAAGCCAAAGGGAAATACAGCATTCTATATGGAAAAGAATTAATCGACATTTCAGGACTGGAGCAGCTTGTGGATGACAGCCAAACAAACTGCATTGCTGTGATGATTGATTATTTTAAAAATAAAGTACTGGATGAAAAATTGACGCTTTCGCAAGCGGCTGACAGGATTTATGAAAAAATTGAAAAGGAAGGGATTGACTCGATTTCTTCATACACAGGGCATCCAGGAAATTTGGCATTGCCTAGAAAACAGGAATTTTGTACGGCGGTGAATAGGTATAGGAAATTAAAGATAAAATAGTTTACTTTTAAATTTTTACTTTTATCAATTAAATTTGAAATAAAAAATATTGTAGAGGAAGTGATGGTTATGAGAGCTAAGGTATTGATGTTTGTAGGTTTGTTTTTGGTAAGTGTATTGGGAATTTCAGCTGAAATTACAATTAGTGATCAAGAAATATATTATTCGTTTAGTGATCAATATTCATTAAATGCAAAAAAATTTTTGATTATGGGCAAAATATTGTTTCCGTTGAAATTAATACTAAAGGAAAAGGGAAAAATATTCAAAATAAACAAATTGCTAAAGATACATTCAAGGTTTTTGCTAAAGGGACTTTACCAAAAGATACTGGGATTGTGCTTGACGAAAAAACTAAATCTCTTGGGACATTTGAAGTCGAGAGGGAAATTGAGAATATTTATGTGAATGACAAGGGAAATATTGTTATTAACTTGAAATATGGAAAAGATGTGGCTGGAGCAAATACTTTGAGTTATGTTACAGGGGATGTTTCTCGAAATGTATTGATGGACTTGGAGTATAGAGTGGAGCAAAAAAAGGAGATAAAGGGTTATAAAACAGGATTTTATAGACAAGGGAAAGTTGTTGATGAGGAAGCTGATAAATTTTTAGCAACGAAGTCTAAAAGTGGAGTGAATTATCAATATTTTAAACCTGCTAATAAAGATGATGGGAAGAAACATCCGCTTATAATCTGGTTTCATGGGAATGGTGAAGGCGGATACAAGGATTATCAGAATAATGTTTCACAAAAATTGGCAAATCGTGGGGCAGTGGCTTTTGCAGAAGATAAAGCACAAAAGATATTTGGCGGGGCTTATGTTGTGGCACCGCAGGCTGATGACACTTGGTACAATAATTATACCAAAGGGTATATAAAATCAGTAAAGGCTATGATTGATGAGTTTGTTTCTGAAAATAATATTGATAAAAATAGAATTTATGTTTTTGGAGCTTCTGCTGGTGGATATATGTCATTTAGAATGATAATTGAGTATCCAGATTATTTTGCGGCATTTAGTACAAGTGCAGCTGCTCTTGATAAAGCGGCTATTTCTGGCGGAGTTGCAACTACTGTACAGGATTTGATGAAAATAAGAAATAAACCGCTTTGGATGGTTCACGCACAAAATGATCCGACTATTTCCTACGAAAATACAAGTAAAAGAGTTTATGACGTTCTTTCAAAATATGGAGCAATACTTTCCTCTTATCCAAATGTAAAAATTGGTGAAACTGAGTACAATGGACACTGGAGCTGGATTTACAGCCTTAGAAATATGCCTGTGAATGATAAAGGTGAGCATTTATTTGAATGGATGGCAAGACAGAATTTGAAAACTAGATATTATTAGTTTAAAATGAAAACAGAAAAAAGGCTTGCTTATAATAGTAAATTTTAAGTTTAGTTTTTGTTCATATATTCTAATCCATTTAAAAATTGAACTGTTAAAAAAATCATATAAACTTAAGATTTGAAAAAAATAATTATAGTTTTTTTGCCAGCTTAGTTTTTAAATCAGGTAGAACATAAGGTAAATTCTTTTTAGAAAAAAATTTGGAAAAAAATAAAAAAATATATTGAAAAAAATGCTTTCTAAATGATATAATTTTTATAATGTGAACTATTATAAAAAAAGTATTAAAATAGATAGGATTTGGAGAAATTTTTATGAATAAAAGTGAAGTATTTCAAAGGCTTTTTTTAATAAAGAAAAAACATTAGATCTTGAAATAAAAAATGTTTCAATCAATTCAAGGGAGCTTGAAAAAAATGATGTTTTTGTTGCCATTAGAGGCGGGAATAATTTTGTTAATGAAGCGTTGGAAAAGGGAGCTGTTGCTGTTTATGATAGCGAAGCTGTGAAAATTGATGAAAAATATGCTGATCGTGCATTTTTTGTAAAGGATAGTGTTGAATTTTTGCAAAATTTTGCTAGGGAATGGCGAAAAAATTTAGATATAAAAGTAATTGGAATTACAGGAAGCAATGGGAAAACGACTGTAAAGGACATGATTTACCATTTGCTTTCACAAAAAAATATAAAGGGAAAAAAAGACTGAAGGAATTACAATAATCATATTGGACTGCCCTTCACTTTGTTGCGTGCTGAAAAGGATGATGAGTTTATCATTTTGGAAATGGGAATGAGCGGCTTTGGAGAAATTGATTTGCTGGGGCAAATTGCATTGCCTGATATTAATGTAATTACAAATATTGGGGAGTCGCATCTGGAATTTTTTTGAAAACGAAGGAAAAATGTATTTTTGGCAAAAACGGAAATTATTCCATACATTAAAGACATGCTTGTAATTAATGGCGATGATGAGTATTTAAAAAATGTGAAGGCTGAAAATATTGAAGTTGTAAGGGCTTTAAGTTTGGAAAATAATAAGTTTAAGGAGAAAACATCTGATTTTTATTATGGAGATGTTCATTTTTAACGAAAGTGGAACTGAATTTTTTTCTGAAATATTTTGGGAAAAATTTGTCAAAGTACAGTTGAAAGAAATTATAAGACGAATGTTCTGGGAGAACATAACGTGCTAAATTTAGTTATGGCGATCGCTGTGGCTAAGCAATTCGGGATGGAAGATAAAAATAATCGGTGAAGCTGTAAAAAATATTGGCTTGACTGGAATGCGGTTTCAAATAATTGAAAACGGCAACACAACATATATTAATGATGCCTATAATGCAAGTCCAATGTCTATGGAGAAATCACTTGAAACATTTTCCCAAATATATAATGATAGATTAAAAGTTGTAGTTTTTGGGGGATATGCTGGAACTAGGGGAAAATGAACTGGAGCTTCATAGCAATCTTTTTAATACAATAAAAAAATACAAAAATTTGACAAACTTTATTTATTTGGAAACAGAATGAAAAGTTTATTTGAAAAAAATAAAAAGAAAATGTTGAAAAATAAAAAAATATGGACAATGGGAATTTTGAAATCAATGAAGCCTTGAAAAAAATGGAGAATTTGAGCATTTTTGATGAAAAAGGAAAAAAATAAAAAGAAAAAAATAAGACAGATTTTCAGCGGAAAAGGTAGTGCTGTTAAAGGCATCACGAGGAATGAAACTGGAAGAAATCATAGAAAAAAATAAATATTTAAAATTGGAAAGGAGAAGAATTTTTTTATTAAAATAAGAAGATTCTATAAAAAGATAATGTTATATTTATTACAAGATTTATTTATAAACAGCTGGGGAGTTTTACGTATTTTTTTAAATCAATAATGTTAAGAGCCTCTGTAGCATTTATGATCGCATTTTTTTATTTATGCTGATTTTTTTGGAAAACCGTTTATTGCTTGGCTAAAAAAAGAAAAAAAATATGGGGATACGGCGAGAGAAGAAGGGCCTAAGTCGCATTTTTGACAAGTCTGGAACACCTACAATGGGAGGAATTTTTAATAATCGGAGCAATTTTATTTGCAACTGCCATTGCTGGAAATTTTACAAATAAATTTATTGTGTTTTTTTGTTTATAATTACAATTTTATTTACAACAATAGGATTTTTACGATGATTATTTAAAATTAACAAGACATAAGAATGGGCTTTCTGGAAAGAAAAAAATATTGGGACAAATGATAATTACAGCATTGACATTTTGGTTTGTCTATAAATATGGACTTGTTAATAAAACAATTGATTTTTTTCAATAGTTAATCCAATAATAAAAAAAATTCTTATTTTTTTATAACACCGATTTTTATTCTTTGTATTTATAGCTTTTTGTAATAATCGGATCTTCAAATGCTGTAAATTTAACAGATGGATTGGATGGACTTGTAAGCGGACCCTACAATTGTAGTAAGTATCACACTTTTTAATCATAACTTATTTGACTGGAAATGTAAAATATGCAAAATACCTAAATCTTTACTATGTTCCGCAAGCTGCTGAAATAATAGTTTATCTTGCGGCGGTAATTGGAGCATTAATTGGATTTTTATGGTATAATTTTTACCCAGCTCAAGTATTTATGGGAGATACAGGTTCTTTGACATTGGGAGGAATTTTAGGAATTATAGTTATTTTTTTATAAAGCAGGAATTATTGCTTCCAATTGCAGGTTTCATATTTATTATGGAAGCATTGTCGGTTATGATTCAAGTCTGGCACTTTAAAACTTTTGGAAAAAGAGTATTTAAAATGGCGCCAATTCATCATCACTTTGAATTATTGGGATTGCCTGAAACGAAAGTTACAATAAGATTCTGGATTGTTTCAATAATGACATGTTTATTGACATTTGTAATTTTGAAATTAAGATAAATAAAAGCAGGGGGATTTTTCCCCTGCAATCTAATTTTAAATTTTGAAAAAAATTATGTTTTTTTATTTATTGTTTCATGAAAAGTGAAATTGTAAATAAGAATATAATAAATTTGTTCTTTAAGTATTTATTTTAGTTGAATATTTAGAGATTTTAAATTTGGAAATATAGAAATGAATAGAGAGGAAGAAATCACATGGATAAAAAAAGGGATTGTATTCGGTGCTGGGTTAAGTGGGCTTGGTGCGAAGGAATTACTGGAAAAAAATGGATATGAAGTGTATTTGATAGATGATAAGGTTGCATTGCCATCAGAGGAAGGGATTAGACTTTTGAATGAAGGAGGAATTGAGTTTGTTGTGAAAAGTCCTCGAATTCCTTGGAAGGCGGAGCTTTTGAAGGTTGCAAAGGAAAAAAACGTGAAGGTTATTTCAGAAATAGATTTGGCTTATAAGTATGTGGATAAAAAAATATAAAAAAATTATTTCATTTACTGGAACAAATGGAAAAACTACGACATCTACTAAAATGGCAGAACTTTTAAATTTTGCTGGATTTCGTGCCAGACTTGCTGGAAATGCCGGATTTTCATTTGCAAAGCTGGTGGCTGATGAGGAAGAGCTGGATTATGTTGTGCTGGAACTTAGCAGCTATCAATTGGAAAATAATCCGCAAATTCATTCAAATATCGCTGGAATAATTAATTTGACGCCAGATCATCTGACAAGATATAATTCAGTAGAAGATTATTATATTACAAAGTTTGCAATTTTTGATAAACAGACTGAAGATGACTTTGCATTGATTAATTTAGATGATAAAGTTTTTGATGGATTGTATAAAAGAAGTGAAATAAACGAAAGGGTAAAGGCTCAAAAAGTATATTTGAGTACACAGGCAAAGGGAACAGTTTTTGTTTATGAAAATAATATCCGTATAATGAAGGATTTAAATAGCCGTATTGATGAAATTCAAAATTTTGAAGAAAAAATTGATGAAGTTTCAGAAATTTTGATGAAAACGGATGAATTGTCGTTAAAAAGGGAAACATAATTTGGAAAATATGCTGTTTTTAATAAGTTCGGCCAAAAATATTGAATGTGGAAAATGAAAAATTAGTTGAATTTTTGAAATCGACAACTGCATTGGAGCATAGGCTTGAAAACTTCTTTGTAAAGGGGAATACAACATTTATTAATGATTCTAAAGGAACAAATGTGGAATCGACATTGAAGGCTATCGATTCGTTTAATAATGTAATTATTATGATTTTTAGGCGGAGATGACAAGAAAATTGATAATATGCCTTTAATTAAAAAGAGTTAAGGAAAAAGTTGATTTTTGTTTATTTGATTGGAGATAATGCTCAAATTTTTGATTGATGATATGGAAAAAGTTGGATATAAGAATTATAAAAAAATTTAGAGACAGTTGAAAAATGTGCTGAATTATTTAAAAGGAAAAATGTGGATTTTTTTCAAAGGATCAGACAGTGCTGTTTTCACCTGCGACTTCTAGTTTTTTTGCCAATTCAAGAGTTTTTGAACATAGGGGAAAAGTGTTTAAGGAATTGACAGAAAAAAATTATTGGGAAATAATTTTTTTCTTTTGGAAAAAAATGGAATTTAGGAGAAAAAAATTGAATAGGAAAAAAATATTAGGGACAGGATTTATAATAGTAATTTTAATACTTTCAGCACTTAGCATCATAACGATGGCAAGCCTTAGTGCTCCAAGGGCACAAAAATGAAAATAAAGTAAGCTATTATTATTTAATGCGGCAAATGATATGGTTAATTTTTTTGGATGGCTAGGCTTTTTTTGGTTACTGCTAATCTTAATTATAAAAAAATACAGGGAAATAACAAAAATATTTATATGTTATAGGTGCTTTTTCACTTGTAATGGTCTTAGTGATAGGAACAACTAAAAAAATGGAGCTAAACGTTGGATTGACCTTGGAATGGGAATGCGTATTCAGCCTTCTGGAATTTGTAAAGCTGATATTGATTGTAGTTCTTTCAACACTTGTGTATAATCTTAAAAATTCGGAATAAGATAAGTAAGCATCCATGGTTGTCAAGTATAGTTATAATGGGAACTACAGGAGTCTATATGTTTCTTATTTTATTTGAAAAATCATTTAGTAATACAGTTCAGATTGCAATAATTGGAATGACTTATTTGCTTGTTTCAGAATTGAAATTTTCAATAATTGCACTTTATACGGGACTAGGCGGGATTTTTAGGATGGTTTGGAGTAATGAAAGTTGGGTATAGGGCAAGCAGAATTGCGGAGCATACTTCTAAAGAAATTGGATTCCAGACAACGCAGTCGTTAATTGCAATATCTAACGGTAAGATTTTTGGAAAATTTTATGGAAATGGATTCCAGAAATATGGATTTTTGCCAGAAATACATACAGATTATATCTTTTCGGGATATGCTGAAGAAAAATGGGTTTTTTTAGGAATATTATTTCTGCTTGGGTTATATGCGGCTTTTATTAATTATAATTGGAATTACTTTTAAAAAAAGTAAAAAGACTTGTATGCAAAAATATCTTTTAGCTGGAATTTTTTTATAGTAATTGCAACACAGGTAATTGGAAATGTGGCAGTTACAAGTAAAATAATCCCTTCTACAGGAATCCCGCTTCCAATGATGAGCTACGGTGGAAGTACAATGGTTGCGATGATGCTGATGCTGGGCATTGTCTATAATATAATAAGAACAGTCTATAAGCAGGAAATGGGAAATCAGCTGGATGAGTTAAATGAAATTGACTATATGATGTAATAAATCAAATAAAATGAGAGGAAGAATAAGCGATGGAAAAAGTAGTATTTACTACAGGTGGAACAGGTGGACACATTTATCCTGCCTTATCAATTGCAAAAAAAGTAAGGAAAAAGGGAATAGATACTTTATTTATTGGGACGAAGCATAGAATGGAAAAGGACATTGTGCCAAAGGAAAATTTTAGATTTGTAGGACTTGATGTGTTGCCGTTAAGAAGTATAAAATCTGTATTTAAAATGATGAAAGCAACGATGGATACAATAAAGCTGCTAAAGAAGGAAAAACCTACAAAAATAATAGCATTTGGAAATTATATAACAATACCAGTATTGGTAGCGGCTAATGTGCTGCGAATACCATATTACCTTCAGGAGCAGAATCACACAATGGGTCAAGCAAATAAGTGGTTTTACAAAGGGGCACAAAAAGTATTTGTCGCTTTTGAAAATACGCTTGAAAGTGTTAAGGAAAAATATAAAGGCAAATTTGTTGTGACTGGAAATCCATTGAGGGAAGAATTTTATGGGAAAAATAAAGCTGAAGAAAGAAAAAAACTGAATATAAAGGATGATGAGAAAGTAATTCTTGTAATTGGTGGAAGTTTGGGAGCTAAAAATATAAATGAGGCTATCTTGAAAAAGTGGAAAACACTTTCATCAGATGGGGAAATAAGATTATTTTGGGCAACTGGGAAGGATAATTATGAGGCTTCGACTTACAGAATAAGAGATTTTGGAACAGCGGTAGTTGAGCCGTATTTTGAAAATGTGCCAGAACTGATGGCGGCTTCTGATATTGTAATCTGCCGTGCTGGAGCTTCAACTATTTCTGAACTTATCCAGCTGGAAAAGCCATCGGTATTGATTCCATACGATTTTGTCGGACAAAAGGAAAATGCAGATGTGCTGGAATATGTAAATGGTGCAAAAATATTTACAAATGAAACTGCAGAAGAGGCGATAGATGAGGCTCTGTCAATAGTGGGACAGGCTTCAATGCTGGAATTTATGAGTGAAAATGTAAGAACCTTGAAAAAGGGAAATTCAGCGGAAATAATAGTAAATGAAATGGGACTTTAAACAGAGAACATAGAAATAAATTATAAAACAGGAAAGAGAAAATTTGGAGGAAATTATGCTAACAAAAGTAAATAACGTGTATTTTAGCGGAATAAATGGAATTGGAATGAGTGGACTTGCAAAAATTTTAGCAGCAGATGGATTTAATGTGGCAGGTTCAGATTTAGAAAGAAAAGCTGTGACAAAAGATATGGAAGATATGGGAATAAAGGTTTACATCGGGCAAGTTGAAGAAAATGTAAAAGATAAGGGAATAGACTTATTTGTATATTCAACAGCAATTAAAGAAACAAATCCAGAATATAAATATATTGTTGACAATAATATAAAAAAAATAAAAAGAGGACAGCTGCTTGCAGAAATAATGAACAGATTTGATGGAATCGCTGTAGCGGGAACTCACGGAAAAACTACTACAAGTTCAATGATGAGCGTGGCACTTTTGGAAAAAGAGCCATTTATCGTAGTTGGAGGAATAATTCCTGAAATTCAAAGTAACAGTAAAATTGGAAATTCAGAATATTTTATTGCTGAAGCTGATGAAAGTGACAATTCATTTTTGTATATAAAACCAAAATATTCTGTTGTAACAAATGTAGAAGCCGATCACTTGGATCATCACGGAACATTTGAAAATATAAAGAAATCATTTGAGCAATTTATCGACAGTACAGAAAGAATTGCAGTTCTTTGTAAAGATACTGTCGGAAAAGTTGGGCTTAATTTGAAGAATAAAAATATAGCATGGTATAGCATAAAGGATGAAACTGCTGATATTTATGCAAAAAATATAAGAGTGGAAAATGGAATAACAAGTTTTGAAGTTGTGAAAAAAGGTGAAGATTTGGGAACATTCAGCTTGAGCATTCCTGGAGAGCACAATGTTGCAAATTCGCTTCCAGTAATTTATTTTGCCCATGAATTTAATTGTAATATGAAAAAAGTAAAGGAAAGAATTTTAAAATTTAAAGGGGCAAAGAGAAGATACCAAGTTATTTATGATAATAATTTAAGAATAATTGATGATTATGCACATCATCCAACAGAAGTAAAAGTTACAATAACTGCGGCACATAAGACTGAAAAGGGAAAAGTAACTGTAATTTTTCAGCCGCACCGATATAGCCGTACAAAATTCTTCTTTGATGACTTTGTAACTTCATTAAAGGAAGCCGATGACTTAATTCTGCTTCCAATATATGCAGCAAGTGAAGACAATAATTATGGGGTATCTTCAGAATTGCTTGCTGAAAAAATCGGAGGAAATGTGAGGGTGCAAACTCAGGAGGAAATTGAAAATATTATAAAAAATGATAGAAATAGTGGAAATACTTATGTATTTATGGGAGCTGGAAGTGTATCAGGAGTAGCTCATGCAATTGCGGATGATTTGAAAAAGATGGAAAAATAATTATAATTAATAAAGTAGAAATCCAAAAAAAGGAGAAGTAAAATAGAAAATGGAAATAATAAAAAAATGCCAAAATGAAGGAATATTCAAATATGAAAGTTGGCGGAACTGCGAGAGAGCTTATTTTTCATAGATGATAAAAAAATGAATTAAAGGAAATTTTACAAACTAGAAGCAATATTTTTCCTTTTGGGAAATGGAACAAATACTCTTATTAACGATGGAAATTTAGATATAAGTTTTTTTGTCGTTAAAAAAAGACTGAAAAAAATATAACAGTTGAAAAAAAAGTTAGAAATGAAGAAAAAGCTGGAGATGAAAATAAAGAGAATAACTACGATCTTGTAAGGGTAGAAGCTGGACTGGACTTGGATGATCTGATAGAATTTATGGAAAAAAATAATTATTCAGGACTGGAAAATATTACTGGAATCCCAGGATCTGTTGGTGGGCTTGTCAATATGAACGGTGGAGCTTATGGAACAGAGATTTTTTTGACTGTATTGAGGAAGTTGAAGTTTGTAAAAAAATGATGGAGAAATTGTAAAAAAATTAAGACAACAGATTTGAATTTTAAATATAGAACTACTGAAATAAAGGAAAATAAGTGGATTGTAGTTTCTGCTCTTTTTAAATTTGGATTTGGGTTTGACAAGGCTGCTTCAGAGGATAAAAGGGAACAAAGAAAAGTGAAACATCCATTGGATTTGCCAAATTTAGGAAGTACATTTAAAAATCCAGAAGGAAAATTTGCGGCAAGATTAATTTCTGATGCCGATTTGAAGGGATATAGAGTTGGAGATGTAGCAGTTTCCACAAAGCATCCAAATTTTTTGTTACAAATTTAGGTAATGCCACTTTTAATGATGTTATTTCAGTTATTGAACATGTTAAGGAAGTTGTCTTTGAAAAGTTTGGAATAAAAATTAGAAACAGAGATTATAATTCTAAAAAAAGTTAATAAAAATTTAAATTAAAAAAATTTTTAAAATATGGGTTTTTAAAAATAAAGAATTATAGTCTTTTAGTTCTGTTTTGGAGCGGTTTCATTAATAAATTTAAATAAATTTATTTAAGATATTGAATAAAATTCAAAAAAAGTGTATAATAATATAAAAAAACGGAGTTAAAAAAATGAAAAAAACCGGTTAAAGTATTGATTTTACTGTTTTTTTATTGGCAGGGATAATGTTTTTTTGGGTAAAAATGTTTATTGAGACTGATTATTTTTAAAGTTCAGGAAGTTCTGGTGGGAAGCGTAAGTTTGATCTGCTTAGACAGGATATAACAGCTCAGCTTGAACAAATGAAGGGAAAAAAATATCGTATATTTAAATACGAATGATATCGAAAATCATATAAAAAAAGTGATGTGCGGGTAAAAAAAGTATCAGTAAAAAAACTTTTTCCAAGTAAAATTAAAGTTGTTCTGGAGGAAAGAGAGCCATATGTTTATATAAAAAAAGGGAAATGAAACACTTTTTAGCAGACAAGGATTTAAATATATACGGTGATATTCTGGAAGAACCTGCAAAAAAATATTCCTATAATAGATTACACAGATGATGAAAGTCTAAATGCAATGAAGACTATACTTTCGAGAATAAAAAAACAAAGACTTTTTATGCTATGATTTCAGAAATAAGGCAATCTGAAAAAAATTACGAAATACTTCTTACAAATAATGTAAGAATAATAACAGAAACAACAGTAACAGAAAAAAATATGAAGAAGCATATAAATTATACGAAAAAATAAGAAAAAAAGGACCAGTAATTTCTATGGATTTGAGATTTATAGATAAAATTATTGTAAAATGATATTTTACGTGAAATTAAGAGAAAGGAGAAGCTACTTTAAAAGTTATTAAGTTAATTTGAGTAGCAAGGAAAAAATGGATAACTTTAGCAATGCAGCGAAACTGAAGGTAGTGGGAGTAGGTGGAGCAGGTGGAAATGCAATAAACGATATGATAGAGAGCAACATAACAACTGTTGATTTTATAGCGATAAATACAGATCAGCAAGATTTAGATAGATCAAAGGCATCTATAAAAGTACTTTTAGGAAAAGGAATGGGAGCCGGTGCAGATCCTGAGAAAGGGAGAATTGCTGCAAAGGAATCAGAAGAAAAAATAAAAGATGTTCTGGAAGGTACAGATATGTTATTCATAACTGCCGGAATGGGTGGTGGAACTGGAACAGGAGCTTCTCCAATTATTGCCGAAGTGGCAAAAGCAATGGGAATTTTAACTGTAGCTATTGTAACTAAGCCTTTTAGTTTTGAAGGGCCGTTAAAGAAAAATAATGCTGCACTTGGAATTGACAATTTAAGAGAGAATGTAGATACTTTAATTGCTATTCCAAATGACAGGTTGTTTGAAATACCTGGAATGAATATCTCTTTAATGAATGCATTTAAAGAGGCAAACGGAGTTTTAAAAATGGGAATAAAAGGTATTTCTGACTTGATTACAAAACAAGGAATTGTAAATTTAGATTTTGCAGATATAAAATCTATTATGCAAAATTCTGGAATTGCAATGCTAGGATTTGGGGAAGCAAATGGCGATGAAAAAAAGCCAAGAGTGCAACAGCTCAGGCATTAAGCAGCCCGCTATTGGAAAAATCTATCGAAGGTGCAAGAAAAATCTTGATAAACGTTACAGCTGGTCCAGATATTGGATTACAGGAAATACAGGAAGTTGCTCAAACAATCTCAGAAAAAGCAGGGCATGATAAAGCTAATTTATTATGGGGTTACATTATGGAACCCGAATTGGAAGGTACAATAAGCGTATCATTAGTGGCGACAGATTTTGAAGAAGAATCTTTTTCAAATAATGCAAAATCTTCACAAACAATAAGATTTGCGCCATCGGAAGAAAAAGTTAAAGAAGAAGAAAAAAACGAAAAAATTAATTATAAAAATGAAGAAAATGATTATGAAGAAGAGGAAGAAAAAGTGGAAGATCCAGGAGATTTTGTATTGCCGCCATTTTTTGAAGAGTAATTAAATTTAAAAGTCTAATATTGTCAAAGTAAAATACAAAAATTTTTGATGACTTTGTAAAGTAGAATTACTTTTAATACATAAGTCAATCTTAATAATAAACTTAAAAGAAAGAATTTCTTGAAATTTTTTTGTTTTTTTAAGAATATATTTTGATATAATATCAAAAAGAATTTAAATAAATTTTGAAAAATAACTTGATTTTTATTAGGCTTTTTTTGGTATAATTATAGAACCTGCTCTATTTTTAGAAGTAGGGCTAAAAAAAGCCATAGGAAAGGAGAAAGAAAAATGAGAAATTATGAAATTATGTTTATTTTTATCTACACAATTAACAGATGAAGAAAAACAAGCTGGAGTTGCATTTGTAGAAGAAACATTAAAAAGTTGCAGGAGCAGCTGAAGTTAAGACAGAAGTTTGGGGAGATAGAAAATTAGCTTATCCAATTAAGAAAAAAGAAAATGGATACTATGTTTTAACAACATTCCAAGCAGATGGAACTAAATTTACTGAAATTGAATCAAAATTAAATATTAATGAATCAATTTTAAAATATATGATTGTTAAAAACGACTAATTTAAAGTATTATAATTGATAAATACAAAAAAATTTGAGGTTAAAAAAAATATTATAATTAGGGGAAATTATGAACGTAGTAATATTAATGGGAAGAATGACAAGAGATCCTGAATTAAAGTATACTTCAGGAGGTAAAGCATATACTAGTTTTACGCTGGCTGTGCAAAAAGATGAAAGATGATGCTGAGTTTATTGACTGTATTGCTCAGAAAAAGACAGCAGAAACCATTGCTGAATATTTTAGAAAAGGTAGAAAAATTCTTGTGCAAGGACGTTTGAATGTAAGCAGTTACGAACAAAAACGGCGAAAAAAAGAAAAATCTACAAAAAGTTGTTGTAAGTAGTTTTGAGTTTGTTGAAAGTTCAGGAACTAGCAATAATAATGGCGGGTATCAGCAAAAATCAGCCTTATAATGGAAATGGCGGAAATAGCGGAAGTAAAACCAGTTCATAATAATACATATGAAAAATGATGACGATACGGATGATAATGAAGATTTTCCGTTTTTAGTAACTAGGCAAGTTTTTATAAAAAAATTGCTATAAAAAGTTTTTTTAGAGGTGCAAATTAATGAGAGCTAAACCAGTTACAGAATTTAAAAAGAAGAAAAAAAGAAGACCAAAAGTTAAATTTAAAGTAGAAGATATTAACTATAAAAATGTTGAATTATTAAAAAAACTTTATGAATGATAAAGGAAAAAAATCTCTCCTGCGAGAGTAACAGGATTAGAAGCTAAAGTTCAAAGAAAAAAATTGCAAAAAGCAATTAAAAGAGCTAGACAAATCGCTTTAATGCCTTATACAAGAATTGAAAAAAATAATAATAAATTTTTTTCTTTTTAATTGAAAGTTACGGTTATATATTTATAATTTTAGCCGTAATTTAGTTAAAAAATCCAAGACTATTTAAAAATAAGTTTGGCTTGTTTATAAATAGTCTTTTTTTATGAAAAAAATGTGGAAAAATTAAGATTAATATTGTATAATGTATCAAATATACATAATCCCTTTAATATTGAACTGAAAAATTAATATTGTTTCTCATTTAAGCAGTGAATTTATACTATTTTTCCATTTAAACAGCGGATTAGTTATAAGTTTGACTTAATATAACTTCTATTTTTTTATGGAATTTGAGATTACTTTAAAGAAAAATTACTTGCTATAGATAACTATTTTTTTCCAATAGCAATAGTTAAAAAAAGTAATGGGAATACAATATTTAAGTTTAGTTTTAAAGTGGTTTTTGCTGTATAAAAAAATAGGTGGTAATAAAAAAATGCTGAATAAAAATGAATATAATTTTACTTTTTTTATTTATTTTTATGGCAGGATGTGATAAAAAAGGGAGTGAAGGAAAGAAAAAGAGATAATCCTGAGAATATACAAAGTAAAACTGCAAAGGAAAAACATTTTTTTCAAATAATTCAATAGAAAAAAATAATAGAAATATTTTTCAAAAAAATCTAAAAAGTAATAAAGTAAGTATTGAAAAATTTTGAAAAATTAACTTATGAAAATAAAAATTATTATTATGCTAAAAATACATTCAAGAGGAAATGCCGTTTATGCCCTTTGATTATAGTGGACTAAGTGCAACTAGCATATTTTTTTAAAGGTTAATAATGTAAATGGGGCAAATTTGGGAATTATTGAAAATATGGTTGTAAATTTGATACAAGTGTCTGATGAAAATATTAAGGATTCAGAAGCTAGAGCAATTTATACAAAAAAATTTTGTCAAATTTAGGAGAAAAGGAATTATCAAGCCTTTTTAACCTATACAAATGGCATAATTTATGGAATAAGAATAGATCCTGTAACAGGAGAACTTATATTTTTTTGCTAGGGAATCGGAAGATGAAAAGGCAGTAACAAGTATTCCAAAATTAAATTTTATTGATAAGAAAAAAGCTAGTGAAAAAGCATTAACAAAATTGGGAGAAAGTAAATAATTTAAGAAAAAATGGAGGAAAAATGAATTTAGAGGCATTATTAGGACTTTTACAAGGACAAGATTTAAGGAAATTAGCCGAGCAAGTTGGAGGAAGCAGCACAGAAGCAAGAAATGGAGTAGCAGCGGCTCTACCAGCAATTTTAGCAGCAGTTAATAAAAATGCAAATAATAGCGAAAAAGCACAAGGATTGAATAAAGCATTGGAACAGCACGATGGCTCAGTATTAAATAATCTTGGAAGTTATTTGCAAAATCCAGATTTAAAAGATGGAGCAGGAATTTTGAACCATTTATTTGGTGGGAATACACAGAATGTGGCAAATGCAGTTTCTCAGTCGAGCGGTTTGGATACTCAAGGAAGTTTGAAGATGTTAGAAACTTTAGCACCATTAGTTTTGGGAGCGTTAGGACAACAGAAAAAAGAAAATAATTTAGATGCACAAGGAGTAAGTAATTTAACTTCAAATCTTGTAGCGAATTTTGCTGGAGAAGGTGGAATTATGAGTATGATTACGAATTTATTGGATGCGAATAAAGATGGAAATGTAATGGATGATTTGACTGGAATGATTGGTAAATTATTTGGTGGAAAATAAAAATAAAAATTTAAAAATAATTAGTTTTTAGCAAGTTTTAAAAAAATTCTTGCTATAAAAATATAATTTAGTAAATGAAAAGGAATTACTTGAAATCTTGAGTAGTTCTTTTTATTTATTGAATAAATTTATTTTCAAAAAAATTAAACGTTTTTTAAATATAACGATTAATACGATTTTTCCGTTTAAAAAGCGAATATTTATTTTTAACAAGAGGTCTTAACTTCTCGTTACAAAAAAATAAATAAAATATAGTTTCTATTTTTCAAATAGGATTTAGAATAAAAATATGATACAATAAATATTATTTGTTAATTTTTTTATAGTTGTCAGTGGAGGATTTTATGAGAGAAATAACAATTATTTATATAATTGCGATTACAATTTTATTGATTTACTGCTTTTGGACAGTAAAATTTTGGGGCAAAAATTTTTTTAAAAAAGATGTCATTCCAAAATTGAAAGTTCCGAAAAGCATTTCTGCAATGGGAGTTGGAATTTTGAATAATTCTAGGATGGAGAAAAATTTTCATATTGGGATATTTTCTTTGGTTGAGAAAAATTTTATAACTGCGAAAAAGAGAAAAACTTTTTGAAAATATGGATTTTCAATCGGATATTTTGTATAAGAAAAATTTGGAAAAATCTAAAAGTAATTATTACAGACAAGATGAGCTTTTTGCGGAAGAGCGATGGGTTTTTAGATAGCTTGATGGATTCTGAAAAGGGATTTTGAGTGATTATCAAAGTTCTGGGAATAGAGAGAAATTGCCGAAAAATGGATGAAAAAAATATTGATAGAAGAAAAGAGATTTTTAGAGAAGTCTTGCAAGTGCTAATAACTTTTTAGTAGCTTTTTGATAAATGCAATTTTTAAAGGGTTCGTCGGATAATTCGAGTAACGGCTCTTCGAGTAGTTCATATAATCAAAAAAATCTTTAGATCCTTTTTCAAAAATGTTTGAAATTTATAAAAAGGACGAAGAAAAAAAGTTTTTTTGGGTTCATTTTGGTGGCCTGAAAAAAATTGGAAGAATTTATAATTTATAAGAAAAAAATTCAGGATTTTATATTTTTTTATTTTTGGAGTTATTTTTAGCTTCAATTATAATGACAAGTAAAGATGTAAAAATTTGGAAGTGGAGAAGTGAATTTTGGACTTTTAGTTTTAATTGTAATAATTGTTTTTTTCTTGGAAAGTCTTTTGGCTAAGAATATTATTTTTTTACCGATATTTTTCTAAGTATATCCCGAAAAATAGCAAAAATTTTTTTATTGCATTGGCATTTTTATTTTCATTGTATAGTTTTTATGTTGCCAAATATTGCGTTCATATTTGGACTAAGATTTTTATATTTTAATTCCACTGACATTTGTAATTTCTATTTTTTTCATTTACAAGAAATTAATCGTGCGATATACTGAAAATGGACTTTTAGCCATGAATGAAATTGAATCATTCAGAAAATACATTTTAAATTTTGAAAAATTAGAAGTTCCCACTTTTTTTCAAGTGAAGATGAATTAATCGAAAATTTTCAGCAAATGTATATTTACGCTTTTTGCTTTGGGAATTGAAAAAGATTTTTTTGAAAATTTTTTTAGATGTTACTTTGGAGAAAAAAATAATTTTTGCTGGGAGAAAAGAAGTTATTTATGAAAAACTTTTGATTTCGACTGTTTTTTTGTGATAAAAAAATTGTTGGGGAATTGAAAGTTAATATTATGGGAAGATGATTTTTTTAAGGAGGAAATTTTTATGAAAAAAATTTTTAGAAAAAAATTGGGAAAAGATGAGTTGCTTTGAATATTTTCGTTCATCTAAAGGACGATTTTGCTGTTGGAAATTTTGTTGGAATTAATGGACAATTTGCTATTTTTTTACTTCGATTAGTAAATATGGGAAAAATGGTGGATTTAGATTTTATAAAAAAATAGATGATTTAAAAAAAGAATTGCAAAGAAAATACAGAATATTTAGCATCAATGAAAGAAGAAAATAAAAGAAAGAAATTCTGAAAAATAGAAGAATTGTTGAACTTGAAAAAGATAAAGTTTTTTTAAAGAATTATTTAGATATCTTTAAAGAAAGAATAAAATAAAATTGAAAATATTTTATGAAGATGATTACGAATAAAGAAGTGGTATTTATTGAAAGAAACAAAAAGAATTTTTTTGTATTTTCAGTGGTGTAATGAGGAAGGAAAACCTGAAGAAGTTATTAGAAAAATGAAGTGAAGAGAATAGAGAGTAGGAGAAAAATATTATTAAAGACATAATTATTGAAAAGGTGAGAAAAGTTAAGAGAAATAAAAATTATAGTAGGAAAGTATGATTTAGAAAGATTTCTAGGAGATATTACTTTTTCAAGATGAAGATTATATCATTGATTTATGAAAATAATTTGTTTTTGGGAAGATTCAAATTTTGTAATAGTGAGAATAACTGATATTTGAGGAAATTACAGAAAAAGTTTATGAAAATAGAAACAGAAGAGCGTATCTCCAAAATGATATTTTTTTCTGATATTTCAAATATGGAGAATAGAAAGAAATTTTAAAAAGATGTTATGAAAATAAGATATTGATAGCATTTTGAATATGAGACAATCATATTCTGAAAAATTTCGGAATCATTGAAAAACTTGAAGATGATAGAATTGATTTTTAAAAAGAAATAAGATAAAATAAGTGGAATTTTTTTGTTTCTAAATCAGAAATATTGATTAAAAGATATTTCGTTTTTATTTGTGAGAAATTGAGAGTTTTTGAGAGTAGTAGGATAAAAATTTGTAAAATAGTTATTTTTTTCAGTGTATAGAAGAAAAACTTGTCAAAAATAGTAAACTTTTTCAACTTATACTAGGAAAAACTTTACAAAATAATATATTTTTTTATTTATATAATAGAAAAATAAATAAAAATTTCTGATAAAATAAAAAAAGAGGCATAAAAACCTCTTTTTGCTTTTTTAAAATATATTTAATAGTAAATTTCATTTTTTTATAAATAAAAATTTATAAAAGCTGTAATAAAAGTTAAAAATCCTAATATTACACCAGCTAAATTTGGAACAATAAGGATAAAATCTTTTTAGGTTCTTTAGTCCATCCGTAACAACCCAAATTAGACAAGAAATCGAAGCCGTAAGAGGTTGCCAAGGTTGAGCTTTTTTTCTCCTCCTAAATTAGCGATAATTTGAGGAATATAGGTTATAAACACAAAAACTCCAATAAATGCTCCAATTGAACCAACAATAGTGTTAATTTTCTTTTTTTGTTCATAAAATTACCTCCTTTTTAAAAAAAGTATATATATAAATTATATCAAAGTTTAATATTATTGTCAAATTTAAAAGTAAAAATTTCTTTAATGAGAAATTCCCAAACATTGTAAACAAATATCAAAAATGATATAATTTAACGAATAAAAATTAAAAATATAGGATATAAAAAAATAATTTGATAAAAAAATAGAGAAAAAGGAAGGGAATTTGATGAGTTTAGTGCAATTTAATAGGGTGTATAAGCAGTTTGCTGGGGAATATATATTGAAGGATATTAATTTTACGATTGAGGAGAAGGATAAGATTGGGCTTGTTGGGGTGAATGGAGCTGGGAAATCGACGATTATTCGGATGTTACTTGATAGAGAGCGAATTGATGGGGCGGAAGATAATTTGAATGAAGTTGGGAATATTGTGAAAAGTGCTTCGATGAAAATTGGATATTTGTCGCAAAATCATGAGTTTTCGGATGAAAAAAATACGATTTATGAAGAGATGATGTCGGTTTTTGCAGAAGAGAGGGAAATTTGGCATGAACTTCAGAAGGTTAATTTGCTTTTGGGAACGGCTGAAAATGATGAGCTGGAAAAATTGATTAATAAGTCTGCGGAGTTGTCGTCGCTTTATGAGGCGAAGGGCGGATATGATATTGAGTATAAGATAAAACAGATTTTGACAGGGCTGGAGCTGACTGAGGAATATTACAATTTGGTGTTAAAAAGATTTGAGTGGTGGAGAGCAAACTAGGGTTTCACTTGCAAAATTGTTGTTGTCTGAGCCAGATTTATTAATTTTAGATGAGCCGACAAACCATTTGGACTTGGTTTCAATTGAGTGGCTGGAAGACTATTTGAAACGGTATGCGAAGGCGTTTTTGCTTGTTTCACATGATAGGATTTTTTTGGATAATGTTTGTAACAAAAATTTTTTTGAAATTGAGAATAAGAAATTGCATAAATATGATGGGAATTTTTTTCTGCATTTATCATTCAAAAAGAGATGATTTTTGAAAAGGGGAAATGAAGCGTTACGAAAAAAAGAGCAGGAAAAAAATTAAGAAAATGGAAGAATATATTGACAGATTTCGTGCTGGAATAAAAGGCTAGACAGGCAAAAAGGGACGACAAAAAAATTCTAGATAGAATCGAGCGAATGGACGATCCCTGTTTTTTTAATCCGCAAAGAATGAAATTGAAAATTTGAAACAGATACGATTACTGGGTGACAATGTTTTTAAAAGTGAATGGAATTTCAAAAAAAGTTTTCGACAACAAAAAAAGTATTGAATAATGTGAGTTTTTCAGCTATTTCCGTGGAGAAAGAGTTGGAATTATTGGGAAAAATGGGATTGGGAAAATCGACTTTGCTAAAAAAATTTTGGTAAATAAATTGAAGCAGGATTCAGGAACAGTTGAGTTTCGGTTCTCGTGTGAAAAGTCGGCTATTATGACCAAAATCACATGGATTTGACTCCAGCAAACAATATTTTTGCAGGAAATTAATAATTCTCTAAATTTGACGGAAGAATATTTACGAACACTTGCGGGAGCTTTCTTGTTTTCAGGCGACGATGTTTTTGAAAAAAAGTAGAAAAAAATTGAGCGGTGGAGAAAAAAAGTTAGAGTTTCATTCTTAAAATTGTATATGCAAAGAGCAAATTTCCTAATTTTAGATGAGCCTGACAAACCATCTGGATATTTACTCAATTGAAGTTTTTGGAAGACGCATTAGAAGATTTTTGACGGAACAATGTTAGTCGTATCTCACAATCAGACACTTTTTAGATACAGTTTGTAACACAATTTACTATCTTGATGAAAAATGGGTCTTACGAAATTTAAAGGAAATTACGAAGATTACAAGGAAAGTTTGAAAAAAACAATAAATCGAATCCGACTGCAACTGACATTGAAACCAAAAGAAGAACAAAAATTGTCATATCAGGAGCAAAAAGGAACTTTCTAAAAAAATCTCGAAAATTGAAAAAGAGATATTGCAAAATTGGAAGAAAAAAATGGAGAAAAATCTCAGAAAAAAACGGGAAGAATTGAATAAAGATTATGAAGAAGCTGGGCGAAAAAAATGATGTTGGAAAATTGATGGAAATTCAGGAGGAAATTTGATAGATTGGATAGTGACGAGATGGAAAGTGATGGAAGAGTGGGATTTCGAAGAGTGAGGAGTTGAAGAGATTGGAATAAAGGAGGGAAAAAAAGGTGTTAGAACAAGATATTAGATTTTTAGCTGAAGAATTAGAAAAAAAGGAAAAATTAGTAGTTTTTTTGTTGGAGCAGGAGTTTCTAAAAAAATAGTGGATTGCCAGAATGGGAAGAGTTAATAAAAGATTATGCCGATTATAGAGGAATAAAAAGAATTTACATCAAAAACAATTTTTTTAACTATACCAGAAGAAGTTTTTTTGAAAGATATGGTAGTTTGAAATATTATGAAATTGCAGAAAAAAAGATTTTTTTAGGGGAAATATGTTTCCCAATTCTATTCATAGAATTTTAAAAAAAAATGAAATTTGACTTATATAATTACAACAAATTATGATACATTGATTGAAGATGAAATAAAAAAATTTACAAATTGTAAGTAAAGATGAAGATTTACCATACACTAATTCTAACAGAATGCTTATAAAAAAATGCATGGTGATTTTGAAAAATAAAAAAATATAGTTTTGAAGAAAAAGTGATTATGATAATTATGAAAAAAATTTTCAATTAATTTCAACTCTTGTAAAAAGGTTTATTTACAACAAATACAGTACTATTTATAGGTTATTCATACAGTGATACAAATGTGCAACAAATTATGAATTGGATAAAAGAAATTTTGAAAGAGAAAAACTAGAAAGGCATTTCTTGTTGAATTTACAAACGAGGATAATAAAGAGGAAGAAAATGGTGAACAGATAAATAAAATTTCATTAAAACTTTTGAATGATAATAACGACGAAGTACTATATGAAAAGTAAAAAAAGAAAGGTTTAATAATAATTACGAGAAAAACTTTAACTAAATTTTTTTATCGAATATCTATAATGAAAAAGAGAAAGTGAAGCAAGAAAAGAAATTTTTTTGAAATATATATAAATTTAAATTATTTAACAGAGCACAATTGGAAAAAAACTTAATAAATATTCTGAAATTCGTATAGATGAAGACTGGAAAAAGAATTTTTATATACAAGATTAGAGTTTAAAGATATAGAAAAATATGAAGAGATACTTTTTAAATCAAGGATAAAAAATTCTTCAGAGGATAAATAGAAATGAAAAAGAAATATTAATTCCTTTTTTTCTGAAAAAGGAATTACTCCTAAGAGAAAAAGAACAAAAAAATATTTTAGAAGGAAAAAAATAGAAGTAGAAGAAAAAAATTTTTTTAAAAAAATAATTTGTGATTATGATTACAAAAATTTTCAGAATTTAGTAGAAGAATACAAAGAAAATAACAATATTAACAAATATGTAATTAGATATGGATATTTATTTTTTTAAAAAAATAAATAAAGCAAAAAGAAACAATAAAAAAAGTATGATAGAAGAAAAAAAGAAAATGTTAATAGTAAAAAAATGAAAAATTAGTTTGGAATAACTTTATATTGAGTATTATTGAATTTATGGAAATAACACATGCAGAAGAAAAATTTAAATAAAACTTTTGAAAGTATAGAAGAAAGTTTGAAGATAAGTATTTTGAATATTTTTAAATATGAAACGGAACTTTTTAATGAAATATTTAAATATTCAACTTTAGAAGCTTTTAAATAAGGAAATGAATAGATTATTTGATAAGGCAAGAAAAGAAAAAAAGAGCATCATACTTAGGAACACCACCATTAGATGAAGTCTATAATTTTGTCAAGAGATTTATTCTATTTTTTTGTTCTTTAAATGGAATATTTGGAAATTCGTTTTCTCCTTATTCAGAATTTATGAAAAAAATATATTGAAATTTTTACTTATGTCGTATACAAATAAGAATGTTGAGGTTAAAAAAATCAAATGTTTAAAAAAATAGAAATTTTTTTAGAAGAATTTGAATATTTTTGATTTTTTTATGATGTTAGAATTAAGTTACAGTGATTTGAAAAAAATTATTTAATGAATATGAGATAAAAAGATTTAAAATGTGAGAAAGAAATTTTCGATAAATTAATTGTATTACTCAAAAAAATATACTTGATTGGATAATAGAGAATGATAACGAATTTATGGAAAAAAATAGATACTTTAGAAAGTATTTTTACTAATAATCTCAAAATTAGATTTAATAGAAACTCAGTTTGAAAAAAATTAGTTGACATAATATTAAATGATAAAAAAATAGCAATGTCTTTTTTTGAAAAATAATTATGCTTTTGGAGGTAGCAGATAACTTTAGAGTTATAATTTGTAAAAAAATTTTTAAAAAAATTTGAACAAAGAGTTTTTTTGATAAGATATTGGAAAAAGATTTTTTTCAATTGATAGGAAAAGAATAGATGAAAAATTTATTGCATCACATTACATACTATTTTTAATAAAAAAAGAAATGCCAAAAAAATTTCAAAAAAATGATAAAATAGAAAACTTTATTAATAAAAAAATAATTTAAAAAAATAAAATGTTATTTTTTTAAGAATAATAGATGAAACATATTTTGAAGAGTTAAAAAAATGAAATACTCAAAGAAATAAAAAGATACACTAAATATAGAAGTTTATAGTTTTTTTATTAAATCAAAAATTTATAGATTTTTATTCCAGAAACAGAAGATAAAATAATAAAAAGAATTAGATAGAATTTTTTTCAAAAAGATATAGATATAAATAATTTAATAAGTTATACATCTGAAAAAAAGAAAAAGATTTTTAGATTTTTTTATTAGTATCGGGTTTAAATAATAGATTACCGATTTCTTTTATAGAAAAAAATTAAAAAAATATAAAAAAATAAGGAATTTTTTTAAATCGTTGAAACAATATGAGTTAGAGATATTATGGAAATACATATTAAATCAAGAAAAATTTTTGATTATTCTAAATTTACAGAAAATGAATTAGAGAAATTTTTCAAAAATAAGAATAAAAAAATATTTTAGAAAAAAAATAATAAAAAAATTAATAAAATTAGTGAGAGAATATATTTTTTTATAAAATTAAGAATAATGATAAAATTTCAAATAATAGTATTGTAGAAGCTTTATTTTTGAATGGGAGAGTGAAAAAAATGAAGCTACAGAATAAAGATTCCGTGATGAACTTAGGAGATACAAGTTTTAGAAGAAAAAAATTTGTTAGATGATTACAAAAATAATGTTGCAAGGAATTACGGAACAATTGGAAGAATGGTCTACGAAGAATAGTTCACAAATGACTTTTTATCAATATGTTGCTAAAAAGTGGATTGATAAATGATACATTTTATGGAGATTATTATTCTTTTATATCTGATAAATTTAAAGAAAGTATTTTTTTGAAAAAAATATAAAAAAATAAAAAGGAAGTCACAGATTATAAGAGTTTAGTAAAAATATTTTATTTTTAGAACAGAAAAAAAAGAGGGAGAACTTATACGAATGCACTTGTAAAAAAATAGGACTTGTAGATGAAAAAAAGAAAAAAATAACAGCAGTTGGAGAAGCGTTGTTAGACGGAGATACAAAACAGGATGATATTGAAAAAAATTATTTAATTTATCAGCAGACAACATTATTTTTTTAAGACAATTATTGAAATTAAAAGTTTATGAATCTGAAGGAGAAAAATTATATTTATCCATTTAGAATGGGAATTTATTTACTGAGTAAATTTGATGATATTCCACAAAAGGAATTTTGTACGATTTTGTCTTTAATCAGAGCAGGAAAGAAAGAGGAAGAATATAGAGAAATACTGGATAAATATAAATTCGTAAAAAAATAAAAAAATATGAGTTTTGGTGAATATGTTTCAAGATATATACAAGAAGAAAACTTTAGAAATAGAATTTGAAGAAAAGTATAGAATTTCAAAAGAGAAAATTTGAAAAAAATATTTTTTTAAATAGAAAAAGTAAAGATAAAAATAGAGGATTATTTTGAATTTTACGAAATATCTTTAGATTTTTTTGAAAAATAGAGATTCGGAAACATATAAAAAAATTAGAAAAAAATAAGTAAAAAAAGAGTATAAAAAAAGGCTTTTTGGATATAATAAAGTTCCATTTAAATTTTGTAAGACATTAAAGGAATTTTTTTGAAGAGAATAAAAAAAAACAATATTTGAAGCTGAAAATATTGAAGAATTTAATAAATTATTTTATGAATTATTTCGAGATTCTAAAAAAACTATGATTTGATTTTTTTGAATATAATGATATGACAATTAGAACTTTTTAATCTTTCAGGAATAATTAGTTTTTGAGAATGGACTGGTAAATTTATCGTATAAATGGTTGAGTAAAAAAATATTTTTTTCAGAAATTATAGGTATGAAAAAAAGTTAAATAATGAAGTAGTCAAAGATAATTTTTCATAAAAAAATATTTCATTTTTCAGAGATTTTTTTGATTTATCAGAAGAGAGAATTGAAAGTTTTATAGAAAAAAATTAAGAAAAAGAGAACAATATTCCAAAAAGAAATATCAATTTTTTGAATATTTTTTTCAAACAAAAATAGATAAAGATTTTGAAAAAAATTGGAAGAAAGATTTTCAAATGATAAAGTCTGTAGCATATTAAATTTGTTTTAAAAAAATAGGGAAAATGATGAAAAAAATTTCAAAAAGAAGTTACAGATAATGCAAAAATTCCTACAATTTTTTTGAATATATGTTGGCAATCGCCTGGCATAGAATTTCTAATAAAGAATTTAATTTGAAGAAAAGTCTGAAATTGTCGCTTGATGGAGATGGATTTCCACTTTCACATGCTCCAGGTGGCGATGGCGATATAATTGCAGAATATTCAGATTTTGATGTTATGCTAGAAGTAACATTGATGGATAGAAATACTCAGAAAAGAGGAGAACTTGAGCCTGTAATACGCCATACAGCAAATTTGACAATAAAGAATATGGAAGAAAAATAAAAAAACATATACTTTTTTTGTTGCAAATGAATTAGATGCAAATGTAATTAATATTTTTTTAGAGCAACTTCACAAATTCAACTTCAATCAACGCAAAATAGAGAGAAATATACAAACGGAATAAAGATTTATTCATTAACGATAGACAAGATAATTTATTTACTTGAAAATAATATAAATTATAAATATTTTCTAAATAGAGTTTTTTTGAGAATTACAGCAAAAATAGAATTTATAGGAAATAACTGGTGTGAAGATACATGGAATAATTCTGTAAAAAGGAGAAAAATATTGGAAAGATTTAAAATATATAATAGAAGATATTTGGGAAGTAAATATAAGTTGTTGGAATTTATTGAAAAAAATAGTAGAAGAAAATACAGAAAAATAGTAAAAGTATTTTTTTGGATTTATTTGCAGGAACAGGAGTTGTAGCAGATTATTTTTAATAAAAAAAGCATGATGTTGTACTGAATGATTTGCTAAGATGTAATTATTTTTTTCTTATGAATGTTTTTTTCAAATTTGGAATATGATGAAAAAAATTGATTGAGATTATGAAAAAAATATAACGAAAAAAAATTATTGAAGATAATAATTATTATTCTGAAAAATTTTTAAAAAAATACATATTTAAGTGAGAAAAAAATTTAAAAAAAGTTGGATTTATAAGAGATGATATTGATAATCTATTTGAGAAAAAAAGAAATAAATAAACGAGAGAAAGCAATATTAATAACATCTTTGATATATGCTGTTGATAGAATTGCTAATACAGTGGGACATTATGATGCTTTACAGAAAAAAATGGAGATTTAGAAAAAAAAATTAATTTTGAAATTTCCTCAAATTGAAAATGAAAAATAATAAAAAAACAATAAAAATTTTTTTGTATGGATGCAAATGAATTAGTAAAAAGAATTTAGTGCAGATATTGTGTATATTGATCCACCTTATAATTCAAGGCAGTACAGCGATGCTTATCATTTTTTTAGAAAAATATTGCGACAAATGAAAAAAACCAGATGTATTTGGAGTTGCTAGAAAAATGGATAGAACCCACATAAAAAAAGTAAATATTGTTTATCAAGTGCAAAAAAACTTTGGAAGAATTGATTGAAGAGATTTCGGCAAAATATATTCTTTTTTTCGTATAATAATACACAACAAAAGGCTAATTCTCGTTCAAATGCAAGGATTAGTGATAGTGAAATTTTTAGAAATTTTTAGAATCCAAAGGAAAAGTTACTATATTTGAAAAAAAGACTTTTAATCCGTTTACAGTGGGAAAAAAACAAATATTGAAAAATCATACAGAAAGAATATTTTTTTGTGAAGTAAAAAAAATTTAAAAAAAGATGATAGAAAAGAAAAAAACAGAAACAAAAACAAAAATAAAAAAAGAAAATAAACTTTTTGAAATAAATAATAGAGAAAAAAATTAAGTCAATCACCACTTAATTATACAGGTGGAAAATTTAAATTATTAAAAAAATTTTTTTGAAAAAGTTACCCAAAAGATATTGAAATTTTTTTATGATATTTTTTTGTGGTGGCTTTAATGTAGGAGCGAACTTTAATGCTGGAAAAGTAATTGGGATTGATAAAAAAATAAAGAATTGATAGAATTACTTGATTTTTTTGAAAAAAACAAAATTATGAAAAAGTTGGAAAAAAAGAAATAGAGAAAAAAACAGAATATTACGGGTTAAGTAATACTTTTGAAAAAAATGGGTATGAATACTATGGCTGTAACTCTCAGAATGGTTTGGGAAAAATATAACAAAGAAAAAAATTTTTTTAAAATTACGAGAAGATTATAATAATAAAAAAATGAAATATTGTTTCTTCTATTAATTTTTTTATTCTTTTAACAATCAAATTAGGTTTAATAAAAAAATGAATTTAATTTACCTGTCGGAAAGAGAGATTTTAATTCTAATTTACGAAAAAAAATTAAAAAAATTTTATTTATAATTTACAGTTAGTTGAAACAAAATTTCAAAATATGGATTTTCGTGATATAAATTTAGAAAGAATTGACAGCGAAAAATACTTTTTTTATCTTGATCCGCCATATTTATTGGGTCAAGCGAGTTATAATGAAAAATAATTCCTGGACTGAAAAATGATGAAAAGGATTTATTAAAATTTTTTTAGAAAGATGCAATGAAAGAAAAAAATTAGATTTGCTCTTTTCAAATGTTTTTGGAACATAAAGGGAAAGAGAATGAGATTTTTAAAAAGATTGGTGTTTAAAAAAATAATTTTTTTATAAATGAAATGGATTTTAATTATTATAATTCCAGTTATCAAGTTAAAAAAATAAGAATACTACGACAAGGGAAGTTCTAGTTACAAATTTTTAGTAAATAGACAATTACTTATAAAAAAATAATACAAATAATTTTTTTATAAGAGGGGTAAATAAATGACAAATAGCAAATACAACTGGGAAAAACGAAAAGTGACAAAATCTCAAAAAGGCTAGTTTCTCAAGAGGAAGAAGAATTTTTGAGTAAAAGAAGGGCAAGAGAATTGTTTGATAATGAAATATTGAAAAGATATTCAAGTGGGAACTTTTGAAGGATTGAAGGAAAATACATCGGTATTTGTTTCAAGAATGTTATGGGAAGTGCTGGAGAAATGCGGGAAAACATGATATTCGGAAAGGCGATACTGTATTTTGTCGTGCGATGTATCTTGAAGATAATTTAAAGACAGTTTCTAAAATGCCTGAAAATACTTTTGAGGAAATAATTGAAAAATATGTTGAGATGAATATAATGTATCCGTTTTATGAGGGAAATGGAAGAACGACTAGGATTTGGCTGGATCAGATGTTGATAAAAAGGCTTGGAATGTGTGTGAATTGGGAAAATATCATTAAAAATGATTATTTATCGGCGATGAAAAGAAGTGTGGTTAATGATTTGGAACTAAAGATGCTTTTGAAGGAGAATTTGACGGAAGATGTGGAAAGTAGAGATATGTTTATGAATGGGATTAATCAGTCTTATGAATATGAAAATATGAGAAAATATGATGTGCTAAATATATGAAGTAAATGTTTGAAATTATATTGATTTGTAAAAGGAGGTTTGAATGAAAAAGCGGTTATTGAAAATATTAATGCTATTATTTTTAATTGGGAATTTAACATTTTCAGAATATGTTGTGAAAGACGGGAAAGTTTTTTATGATGGTAAGGAAGTTTTGAGAGCAGATATAGGAAGTTTTAGGATTTTTGAATAATAAAATTGCTGTTGATAGTCAGAATATATTTTTTTAGGAAGCAGAACGATAAAATCTGAAAAAAATGCTTATGATACATCAGAACCTGTTTACAAACTTTCAAGTGATTCAGGAAAATTGAAAAATAGATAAAGAAGAATACGATGTAAAAAAAATTTAAATTAATTTCAAGTAATGTAAAAAAATAGTAATTTTTTTATTTTCTAAAATATGATAAAAAAATATATGTTGTATATGGGTATAATCATAGCGTTTTTTTAGCGAAATATTAAATGTAGATTATGAAACTTTTGAGAGTGTGTCTAAAAAAATTTAGTAAAGGATAAAAAAATAAAGTTTATTTTGTTAACTCGTTTATAGCAGATTCACATAATAGATATTTAATTGATTTTTGGAATAAAAAGAAATAAAGGGAATTACTCCTAAAAAAATTTTTAAAGTTATTGCAGATAATTTAAGATATAATTTAATATTTACTGAAAATAATGGGAAATTATATTTTTTTAAATCTTTATCCGTTAGTTAAATACGAATTTACATTTGAAGAATTATCCCAAATGGACAATAAAACGTTTAAACCTTTTGATTACAAATTTATAAAAAGATAAAAAAACAATGTTTATTATTTATATGGATATGATAAATTTATCAAATTTGAAAAAGGCAGATGCAAAAGACATTTGAAGTTATTGGGAACGGCTATGCAAGGGATAAAAAGCAATATTTATTTTTTTGTATCCAAACTTGGAATATATGATGCCAATAAAAAAATGGAGGCAGATAGAAAGTCGTTTAACTTGATTAAAGTTGGAGAAGATTATACATCTTATGCGAGAGATAAGAAAAAAACATTTATTGTGATGGAAGGATATTAGAAGGTGCAGATTACAAGACATTCAGAATTTTTTTAAAGAAAAAAAGATGAAAATGGAGAAGAAATTGTGAAAATAAAAAGATAAAAAAATCATGAATATGATGAAAAATTGTCTGATAAAAAGATAGAAATAGGTTTTAGAAAAAAATATAAACGAAAAATATTTTTATGAGTAATAAAAGTGATAATTTCTGAGAATAGGATTTGTATATATACTTAATAAGTATTATTTAGAAAAAAACATAGTAGATAAAGAGGAGGTCAAATGGAAAAAAATTAGTAAGAAGAGGTGGTGGCGGACATTCTCACGGTGGAGGACACAGCCATTCTCATGGAAGTGGCGGAAGTCATCATTATGGTGGTCACTATGGTGGAGAACATAGTAGCGGAGAGCATTCGAGAGGACATTCGGATGGAGAAGGAGATGGGAAAATCTAAAAAAATCTGGTGATGATGAGCAAGAAAAATTCGTCATCTTTTTTTGGAGAAGTCGTGGTTCTCATTCAAGCAGTTCAAGTCGAAAAAAATTGTGAAAAATATTGTTGATATTAAGAAAAAGACAGGATTGTATTGAAAGTAATAGTAATGCTAATAATCTTGAAATATTTTTTTATCTTTTGTGCTGTGATAGTTTTTTTATTTTTTTAAAAGATAAAAGATTTTGGGAAAAAAATATTAAAATAAAAGATTGAAATTACAAATATTATAAATATTGCTTGGCAAATTATAAAAAAAAGTAAAAAAATAGGAGAAATTATGATAGAAGGAATGATAAATATAATAAAAAAAGATGTTATCAATATTAACATTAAGTACAACAGCAGTTGCTCCAATAAATACTGAAAATACAAACCATATTGCAGATGTTGGAAAAAAAGAATTAATTTGTATTGATCCTGGACATCAAATAAAAGGAGATCCAGGCTTAGAAGAAGTTGCACCAGGCTCATTGGAAAAAAAGCCAAAAGTTTCATCTGGAGCAATGGGAGTAGCAACGAAAAAATATGAATATCAGCTTGTGCTTGAAGTAGGATTAAAATTAAGAGATGAATTACAAGGTAAGGGTTATAAAGTGTTTATGGTACGTGAAACAAATGATGTAAATATCAGTAATAAAGAACGTGCAATTAAAACAAATGAAGCAGGATGCTCGTTGTATGTAAGACTTCATGCAGATGGAGTAGATAATTCTTCTGTAAATGGAGCTTCAGTATTAACTTCTTCACAAAAAAATCGCTACACACAAAGTGTTCAAAAATCCAGCGATAAATTTTCACATGATGTTCTATCTGAATACATAAAATCAACAGGAGCAAAAAATCGCGGGGTTTCCTATAGAGATGACCTTACAGGTACAAATTGGTCGAAAGTAACTAATACATTAATTGAATTAGGATTTATGTCAAATCCCGCAGAAGATAAAAAAATGTCAACATCAGAATATCAGAATAAAATGGTATTAGGAATAGTGAATGGTATAGAAAAATATTTGAAAGAAAAGTAGAAAAGAGATAAAGTGTTTGAAGAAATAATGAGTATACATTTTTTTGTTACACTTTACTTGAGAATACACCGTTGAGAAAAATTTGAAAAAAATTTCAAAAAAAGTAGTTGACAAACATTTTTCTTTTTATGATAATATATATCTTGTCGATACGAAAATGTATCAACGGACAATAGAGATATTAATAATGTAAAGAAGCAATTAAGTGTATAATCAATAAAGTCAAGTATCTTGAAAAAGATAACGTCAAGACTAAATTAGGTGAAATTTAAATATATGTGAATATATTGAATGAAGAGTTTGATCCTGGCTCAGGATGAACGCTGACAGAATGCTTAACACATGCAAGTCTTTGGCGAAGCTGTGCTTGCACAGCCTAGCCAAGGCGGACGGGTGAGTAACGCGTAAGGAACTTGCCCTGCAGTCAGGGATAACAGACGGAAACGACTGATAAGACCTGGTAAAGTCAGGCGGACTCATGTCCAGCCTGATGAAAAAGAGATGCTGCAGGAGAGCCTTGCGTCCTATTAGCTTGTTGGTGGGGGTAACGGCCCACCAAGGCGATGATAGGTAGCCGGCCTGAGAGGGTGGACGGCCACAAGGGGACTGAGATACGGCCCTTACTCCTACGGGAGGCAGCAGTGGGGAATATTGGACAATGGGGGCAACCCTGATCCAGCAATTCTGTGTGCACGATGAAGGTTTTCGGATTGTAAAGTGCTTTCAGCAGGGAAGAAAAAAATGACGGTACCTGCAGAAGAAGCGACGGCTAAATACGTGCCAGCAGCCGCGGTAATACGTATGTCGCAAGCGTTATCCGGAATTATTGGGCATAAAGGGCATCTAGGCGGCCAGATAAGTCTGGGGTGAAAACTTGCGGCTCAACCGCAAGCCTGCCCTGGAAACTATGTGGCTAGAGTACTGGAGAGGTGGACGGAACTGCACGAGTAGAGGTGAAATTCGTAGATATGTGCAGGAATGCCGATGATGAAGATAGTTCACTGGACGGTAACTGACGCTGAAGTGCGAAAGCTAGGGGAGCAAACAGGATTAGATACCCTGGTAGTCCTAGCTGTAAACGATGATTACTGGGTGTGGGCATGAAGAGTGTCCGTGCCGAAGCTAATGCGATAAGTAATCCGCCTGGGGAGTACGGCCGCAAGGCTGAAACTCAAAGGAATTGACGGGGACCCGCACAAGCGGTGGAGCATGTGGTTTAATTCGACGCAACGCGAGGAACCTTACCAGATCTTGACATCCTGCGAAGGCCTGCGAGAGCAGGCTGTGCCTCCGGGAACGCAGAGACAGGTGGTGCATGGCTGTCGACAGCTCGTGTCGTGAGATGTTGGGTTAAGTCCCGCAACGAGCGCAACCCCCTATTGCTAGTTGCCATCATTAGGGTTGGGAACTCTAGCAAGACTGCCTGCGAAGAGCAGGAGGAAGGCGGGGATGACGTCAAGTCATCATGCCCCTTATGATCTGGGCTACACACGTGCTACAATGGCCGGTACAGAGAGCCGCAAGGCGGCAACGCCAAGCCAATCTTTTAAAGCCGGTCCAAGTTCGGATTGAAGTCTGCAACTCGACTTCATGAAGCTGGAATCGCTAGTAATCGCAGATCAGCAATGCTGCGGTGAATACGTTCTCGGGTCTTGTACACACCGCCCGTCACACCACGAGAGTTGTCTGCACCTGAAGCTGCCGGTCCAACCGCAAGGAGGAAAGCATCTAAGGTGTGGATAGTGATTGGGGTGAAGTCGTAACAAGGTATCCGTACCGGAAGGTGCGGATGGATCACCTCCTTTCTAAGGAGAAACAAGCACTGCTTCTTTATATATCTTTATAACTGTTAGGACAATGGGAAATGAATAGTAGGTAAAAGATTATAACTAAACTAGAGTAAAAAAAGTTATTCTGGATATAAAAGCTAATAAGGGCACACGGAGGATGCCTAGGCAGCAACAGCCGATGAAGGACGTGATAAGCTGCGATAAGCCGGGAGAAGATGCACATAATCATTGATCCCCGGATTTCCGAATGGGTAAACCTGCATGCCTGGAGGGCATGCGTGAAAACGGCAAGCCTGCGAACTGAAACATCTAAGTAGCAGGAGGAAAAGAAAGTAAAAAAACGATTCCCCAAGTAGCGGCGAGCGAACAGGGAAAAGCCCTAAACCGTGCCAGTGTCAAGCGGACAGCGTTGCTGGCACGGGGTTGCGGGACTTCCATTAACGGATTGTCATAATGTTTAATCTGTATATGTGTAAGTGGAATCAGTTGGGAAGCTGAACCAGAGAAGGTGAAAGTCCTGTAGAACATAAAGCATATATGGAGACTGGAAGCACCCGAGTAGCGTCAGGCACGAGGAATCTGGCGTGAATCAGCGTGGACCAAATCACGTAAGGCTAAATACTGTTGTTGACCGATAGTGAAGAGTACCGTGAGGGAAAGGTGAAAAGAACCCTGAGCAAGGGAGTGAAACAGAATTTGAAACCGTGTGCTTACAAACGGTAGGAGCACGTTATGTGTGACTGCGTGGATTTTGGTTAATCATCCTGCGAGTTATGGCTGGTGGCAAGGTTAATAGACGGAGCCGAAGGGAAACCAAGTCTTAATAGGGCGTCAAGTCGCCAGTCATAGACGCGAAACCTAGTGATCTAGGCCTGTCCAGGCTGAAGCTGAGGTAAGACTCAGTGGAGGGCCGAACTCACCGCCGTTGAAAAGTTGGGAGATGAGATAGGTCTAGGGGTGAAAAGCCAATCGAACTAGGAGATAGCTCGTTCTCTCCGAAATGCATTTAGGTGCAGCCTTGAACTGAGATATGTGGGGGTAGAGCTCTGTATGATCTAGGGGGCGTACTGCTTACCGAAATCAAGCAAACTGCGAATACCATATATCATGTTCAGGAGTGAGTCCGTGGATGACAAGGTCCTCGGACGAGAGGGGAACAGCCCAGACCGCCAGCTAAGGTCCCTAATTATGTCTAAGTGGGAAAGGAGGTGGACATTCATAGACAACCAGGAGGTTGGCTTAGAAGCAGCCATGCCTTGAAAGAGTGCGTAATAGCTCACTGGTCGAGAGTGCCTGCGCCGAAGATGTAACGGGGCTAAGACATAAACCGAAGCTGCGGAAGATACACCGTATCTTGGTAGGAGAGCGTTCTGTAGGCCGTCGAAGGGATGCCGCAAGGCCGTCCTGGAGGTATCAGAAGCGAGAATGCAGGAATGAGTAGCGAGAAGGCGGGCGAGAATCCCGCCGGCCGGAAGTCCAAGGTTTCCAGGGGAAGGCTTGTCCGCCCTGGGGAAGTCGGGACCTAAGCATAAGCAAAATTGTGACGGCGAATGGAAAACAGGTTAATATTCCTGTACCGCTGTTATCGCTTGAGAGACGGAGTGACGCAGGAAGGTATGCGAGAAGGCTGACGGTTTAGCCTTTCTAAGGGCCCAGCGTGGGCGTGCAGGTAAATCCGCACGCCTAAACGTGAGACCTGACGGGGAAGTGCATTTGCATAAGTCGCAGATCCTACACTGCCAAGAAAAACTTCTATCGATGAGAAGCAGCGCCCGTACTGTAAACCGACACAGGTGGACAGAGTGAGAAACTTAAGGCCGACAGGATAACTCTAGCTAAGGAACTCTGCAAAATAGCCCCGTAACTTCGGGAGAAGGGGTGCCTGACATACCTGAAGGAGAGAAGCGCTCCCAGGGGAAACAGGCCGCAGTGAAGAGTCTCAAGCAACTGTTTACCAAAAACACAGGTCTATGCTAAGCTGAAAGGCGACGTATATGGGCTGACACCTGCCCAGTGCCGGAAGGTTAAGAGGAGGAGTGAGAGCTCCGATTTGAAGCCCCGGTGAACGGCGGCCGTAACTATAACGGTCCTAAGGTAGCGAAATTCCTTGTCGGGTAAGTTCCGACCTGCACGAATGGTGAAATGATTTGAGAGCTGTCTTGGCTGGAGACCTGGTGAAGTTGTAATGCCGGTGAAGATACCGGCTACCTGCAGTAGGACGGAAAGACCCCGTGGAGCTTTACTGTAGCTTGGCATTGGGTTCTGGCAATGTGTGTATAGGATAGTTGGGAGACTGTGATGCAATGGCGTCAGCCATTGCTGAGTCGCTGTTGGAATACCAACCATATGCTGTCGGAATTCTAATCTGGCAACGGAGACAGTGCTAGGTGGGCAGTTTGACTGGGGCGGTCGCCTCCCAAAGAGTAACGGAGGCGTTCAAAGGTTCCCTCAGGCTGGATGGAAATCAGCCTAAGAGTGCAAACGCATAAGGGAGCTTGACTGCAAGACTGACGGGTCGAGCAGGTACGAAAGTAGGAGTTAGTGATCCGGCGGTTCCGCATGGAAGGACCGTCGCTCAACGGATAAAAGCTACCCCGGGGATAACAGGCTGATACTTCCCAAGAGTCCATATCGACGGAAGTGTTTGGCACCTCGATGTCGGCTCGTCTCATCCTGGGGCTGGAGAAGGTCCCAAGGGTTGGGCTGTTCGCCCATTAAAGAGGCACGCGAGCTGGGTTCAGAACGTCGTGAGACAGTTCGGTCCCTATCCACTGCAGGCGCCTGAATATTGAAAAGATCTGACCTTAGTACGAGAGGACCGGGTTGGACAGACCTCTGATGTATCAGTTGTCACGCCAGTGGCATGGCTGAGTAGTCACGTCTGGTACGGATAACCGCTGAAAGCATCTAAGCGGGAAGCCGACTTTGAGATGAATATTCGTAGTATCCATAGAGAACATATGGTCGATAGGCTAGGGGTGAAAGTGCAGCAATGCATTTAGCTGACTAGTACTAATATTACGTCTGCTTTTAAGATAATCTTTTGCTGCTGCTATTTATTTCTCATTGTCTTAATGGACAGTATATATATCTAGTTTGGTGATGATAACGACAGGGATACACCCGGAAACATTTCGAACCCGGCAGTTAAGTCTGTTAGTGCCTAAAAATACTTGGATTCGTCCTGGGAAGATAGGTAGTTGCCAAACTTTTTTTAAATATGTGTGTCTCCGTAGCTCAGCCGGTTAGAGCATCTGACTGTTAATCAGAGGGTCGTTGGTTCGAGTCCAACCGGGGACGCCATTTTTTTGTTTTTATGAGGAATTTTATAAATAAAGATAAACGAGGTTATTTATGTATGATTTTACAGCCTGTATTGTAACATATAATACACCAGCAAGCGATTTGGAAAAGGATAATTAAGTGTTTTCAAAAGATTAAGTTGAATTTTTAAGTTGTGGATATCAGATAATTCAGAAACAGATAATTTGAAGTTGAAAAAGACTGATGATGCTAGAATAGAATATTTTTTTAATAATTCTAATAAAGGATTTGGAGCTGGACATAATGTAGTTATTAATAAATTAATCAGTAATTCTAAAAATATCAGAATTTCATTTGATCATTAATGCGGATATTTATTTCGAGGAGAATATAATTGAAAAAAATTGTTGAATATATGAAAAAAATCATAATGAAATTGGGCAAATAGGGCCAAGAATTAGAGATTTTGAAGGAAATTCAGTTATACTTGCAGATTGTTTCCAACACCTGCAAATCTTATTTTTTTAGGAGATTTTTGCCATTTAAAAAAATATTGTTGAAAAAAATGGATTATGATTATGAAATGAAATGGGCTAATTTTAATGAAATGATGGAGGTTCCAATTCTTTCAGGATGTTTTATTTTTTTCTAGAGTTTCGGCATTGAAGGAGATAGGTGGATTTGATGAGCGATATTTTTATGTATATGGAAGATTATGATTTGTGTCGAAGAATTGGACAGAAATACAAAGTTATTTATTTTTCCGGAAGCTGAAATATTTCATGAGCATGGAAAAGCTTCGTATAAATCAAGAAAATTAATGATGTTTCACGTAAAATCGGCAATTAAGTATTTTTAATAAGTGGGGATGGTTTTTTTGATAAGGAGAAAAAGTAAAAAAATAGAAATTGTATGAGTAAATATAAAAAAATAAAAATTGTAGTTTATTTTTGTTATTAATAAAAAAACAATTTACTTTTGCTAGAAGGAATTTATAATTAATACTAAACCTTATTTGAATAACGGATATGCTATAAATCTTTTTCAGTAGATTAAACCTAATATTTATTTTTCAAATAATTAAAATAATTTAAATGGGAGAATAGTATAAATTTGACTGAAATGTTGAAATTCTTATTATTAAAGTGCTATAATAAAGTGTAATATATATTCAAATTTATCTAAAATTTAACTGTTAAAAAAATGTATAAACTTAAAGTTTGAGTAAAAATAGTCATAGTTTTTTTGAGTTTGATTCATAAATTAAAAAAAGGAGATACAGAATATGAAAAAAATATTTTTTTAGAGCAGTTTTTGCTTATGCTAATGGGAAATATGGCATTTGCTGCAGGAGATAGCCAAAATACAATAAGTTCTCAGCAAGTTGAAACAAGTGTGGTTCAGGCAAAAGAAAAAAATTGAAGGAATTTAAATAAAGTTGAAAATAGTGTAAAAGCTAAAAAAGGAAAGTTAGATAAATTCATTTCTAAAGTAAAAGGTAAAAAGTTGGAAATTAGTTTGGGATGATGAGTTTAATGGAGATCGTTTAGACAGTACAAAGTGGGCTTACTGGGAAAATGGAAATCCTTGGAATGCTGGTAATTATGTTGATGAAAATGGGAAATTGGTAAACCAGTATGGATTTGATGCAAAACAGTATTATTTGAGAGATAATGTTAAAGTTGAAAATGGTAATATGGTTATAACATTGAAAAAGGAAAATGATAAAAAAGTAAATGTGGATGGGGTTGAAAGAAAAATTCTTTATAGTTCAGGAGCAATTCACACAAGAAATCTTTATAATGTTAAATATGGTAAAATCGAAATGAGAGCGGCTATGCCTAAGGGGATTGGAACTTGGCCTGCATTTTGGCTATGGCCTGAAGGATATTCTCAGGCTGCTGGAAAACTAGCGAACGGTGAAATTGACATAGTGGAAACTGATGGCGGTGAAATGAACCGTGTTACAGGTACAGCTCATGTTCTAAGAAGTGACAATACTTATGAATCATTTGAAGGCAGTGACTATAAAATAGGCAAATGGTCTAAAGAAAAGTTGACAAATTTTAATACTTATGCTGTAGAATGGGATGACAAAGAAATAAAATGGTTATTTAACAATAAAGTATATAAAAGATTTACCTACAAGGAATTAGAGAAAAAAGGATTGCAAAATCCATTTAACCAACCATATTTTATAATGATAAATGTGGCTTTGAGTAAAAAAACTGGAGAAGATGGAGATGTTGATTTTCCAACAGAGATGAAAGTTGATTACGTAAGAGTTTATCAGAAAAAAATAGATTAATTCCAGTTTGATTAATAGAAATAATTTAGACAGAAAGACTTTTTTTATTTAGTGAAGGAAGTTTTTTTCTGTCTTTTTTAAAAAAAGGAGCATATCTCACTTATGAGATGGCTCCTTGCTAAACAATTATATCAAATTTTAATAGTAAAAAAATCAGAAACTCAATTTAAATCCAAGTCCGCCTCTGATATTTTTTTACCCTTCGTATCATACCCTAAATTTGCTGTCACACCAAATCCTGTATTTCCCACTCCAATATTTAAGTCAAATTTTCCATTTCCTTTTCTGTCTTCCTTTTCATTTCTCAAATTATACCAATCTGCAGTAGTATAACGAACTCTAGCCTGATTTAATCTATTAAGTTTTTCCAAGTTCGTTTTTCATACGCAGCCGAAAGTCCGACTGAAAGTTGAGTTCCCGCAGTTAGTGGCTGAATATATTTAAACTCTGCTCCAACTTCAGGCTTAACTGAAAAAAATAATCACTTCCTTTAACTTCCAAGTTCATTTGACCATTATCTTCTTTTATATCTGAAAATCTTCCATATTCCATTTTTAAAGCTCCATAAGGTCGCAAATGAGTTCTTTCAGACAATCTTATATCATAGCCTAATTCATTTTTTAAAGCTGCTCCATAAGTGTAATAATTAGCTTTAGACTCAAATGTATCATCTACAACCCAGAATTTACGATGCATACTATTTATTCCACCAAATACATCTCCTGAAATTGTCCATCTTAATGAACCATTTTGATCACTTTTTTTGGCGATATTGTTTTAAATATTCCAGCTTTAATCATCGTATCTTGTTCAGTCGATTTTCCTAAATCTTTAAATTTAAATTGATTTATAACAGCACCAGCATACCATCCGGAAGAATCTCCCATTTTAAGCGTTTCACCTTCATGAACATAGGCCACTCCATAAGCATTGCTGTCATAGTCTACAACTCCAGCTGTATCTGTTTTTATACTCATCTTTTTGTTCCAAATATCTTAATCTTGTCATTTTGCTTAACTGGATTTTTTTCCATTCGTTTCGTAAATATCCAATTTCCTTATCTAATTTATTTCCAGTTGAATTAATACGTTCTTGAGTATTTGAATATTCATAACCTTTCATTTCATTTTATAGCCTGTGCAAATATCTTTTTTCTCATCTTTTTCTCAAATCATTCAACTTATTAAAGAGCTGTTTTTTTCTCTTGAATTTATATCTTCAATTCCATATCTTTGTTCAAGCCCATCTAAAAAATGTCCGGTATCCATGTCATTTTTATTTGCAAAATCAGTATAAGGAATTTTTTCCATATATACTGTTTTTATTGGTGCTGCCGTATTTCCAGATTCCACTAGGTGCGCTTTCCAAGTCAAACTTGCTGAATCTACATTCACCTTAGCCCCTGCACTTCCCAAAGCATCATTATACGGCTGCAGAATGTCATCTCCTATTTGAACTGCTTTTGCATTCAAAGTATTGGTAACTTCTGTTCCCATTATTAAATTTACATCTGTAAGTCCTAGTAAATTGTTCAAACCTTGGATAGGATTTGTATGATTTATTCCTGAAGTATCTACATACATTCCTATAGTTGACATTTCTCTTATTGAAATTGTATTATTGGTGTTATTGCTGCTGCTATTATTATTGTTATTGCTACTATTATCAAAATTATGACCTGCTTGTTCCACTGGCATATTTAATGTTGTAACTCCTGTAAAATCAGAAATAGGCATTTTTGGTGCTTGCGGCAAAGCTATATCTGTGTCAACTCTTGATGTTTCGTTTTGTACGGCAGGAATCGGTATTGATACTGGACTTGGATGCGCTGGAACTTTTGTTATTGATTTTTCTGCTACTGTTCTATTAACTCCTGTTCCTACAGAAGATGCAGTTGTTGAAGTATTAGTTCCTTGAACTTGGTACTCGCTAGCTGCTTCGTTATATACTCCCACACCTCCAGCAATACGTATTTGTATTGTTCCATAATTTTTAATGATTCCTCCATTTTTTGTAACTACACCTTTTATTCCAGTTCCACTCACGGCTGGTGTTGTCTGAATTATTCCATAATTTTCTCCAGTAGCATGATCGTCAATATACATTCCAATTGTATCATTACCTTCCAGGTTAATAGTACCTATATTTATTGCTTTTGAACCAGAACCTGATGCATACATTCCGACACTGCTGTTTTTTGTGACATTAATTGTTCCATGGTTTTCTATTGTTCCCATTGATGCAGCTGTACTTCCTGTTGCCATTCCAATTCCGTATTTTCCAGCTGTCACATCACTTGGACCAACATCAATTGTTCCATAGTTTTGGCCAATTCCTTGAGATGAATAAATTCCAACATTTCCAGTTCCTGATTTTAAATCAATATCTCCACGATTTATAAAATCTTGAGATGAATAAATCCCATAACTGTTATTTCCATCAGTCACAATCTTTGACTCAGTTTCAATTTTTCCGCCTAAACTTTTGTGGTGCTCTAGAATAAATATAAACTGAGTTTTCTCCAATATGAACATCACTTGATGCCTTTGTTTTTATATCCGTCTTAGTATTTGCTGCCGTTATCAAATATCCAACTGAATTTTGCCCAACTTTCATATCTACATTTCCCTTAACAATTGTAGGTTTTGGCTCTACGGTAGCATCATCAATGTATATTCCGACTGCATTATTGTTTGCTACATTAATTTTTCCTGCAATAAGATTGACATCAGGCCCTTGAGAATAAATTCCTACTCCATTATCACCTACATTTATTGTACCGCCGTTCATTTCTATGTTTCTGACAAAAAAATACCGTAAGAATACTGTCCAACATTTATTATACTATTGTTTCTTATTCTAGTTCCATTTTTCAGTTTCTAATACATAAACTTTTTGTCTTTGGATCATCCCCATACATTCCTATTGATTCATTTCCAGGAGAAGTTGCAGCAACATTTATTATTCCAAAATTTTTTTCAAATCGGTATTATTTGTTCCATACATTCCAAACGATTGTGTACCGAGTATATTAATTATTCCAGAATGATAAACATGAGTAACAGGATCTTCACCTTCATAATTTGTAACAGCTCCAAAATTAGATCCCATTCCTATCGCATGATTGTTTCCTTCCATTGTAATAGTACCTTCATTTACACCGACAAGCCAGGCTTTAGATGTAGATGGAACAGATCTTACAGTAGGATCAATACTGTTATTTTTTGTAAATATTCCAATCGCTCCATCCCCATACATTGTAATTACACCCCATGGCAAATTCATAATGTCTATTTTTCCCAAAAATTTTTCTGGATGTGCAGCGCTTCTAAAAATAAGGCTCGTTAGATGGATCGATAGCCAAACCTGTAGCAGGGTCTATTTTATAAGAAAGTCCTAAAATTCCAATTGAGTTTTTACCGCCAACACGTATTGGACCAGAACTTACCATATTTGAATTATTTGTTCCATACATTCCAACTGCTTTGTCATTAGGTGTTACTGTTACACCTGGTACACTGCTATATTCCACTTCCAATTTTCCAGCATTATAGTTATTAATCCATCCATAATCAGCCAAAAATCCTACTCCGCCTTGCCCAGCATCTGTTCTGTCAACAAAAACTTTACCTTTATTCCCGATTTCCGTTGTACTGTTATTAATTGACCTTGAACTTCCAGCGATTGCAAGTCCAACTGGTACTAAAAAAATTTGTTATCTATCGCATTTATTTGTGCAGTATTTAAGGAAGAATTTATTGAACCATACTCCGTTTCAATATGTAATCTTGAATTTTGGTATAAAAATCTTTTTGTAAATACTTCACTGTCTGAACCGCTTATCAAATTTGCTTTATCAATTGCTGATTTTATTTGAACTGTCGCATCATCTATCAAGGCATATTTATAGTCTGTTTTTCCATTTGAACTTGTAACATTCACGTTTCCTCCAAGAAGCCGGCTTTTCAAGCTGTTATTGCCAGATTTGTTTTCCACATCTATGACAAGCGGCCCTGCTGAATTTTTTAAATCTGAAATTATTACATCATCAGAAAGCACATCAATGTTTGTATTGCTGTTAAAAGCTATAACATTCGGTCTAGCCTGGTCATAAACATATCCGACAGCTTTTCCATCTAGCGTTAATGTCGCATCTTTCATATTAATAGCCTCCGAAGAGCTGCTTGTACTGTCAGTATAAAGTGCATACCCCTTTCCTTTATATTCAATTTTTCCGCCTTCCAAATCAATTTTTGCACCGTTAATTGAAGCAATATTTGTGGCTCCATCTGTCACTTTTATCCAGTTCTTTTGTGCATTAATTTTACCGCCATTATCGGCAAAAAGCCCAAATCCTACATTTTTATTAGTCTGAGAATCAATTCCGCCAGTTATGGAAATGTTTGATGCTGATGGAAGAGAAGTTCTGTTCATTGTTATTGTTCCACCATTGTCGGCATAAGCTGCTCCGGCATTGTCTGTGGAAACATTCTTAGCATCAACACGGCTTGGATCATAATGAAATTCCAGTCCAGATATTTGCACTCCTGCATTTGTTATTTTTGTCGCATTTGTACCAATTATTGAAGGAGAAGAAATAGAATCATTTACAGTAATTTTCGCCCCTTTATCTGCAATAAGCGCTACTGAATTTGTGGCATCCTTTGAAACAACCGCATTTACAGCAACTTCATTATTTGCATTATTTCCAGCATAAATGGCTATATTTCCCCTGTCATTTCTGCTGTCGCCTTCAATATTGACAACATCTCCTTTTTACTTTTCCCATCCGTGCTTTGAATACCAGAAACTGAAGTATCACTTCCGCCAGCAACAATACCGATATTGTCAAGTCCGCCTTTTAACGAGATTTTTTTCCAGCGCCAAGTTTAATATCGGCTCCATCTCCAGTCAATACTCCAATGCTGTCTTTTACATTTTTAAAAAGATTTATCTGATGTCCATTTTCTATATTTTTACTTGCAGTAGATGTTTCAAGGTCAACAGAGCTGGAAGCAAAAATACCGTAAGACTTGTCAATGTATCTGTCATTGTTTATTGTAAATCTGCTTGGAATGCCAGCAGTAGTCTGAGCATCAATGTTTGTGCTATTTTTTTGATTCATAAATTTCTCTGGAATTTCCGCTGGAATCTCCTAAATTAACAGCAAAATTCCCAATAACTGGACCGGAATCCCTATTTGGAATCAATTCAGTAATTTCTTTTGAATCTTTGTCAACTGGAACGTATAGCCCGATGCTGCCGTCTCCATACATAGTCAACGGTGCCCATTCTCCATTTGAAGATTTTGTCTTAAAATCAAGATTTGCAGAACTTATATATTTTTCCTGTTTTTTTACATATACTCCTACATTTTCTTCACCGTATGTATTTATTTTTATTTCTATTAACAATTGTTATTTCTCTAGGATTCAACGTGTCATCATCATAAAAATGTGCCACTAGGATTTGGAATTAAATTGCTGTATGGCTGTTCAAAAAAATCCTCCGTAATTGTGGTTGCTATGATTTCGTGTGTAATCTCCATTTGATTTAAGAAAAAAATCGCAGATTTTTTTATTATACATTTCCACTGTTCCGGCATTATATAAAAATTTGCGGATTCCCATTTCCTATAACCGATGGAGAAACTATAAATGCCGCTGAATTAGAGTCATATATTCCGCCATTTCCAGAATATGGATGAATTATTATATTTCCTTCGCTTGTATTTACAACAGAAGCAACTGTCGCATCATTTTTACCTCCGATATGTTCATAACTGTTAGAAAAAGCTGCATTTCCACCTTCAATTACATATGTCCCTGAATTTATAAAAGTGTACCCTTCTGTACTGTTCGTTGTTTTGCCAGCAATTTTTGCTACATCATCAAAAGCTGAATATTCAGATGAAGCCGTTCCAAGCTTGTTTCCCAATTTATTTTTTTCGCTTTCAAGATTAGCCCCGCTGTGCATATCTAAACGGATAATTCCGTTAACATAGTCATTAGGATTATTAGAAGCTCTGGTATACAGAAAATTTTTTCTGTTCACTAAAGTTTTATCTTGTCCAGTTGTGTTATTTCCACCACTCGTATCATTGCTGTTATTATAATCATTATCATTATCGCTCTCTATAACTGTTTTTTTATAATTCCTGTCTTCTTGTATGAAGTATCTCTGGCATATTTAACATCTTTGACCTTATCTCCATGGCCTTTGTAGCGTCCTTGCCAATTATTGTAAAATTCGTTTATTCCAAATTGCCAATTGCCCCAAGGTGATTTAACCGCATGATCTCCTTGCTCCATAAGCTGAATCAATTCTAAATTTGTTTTTTTGATAAGTTTGTCATTTTTCCTTCCTTGCCCTTTTTGAAATCTTTTTTTCTGCTGTGCAATCGAAGTATTTATCGCCTTTGACTGTATTTCAATTTCATTTCCGTCTGAAAAGTGATTAGCCGATGCACTTTCTCCTATCGCACCAGTTAATAAAAATGTGATAAGCGCTGAATCTGTGTATTTAAAATCTTTTTACTTTTTTTAGCAAATGATTTTTAATTCTTGCTTAAATTCTTTTTAAATTATTTGTCATATTTCTTCCTTTCTAAAAAAATCAAAAAAATCTGTTTAAATTATACATTTATTTCTTTATCTATAATTTAACTTTTTTTAATTTTTACAGATAAAATACTCGATTTTATCTTCAATTAATACTATTTCCCATTATAATAATAGATTTATTATAAATTTTTTTCCAAGAGGGAGTTGATCCGTTACTAGAAAATAATAAGATATGTATTCTATTTTTTTAAATAGGATCTAGCATAATGTACTATAACCTTATATTAGCCTTTACCTAATTATATAAAAGTTTTTTTGAAAAAAAGTAAACTTTTTTTACTAATTTTAACAAAATATAAAAAAAGAATTTTTTTAACTTATGTTATAGAAAATTTGAAATTGCTAGAGATTATGAATACAGATATTATATAACTGAAGTTGATTGAAACTTGAATAAAAATTGTGAAACGGTGTTCAAATAAAGAAAGGATGAAAATTCAGAATGGGAATAGTTAAACAGGATTGATAAAAGCGTATATTTTTTTCAAAAAAACTCCCGCTTTTTTTAGGCAGGAGTGGCTCATATTTCAATTTAAAAAAATATTTTTTAAAAAAATCTTTTAAAGAAACAATAAGTTATTTATATGAATGCTTTACTTTGAATAATCATTCAAAAATAATTTTTTTGTTTTATCAAATTTCTGTTGAACTTTATCTTTTTTCAGAAATTGTCAGTTCATCGGGGTTTATTCCAAATTCTTCAAATTTCCAGTCAATATTTATTGTTTCATCATTCCATAAAAATTCCGCTATCATATTCAGGAGCATATAAATCTGTGCATTTATAAGTAAATTCTGTTTCATCTTCAAGTGTTAAAAAGCCATGTGCAAAAGCCTTCTGGAATATAAAAACATCAGTTTATTTTCGGCAGATAATTTTACCGCATGCCATTTTCCAAAAGTTTCGCTGTCTTTTCTCAAATCAACTGCCACATCATAAACGCTTCCCTTTATCACACGTACTAATTTTCCTTGAGTGTGCTTTGTCTGGAAGTGAAGTCCACGTAAAAACGCCTTTTTTTAGATTTTGAATGGTTATCTTGAACGAAGTCCATTGTAAGTCCCAATTCTTCAAAGGATTTTTTGTTATAAGTTTCCATAAAGAATCCTCTTTCATCTCCAAAAACTTTTGGCTCAATTACTGCTAAGCCTTTTTATTGGGGTTTCTTTTTATTGTAAAATTGTTCATTGAATTTCTCCTTATACAATATTTACTCAAACTTGTAAAATTAAATAAATTTAGAGTTTGAGCAGATTTGATTTTTTTGTTCATTTTATTTTTTTATATTTTTTTATTGTTTTCACTGTAGACTTGGATTGTCCAATACAATATCTCTTTGCCAATTCAAAGTATCAGGTACCCGAAGCGATCCAGAAATTGTTACTTTCTTATTAACATATCGTGTGTATCTGCCATCATTATTAATAATATTTAACTGAATTTGCTTGGCACTCATATTATCTACAGTTATTGAATTTGGAAGCTCCAAAACATAAAAAAATCTATTCTCTGTCCCGAAAATGCACCAAATTTCTTAATTTCTGAAAAAAATGTCTTAAAGTTCCTGTCAAAGTGGCATTATCACCACCTGAATATGAAGAACGTATTCTATTTTTTTGCTATAATTTACATTAGAGTCATAGCCACCGTATCCATAATTTCCACCTGAACTTCCTGATGAAACATATGCTCCACCACTTCTTTCTATATATCCGTAATTTTTCATTTGTAAAATTTGGATAATTTGTTTTTATAGTTGTAATTAACCAATTTAATCTACTTTTTGAATTTTTTTCTGGGGAAAGTAGAATCTGTGTATTTTTACTTCTCAAAAGTGACTGCACTTCATTCAATGAATATGTTTGATAGTTTTTCTCTTATATTTTTTTCCCATTTTTTTACATATGAACCTGCTCCAACTATTATTTCCGTATCTTTGAACTCAATATAATAGAACTGATTATCATCTTTTTTATATCCTATATCTGGATAGCCATCTGAAGTTCTTTTTGTTACTTTCAAAAAGCCGTATAAGCTACTGCAAACTCCCTTTCTCCAACACGAACTACATGCATAACAAAAATTTAAATATTCACATTTTTTTCTCGATTAGTGTTATTTTCTGTATAGCAGAACCAGTCTTTCTGATCTGATATAAAAAAATCAGCGAATGATTATTAAAATCTATAATCGAAGATGAATTTAACCTATTTCTGTTAGAATATAGCGGAAGTCCTAGAAATGACACATTAACCACATTTTGCTGTGCAGCAGATAACAGGCTTCCCAAAAGAAGTGCCAGAAAAAAATAATTTTTTTCATAATAAACCATCACCTTTCTTTATCAATTTTTTATATTAAACAAAAATTTTTTTATACTCGAACTTTTTTTATTGAACTATTTATTTCCATACATTTCCTCATAATATTTTTTTGATAATCTCCTGAAACTACTTCATTTACCCAGTCTTGATGCTCCAAGTACCATTTTTACAGTTTTTTTCTGATACCTGTTTCAAAGTCTGTTTCTGGATACCATCCCAAATCTCTTGCAATTTTTTTGGAAGGGTCAATGGCATATCTCATATCATGCCCAAGCCGATCCTGAACATAAGTAATCAAATCATAATTTATATTTTTGCAAGTCAGTTTTTTTAAAAACCTTTTTATATTCATCGTTATTTTTCAATTTCTTCTCTTAAAAATATCAATAACTAATTTTACAATGTTAATATTTTTGCTCTTCGTTAAAGCCTCCAATATTGTAAATTTCATAAATGTCAGCATTTCTTAAAAACTAGGTCGATTCCTTTACAGTGATCTTCCACATAAAAGCCAGTCCCTTACATTGTCTCCTTTTCCGTAAACTGGCAATTTTTTTACCCTCCAGCACGTTTTTTTATCATAAGCGGAATTAATTTTTTTCAGGGAAGTGGTAAGGACCGTAGTTATTTGAACATCTTGTAATGTTTATAGGCATTTTATAAGTTTCACCGTAGGCAATTACAATGTGGTCGGCACTTGCTTTGGAAGCTGAATACGGGCTTCTTGGATCAAGAGCAGTTTTTTTCTGTAAAGAAATTTTTTTCCATAAGTTTTTTTAAATTTGTTCTATTTTTTTACAACTTTTTTTCACTTCCTCATCATCAATTACTAAATCGATGGCTGTGTCATAATCTTTTGACAAGCTTCCGTAAACTTCATCAGTTGAAACTTGTAAATATTTTACTCCGTCCTTGTAAATTGGATACCCATTTTCATCTTTTGCAATGGTCCACGCTTTTTTTGCATTTTCCAAAAGATTTTGCGTACCAAGAATATTTGTTTCCAAAAAAATTTGCGGATTTTCAATAGAACGGTCAACATGTGATTCTGCCGCAAAATTCACAACAAAGTCAACTTCATTTTCAGAAAAAACTCTGGCAATTTCCCTTTGATCACGAATATCAACCTTTTCAAATTTTACTCTTTCATCCTTAATTTCATTGGCAATCGTGCCTAAATTTCCTGCATAGGTAAGCACGTCGACTACAATTACTCTAATATCATCATTTTTTATATTTATTTAAAATATATTTTTAAATAATTAGAGCCAATAAAAGCCGGCAGCGCCTGTCACTAAATATGTTTTCATATTTTTCCTCCTAATTAATTACTGTAATTTACAGCTTTTTTTATTTATCATCACCAATTAAATTATACAATAATTTTTTTCCAAACAAAAATTTTTGATAAAATAGACTTGACATAATAAAAAAAAGGGTATATAATAGTAGTAAGAAACATTTTAATGAAAATTTAAAGTTTTAAATTAAGGATGTGAATGAAATGCGTGTAATTATCTTAAAAAAAATGCTGATGAAGTGGCAAGATGGAGTGCTTATCAGATTACTAAAAAAATATTAAAAATTTAAGCCTACAAGGAAAAAGCCCTTTGTGCTGGGACTTCCTACGGGCTCTACGCCGCTTGCGACTTATCGGGAACTGATAAATTTGTATAATGAAGGATATTGTCGTTTGAAAATGTCGTGACTTTTTAATATGGATGAATATGTGGGATTAAAGCCTGAAGATCCGCAAAGTTATCACTATTTTATGGATGAGAACTTTTTTAAGCATATTAATATAAAAAAAGAAAATATAAATATTCTAAATGGATGTGCCGAAGATTTAGAGGAAGAATGTCATAACTATGAGGAAAAAATAAAAAAATCTGGCGGGATTCAGCTGTTTTTGGGTGGAGTTGGAGAAGATGGGCATATTGCATTTAATGAGCCAGGTTCATCGCTTTCTTCACATACACGTGACAAGGATCTGACTTATGACACAATTTTGGCAAATTCCAGATTTTTTGACAATGATATTGAAAAAGTGCCAAAATCAGCCTTGACAATTGGTGTGGGGACGCTTATGGACTCAAAGGAGGTTATGATTCTTGCAAATGGGTATAAAAAGGCCCGTGCGGTTTATCATGGAGTAGAAGGCGGAGTTAATCATCTTTGGACAATTTCGGCTTTGCAGCTGCATAGAAGGGCAGTGCTGGTGATTGATGAGATGGCGGCTTCGGATATAAAAGTTAAGACTTATAAGTATTTTTAAGGAAATTGAGGCTAAGAATTTGGATTTGGAAAAAAATATAAAAAAATATTTGATAGAATTGGCAAAAACAGGTTTAAAAGTATAAATAAATGTATAAATATTAATCAAGTAAGTTGTGATTTAATATGAAAGGAAATTTTTTTAAAATGATTATAAAAAAATGCAAAGATATTTGATGGGGAGAAATTTATTGGGGAAAATGCGGTTGTTTTGGAAGGGAAATTTATAAAAAGATAGTGGATTTTTTTCTTTGATTGATAAAAAAAGAATTGGAAAAATCAGGAAGTTATTGATGTTGAAGGGATGATTTTTGTCGCCAGGGTTTATTGATTTGCAGATTAATGGATGCGGGGGAGTGCTGTTTAATGATGATATTTCTAGGAAGCGTTGGAAATAATGAATGAAACTAATAAAAAGATATGGGTGTACTTCGTTTTTGCCTACGCTTATAACTTCTCCAGATGAGAAAATAGAAAAGGCTATTGAGCTTATGAAGGGAATGGAGGATAAGGAGGAAATTGGAGTTTTGGGGCTTCATATTGAAGGGCCTTATATAAGTGTGGAAAAAAAAAGGGGATTCATCGTTCTGAATACATAAGAGTTTTTGTCGGATGAGATGATTGAGAAAATAGCTAAGGCAGGGCCAGAAGTTGCTAGAATAATAACGATAGCACCTGAAAAGGCTAAAGTTGAACATTTGAAAAAATTGAGAGATGCTGGGATTAATGTGGCTATTGGGCATACGAATGCAACTTACAAAGAGTGTGTGGAAAAGAAGGAATATTATAATTGCGGAACGCATTTGTATAATGCAATGAGAGGACTGGATTCGAGAGAGCCTGGGGTTGTTGGATTTTTATTTAATAATGATACTACGAATTGCGGGATAATAGTTGACGGGCTTCATATAGATTTTGCTTCTGTGGAAATTGCTAAGAAAATAATGAAGGACAGGCTTTATCTTGTGACAGATGCAGTTAGCCCTGCTGGAACTGATAATATGACGGAATTTATGTTTGAAGCGCAACAGAGTCTTGTATAGGGATGGAAAAATGTATTTCTCAGAAGGAACTTTGGGGGATCTTCGCTTGTTATGATAAAAAGGGGTGCAAAATCTAGTGGAAGAAGTTCATATTTCGCTTGAAGAAGCACTTAGAATGGCAACTTCCTATCCTGCTGAAGCGGTGGCTATTGATGAAGAATATGGATTTATAAAAAGAAGGATATTTTTACAGATTTGACATATTTTTGATGAAAAGTTTAATGTGAAGGGACAATAAGCAAGGGAAATTGACTAGATATTAAGAAAATTTGTATAATAAAACTTAAAATTTCAGGAAAAAAATTTTTTTAAAATTGTAAAATATAAGTGGAAAAAAATTTGAAAAAAAGTTTGTTTTTTTGTTATACTTTAATTGAAAAAAAGTTTGGTAAAAAAATTACTTTAAAACAGAAGAAAGTTTTTTTGTATATTTTTTTATTTTTGCCAACTTAACTTTTTGGCTTGTAATTTGAAAACTATGTGTGGTTATTAGGCAAGTTTATTATGAAACTGTTTCAAAATCGAGATATTAAATTGAAATTATAGAGACTTATTTTTTTGTTCGATTTTAAGGTTGTGTTACTATGTGTAAATAAAAAGTTTTTTTGATTTTCAAAAAAATTTAGGAAATAAAATTGTATTAGGAAATTGTAAAAAGTAATGGGTATAAAATTTAAGTGATGAGTTTAAAAATCTCTTGCTAAAAAAAATTGAAATGGAAGATTAAAATTGAGAAAACCTTTATTAATGGAATTTTACAAACTTTTACAATGGACTAAAAATAAAATTGTATATTAAGGAGATAAAAAAAGAATGAAATTAAATTTTAGCTATCAATTTGCAAAAAAATTTTTTAACGAAGATGAATTAAAACAAATTAAGCCTTATGTGGAATTGGCAAACGAAGTATTGACTTCAAAAAAACTGGAGCAGGAAATGATTTTTTTAGGATGGGTTGACTTGCCTGAAACTTATGATAAAGATGAATTTGCCAGAATTAAAAAAAGGCGGCTGAAAAAAATTAAAAAAATGATTCGGAAGTTTTAGTTGTAATTGGAATTGAGGGTCATATTTAGGAGCGAAGGCTGCAATTGAATTTTTATCACACAGCTTTTTACAATAACTTGCCAAAAGATAAGAGAAAAACTCCTGAAATTTACTTTGCAGGGACAAATATGAGCGGTGTTTACTTACAACACTTAATCGATGTAGTTGGAGATAGAGATTTTTCAGTAAATGTAATTTCAAAATCTGGAACTACAACTGAACCTGCAATTGCATTCAGAGTATTCAAGAAAATGCTGGAAGAAAAATACGGAAAAGAAGAAGCTGCAAAAAGAATCTATGCCACAACAGATAAAGCGAAGGGAGCATTAAAAACACTTGCTACAGCTGAAGGATATGAAACTTTTGTTGTACCTGACAATGTTGGAGGAAGATTTTCTGTGTTGACTGCAGTAGGACTTTTACCAATCGCTGCGGCTGGAATTGACATTGATGACTTAATGGCTGGAGCAAAAGATGCGATGAATGACTTTGCAAACAAAAATATGGATGAAAATCAGGCTTTACAATATGCGGCTGTTAGAAACATCTTGCATAGAAAAGGGAAAGATTTGGAATTAATGGTAAATTATGAGCCAAGAGTTCACTATTTGGCAGAATGGTGGAAACAATTATTTGGAGAATCTGAAGGAAAAGAAGGAAAAGGACTGTATCCAACTTCAGCAGATTTCTCAGCTGATTTACACTCATTAGGTCAATATATTCAACAAGGGCAAAGATTATTTTTTGAAACAGTAGTTTCTATTGGAAAACCTGAAGTGGAATTTGTTATTGAAAGTGACAAGGAAAATCTTGATGGATTGAACTTTATTGCTGGAAAAACATTGGATTATGTAAATAAAAAAGCAACTGATGGAGTAATCTTGGCGCACGTTGATGGAAATGTGCCTAACTTAGGAATAAATATTCCTGAAGTAACTCCTTATCACTTAGGATATACATTCTATTTCTTTGAAAAAGCATGTGGAGTAAGTGGATACCTTTTAGGTGTAAATCCGTTTGATCAGCCTGGAGTAGAAGCATATAAGAAAAAAATATGTTTGCATTATTAGGAAAAACCAGGATATGAAGAAGCTGGAAAAAGAATTGGAAAAGAAATTAAACGAAGTTAAATAAATTTGATATTTAGATAAATAAAATTAAATAAATCGAAAAAAATTAATTTAGTTTGGAAAAGAAGGTGGCTGATTCGGGATATTTTTTTCAAGCCACCGTTTTTTTGTTATTTTTTTATTTAAATGTTGATTTATTAGATCTGTTTGATAACCACGCAAACTTAGAATTTAATAAAATAAAAAAACTTGGGTTGTCGAATATATCTATTATGTTTTTTTGTTATAATTGAAACTTTGGGAAAGGAAGTAAAATGACAAAGGAAAAATTTGTGGAAAAAGTTATACAGATGAACAAAAAAAGTAATATTTGAATTTGCTGAAGACTATAAAAAAATATTTGGATTTGGCAAAAGACTGAGCGTGAATTTGTAGATTTGACAGAAAAAAAGAGCTTATAAAAAAATGGATTTGTCGATATTAATAAAAAAAGTGAATTAAAAAAAGGGGGATAAAATTTATTTTAACAATAGAAATAAAAAAATATTATTGCGGTAATTGTCGGAAATGATATAAAAAAAGCGGTATTAATATGATTGTTTCCCACGTTGATTCCCCAAGACTGGATTTGAAGCCTAATCCAATAATGGAAGCTGAAGAATTTGCACTGTTGAATACACATTATTATGGTGGAATTAAAAAGTATCAATGGGCTGCGACTCCATTGGCATTGCACGGTGTAGTTTTTCTAAAGGATGGTGAGAAAATTTCGCTTTCAATTGGAGAGCGGGATGATGAGCCTGTGTTTAGCGTGCCTGATATATTGCCGCATTTGTCGTATAATGTGCAGGATGAAAGAAAGGCAAGGGATGTAATAAAAGGTGAAGAGTTAAAATTATTATTTGGGAATATGCCTGTAAATGATGAAAATGTAAATAAAAAAATAAAACAGTTTGTGCTTGATAAATTGAAAAAAGATTACGGAATAGAAGAAGATGACTTCTTTACTGCAGAGCTTGAAGTTGTGCCTGCTGGGAAATTGCGAGATGTGGGGCTTGATCAGAGCATGATTGGAGGATATGGGCAAGATGACAGAATTTGTGCATTTACTTCGCTTAGAGCTTTGCTTGAAATAGAGGAAACAGAAAAACTGTTATGGTTTACTTGACAGATAAGGAAGAAATCGGAAGTGAAGGTTCGACAAGCTTGAAGTCGACATTGCCTGAATATATTGTTGGAAAAATGCTTTCACTTACAGAAAAAAGCTATAATGATCAGATATTAAGGGAAACTTTGTGGAATTCTAAAGCCTTGTCATCAGATGTTACTGCTGCAATGAATCCTGTGTATAAATCTGTTCACGATATTGAAAATGTAGCTCGGCTATCTTATGGACTGGCATTCGCTAAATATACTGGAAGCCGTGGAAAATCTATGGCAAATGATGCAGATGCTGAATTTATTCAGGAAATAAGACAAATATTTGATAAAAAAATGAAATTAAATATCAATCAGGGCGGATTTGGAAAAAGTTGATGAAGGTGGAGGAGGAACTGTTGCGAAGTTTCTGGCTTACTATGGAATTAGAACGATAGATGCAGGGCCGGCACTTTTTATCAATGCACTCTTTATTTGAAATTTCATCAAAAGCGGACTTGTATGAAACATACAGAGCATATAAAGTATTTTTTTGAACTAAATTAGAGAGCAGATAATTAGGAGAGTAAAATGGGTTATAAATTAATAATTTACAAAGATAATAAATTTTTATAGTGAAGAGAATTTAAAGCAAAAATGGGAAAAATTATATATATAAATGGGGAAATGTTGAATCAGGGAGCTATTTCTTTGAAATAAAGGATGAAGAAAATGGTACAATAAGCGGTGTAACTTACAGCCATACAGCTCCATTTGCCAAAAAAATTTTGAAGCTGTGGTAGGCGAAAATTTGCCACCAAAAATCAATAACAGGATTTCAAAAGGAATAGATATTTATGTGGAATATTCGCCATCTAAAAAAAGACATTTTCATTAACTAAAATGAAATTTTTACAGAATGAATTTGAATATTGCTGATTTTGGATTGGAAAAAGGCGGATAAAGTTGAAATTGCGGGGAACTTTAATGGCTGGAAGCCCGATACTGAGCCGATTTATCATTTTGAAGGGACAAATTACGAAGTGACATTGGCTTCACCTGAAGGAGTTTATGAATACAAATATTTGATTGACGGAAAATGGTTTCCTGAAAATAGAAATAGAAAGCTTGTAATAGGAGAAAATGGAGCATTATTCGCACAAGGAGATTTGGGAACTGGAAAAATTTGTTTATGAAGCGATTGATAAAAAAATACAAATTTAAAGGCGATTGTTCATAAGTACGACAGTTTGCAATATTTTTAATAAATTGTCTGACAGTGAGTATGAGTTTAAAAATAAGAACTCAGATGAACGATGTGGAACGTGCATATATAAGCATTGTTTTACACGAAGAAGATAACTATGAAATGATTTACGAACTTGAAAGATATCAGGATAAGACAAATGGATTTGACTATTTTTGAAAGAATTATAAACTTCGGAAAAGAAGCTAAAAAAACTATTATATTATTTTTATTTTTAGAGGATAATGGCACAAGAGCCTACTTTAATGGAACAACATTAAGCTACAGCAAGCCCAAAAGACTTGTTGTAAATACAACTTCTAAGGATATACAGCTGTTTAATGTACCAAACTGGTCAAAAGAAGCTATCTGGTATAATATTTTTCCCAGACAGATTTTTACAATGGAAATCATTACAATGACCCGATTTTTCAATGAATTTGGACCAGAGGCATTTAAGCCTAACATACTTCATGAACAGAATTTTTGTGGAGGAATATAGATGGGAAAAAAAGTAACAATGTAATTAGCCATTTTGACAGAAACCGATGGACGTCTGACTTTAGGGAACAGACAATATGGGAAAAGCTGGGAGAACGTGAAATTGACTACAGCTTGAAATATGCCAGAATGTACGGTGGAGATTTACAGGGAATCAAGGAAAAAATACCATATATGAAGGAGCTTGGAATTAATGCTGTGTGGCTAAATCCAGTATTTTTTTCTCGTATCAGAACCATAAGTATGGAGCAAATGACTTTAGACATATTTCGCCAGATTTTTGGGACAATAAAGACAAGCGGAGAAACTCATGGCGTGGAAATTAACAGAAATAATAAATATGGGAATAAGTCATACGTGGATGTGCTTGGAAACAAGGCTACGACAAGCAGCGAGCTAAAAACTTCTGGAAGTAAACTTAAAGGGTGAAAAACAGAGGAAAAAAATGGATATGGAGAAACAGAAGATCCAGCTACCTGGGTTTGGACAGAGTCAGACTTGATAATGGTTGACTTGATAAAGGAATTTCATAAAAAAATGGTATTCGTGTAATATTTGATGGAGTTTTTCAATCATAGCAGCAGTGAGCACTGGACATTTAATATGGTGCTTGCAGATGGGGAAAATTCTAAATATAAGGACTGGTATAAATTTACGGATTTTGGACAGCATGTTCAGATTACAGATGATATGAGTGATGAGCAGGCATTTGAAACATTAATAGCAAATAGAAAGAGAACTATTTATAACGCCTGGGGTGGATTTGACTCGCTTCCTGAATTTAACACTTTTAATCAGGAATATAAAGAATACATTTTTAATATTACAAGAAAATGGATGTGCGGACCTGATGGAAAAGAAAGTGAAAACTGGATGGAAGACGATGGAATCGACGGATGGCGTTTAGATGTGCCAAACTGCCTTGAAAATCAAAATTTCTGGAATGAATGGAGAGAAGTTGTAAAAAGGCAGCAAGAAGGATTCCTACATAACTGCCGAACTTTGGGGAAATGCTTCAGGAGATATTAACGGCGGAAATAAATTTGATACTGTAATGAACTATGAATGGCTAAAAAAACAGTTATCGGATTTTTTTCATAAACCAAAGCCGTGAAGGTGGAGTAAGGTATAAATTAAAGGCACAGGACTTTTTTTCAATGAACTTCGAGAAAAAAAGAACCTGGTATCCATATCAGGCATTGCAGGCAAGCCAAAATCTAAATGGTTCACACGATACAGACAGACTTTTATTCAAGAATCGTAAACGATGTGGTTGGAAGAAATTTGGAAGAAGGAAAGCAGTTAGAAAAAAAGGATACAACGGAATTCGTCCTGACCTAGCTTCAAACTATCATCCAAATACAACAATAGATTGGCGAAACAGCCCAATTAAGCCAAAAAGACATACTAAAATTAATTTCAATATTCCAAATGACTTATATTGGAGCACCAATGCTATTTTTACGGCGATGAAGTTGGAATGTGGGGAGCAACAGACCCATACTGCAGAAAGCCAATGTTATGGAAGGAATTTTTATACGATGATGAGAAAAATCCGTCACACATTAATCAAAATGAAGTTTATTCGCAAAAAGTCGACAGCGATTTATTTGAATGGTATAAAAAATTAATAAGAATTCGTCTTGAAAATAAAACGCTTATTTACGGTAAATTTAGAGAAGTATTTGCCGACAATGAACGAGATGTAATTGCATACGAAAAGAGTAATCGAGGATCAATCAATCATTGTTGTAATAAACAATTCATTTAACAGTTGGGAAAAACGTGGAATTTGAGACAAATTATCAGGATGAAAGATTTATCGATTTGGTAACAGAAGGCAGAACATTTAGAACAGGTTCAAATGGAAAAAAATTAAGTTGGATTTGAATGCAAAAGAGGGATGATTTTTGCGAAAAGTGAGGATAGATGGGGATTATGAGTAAATAGAAGTAGGGAGCTATGTTTGACGGCTCCTTATTTTTTTGAGATTTAATATTGATGTGGTATACTAAAAATGGAAAATTGTATTTTTGATTAGAAAGATGTAAAATATTCGATTAATATAAAAAAATGCTTAGGAGGATGTGTATGAAAATTACTAAAATTGATGGTATTTCTCATAAGAAATATAAGGAAAAAAAGGAAAAATTGATAAAAAAACAATGATACAGCAAAAAGATATTATCGAGGAAAGATTTAATGATATAGAAAAAAACAAAGGAACTATTTCAAAAAAACATTAGATTTTTTTATGTAAAAAAATTATGAGAAGTGTAAAGAGCAAAAATAAAGAAAGAAGAGAAAAAGCTAAAAATTACTTTTCAAAAAGTAAAAAAATATTAGTTGACAATAAGAAAATAACAATATGTAATGAAAAATACTGAAAAAAATGGAAATTGAAGATTTTTAATGAATATGATGTTAGAAGTGGAAAAATACTTTAATGTTTTTAAATAAAATATTAAATGGAGAAAATTATACTGAAGAAGATTTAGAAGTTTTTGAGAATGATTTGCAAAAAGAACAGGAAGAATAAAATCAATAAAAAAATTCATTAGAAGAAAAATAAGGCGCATTTTTAAAAAGAAAGCATAAATAATAATATTATTTATGACAGAGTTAAAGGAAATAATAAAAAAAGTTTATTTTATGAATATTACAGAATTTCTTCAAAACATCAGGAATACGTGAATAATATTTTTTTGAAGCATTTGACAAATTATATAGTAATAGTCATGAAGCTATGAATAATCTGTTTTCTGAAATAACAAAAAGACTCTAAGGATAGGAATATAAGAAAGATCAGAGAAGCATATCATGAAATATTGAATAAAAAAATAAGACTGAGTTTGGAGAAGAATTATATAAAAAAATACAGGACAATAGAAATAATTTCGATAAATTATTAGAAATAGAACCTGAAATAAAAAGAATTAACAAAAATCTCAGATATTTTATAAATACTATATAGATAAAGTGAATTTGGATGAAACAAGTATAAAACATTGTTTTTTTGTCATTTGGTAGAGATTGAAGTAAACCAATTATTGAAAAAAATTATGTGTATTCCAAAAAGAAATATAAATAAAGAAAAAAATTAGAAAAATATATTTGAATATTGTAAATTAAAGAATTTAATAAAAAAATAAATTAGTAAATAAGTTGAATAATTATATAAGAAATTGTGGGAAATATAATGCCTATATAAGTAATAATGATGTTGTAGTAAACAGTGAAAAAAATTTCTGAAATAAGAACAAAAAGAAGCCTTTTTTTAAGAAGTATTATAGGAGTGTCTTCTTCTGCATATTTTTTTCTTTGAGAAATATTTTAAATACTGATAATACACAAGATATAACGAATAAAGTAGATAAAGAAGTAGATAAATTATATCAAGAAAATAAAAAAATTGAGTTGGAAGAAAGATTAAAGTTATTTTTTTGGTAATTATTTTGATATAAATAATCAACAAGAAATAAAAAGTTTTTTTCTAATGAATATTGATAAAATTATTAGCAGTATAAGACATGAAATTATCCATTTTAAAATGGAAACAAATGCACAAAAATATATTTGATTTTAATAATGTTAATTTAGGAAATACAGCAAAAAAATATTTTTTTAGTAATGAAATTAATGAAGAAAAAAATAAAGTTTAAGATTTTTTTAAACAGTTAAATAGTGCAAATGTTTTTTTGACTATTTGAGTAATAAAGATATAACAGAATATATGGATAAAGTTGTCTTTTTCATTTACTAATAGAAATGTTTCTTTTGTACCTTCTTTTTACAAAAAAATATACAATAGAGTACAAGATTTAGCTAATAGTTTAGAAATAAAAAAATGGAAAATCCCAGATAAAAAGTGAAGGAAAGGATGCTCAAATATATTTACTAAAAAAAATATTTATTATGGAAAAATTTTTTTAGATGAATTTTTTTAAATGAAGAAAATGGAATATTTATTAGTATAAAAGATAAAAATAATAGAATTAAATAGAAACCAAAATAAAAAGAACAGGTTTTTTTATAAATTAGAAAAAAATTTGAAAAAAATAGAAGAAACAAATCCTAAAAAAATATTTAGAGATTATTCAAAGTTTATATATGATAAATATAGAAGAAATAGATAGCGAAGGAAAAAAATATTTTTTTAGATTTTTATTCAAAAAAATATTTTTTTAAAAGGATTCTTTTGAATTTATAAAAAAATAATTATAATTATTTATTGGAATTAAAGAAAAATTCAGGATAAGAAAAAAATATTTGATAGTGAGATGTCAGAATATATAGCAGGAGAAAAAAACTTTAGAAGACATAGGAGAAATAAACGAAATTATACAGGATATAAAAAAATAACAGAAATAGATAAAATATTAAATCAAACAGATAAGATTAATTGTTTTTTTATTTACTTCTAAAAATTACTAAATTATAAAGAAATTACAGAATTAAAAGGGAATCTTGAAAAAAATATCAAATTCTTAGTAAAAACTAATGTATATGAAAAAGAATTGATGCTTTTTAAATATAGTTAATCTTGATAATAATAAAGTAAAAATTGAAAAATTTTAAAATTTTTAGCAGAAGAAATTGGAAAAATTTATAGAAAAAAAATAAATATAGAAGAAATAAATAAAAAAAATAAAAAAATTAAAAACTTTTGAAGAACTAAGGAATTTTTGAAAAAAAGGAGAAAAATACTGGTGAATACTACAATATTTATTCTGATGATAAGAATATAAAAAAATATAAGAAATTTATATAATATTAAGAAATATGGTATGTTAGATTTGCTTTGAAAAAAATTTCAGAGAAAACAAACTATTGCATTAAGAAAAAAAGACTTAGAAGAATATAGTGAGCTAAGAAAGCAATTAGAAGATGAAAAAAACAAATTTTTTTATAAAATTCAGGAATATTTACATTCTAAATATCAACAGAAACCTAAAAAAATTTTTATTGAAAAAAATAATAAAAAAATGATTATGAGAAATATAAAAAAATCTATAGAAAATATAGAAAAAAATATGTACATTTAAAAAAATAAGATTGAGTTTAATGAGCTAAATTTACTTCAAAGTCTGTTATTAAAAAAATACTTCATAGATTAGTAGGATTTACTTCAATTTGGGAAAGAGATTTAAGATTTAGATTAATAGGAGAATTTCCAGATGAATTAGATGTAGAGGATATATTTGACCATAGAAAAAGATACAAAGGAACTGGAAAAGGAATTTGTAAAAAAATATGATAGATTTATTAATACACATACCGAATATAAGAATAACAATAAAATGGAAAATGTAAAATTTGCTGATAATAATCCTGTTAGAAACTATATTGCACACTTTAATTATTTACCAAATCCTAAATATTCGATATTAAAAAAATGATGGAGAAATTAAGAAAATTATTGGATTATGACAGAAAATTAAAAAAATGCTGTGATGAAATCTATAAAAAGATATTCTAGAGGAATATGGGTTTAAAGCAGAGTTTATTATAAATTCTGATAAAGAAATAATTCTAAATCTAGTGAAGTCTGTTGAAATTATACATTTAGGAAAAAGAAGATTTAAAAATCCCGTAGAAATTCAGAAGATTTATGTAAATTGGTAAAAGCAATGCTTGAATATTCAAAATAAGGAGTATGATTAAAATACCCAATATAATTCACATAACAAAGGCTGATGATTTGTCAATATCGAATAATCAGCTTGTAATGATTGATGAAGACAATAATGATGAGAAAAATAAGATTTCTTTGAATGACATATCTGCGATAGTTATTGAAAAATTGTCATTGCAAGATTAGTGCGATTTTGCAGTTGAGACTGAGTGGAAAAATAATATTCCGATTATTATTTGCAATGAGAAACATCATCCTGAAATTCATTTGCTGGGATTATTTAATCATTTTCAAGTGACTTTACGAATAAATGAGCAGATTGAGTGGGAGAAGGAGAAAAAGGAAAAAAATTGTGGAGCAGGATAGTGGAGAATAAGATTGAAAAATCAAAGAGCATTGTTAGAGTATCTTGAAAAAAAGTGATGTTTCCATTGAGAGACTGAAAACATATAAGGAAAAACTTGAAAAAAAGATGATGTGAGTGTTAAACATCAGGAAGCAATAGCTTCAAGGATATATTTTTCAGGAATTGTATAGTAATAGTTTTTAAAAGATTTGATGAAGATGGTGTGAATTCCGCACTTAATTATGGATATATGATTTTTAAGAGCTATAATATCGTCAAAGATTGTAGCAAAAGGGTTTCATCCAAGTTTGGGATTACATCATAAGTCACAGTTTAATGCTTATAATTTTTTTCTGATGATATAATAGAAGTTTTTTTCGTCCTATGGTGGATTATCTTGTTTATATGTACAAGGATATTTTTGAATGAAGTGAAACTAAGCAAAGAAATTCGGCAAAAAAATACTTCTTGTAGCACAGCAGAAGGTATTATTTAACAATAAGAAATATGATTTTTTTCCAAGCGATAGACTATTATTTGGATAGTATACGAAATTATTTTTGCAAAAGATGAAGAAGTGATAATTCCTACATTGAGCGTGATGGACTATGAGTATTGAGTATTTTTGGTCTGCTTATGTATGATTTTCCTATGCAGACAGATGTTGAGAGATTTGAATATAGGACTTTTAGGAAAAAAATTAATAGAAAAAAAGGATATTATCAGCTTCAGAAATCGGTATATATAATGAGGTCAAAAACAAAAAGAAAAAAATTGAACTAGCAGAAAAAAACAGTTATCAATGCTCGCTCCAGAAAAATTCCTCAATTCGTTCCATTATACTGACAGAAGAGCAGTTTCAAAAAAATGAAGATGCTCGCAGGAGAAGTGACAATGGGAGAAAAAAATTTCACAAAAATAAAATATTAGAATTTTTAAAAAAATCAAAAAAATGTGGTATAATAGTATAAAGTGGTTCTATATCATTAATAAAGACAAAAAAATAGAAAAAAATTAGAAATAAATATCTCATCAGTAAGAATTTAGGATGGGATATAGACTACCCCAATATCGAAGGGGACTAAAAACCCGTCAGCTTCTCTTACCCATTGAGCTGCTGCGATATAGACTACCCCAATATCGAGAGGGACTAAAAACAATTTTTCAACTTTGTCCGAAATTGGCTTGTTGATATAGACTACCCCAATATCGAAAAAGTGATATTTAATAAAAAAATAACTTTTTGAGTGAGAATAAAAATTTCAATTCTTACTCATTTTTTTATTGTTTTTTTGAATATAGTTGCTTGGTTATTCTGAAATGCAAATTTTTGGAGATGTTTTTAAATTTTTTTAGGTTGAAAAAAAGCAAGAATTATACTATAATAAATAATTATGCGATTAGGCTAACTAGAGCCTAATTTTATTTGAAAAAAAGATAGAAAGAAGGAATTGAAATGATAGAAATGATTTTGCCTGATGGTAGTAAAAGACAGCTGGAAAATCCGATGACTGTTGTGGAATTTGCAAAAAGTATTGGGAGCAGTCTTGGGAAGGCAACCGTTGGTGCTGTAATTGACGGTGTGCAAGTTGATCCATCTTATGTTATTGATAAATCTGGAGAAATTGAAATAATAACTAATACAAGTGAAAAGGGAATAGAAATTATAAGACATAGTGCGGCTCACATAATGGCTCAAGCTGTGCAAAGATTATTCCCAAATACAAAAGTTACAATAGGGCCTGTTGTGGAAAATGGATTTTTCTATGACTTTGATCCTGAAAGACCTTTTACTGAAGAAGATTTAGCAAAAATCGAAGAAGAAATGAAAAAAATAGTAAAAGAAAATTATCCTTTTGAAAGAAGCGAAATGAGTGCTGAAGAAGCTAAAAAATTCTTTGCTGAAAAAGGTGAAACTTATAAAGTTGAGATAATTGATGACTTGGGAGTTGATAAAGTCAGCATTTATAAACAGGGAGAATTTGTGGACTTATGCCGTGGAACACATGTTCCATCAACTGGATATTTAAAAGCGTTTAAATTAATGTCAACTGCTGGAGCTTACTGGCGTGGAGATTCTAAAAATAAAATGCTTCAAAGAATTTACGGAGTGGCTTTTGCATCTAAAAAAGAGCTGGATGAATATTTGACAATGATGGAAGAAGCTGAAAGAAGGGATCACAGAAAATTAGGAAAACAGCTTAATTTATTTTTCTTGGATGAACATGGACCAGGTTTCCCATTTTTCATGCCAAAAGGTGTGGAATTGTTTAATAAATTGCAAGAAATTTGGAGAGTTGAGCATAAAAAAAGAGGCTATCAGGAAATAAAGACTCCAATTATGCTAGATAAGGAATTATGGGAAATTTCTGGACACTGGTTCAATTACCGTGAAAATATGTATACATCAACAATTGATGAAAAAAAGAGTATGCAATAAAGCCTATGAACTGTCCAGGTTCAATAATTGCCTACAAGAATAATTTACATTCATACAAGGATTTACCATTGAAATACGGAGAAATGGGATTAGTTCACAGACACGAATTTAGTGGAGCTTTGCACGGACTTATGAGAGTTAGAGCGTTCACACAGGATGATGCCCATGTTTTCTGTACGAAAGAGCAAATTGAGGAACAAATTATTGAGATTATTGATTTATACGATAAATTCTATACTTTATTCGGATTTGAATATCACATTGAATTATCGACAAAACCAGATAAAGCAATTGGTTCTGATGAAATTTGGGAAATGGCTGAAGCTAATTTAAAATCAGCTTTGGAACATAAAGGAATTGACTACAAATTAAATCCTGGAGATGGAGCATTCTACGGTCCAAAAATTGATTTCAAAATGAAAGATTCAATTGGAAGAATTTGGCAATGTGGAACAATCCAATTAGATTTTAACTTGCCACAAAGATTTGAAATGAGCTACATTGGTGCAGATGGGGAAAAAAACACGAACCAGTAATGATTCACCGTGCAATGTACGGAAGTTTAGAAAGATTCCTTGGAATTTTGATTGAACATTATGCAGGAGCGTTCCCTACTTGGTTAGCGCCAGTTCAAGCGAGAATTTTGACAATTTCTGATGAACAAGTTCCATTTGCAAAAGAAGTGTTTGAAAAACTTCAAAATGCAGGAATTAGAGTTGAACTTGACACAAGAGTGGAAAAAATTGGATATAAAATTAGGGAAGCAAATGGAGATCAAAAAAATACCAGTTCAATTGATTATTGGTAAAAAAACGAAGCTGCGAATAATGAAGTAAATATGAGAAGGTTTGGTTCACAAGAAAGTAAAAATGTGTCAGTTGATGAAATTTTTAAATATTTTTGGTGGAAGAATCAAAAGTTCCGTTTAAAAAAAGTAAGTTTGAATTTTTGAATTATAATTAAATAATTAATATTAAAAAAAGTAGAAATATTTATCTATTTAGTAACAAGAGGTTTTATACCATTGATAAATATGGATTTTTTTAAAAAAATAGAATATAATGTAAGAGATTTTTACAGATAAAAAAGCCTTTAAAAAAAATATAGTGGTATTATACTATGATAGTTTGGATATAAATTTTGGTTTAAATTCTATAGAATTAAAAATTGATTCAAATTATTTTAGATAAATAATTTAATAAAAAAAGTTTATAAATAAGAGGTGATTTTTTTATGAAAAAAAGATTATGATGAATTGAAACTTATAATCATAATAACGACAGTTATAATGAATATGGTGGACAAGCAAGAATGACTTATGATGATTTAAAGCAGAGTTGTAAGTGCAAAAAGTTTGTGGAAGTATGCTTTGGATGGTACTGGGACTTCTTGTGACAGGGATTACAGGTTATATGGTGTATACAGGGCTGGTATCAGGTAATCCGGTTGCATACGGGATTTTAAAAATGTATTGGCTGTTTGCTATTTTGGAAATAGCTGTGGTGTTTGGATTTACTGCGTTAGTTTATAAAGCTAATTCAAGTACGTTAAGACTTATGTTTCTTGCATATTCGTTCTTGAATGGATTGACATTTTCAGTTCTTGGAATTGTCTATGCTCCTGGAATTATAGTTTCGGCATTTTTGGGAACATTTGTGTTATTTGCAGTTTTGGCTGTTTATGGTTACTTGACTAGAGAAAATTTGACAAAGTTTACACCAATTCTAGTTGCTGGATTAATTGCAATTATTTTAGTAAGCATAATAAATATCTTTTTGCAAAATAGTGGAGTTGACTTGTTCATATCAATAATTGGAGTAATTATATTTACAATTTTTATTGCAGTTGATGTAAATAGAATAAGAAATAACATTGTTGCTTATGCGGCTCAAGAAGATTCAGAAATTTTAAATAAAAATAGAAATAGTTGGTGCATTAAATTTATATTTAGACTTTGTAAACTTGTTTATTTACATTTTAAGACTTTTAGGAAGAAGAAAATAAAATTATATTCAAAAAAATATTTATGTAAAAAAATGCTTTAAAGTTGGAGTTTTTTTCTGATTTTTAAAGCAATTTTACTTTTTTAGAAAAGCAGGAAAATTTTTGCAGAATAATAAATTAAATGATGATGTAGAAAAATTCATTAACGATGAAATTATAAACAGTAAGATTTGGGTGTTTTGTGGAATAATGATTTCCATTCTGCTGTCACAGATGTTAAATTTACAGGCTGAAATGTATAAAAATTATGTATATTTTTTTAAGATGAATCAAGTTTTTAGATAAAATGTCGTTTTTATTTATTGCAATAATTATTTTTAGAAATTTTTTTAACATTTTTTTGTATAAAAATTATAGTCAATAAAAAGCAAAAAAATTATAAAGTCAAGTTTTTGTAGTTTATTCGCTTTTTAACTGGATTAAATTTATCAATTTTTTTCTTCGGTAATAAAAGTTTTTGTTTCAGAAAAAAATATTGGAATTTTACCTGTAATATTGCTAATAATATCGTTATTTTTTTAGTAATAATTTTAATAATTTTTTTGATTCAAAAAAATAAAAAAATGATAAAAATAAAAAGTTTTTAGAAGATAATGAAACTGAATTTCTGGAGAAAACAAGATTTTTATGTGGCGGCAGTTTTGTATACGGATATTGTGAAAAATACTGATTTTTGCTTATAATAAGTACAATGATTTTTAATATAAATTTTTGAAAGGGAAATAAAAAAATATATGAAAAGAAAGATAGAATGTGTGGAAGAATTTCACAGAATTTATAAACTTGGAAATTCTGAAAAGCCAATTGGAAAAATTAAAGGATGGATTGGAAAAATTGAGATTTGATTTGATGGCTGAAGAAAATGGAGAATATTTGGAAGCGGCTAAAAAAAGGAGATGTTACAGAAGTGGCAGATGCCCTTGGGGATATGCTTTATATCCTTTGTGGAACTATTATAGAACATGGTATGCAAAATGTGATTGACGATGTCTTTGAAGAAATTCATAGAAGCAATTTGAGCAAATTAGATGAAAATGGGAATCCAATTTATCGGGAAGATGGGAAAGTTGTAAAAGGACCAAATTATTTTTCCGCCAAATTTGAAGAAATTTTTTTGAAAAAAATAAGGGGAAATTTTTTTGAGAAATAAAGTAAAAAAATACCATAATAACTTGTAAAAGTTCCTAAAAATATGATAAAATAGAATGCGATATGTAAAAAAATAATTTTAACTAAATAACGTTTTTTTAAAATAGTTGAGTTAATATATTATAATAAAAAAACAGCAGGACTGTTAAAAAAAATAAAGATGAAAGGAGAACTACTAAAATATTTAGTAGAGGTGAATAAAATGCAAAGATGTGAAGTTTTTGGAAAAACAGTAAGCCACGGAAATAGAGTGAGCCACTCTCACAAAGCTACAAAAAGAATTTGGAGACCAAATTTACAAACAATGCTTTTTAACTATCAACAATGAAGAAGTTAGAGTAAGAGTTTGTACAAAAAGCAATGAAAAACATTAAAAGGGAAAAAAATAACGATCAAGTTAAAAAAATCTTGTTAAAAAAACAAAGAAACATTAAGCCCTAAAATACTAAAAGTATTAGCAAAGTAAGTTTTTATAACTTACTTTTTGTGTGTACCCGTAGCTCAACTGGATAGAGCGTCTGACTTCGGATCAGAAGGCTTGGGGTTCGATTCCTCACGGGTACGCCATTTTTTTATAAAAAAATTATTCATTATTTAAATATAAGGACATCAAAATTAGATGCTCTTTTTATTTATTGAATTTATACTATTTTTTTAGTCATAATGATAGATTTGTTTATTATTTTCTTTTGCTAATTCTTTTGAAATTCAGCTTTTGCTTTTAGCTAATTGAGCATTAAATTCGCTGTTTGAATGTAATGTTGCGACAACTGTGCTTGCTACTACGAGCTGCATCCACATCGCTTTGCCAGTGATAACCGCAAAAATTTTTTTATGAGTGTCAAGAGTAAGCAATCTGTTCTATTGAAATTCAACTAAAAAATGCTAGTATATTTTATATGAATTTAAAAAAATTATTACTAATCAAAAAAATTGAGAATAAAATTTAGTAAAGGAAAAAAATTAAGAACATTGAGGTGCTGAAAATGAAGTTAAAAAGAAAATCTGATTTTTTTAGATTTGCAACTGAAGAAGATGCTGAAAAGATCTTAAAAATTTATGAGCCGTATGTTGAAAAAAACTACAATTACATTTGAGTATGAAGTACCTTCCAGCCGAGGAATTTAAAGGAAGAATAAGAGAAATTTTAAAAAGAATATCCGTATATTATTTGTGAATACGAAAATGAGATAATTGGATATGCTTATGCACATAGGATTTGGAGCAGGGCTGCCTATCAGTGGGATGCGGAACTTTCGGTTTATACAGATGGAAATTATGCAGGAAATGGAATTGGGAAAAAAATTGTATAAAATTTTGATTGAAATACTGAAGCTTCAAAAATATTGTAAATGTCTATGCGCTTGTAACTTATCCTAACGAAAATAGTGAAAAAAATTGCATAATTACTTTGGATTTAAAAAAAGTTGCATTTTTTTGAAAATTCTGGATACAAATTTGGAAAATGGGTTGGTGTCACTTGGTTTGAAAAAAAGCTATTTCCGAATATCCTAAAAAAATCCTAAGCCGATAAAAAAAGTATCAGAAATTGATGAAGTTAAATTAAAACAAATTTTAGAGCTGTAAAAAGTATAGATTTTTTTAGTATTTTAATAAAACAAACGTTCTGAAGCAAAAAGTATTGACTCCTTGTAAATAAAAAAAATCAAGTCATTAAACAATCCAATATTGATTTTATAGGAATAAAATGACATATTTTTTTAAAATGTTAAAAAAATGTTTTGAGATTATATATTAAATTGCTTGAAAATCAGATTAAAAGAGTGGTATAATTCAAGTGGAAAAAGATTTTGAATAAATTTTAGGAGGATATAACGAAATGGCTAAAAACTTTAAAAAGACTTAGACGTAAAAAGGTAAAAAAAGTATTAGTAAGAGTTGATTTCAATGTACCAATAAAAGATGGAGTTATTACAAATGATAATAGAATTACAGCTGCTCTTCCAACTTTAAAATATATTTTGGAAAATGGCGGAAGAGTAATCGCATTTTCTCACTTGGGAAAAGTTAAGGAAGAAGCTGACAAAGCCTCAAAAACTTTAGCGCCAGTTGCAAAAAGATTGGAAGAACTTTTAGAAAAACCAGTTAAATTTATTCCTGAAACTAGAGGACCTGAATTGGAAAAAGCAGTTTCTGAACTAAAAGATGGAGAAATCTTAATGTTTGAAAACACTAGATTTGAAGACTTAGATGGTAAAAAAGAATCTAAAAATGATCCTGAATTAGGAAAATACTGGGCATCACTTGGAGATGTATTTGTAAACGATGCATTCGGAACTGCTCATAGAGCACATGCTTCAAATGTAGGAATTGCTTCAAATATTAAAGATTCTGCAGTAGGATTTTTAGTAGAAAAAGAAATTAAATTTATCGGTGGAGCAGTTGACAATCCTGAAAGACCATTAGTTGCTATTTTAGGAGGAGCAAAAGTTTCTGATAAAATTGGTGTAATTGAAAACTTATTGGATAAAGCTGATAAAGTAATTATCGGTGGAGGAATGATGTTTACTTTCTTAAAAGCTGAAGGTAAAAACACAGGTTCTTCATTATTGGAAGCTGACAAAGTAGAATTAGCCGCTTCATTAATCAAAAAAGCAAAAGAAAAAAATGTTGAATTATTATTGCCAATTGATACAGTTGTAGCAAAAGAATTTAAAAATGATACAGAATTTAAAACAGTTTCTGTAGATGACATTGAAGATGGATGGATGGGATTAGATATAGGTGAAAAAAATCTGTAGAATTATTCAAAAAGCTTTTAGAAGAGTGCTAAAACTGTAGTATGGAATGGGCCAATGGGAGTATTTGAAATGGAAAACTTCGCTAAAGGAACAATTGGTGTATGTAAAAGCAATCGCAGAATTATCTGATGCTAAAACAATCATCGAGTGGTGGAGATTCAGCAGCAGCAGCTATCCAATTAGGATTTGCTGACAAATTCTCACACATTTTCAACTGGTGGAGGAGCTTCTCTTGAATACTTGGAAGGAAAAAGTATTGCCAGGAGTAGCTGCAATTTCTGATAAATAATAAACTAACTTAAATAACTATTAATTTAGTTGACTAAAAAAATAATTTTTTTCATTTTAATCACGAAATGACTGTCTTGAAATCAATTTTTAAGATAGTCATTTTCACTTTAATTAAAAAAATAATTTTTTTAAAAAAATTGAAACATAATCTAAATTGTGGTATAATTAAAAAGATTTTTAGAATTTCAGAAGGAGGAGAAATAAATAATTATGGATAAGAATTCAATGGGAGTAATAATAATTTATGTGGTATTTTTTAGCAGTATTGATTTTTACCAACATACTTTGCAAATAAAAAAAGAAAAACAAAAAGCTGAATTAATGGAAAATTTAAAAGTAGGAGCTAAAAATAACTACAGTTGGAGGAATCCAAGGAACTATTACAAATGTTTTTTTACAGATACTGTGGAAATGAAAATTGATAAAAATGCAAGAATGACTGTTCTTAAATCAGCAGTTGAAAAGAATTGAAACAAAATAAGAATTTAGAGATGTTATGTTTATTGAGATTTATGTATTTTTAAAAATAATTGAAATGAATAGTAAAAAAATAGGAGGAAAAAAATGAAAAAGGATATTATTGTTTTTGTTACTTTTTTTGTAAGTGCAATTACATTTTCTGATACTTTAAAAAATGTTTCATATAATAATGGAAAAGTCATTGGAACATTTAGGGAAAATAAACAGATTATTCCAAATGCTTCTGTCACAAAATTAGGGGGTGAAGACCTGTTAATGTTAAGTTTCCCAGATAGTAAAATGGAAAGTGGTGTTCCAGCATTTATTAACAAAAGTGATCAGTATATAAGTAAGGTTTATACAGTTGAAAATAATGGAATGGTAGTAGTGTATGTGTATTTAAAACCATCTGTTACTTATCAAGTTACCAGTAGAAATGGAGAGTTTCAAGTAACATTAGATGGAGGTAAAGCTGTAACAGCGCAAAAATCATATAATACACCACAAAGCCAGAATAATAACAGCAACAATACAAGAATAACACAGACTCAGTCACAAAGCCAGTCAGGTAATACTTCAAGAGGAAATAAAAAATATACAATAGTTGTAGATCCTGGACATGGTGGACATGATTCAGGAGCAAGAGGAAATGGATATAATGAAAAAGATATAGCATTGCAAGTTGCAACAAGGCTAGCTAATAATTTAAGACAGGATTACAATGTTATAATAACTAGAGATTCAGATTTTTTTGTGCCATTAGATACAAGAGCCAAAATTGGAAATGATGCAAATGCAGATTTCTTTATAAGTATCCACTTAAATTCAGGTTCGAGTTCATCAGCAAATGGAACAGAAGTATTTTATTTTAGTAAAAAAGATCAAGGAAGTTATGCTGCACAAGTAGCCAAATTTGAAAATAAAGTTGATGGAAGCTATGGAGATGTGCCATTTTTCAGACTTTATTTTAAATGATATTTTTATAGAAAAAAATCAAAAAAACAAAGCCAAGCTATAGCAGAATCTGTGTTAAATAATCTTATAAATACAACAGGGCTTAGAAGAAGAGGAGTTTTTGGAGCAAATTTTGCAGTACTTCGTGGAAGTAATTCACCATCAATACTTGTAGAATTAGGATTTATGAATAATTATTCTGATTTATCACAATATTTAACACCAGATGGTCAAGAAAGAGCAGCAAATGCTATTGGAAGTGCAATAAGAAGTTATTTTAGATAATTTCATTTTAAATAATGGAAATATTATCCAAATTAGGAGAATTTTATGCCAAAAAAAGAAGAATCAAAAGAAGAACCTAAAAAAAGAAAAAAAGTATTTTTAGCAGCGTATTTTTTTATAATATTGCTTATTTTTAATAACGGCTGCTGTAGTTGCAACGAATATATATGACAGGGATAACAGTGAAGAAATACATGTAACTGTTGATAAGAATTTAGTAAAGGAAACAGCGCAAAATGAGGAAACTCAAAATAAAATTTCTATATTTGTATTTGATCCTGGTACAAGAACAATTTATGAGCGAGAAATCGCAATTCCCACGTCAAGTGAACTTAATTGAAGGGATTTCATAAATGGAATTATCAGAAATTCAAATTATATTACAGATGATATGAAATTTAGAAGTGCCTACAACCTTAGAATTGACAATGTAAATACAACAGTTGTAAAAATTAAATGCGGCATTTGCAAAATTTGAAAAATCCTGAATTATTTAATGGATTTTTCTCAAGCTGTAACAAATACAATTTTTAAAAAAACTTTCCCAATATTCAAAGTGTCATAATTCAAATAGACGGGGAAACAAATACTCAATAAAAAGTAAAGTGTTTAAATAAAAAAATTAAATTAGGCTGTTTTGGTATTAATAAGAGATTTTTTAATATCAAGGCAGTTTTTTTATGAAATTTAGTATTAGATTTAAAAGTTATGACTATTTTTAGTCAAATTCTAAATTTATATGATTTTTTAATAGGTTTGAGTATATAAATAAAAAAATATTATTTTTAAATAAATTTTAAAAAGCCTCTTGTTTTTTTGTTTTTTTCTTTATGATATAATAGATAGAAAGAAATTTTTGGAAATAATAAATTTATTGTAAAATTACTATTTAGTAAGGGGTTAAAGGCTTTTAATAGAACATAAATAAAATATATTTTCTGTTTTTAGAATAGGATTTATCATTAAATACAAAGGAATAATTATCACTTAAGTTGTTATAAAAATCACTTTTTCCTGTATTTAAAAATAATTATTATTTTTTTGAAAAATATTTCTAAATTGAAAATCTGAATTATAAAAAAATTAAAAAGGAGATAGTAGTGACTAATAATTTATCGCAGTTAAAAAGGGATTTAAAGTCGTTTGCAAAAAAATGTAAGGACTTTAAATATACAGATTCAGCTTTGTTTACATTTTTGTTAAACGGAATGTTAATTTCAGCAGGTGAATTGAGTGCAGAATCAAAGGATTCGAGAATTAGTAACCAAGTGAATTTGATTAATTCTTCAATAGGTCAAATGCGTAAAGATTTTAAGCATGCGAGATCTGAAAACAACAAGTTAATCAAAAATACAAACTTGGAACTTACACAATTAATGGAACAGGGAGATCATGTAACAAAATCTCCATGGAGTAACTGGCAAATTGGAGCAAATGATTTTTATAATGATTGGCATGGACATTTTAAGGGTAGAGGAAATCGGGTTCAGGACAGTAAAATTTTACCAAAGAGATACTACAATGGAAAAATACAACTATCAGTTAAAAAATTTAAGTACTTACGGAGCAACAAGACTGAAATTAGACTCTAATAATATGGAAAATCCAGTAGAAATCCAAATTGATGCTTCATTAAGAACGTTAGCAATAGATAAATCGGCTCCTAATTTTGTACCTACGACTCCCTAGTGGGGACTACCGCCATTCGATCCATTAATGGTAACATCACCTATTATCAATCCAAAGAATGTTAATATTAGCCAGGTTCCTTTCAGCACCTCCAACTGATGTTGCGTATCAGAATGTTCCCAACTGGACATGGGGTTATAATGTAAATAATCCTTTACAAAAATAATGCTTTAATTGCTCAAGTAGAAGTGCTGTCAGGAACATTTAATAACTATTTTTAGCGGAGTAGGAGATCCTCTTAAATATAATTTTAGTGGCGCTACCGAGAATGGAGCATATACTCCTTCAAACGATCCTGGAACAGGTACACCTGTTCCACATTTACCAGCTTCTGATGCAGGAGATAGTGATAACACAGCTGCCTTTTACGCTTTAAGTGGAAAAAGTGATTACATTGCCCAATACAATGACAGTTAACGTAGTAGGTAATAATAGTAGTGGTGGGGACTTAAATTCAATTTATTATATGGGAAATCCATCAGATTCAGGAAATGCTGAAGCTAAATTAATACATAAAGCAAATACTAATATTTATGGAAATAAAATAGCAGTAGTAAATATAGATAATGTAACTAGTACAGGTGGTATAACTTTTGTAAATAGGGGAAATATAATAGGACATGCACAAAATGGAACATTTGTTGATGCTTCAGGTACAGCATTAACTGGAGCAACTCCAGGAAACCATATATTTGGAGCTTATTCTTATGGAACTTCAGAAAGTGATAAAATAGAAAATGCTTCTGACGGAAGTGTAATTTTTTATGCTCCAGAAAGTGTAGGATGGGCATACAGTTCAGGCAATACGCAAGGAATAACAAGAAGTTCAATTAATAATGGTAAAATGCAGTTATTTGGTAAAAATAGTTTAGGAATAGCTACTGACAATGATACTTCTGGTGAACAAATGGCACATGCAGATATTCAACTTAATACACCGATTGAAATATATGGAGATGAATCAGTAGGAGCGAGTTTCTTGTCAGAACCAGACACTAGCTCAAATAATTTTTTAAATTCAAAATTTAATATTCAAGTTGGGGGATCTTCTTTAACATCGCAAGATGCTACTTATGGTGATACAAAAAGGAGACTTGACAAAAGTTCAAAATTCAGTTGGACTAAATTTTGATTTTACAAATTCCAATAATGGATTTACAAATTTAGATATAAATAATTATAATGTGGTTCTAGAGAATAATTCTAAAAAAATTCAATAGCTCTTAGAACAGGAGAAGCCAAGATTACGTTTAATGATTCGGCAAATAGTGGAATAACTCTTGGCGGAGAAGATAATATAGGGTATCTTTCAGATGGAGGTGCAAATAATAATTTAATTTATAACAATACAGCTAATAATTTTAAGGTTAGTGGAAAAAATGCAATATTGTTTGCTGCAAAAGATGGAGGGACATTGAAAGTAAATAATTCGTTGCCTTTATCTTCAACAGCAGTTAGTGGAAAAGGATTTACTTTAGCGTATTCTGAAGGAGCTGGTTCGACAGTTACATTGAATCAAGGTGTTACAGGAGAAGTCATCGGTTCAGATGCAGTGTTGTATTATGCGAAAAACAGTGGAAATGTTACTGTAACAGAAGCAGCAGTTGCTCAACCATCAACTGTTGTTAATTCATCAGGAGTAACAGTTATAACAGATTCATCAATAGGAACTCCTAAAGTTACTATTTCTGGAAACAATGGAGTTGGATTCTATGCTACAAATGGAGGGCAAATTGTAGCAGAGAACAGTTTTATGAAATTATCTGATGGATTAGTTGGTGCATATAGTGATGGTTCTACAAGTAATATAAATTTAAAGAATTCAATTTTTAGATTATAAAGGAAATGGCTATTCCATTTATAGTGGAAATAACGGGAAAAATTGATTTACAAGGAAGTACAGTTATTTTTAAGAGGAAAGGCAATAGGAGTGCAGGGATCTTCTTTAAGTGACATAACAACAAATGCAAATACAAAAATAGTTGTTATGTCAAATGATGCTATTCCATTTGAATTTAAAGATAAAGGAATAGTAAATTTAACATCTATAGATACTGATTTAGGTATTGCGGCTTCAGGAATTCAAGTTGTAAATGGAGAAGATGGAACAACTGCATATACTAATTATAAAAAAAGCATTTATAGATGGAATGTTAAATTATAATATTAATGCAGATATTGATAAAAGTTTAGCTGCTAATATTGCTAATGAATCAACAGATTCATTTAAATTTGTTAAAAGATATTTAGTTCAACGTGCAGTTTTAAATTTACAAGCAGGTAAAACAGTAACAGCAAACTTAAATTCTTCAGACTTAACAGCAACAGGAATGAAAGGTGTAGTAGGACTTGATATGAGTTCAAGTAGTTCGGCAGCTTCGAATGCTGAAACGCAAATAAATCTTGCTGGAGGTTCTACTGTAAACGCAGACAGAACAGACGCTGGAAACGGAGCAGTAGGATTATTCATAAACTACGGAAAAGTGAACACAAATGCGTCATCTACAATAAATGTTGAACAATTAACAACAAATCCTCGCAATGACAGTGCTGTAGGAATTTATGCAGTAAACGGTTCTGAAGTAAATAATGAAGGAACTGTAAATGTTGGTGGAAATAGTTCAATTGGGTTATTAGGGTTGGCATATAGGGAAGATGCAACTACTGGAGTACCTAAAGTAAATGAATTTGGAGGAAAAACCTGGTGGAAGGAACAACTAATATTGTAAACAAAGGAAACGTTACATTAGATGGAACAACTTCACATGGAATTTATGTAAAAATAATAATTCAGCAGGAACAAAAAGCTGGTGCTATTGGAACAAATACAGGAAATGGAGTGTTAACTTTATCAGGAGATAAATCTATCGGAATGATAGGAGATAAAGCAACGTTAACAAATGATACAAATGCAAAAATTAATATGACAGGACAGGAACAAGTTGGAATGTTTGCTAATAACAGCTCATCATTGGTAAATAGAGGAGAAATTAATCTGGCAGCATCAGCAGGTTCTGTTCCAAGTGTAGGAATTTATACTAATGATGCGGCAACAGATATAGTAAATGATGGTAAAATTAACGGTGGAAATAAAAACTACGGTATTTTTGGAACAACAGTGACTCATGGAGCAACAGGAGAAATCACAGTTGGAGATAAAGGAGTAGGAATTTATTCAACAGAAGGAAATGTCACATTAAACGCAGGGTCAAAAGTAAGAGTTGGAGCGAATGAAGGAGTTGGAGTATTTACTACTGGAACAGCAGGAAGAACGATAAATGCTGATACGAATATGACAATTGGAGATTCTTCATTTGGTTATGTAATTAAAAAAATACAGGAACAACAAACTTAACTACAAAATGGAACTGCAACATTAGGAAATGAAGCGAAATTTATTTATTCAAATAATAAAGATATAACAGTAACAAATAATGTTCCATTAACTTCAACAGGGAATAATACTTACGGAATTTATTCTGCAGGAGCAGTAACAAATAATGCAGATATTGATTTTTGGAAGAGGAACAGGAAGTGTGGCAATTTATGCAATTGATGGAGGAACTGCTAGAAATGCTGCAGGTAAAAACAATTACAGTAAGTGGAAGTAATTTATCAGCAACTCCAGTTCCAGAATATGGAATGGGAATGGCTACTTCTAACGGAACAATTATAAATGATGGAACAATAAAAGTAGCTCTTGATGAAGGAATTGGAATGTTTGCTTCAGGAAGTGGTTCAAAAAGCAATAAATAATGGTACAATTGAATTAAGTGGAAAAAAATACAAAAAGGAATGTATGTTGATAATAATGCAGTAGGAGAAAAACTGGGGAATTATTAAAAACAGTTCCAACAGCAAATAATGATGGTATTTTAGGTGTAGTTGCCACAGGTGGTGGAGTAATTAAAAACTATGGACAAATTATTGTAGATGGACCTAATAATAAAGCTGGATATCTTGGTTCTACAGGAACTTTCTCAAATGAAACTAGTGGAGGGACAACAGGAACTGTTACAAATACTAATGGCGCAGATGGAGTTGTAAGAAAAAGTAAGCAATCCAACAAGTAAAAACGGTAGCAGGAATAGAAATAATAGCTCCATCAGCAGCAACAGCGGCTACTATAAAAATAAATAATAATATTGTAATTCCAACGGTTATAGATACAAATATTTCAACACCAAATCCATCAGTTGCAACAGTAACTTCTCCAGATGGAACAGTGACAACAATAGACCTAGGCTCAACAAGATTGGGAAGCATTCCATCAAATGAACAAGTTGGAGCACTTGGAATGTATATAGATACATCGGGAGTAAATTATACACATCCAATTGAAGGATTGAATAATTTAACAGGATTAAAAAGAATTAATTTGATATTTGGGAATGAGGCAGCAAGATATACTGATAGTAAAGTTATAGAGGTTGGGGATAATATAATAAACCCTTATAATAATATGATATTATCATTAGCTGCATCAAGTAGTGGAATGAAATTTGCTTTAAATGCAGGAAGTTTGACTTGGTTTGCAACTGCAACACAAAATTTATCAACAGGTGCTCTAGGAAAAGTTTATTTAGTAAAAATTCCATATACAGCATTTGCACAAGATGGAAATACATATAATTTTTTAGGTGGATTAGAACAAAGATATGGTGTGGAAACTACTGGAAGAGAAAAAGAACTGTTTAATAAATTAAATGATTTAGGAAAAGGTGAATCTCATATTTTAGCACAGGCTGTAGATGAGATGAAAGGTCATCAATATGCAAATATTCAACAAAGAACTAATGCCACAGGAAATGCTCTAGATAATGAGTTTAGATATTTGAGAAACGAATGGAGAAATCCAACTAAGCAAAATAATAAGATCAAAGCATTTGGATTAAGAGACGAATACAATACTGATACAGCTGGAATTGTTGACTATAAGAGCAATGCCTATGGAGTAGCTTATGTTCACGAAGATGAAAAAGTCAGAATGGGTAACTCAAGTGGATGGTATGCAGGAGCAGTAACAAACAGATTCAGATTCAAGGATCTAGGAAAATCGAGAGAAGATCAGACAATGATAAAAGCTGGAATATTTAAGACAATGTCGCCTAAAAAGGATTACAACGGAGCATTGCAGTGGACAGTTGCAGGAGATGTGTTTGCAGGAATTAATAATATGAAGCGTAAATTCTGGATAGTTGATGATACATTTGAAGCTAAATCTACGTACCATACTTATGGAGCAGCTCTTAAAAATGAACTTGGTTATGATATAAGAATGAGTGAAAGAACACATTTAAGACCATTTGGAGCTTTGAAAATGGAATATGGAAGATTTAATGATGTAAAAGAAAACTCTGGACAAGTAAGACTGCAGGTTAAGGGTAATGACTACTTCTCAGTAAAACCAGAAGCTGGAGTTGAATTTAAGTATGTTCAGCCACTTGCAGTAAAAACAAACTTGACAGTAGGGCTTACAGCCGCTTATGAAAATGAGATTGGAAAACTGCAAAACGGAAATCAGGCAAGAGTAAGATATACGACAGCAGATTGGTATAATCTGGAAAAAGAAAAAGAAGATAGACGTGGAAATGGTAAGTTTGACCTTAACATCGGAGTTGACAATACTAGATTTGGTGTTACAGTAAATGCTGGATACGATACTAAAGGAAATAATGTCAGAGGTGGAATTGGATTTAGGGCAATTTATTAGTTTTCAAAAATTGTAGAGAATTAAAAAATCGGAAGAGGAAAAAATCAGTTTCCGATTTTTTATTGTTTTTCAAACAGAACTTGGTATTTGTATTAAACTCCATCTAAAAATAGAGATTATAATTTATTTTACTTGCTAAAAAGAGATTTGCTCCCTTGTAAAGAAATTTTATAACTAGTCTGCTGTTTAAATGGAAAATAGTATTGCTCTGTCTCTGGTAAAAACGATAGAAAAAAATAAAGTATTATGTGTTATAATAATAAAATGACTAAAAAGTGAGAGAATAAAGAAAGGAAGATAGACAATGGGATTCAGAAGTCACAAAAAGAGGTATTCAGATCGCATCAGCAGTTATGATGGGGATGTTTGGAATAGCAATGCTTATTACTGGAATATTATTTTTGAAGAATAATATTTTTTTGAAGCTTCAAAAAGGTAATAGAGAAGTAATTGCAACGATTAACGGGACAAAAAAATTTATCGTGATGATTTTTGAAAGGAAGCTTATTCGTTAAAAAAGTCAGTTAAATGAGATTAATCAGCAAAAAAATGCAGCAGTTGGCACAAGCAGGAGTAAATACTGAGAATATAAAAAAATGTTCCTGATGATATTATAAATCAATATGTTTTTACAACTTTTTGATAAATAAGGAAATATTGCTTTCATCGGCTAAGAATTTGGGAATAAGAGTAAGCGGTTCAACTGTTAATAAGGAATTTAAGGCTTATCAAAAACAGTCTAAATTAGGAAAAGATGAATTTTCTCAATATTTAAGATCAGTTGGATATAACGTTACTTCATTTAAAAATGATAAAAGATCAGAAAACAGTTGACAAGATGAGAAAAAAATTATTTGCAGATGATAAAGTTACAGATGAGGAAGTTAAAAAAAGGCTTATGAAAGAAATAAATATACTCAAGCCTTTGAAAATCAAGAATTTGATGATGTAAAAGATCAAATTAAGGAAAAATATGAAGCAAGATAAAGATATTATGATTTTTAAATTCATTTATTGCAAAGGCTAAAGCAAAAAAAGCTAAAATTGAGTTTAAAGATGAAGAATTTAAAAAAATGTATGCTAACATAACAGCAGTTGTGGCACAAAATGGAGAGTATAAATATACAAATGCAGATGTAAATGAACAAATTATAAATGCAGTTTCACAAACTCAAGAAGGTTATTCGCCAAAAATGGTAAATGATTTAAAAGGCATGCTAAAAACAAATTTAAATAAATTTATACAAATAGCGAATAAGGCTAAAGCGGCTGGAATAAAGGCAGATGCTGATTTAGTAGGAGTAGATCAGTTAAGAGATTATTCTCAAAAATACTATAATTATTTAATTGATACTTATAAGCCTGATAATGCGGCATTACAAGCAAGATTTGATTCTAAGAGAGATAGCTATAATACTCAAAATAGTATAGGCGGTTATGTAATTGGAGAAGAATATCAGGCTGGAGAAAATGATTTTGCTGTGGCTAAAAAGCAGGCTGAAGAAATTATGAAAACTACAAATAAAGATAATTTTGCAGAAAAAGCCAGAGAGTTTTCAAAGGATCCTGGTTCGGCTAAGAATGGCGGAAGTTTAGGAGAAACAGCGGATTTATCAAAACTTGTCCCAGAATTTGCAAATGCAGTTAAAAATGGTAAGGCTGGAGATATTGTGGGACCAATAAAAACACAGTTTGGTTATCATATTATTTACATTCAAAGTAAAGATCCAAAAAATGAAAATGTAGCGAAAGTTAGCCATATTTTAATAACTCCAACTATTTCTGAGGCATCAAAACAAAAAGTTATTAAGAAAATTCAAGACTTGAAAGCTGAAATTCAAAGCAAGAAAGTTACTTGGAGCACTGTGGAAAAACAAGATAAATATAACTTTAGCGTAAAAGAAAGATTTAAAAAATTAGTTAAAACTGATGCAATTCCAGGAATTGGAATAAATAAAGAACTAATGGATCAAATATTCGCATTGAAAGTAGATGGATTCTTAGAAAGAAATGATGCAACTGGATATTATTTAATTGCAAAAACATCAGAAATACCATTTACACAAGCAACATTTGAAAATTCAAAAGAACGTGTAAGATTGGAACTTGCGCATGAATATGCAGATAAGCAGTTGGGAATTACACAATAGTTTTTCTGTTTAAATAGTTAAATTTGATTTATCAAAGGATTCTTTTTGTTGTCAAATAGAAGAAGCACAATATATTAAAAAGAACTGTTTTAAATACTAAAAATATTTAAGACAGTTTTTTTATTATATTAATACTAAATCTCGTTTAAAAATATTATTTACCAAAAGAGACTTTGAACTCTTGCAAAAGAAATTTATATTTTAAATGGGAAATAGTATAATTTTATTGAAGACTAGGAGTTAAAATGAGTTATATTGAAAATTTAGAAAGTGTTGGAAAAAGATGATTGTGGAGGAAAAAGGGTTAAAAAAATAACAGAAGATGCTATTTTTGCTTTCGGAATTTATGAAAAAAATATTTTTAGCAGAAAAAGGTAAGAATTTGAAAGGGGAAAAAAATCATTTTTAGAAATTGGGAGCGGGACAAGGGATAATTTCGTTATTACTTTCAGAACTTGATATTATTTCAAAAATTTTTTTGCTGTGGAAATTCAGGAGGAAGTTTTTGCTGCTTTAAAAAAATATAGAGATAAATGATTTAAATGGGAAAATAATACCAATTAATAAAAAAATATAAAAATGTGAATGGAGAGTATGATTTTATTTTTTTCAAATCCGCCGTATAAAAAAAGACCAGTTCTGGAAAAATGCCTGAAAATGAAATGGAACGAATTAGTAAATATGAAATTTTTGCTGACTTTGGAGGAATTAATTTTGGAAATAAGAAGACTTCTAAAAAAATTATGGAGAATTTTTGTGGTTGTGCTGAATAGCAGGTTAAATGATGTTTTTCGGTGTATTTATGAAAATAGGCTGAATATATTGTCGATTAAGGTGAATAAGTATAAAAAGATGGATCTGAGTTTGTTGTACATGGGAAAAAGGGAGGTAAAAGTAAATTCTGGGATTGAAATTGAGTAATTAATCATTAATAAAATATATTGAAATATATAAAAAAATATATAATTGATTTATTGACAATTAAATAAAATGTTAATATAAATTGTAATTTGATATACAAATATTTTGGAACTTGAAATTTTGATAAAGTCAAGAATAAATTGTAGCTATATAGTTAATAAATAAAAATAATTGAAAGGAAGGTAATGAATTATGAAAAAGTTGTTGGGACTGCTGACTTTGATTCTGGCAGTTTCTGGATTTGCTAAAGGCGGATCGGGGATGTGCTGAAGAATATTAATATTTCTACTGAATATAGGCAGAATTATCAGGATAAAACTGGAGATAATGCGAATGGAATTGGATTTGCTGGTTTAAAAAGGATAATCGCGGAAGAACACGGATAAGAAGTATTTTTTTCTGGAAAAATTGGATTAGTTGATGAAGGGGATTGGGATTTGACATTCTCGACAAGATGGGATAAGGATCAGAATAGAAATAGATTCAATGGACAAAAAATTACTCAGTATGGAACTTTTTAGAAAAACTGATAGAATTTATAGTAAATTGGGACTGGAAAATTATCAGATGATGTTAAATTGAAAATAAGATGGCAAAATGATACTTATAGAAATAAGAATTTAGTTACAAAGGAAACTTCTACAACAGGAATTGGAAATGAATTTGCAGTAGGACCGACATTCAACAGAAAAAGTATGGGGACAAAATGTAACATTGGCTGTAGAAGGTGTTTATTTTTAGATTTAAGAGGGAACAGAAGAGGAGAGTATTATCTAAGCGGAAATGACTTTAAAGGATCAAAAGTTAATGGATGGGGACTTAATGCGGATCTTGAAGTAAGTAATAATATTAAAAAGGGAGAATGGGGAAGCCTAGATTATTATACTTATTTTACAAATCATTATAGAGATACGAATAAGATTCAAAGAAATGGGAAAAAGGCTAAACCATCAGTTTATCAAGATTATTATGCAAATTTATCATATACAACACCATCATTTGCGGGAATTTATGGAAAAGTTGTCTTAGAAAATGAATTTGAAAGATATCCAAGATATTATTGGGAAAATATGCTTGGTGTAATTACAGAAGCTGGATATAAAAAATCATTTGGAGCGGGAGAAGGTAAAGTTTCCGTAAATCCTTTTGTAAAATATCGTCCATATTATAGAGATTCTTATAAGGAATCTGGATCTAATAGAAAAACTACAGAAACAGAAGAAGTAAGATTTGGATTATCAGTTGAGTATTCTGTAAATTAATAAAAATTAATTTAAAAATATTATTTAGCAAGGAGTTGAAATAGCTCCTTTTTATTTAAACAAAAAGTCCATTCGTATAGAGAACAGAACTTTTTATTCAAAATATATTATGATTTTTTTATAGCGAAGTTAAATAGTCAACCAGCTCTTTTTTCAATTTCCGCATTAAATTTTTCCAATTCTGAAATTGTATTTAATATCTTCAAAAATTTTTTTGGGTTTTCATCCATTTTCTTTTTTTACCATAGCTGGAAATTCATTCCAGAAAGTATTATATCTCCCATCAACATAAGAAATTAAAGTAGGTATTTTAATTCTTTTCATCTGTATCTGGAAAAAAATTCTTTAGCAGCTTCTCTTGAACGATAGTCAACTTTTATTTTTGCTATTCAAGTCGCTGAATTTTTTAAGAAAGGGACAGTCGCACGGCAGTCTGGGCAATAAACTTGTGCTACTGCAATAATTGTAATATCCTTATCTATAGCTTTAATAGCTTTTTCTGTTTCCTTTGACAATGAAATTTTTTTCTATAATTCTGAGCTGCTTTTTTTATCTTCTTCTGCTTCAGTCACTTCAAATTTTTAAATAATCTTCAAATGTTGCCATATTTTTTTCACCTCGTAAGTTTATTTTTTTACTCTTGATTTCTTATAATATTGTATCATTATTGGATTAGTTTTTGCAAGTTTTAAAAAATTTTAATTCAATTTTTTTTGGGAATGTGCTAAAATCAATGTAGGAGGAAATTTTATTATGTATAAGGCGGTAATAAGCGATTTAGATGGAACGCTTTTGAATGAAGAACATAAAGTTAGTCCGTTTACGAAGGAAACAATTGAATTGTTGCTGGAAAAAGGGATAAAATTTTATATTGCAACTGGACGTGGATATGTCGGAGCAAAGGAAATTATGGATGAAATTGGGCTGAAAATTCCTTTGATTACGTCAAATGGCGCTAGGATTGTAGATGAAAATGGAAGAGAAATTTACGTGAATAATATTGAACAGAAATATGTGGACAAAATTTTTTCAATTGATTATAAATCATTTGACAAGGGAATAATTTTAAATGGATTCTCAGGTAATCATTGGTATGTGACAGAAGATGCCAGAGATTATTTTTATGCTCAAAAGCCAAATAGAAAGCAGTATCCAGAGCAAATTGAGCAGAATGACTTTGAAAAACTTGCTTTTACAAAAATATTTTTTCTAGGCGAGCATAAAAAACTGCTGGAAATAGAAAAGGAAGTAAGAAAAGTAACGAATAATGAAGTTAATATCGTATTTGTAAACGAAAAAAGCTTGGAGATCTTTTCAAGTGACTGCGATAAGGCTGTGGCAGCTGGATTTTTGCTTCAAAGGGATGGGCTGACATTACAAGATGCTGTTTCATTTGGAGATGGATTTAATGATTATGACTTGATAACTCAAACTGGACTTGGATTTGCAATGAAAAACTCAATTTATAGACTGCTTGAAAAATTAACAGACACAGAAGTTATTGGAAGCAATGCTGAAGATGGGATGGCAAGGAAAGTAAGGGAAATCTTTAAGATTTAGTAAAAAAATATAAAAATTTAAATATTCTGTTTCTCATTAAATAATAGATTTACAGAGAATTAAAAATATTTTTATTATTAAATAAATTTAGTTTTAAAATAATAAATAAAATAAAGAGAGAAGGAAAAATGAATAAAATTGCATTGGTTGTAGATGATACATCATATATTAGAGAGGACATAAAGGATATTCTTGAAGAACAGGGATATAAAGTGTATGAAGCAAGCGATGGGCTGGAAGCTGTGGAAATGTATAAAAAGGTAAATCCATCTGTTGTAACTATGGATATAAATATGCCAAGAATGCACGGATTAAAAAGCTGCACAAGTTATTACGGATTTGGATAAGGAAGCTAGAATTATGATTTGCAGTACAATGGTTATGTTTCCAAATTATATGAAAATGGGAAAAGAAGCCGGAGCAAAAGGCATTTTTGTCAAAACCTTTTGATGAAGAGGAATTTATGAATGAATTTTTCAAAAATTATTTTTTTATAAAAATATAGTTTTTTAAAAAAATAAAGAATTGAAAAAAATAGCTGTATCAATGATATTTTGTACGATTCTTCATTTATAATAGTAGATTTGCTATAAATTTTATTTATGATGAATAAAAAAACTAAATAAAAGCATAATTTCTGTTTTTTTAAATGAAGTTTAGTATTATAAATTTTTTACATAATAAAAAGAAGGAGAGAATAAAATGTTTAAAGCTGTTGTAAGTGATTTGGACGGTACACTTTTTGAATGCAGAGCATAAAGTGAGTGAGTTTACTAGGAAACAGTAGAATTATTATTGAAAAAGGGATAAAGTTTTATATTGCGACTGGAAGAAATTATTTAGGAGCGAAAGAAGCGATGGATGAGCTTGGAGTGAAAGTTCCACTTATTACTTCACACGGATCTGTCGCTTTTGATGAAAAATGGGAATGAAATTTTTTTCAAATAACTTGAAGCGAGAATATTTGGATAAAGTCTTGGACATTGATTACAAGTCATTTGGGAAAGATATAATTATAACTGGATATTCTGGACCAAATTGGTTTGTTACTGAAGATTTGCGAGAATATTTTTACAATAAAAAGCCTGATAGAACTAGATATCCAAAACAAATTACTCCTGAAGAATTTAAAAAGCATAATTTTACAAAAATATTTTTTCTTGGAGAAGATCACGATGAACTGCTGGAACTTGAAAATGAAATAAGAAAAAAGCGGTTGGAGATGGAAATATAAGTCTTTTTATTTGCAAACAGAAGGAAGTTTAGAAGTGTTTTCAGCAAACTGCAATAAGGCAAAAGCGGCTGAAGTGCTGTTAGAAAGAGACGGACTTACATTAAAAGATGCGGTTTCATTTGGAGATGGATTGAATGACTATGAATTGATAACAGAAACTGGGCTTGGATTTGCGATGGGAAATTCAATTTATTTGCTGCTTGAAAAATTAACAGATACGGAAGTTATTGAAAGTAATGCTGAAGATGGGATGGCAAAAAAATTAAGAGAATTATTTAATTTATAAAATATAAAAAAATAGGAAAGGGAGTTTATGTATAAAGCAGTTATCAGTGATTTGGATGGAACTTTACTATGCAGAGGGCATCATGTTACAAAATTTACTAAAGATATAATAAAGGAAATAATAGAAAAAGGAATAAACTTTTATATTGCTTCAGGTAGAAGCTATGACCAGATTGGGTATATAACTGAGCAGCTTGAGGTAAAAATTCCTATTATAGCTGCAAATGGCGCAAGAATCTTTGATGCAGATGGAAATATGATTTATGAAAAAGGATTGCCAAAAGAAGCGGCAGAGGCAATCTTGGGGCTGGATTATGAAAGCATAGCTGAAGGTTCACATTTAAATATTTTTTCAGGAAACGACTGGATTATTACAAAGGGAACGGCTCAGAAAGTGTATGACAGAATTTCGAGGGATGTAAAAGTTGACTTTAAGGAAGTTCCAAAGGATGAATTAAAGAACTTGGATATTTTAAAAATATTTTACATTGGAGAACATGAGCAGCTTACAAACTTGGAAAAAGCCATCTTGAAAATAAGAAATGATGTAAATGTTATTTTTGTTGCCGATTATTGTATGGAAATTATGGCAAAAGGAGCCAATAAGGGTGCAGCGGCAAAATTCCTGCTAGAAAGAGAAGGTTTGGAACTGAAGGATGCGGTAGCTTTTGGCGATGGTGAAAATGATTTTGAAATGCTTACAATGGTTGGAAAAGGTTATGCAATGGGAAATTCCATTGAGAGATTAAGAAAGCTGCTGCCGAAGGATTTTGAATTTGTTGGAGCAAATACAGAAGATGGGGAAGCTGTGAAATTGCAGGAATTGTTTTTGGAAAGAGCAAAGAATATTTAATTATAATTTTGATTATTTGTATAGTAAAGCTTATTTAAAACTGAACTCAAAAATTATGACTTTTTTACTCAAACCCTAGATTTATATAATTTTTAGCAGTTCTATTTTAAAATAATATCGGAGATAATAAGTTGATAATTTCAGCATTAACCGTTGGATATAGAAGAGATATTTGTAAAAATTAACATAATTAAAAAAATAACCGTTCTTATAAATAACAGCGGTTATTTTTTTATTTGATTTATTGCAGCATAACCAAAGTAATATTTTTTTGTTGGTTATTTTATTATTATTTTTCTAATTTTTGTAGAAATCGTATCCACATCATACTGTTTTTTTCCAAATTAATTTGAGAATTATTCTTTAAGTCATAATAGGCTGCAATTCCTATCATAGCCGCATTGTCTGTACAATATTCCATTTTAGGAAAATGAACTTGAATTTGCTCATTTTCATCAGTCTTTTAAATTTGTAAATTCTGAAAAATTTTTCACGAAGGCGTCTATTTGCAGAAACGCCGCCTGCAACAAGTATCGTTTTCACATCCTTTTTCCTTTACAGCCATTAAAATTTTTATCATATAGAACATTTACAATAATTTCCTGAAGCGATTTTTGCAATATCTTCCTTTGAAATTGGATTACCTTTCATATTTTGGCTATTTACATAATTAGTTATGAAAGTTTTTATTCCAGCTAAAACTAAAATTGTAGCCATCAACTTTTTGGTTTTTATTTTTAGAATATCTTCACCATTTACTGATAGTCTGTCAATATGCGGACCTCCAGGATATTCCAGTCCCAATATTCTGGCAATTTTGTCATAAGTTTCTCCAACTGCATCATCTAATGTTTCACCAAGCAAATCAGTGACTATTTTTTTCCATTTTTCTTCATAAATATAATATAAGTTTGTATGTCCGCCTGACACGACTAGCGATATTGCAGGCAATTTTACATCGTTGTCGATGAAACTTGAGAAAATATGCCCATTAATGTGATTTACAGGAATCAATGGAATATTATTGGCATAACTTAGGGATTTTTGCAAACATTAAGCCTACAAGCAAAAGATCCAATAAGTCCAGGAGTGTTCGTTACAGCGATATAATCAATATCAGCTTAATTTACAGCTGGCTTTTTTTCCAGAGCTTCAGTAAATACTGGTAAAATATTTTTCTATATGGTGCCGTGAGGCAATTTTCAGGCACTACACCGCCAAATTCCTTGTGAATGTCAATTTGTGTGGAAATAATGTTACTTAAAAATTTTTTTCCCATCCTCAACAACTGCAATGGAAGTTTCATCACAAGATGATTCAAATGCAAGTATTTTCATAATTTTTCTCTTTCTTTTTTTATTATTTGAGAGTGCATATAATTTTGTATAAATGTATAACAAACCTAATGATATAAGGTTTTTTTAGTTTATTTACACAAAAAAAGTTTACACTTTCTTTTTTTATATAGAATCATTTGATAATTTATAAACTATGTAATTATTGGTAAAATTTTATTTTTTTATAAAAGTCTTTTAATATTAAAAATCTTGAATAAATAAAATTAAGTCTGTTAATTGTATTCTTTAACAATTTTATTAAATACAGTTTCTACCGAGATTCCACTCATGCAATCTGCATATTTTTTTGGAAATTTATCATCTCCGTAAAGTGAATGTGGTGGACAGCTTGGATTATTCAGTAAAAAAAGTATTTTTTTCAAAGGAAAATAATTTTTGGATCAGTCGGTCCAAAAAAATACAAAAAGTCTTGGCTTTTACAGCTCTGGCTATATGAAATGGGCCTGAATCATTTGCAACAGCCACTTTTGCATATTTCAATAATATTCCGCTTTCCTTAAAGGAAATTTTTCCCGCACAAATCAATAATTTGTCCATCTTCATCAGTTTTTACAACATTTGCATCTTCTTTCCCGCCAATCACAAAAATTCTCAATTTCTCCTCATTATTTAAAAAAATTTATTTTTTTATTTTTCCAAAAATTTTTTTGCCAATTCATCATAATAAGGCCACTTTTTTTCGTAAATTTAGAGGCTCCAGGAGCTAGCACGAAATATTTTCCATCTTTTAAATTATATTTTTTTACAAATTTCTCTTCAGATTGCTTGTCAATATAAAATTCCAGATTATCTCCAAGTCCATTTTTTTATATTTTTCATCAGAAAAATTTATTCCCAATTTTTTTAAAGCTGTAAAATAACTTTCAACAATTGTGCAATCTGCATTATAAGTTATAAGTTTTGCGCTTCACAAGAATAGTTTTCCACCATTTTCTTTTTGTATCGGCAATATTGAGTATGCCTGTTTTTCAAGACTTTTTCCAATAATTCTAGACAAAAATTTAGAATGAAGATCAATGACATAATCATAATTTTTCTGTTTTTTTAGTCTATTTATCATATCTTTTATATATTTTTCGGTCTTTACTTTTTCTTTTTCTCAAAAATTATCAAATTCCTAATTTCAGGATTTAACGAAATTGCTTCAGAAAAAAAGTATCATAAACTGCAAAAATCTATTACAGCCTTTGGATATTTCTCTTTAATTGCCCTTATTACTGGAGTTGTAAGCACTACATCCCCAAATGAGCTAAATCTTATTATTAATATTTTCATATTTTTTTCCTCTTCTAAAGTCTAATATTTTTACTCGGTTTCTTTAAATTAAGCAAAGATTCCTGCAAAATATCTATAAATTTTGATTTATGTTACTTTATGTTATTTTTATAATTTAAAACTATTATTAGTCAAGTGTTTTTCTTTCTAAAAAAATAGAATAAAAATATAATTTTTATTTTTTCAAATGGGATTTAGTATTAAATCCTAAATTTATATGATTTTTTTAATAGTTCAATTTTGAATGAATCCGAGTGTAAAATAAAAAAATGTAGCCATCTAACTACATTTTTATATACCTACATTAATGCAAGTATGACTTAATTAATATAATGGTGCCTAGAAGAAGATTCGAACTTCCGACCCTACGGGTATGAACCGTATGCTCTAGCCAACTGAGCTATCTAGGCATTTGGTGGCGGGAGCTGGATTTGAACCAACGACCTTTCGGGTTATGAGCCCGACGAGCTACCATGCTGCTCTATCCCGCGACAATGAAAGTTTTTTATTAAGTGGTGCCTCGGGCCGGACTTGAACCGGCACGGGATAAATTCCCACAGGATTTTTAAGTCCTGTGCGTCTACCGATTTCGCCACCAAGGCATATTTACTTTAAAAAGTAAACTTACAAATAAGATTATACAGTATTTTTTTAAATTTGTCAACAACTTTTTTTCTAGATTTTTTTAGTTAAAGTGGTAAAAATATATTATAAGATATTTTTAGATCTCTCAAAAAAATTAAATTAATAAAAAGCTAAACAAATTTAACAAAAAGATAGCAAGAAGTCTCCGACTTCTATAAGTGGGAGATGAATTGCTTTTTTTGTAAAAAAATTGAAAAAAAGGATATGCCTATGATACAATTTTTTTGTATAAAATATCGAATAGAAATAATTAAAAAAATAATATTCAAAATCAAAAAGGAGGTGTAATTTATGAAATATAATTTAGCATTCAAATACAGAATTTATCCAAATAAAAGAGCAGGAATTATTGATAAATAAGACTTTTTGGATGTGTTCGTTTTGTTTACAATACGATTTTTGTATATTGCTAATAAAATTTATGAAGAAACTGGAAAAAAATAAAAATAATTACACCTGCCAGTTTGAAGAGTGAAAATCAATTTTTTTAAAAAGAAGTAGACAGTCTAGCACTTTCAAATGCTCAATTGAATGTAAAACGATCGTTTACGAATTTCTTTCAAAAGAGAGCAAAGTTTCCAAAGTTCAAATCTAAAAAGAAAAGTGTTAAAAAGTTACACGACAAATTGTGTGAATAATTCAATACGAATTGAGGAAAACAAATATTTGGTTTTGCCAAAATTGAAAAGAATAAAATTGAAATATCATAGAGAAATACCAAAGAATTATAGAATAAAGTCGGTAACATTGACAAACAGTAATGGAAATTACTATGTTTCTATTTTGACGGAATTTGAAAAAGAAATTCAAAAAATGCCAAGTAATGATAAAGTGATTGGACTTGATTTTTCAATGTCTGAATTATTTGTCAGTTCTGAAAACCAAAGGGCTGATTATCCAAGATATTTTAGGATGTTGGAGAAAAAATTGAAGAAATTACAGAAATCATTATCGAGAAAAGTAAAATTTTCTAAAAATTGGTATAATCAAAAAGCGAAAATATCAAAATTGCATGAGTATATCAAGAATTGTCGAAGAGATTTTCTACATAAATTGTCGAAAAAATTGTCTGAAACATATAATGCTGTGGTTGTTGAGGATTTGAATATGAAAGGGATGAGCCAGGCATTAAATTTTGGGAAAAGTGTAGGAGATAATGGATGGGGAATGTTTTTTTGAGGATGGTTGAGTATAAACTGATGTTTTTTTAGGGAAACAATTTTTTTGAAGATAGATAAATGGTTTCCGTCGTCGAAAACTTGTAGTAAATGTGGAAATATTAAAGAGAAACTGAAATTATCAGAAAGAAGTTATAGATGTGAGTGTTGTGGGATTGAAATTGATAGAGATTACAATGCGGCACTGAATATAAGAGATGTTGGAAAAGAAATGTTGAAATATTAGGAAATAAAAAAACAGGGCAGGGACTGTCCGAAGAGCTTGGTAAATATATCTGGCTAGCAAAAGCAGATACTTCCCAAGAAGCTCCAGCTTCTAAAAGCGGGAGTAGTTCACAATTACAGGATTTTTGGAAAAAGGGAGAGTATGTGAAAATGTATAAAAATATTTAAAGATGTAAGTTACAAGTTGTTTCAAGAAGGTGAAAACTTTGAAATTAAGGGCATTGAATATGATTCACGGAAAATTGAAAAGGATTTTGTATTTGTGGCAATGACAGGAAGCACCGTGGATGGACATGATTTTATTCAAAAGGCTATTGACAGCGGAGCTAAAATGATTGTTTGTGAAAAGGATGTAAATGCAAAAGAGTATAGAAATGCTGATTCTGTAACTTTTGTTCAAGTGGAAGATATACGTAAAAAAATTAGGAATAATTGCTTCAAATTATTACGATTATCCGCAAAATAAAATAAAAATAGTTGGAATTACAGGAACAAATGGTAAAACTACATCGAGCTTTATTTTGGAAAATATTCTGGAAAAAACAGCTAGAATAGGAACTACTGGAAATCGTATTTTAGATGAAGAATTTGAAACAGTTAATACAACTCCAGAATCATTGGAACTGATAAAATTAATAGATAAAAAGTGTAAAAAAAGGTGCAGATTACTTTATAATGGAAGTAAGTTCCCATGCCCTTCAAATTGGACGTGTGGATATGCTTAAATTTGATTCTGCAATATTTACTAACTTGACACAAGACCATCTTGATTTTCATAAAACTATGGAAAATTATTTTAATGCCAAGAAAAAAATATTTTCAATGCTGAGAAATAATGGTGTAGGAATAGTTAATGTTGACGATAAATATGGGGAAAAAAATTTATTCTGAAAAAGATGGAAATAACGATTATATTTCTATAAGTATAAAAAAATGAAGAAGCTGATGTATGGGGAGATATTTTTAAATTATACAAATCATGGAATGAAAATAAAAATAAACTTGGATAATTATTTTTGAAAGAAGAAACCTTTTAAAAAAATAAAGATGAAGAAGAATACAAATTTGAAATAGAATTAGTGGGAGAATATAATTTGTATAATGTCCTTGGCTGTGTTGCCAGCGCATTGTCACTTGGGGCAAAAATGGATTTTTATTGTGAAAAAAATTACAGGAAATGCCATCAGTTCCAGGAAGATTTGAGACAATAAAAAAATGATCTGGAAGCAAGAATTGTAGTGGATTTTGCACATACAGATGATGGACTTTTAAACATTGGAAAAAAACCTTAAAAGCAAATTACAGATAATCAAGTAATAACAATATTTGGCGCAGGTGGCGACAGAGATCACGACAAGCGTCCAAAGATGGCAAAAAGCAGCAACAAAATTTAGTGATTACATCATTTTTAACATCAGACAATCCTCGTACAGAAAAACCCTGTAAAAAAATTTTTGGCAGATATAGAAAAAGGGCTTATTGCTGAAAAAAATATCCATTTGACAAATATATAATTATTTCTGATAGGGAAAAAGGCAATAAGATATGGAATGAGACTTCTTCAAAAAGGGAGACAGCCTTTTAATCGCAGGAAAAAGGACATGAAACTTATCAAATAATTGGAAATGAAAAAAACACATTTTTGATGATAGGGAAGTAGTAAGAAAAAAATTTTTGGCTGGGAAATAAAAATAACAAACAAAAAATAAAACTGTACTTATAATTAAATTTAACAAAAGATAGCAAGAAGTCTCCGACTTCTATAAGTGGGAGATGAATTGCTTTTTCTGTAAAAATTGAAAAAAAGGATATGCCTATGATACAATTTTTTTGTATAAAATATCGAATAGAAATAATTAAAAAAATAATATTCAAAAATCAAGAGGAGGTGTAATTTTTGTGAAATATAATTTAGCATTCAAATACAGGATTTATCCAAATAAGGAGCAGGAATTGTTGATAAACAAGACTTTTGGATGTGTTCGTTTTGTTTACAATACGATTTTGTATACTGCGAATAAATTTTATGAAGAAACTGGGAAAAAAATAAAATAATTACACCTGCTAATTTGAAAAGTGAAAATCAATTTCTAAAAGAAGTGGACAGTTTGGCACTTTCAAATGCTCAATTGAATGTAAAACGATCTTTTACGAATTTCTTTCAAAAGAGAGCGAAGTTTCCAAGGTTCAAATCTAAAAAGAATAATGTTAAAAAGTTATACGACAAATTGTGTGAACAATTCGATACGAATTGAAGAAAATAAATATTTGGTTCTGCCAAAATTGAAAAAGAGTAAAATTAAAAATATCATAGAGAAATACCGAAAGGATTACAAGATAAAGTCAGTAACATTGACAAAACAGTAATGGAAATTACTATGTTTCTGTTTTGACGGAATTTGAAAAAAAGAAATTCAAAAATGCCAAGTAATGATAAAGTAATTGGACTT